>PPYE01643497.1_pt1 | contig 53043 bp, 66 predicted proteins | sample 1559881 | NCBI WGS metagenome assembly PPYE01 (sample SAMN08240022, study PRJNA423297) | Human gut metagenome, whole genome shotgun sequencing project.
GCGATTCGGATTCCGATAGCGACTCCGACGCGGACAGCGATTCGGATTCCGACAGCGACTCCGATTCCGACAGCGACTCGGATTCCGACAGCGACTCTGATTCCGACAGTGACTCCGATTCTGACAGTGACTCCGATTCTGACAGCGACTCTGATTCCGACAGCGACTCTGATTCCGACAGCGACTCTGATTCAGACAGCGACTCCGATTCGGACAGCGACTCCGATTCCGACAGCGACTCTGATTCCGACAGCGACTCTGATTCCGACAGCGACTCGGATTCCGACAGTGACTCCGATTCTGACAGCGACTCGGATTCCGACAGCGACTCGGATTCCGATAGCGATCAGGAAAACACCAAATTAACCATTGATGTGAAGCTGGAGGATTCTAAAGTAAATCCGGGACAGCCCGGAGAGAGTAAAGTATTCCATGTTAATGGCGGTGCATCAGATCCAAGTGGGCTTGGTTTTGACGTTGTTGACGGGAAAATTGTGGCGATAGGTGAAAACGTTCGCGTATGGCTATCGCCATCCGACCCCGTTCCGGAATGTGTTGGCGATAATGCGAACGCCAAAGAACAGATCATGTTTTATGACAACAGTAACGTCCAGGCCGGTAAGAGTGGCGAAAGCTACAGCGATATTTTCGTGGTGAGTACCGAGGCCGGTTACACGGGTAACAACGGAAAATTTAACGAATTAACAGGTGTACAGGGCAACAAGAGCACTGATGGATCGGGCTATAAAGATTACATCTTCCTTGTGGGCTACGGTGAAAGCTATAAGCTCAGTGGGGGTAAATATTCTGACGGAAAACTGAATAACCTTTCTGGTATCGAAATTAAGGATAGCACCAGTGGTAACACGATGCTGAGTTCCGGTACCAACCACCTTGAAGGTGTTATCTACGGCGATGGGTTATCCGAATATTCCGGTGATACCGAAGGAAGCTGGGATATTACGCTCAAAATTGATATTGCCCTGAATAGTGCAGAAAGTGATGAGACTTTACTCTCCCTCACTCTGCATAACATTCCTGAGGGAGCCACGTTTAGCGGCGATGGGCTTTCTAGCTATACATACGATACTGCAACAAAAAGCTATACATTGACATTCGATGAAGGGGTCACGAGCTACGATGGCAAGATGACCATCCGTGTGCCTGATGGCGCAGAAAACCTGAAAAACATCGTTATGGATATTGAAACCTCCGCAGGCGAGGATTACCACAGTGATGCTTTCACCAGCGATGGCGGTTTTACTGATACCGTAGAATATGATGACGACGGTAATATTATTGACCCAGACGTCAATTCTGACACCGAAGAGTGGGCCGATGCTATTGCCATGACGGCCATGGCGGACGCCGCTATTGACGCAACTCCCCAGGAAGACGTCCATACCGAAGACCACACCCTGCAACCAACGGACAGCGACGATGGCCAATATGCTGAGGATGATACCTCAACAGATACAACCGACTCTGTCCAGGACACCGCAGACAGTAGTGAGGCCCCACAGGATACCGATGCAGAACACATCGATAATCCGCTGGCTGATAGCGACTCGTTGAACCCCGATAACTTCAACGATGGGCCTGATAGCCAGGTCACCGATACCTCTCAGGCGCACGAGGAGAGCGCAGAAACGGAGGAGCATTCGCTCAGTACGCTACTGGACAATACTGACGGTGACACGCTCCATGAAACAGAAACCGCCAGCGAGGAAAGTCACCTCAATAGCGAAAGCAATGAGTCTGGACAAGAAGCCACCATTATTATTCAGGATGAACCGTTGTCATTCAGTGATATGATCGACGGTGATAATAAGGATCTCTCCAGCCTCATTCAAACAACGGAGACAACGGAAACGGCAGAAACACCGAATGACGTTGAACATGTTCCAGCGGAAGGCGGCGATACGGATGACAATCAAACCTGGGCCAGCAATGACCCTGATGATTTGATTGCGAAGCCAGAAGTCGAAGCCTGATGCATAACGTCATGGGGCTGTGATCAGCCCCATGTTCGTCAACACCTGGTTGACTTTTTGTCTAATGACATGACCTCTGGTGGATTAAGCCACGAGTCAGGGAAATGAACGTAAGGAAAGGACGTCATGATGAACAAACACATTCGGATATTAACAGGCCTCTCTCTGCCATTACTGTTTGCCAATACGGTTAGCGCAGCAACGCTTGAGCAAGCGGTCAAAGACAGTTTACTGTGGCATCCGCAGGTAAGCGCGTCGGTCAACAGTCGCTATTCTGCCGACCAGGATTTGCGCGCGGCCAAGGGCGGGTATCTGCCGACCCTGGATTTGTCGGCAGGCACCGGTTGGGAACAAACCGATAACTCATCGACTCGCGCGGCGGACGATCATCGCCGTAACCTGCATCGCAGTGAGTCCAGCATCAACCTGCGACAGAACGTGTTTAACGGCTTTGCCACCTCCAGCGAAGTCGCTCGCCAGAAAGCCACCGTTAACTCGCGCGCGTTCTCGGTGATGAACACCAGCGAAGTGACGGCACTGGATGCTATCCAGAGCTATCTCGACGTGCTGATGCGTCAAAAGATGGTGAAACTGGCGCAGGATAACCTGAAAAGCCACGAACGTATTTTCGATCAGATTCGTTTACGCACCGAGCAGTGTAGCGAGGCGATTTTTTTTGCACCAAAACGCGATAAATTTTGCACTGCCAGAAGGTGCCAAAAAGACACATTCTGCACAGTGCAAAAATGAACGCAAAGAGTGTTTACTGATGCTCTTGCTGAGCCGGATAACGCTTGTAGAGAGTCGACAGACCGACTCCATATTTGAGAGCTATATCTCGATGTGAGCAGCCAGACTTAATTTCTCGTTCAAATGCATCCCAGTGCTCATCAGTGAACTTAGGCTTACGTCCACCAATCCTCCCCTTAGCGCGGGCAACCGCTAACCCGGCCAGAGTGCGTTCACTATTCAGATCGGACTCATATTGTGCCGCAGAGAGAATATTACGGAAGTTATAGCGCCCACTGGCGGTACTCAGGTCAACGCCATCCGTAATAGAACGGATGTTAACATTGCGTTCTGCGAGGCTCTGAAAGGTCAATAATGCGTGCAGTACATTGCGACCGATACGATCCAGCTTCCAGATGACCAGTTCGTCACCGGGCTCAAGCATCTCAACCACTTTCTTCAAAATTGGTCGATTCGTCTTACGGCCAGAAGCCTTCTCCTCAAAAATTAACTTACAGCCAGCAGCTCTGAGCGCCTGCATCTGAAGCTCGGTGTCCTGATGGTTACTTGATACTCGTGCATACCCAATAATCATAAAGTGCTCTCCTTTGTGTCTGTAAGACCAGGTTATCAGATTCACTCATTTAGCTAATAGGTTCGTCGACACGAAAATCGGGCAATCCATAAAAGGTTGGTTTGGGAGAGGCGGCAAAACGGGCTGTGGGAACCGGTGAAAATCAGATTCCCGATATGTCCAGTTTCCCGTTAACGGTCACAGGATATTTGAGCTCAAGAAAGCTCACTACGAAACTGCCTAACGGTTTAATTTTGAAGGCCGTGAATGGTAATGCAGATTCTAACGGCTGGTTTAGTCTGAATTTTGATACGCCGTTTCCCAGCGAAATATTATTCTGCTGGGCGGCCGACAGGCTGCCAGTTAGCGCTCAAAATCAGCTCAGTGTGATTAACGCCAATATCAATTTATCTGCTGTTGATCACGTTGCGGGCTATGCCAGGGCAATCACCATCGGTGGTGGGGTTGGCCCTGTTGCTGCGTCAATTTCCGCCTATGCGCTCGGGAGATAGATAAATGAAAAACTATATTTTTTGCGATCAAAACGATAAGTATTCACCCGCAGTACTCAATTCGTTTTATCGCGTGGCTGATAAAGCTGATTACGAAAAAGCCGGAACGTGGCCTGATAAATTCGTGGAGGTAACTGACGACGAGTTTGCAGAATTCACAGGCACCGCGCCTGTTGGTAAAGTTCTGGTATCCGCCGCTGGTAAGCCAGAGTGGATTGATATCCCTGCGCCAACTCATGACGTATTGGTGAGTCTCGCTGAGCAAAACCGCCAGTCACTGATAGATAGCGCAACGCGGTCAATCAGTATTATTCAATTGAAATTACAGGCTGGTCGCAATCTAACTGATTCAGAAAAACAGCAGTTGAACGTCACTCTGGATTACATTGATGCGCTTGATGCTATTGATGCAGCAAGCGCCCCTGATATTAACTGGCCAACTCCCCCGGTAGTGTAGGCAACTCTATATAGGGTGCCTTGCTGGTATCACCACGCATCAGCAGCACCCGGTACTTTCTCCACTCCAATAATTCGGCTGATTCATCTTCCGTCGCGATGCCAAGCTCAACTGCGTCCTGAAGCCAGTTTATCTTGCTACTTGCGACCGACAGCAGATGTTCACGCGTTGCCGCAGCTTCATTGATAACATTCTGGCTCGTGTCGAACTCGGCTATATATGGTTTACCATCACTCCCTGTTTTAATACTCCCCCTGGCTTGCCCGTCGAGTAGTTCTGACCAATTATCATGGGTGATTTCAATCGCAGATGTCGGAATATCTTTATTCACATCTGAATTGTAAAAAGATGATGTTTCGGCATCCCAGTAGATTTTGTTCATATTAATACCCAATTGCGATGTAGCGAAGCGTCGCGCTGCCGTCGATAGCGGTAACTGCATTACCTGCGCCATTTGCAGTTAGCTTGTATACAGAAGCCCAAAAACCACCACTCCCTAAGGAACCCACGGAAAATAATGCGTTAGAACCGTTGGGGTCATCATGTGTTGCGACGACCTGAAGGCAGGATGAGGGGAATTTTACAGGGAAAGAAATATAGGTTGTTCCCTGTCCGGCTGTCGTCTTTGCGGTTACAAGTGCGGTTCCCCACTGAATGATGCCTTCCACCTTGAGCCCTGAGATTATCAACGGGATTTTCATGTATCCGTTGCCCGACAGAAAGCCCGTCCCAACGCCTGCCTTTGCAATTTCTTCCAGACCAAGGTCTGAGAGAACACCTTCAGCATCGCTACGACCAAGCAACGTTCTGGCGAAAGCCGTCAGGTCTGTCAGGGCCGCGTTTTTAGGACCAGTGAAGTACGGGAGTTTGTTTGCAGCACCAACCAGAGAGGCCAGCGCTCCCAGAGTATCGTTACCGGGGGCATAGAGTTTATTCAACGCTGCCAGAAGCTGACCAGCAGTTGAATCTGGTTCCATCGCAGCAGCAGTAAGAATGGCAATCATCTCGCTTTGAACATCGCGAATAGAGCCTTGCTCATTATTAAGATGTTCTGCGGGGACTATAGTCCCTTCAACCCCCGTTGTAGGGTTCCCATCGTGAAACAGATTGTCAGGGGTATTAATGGGCGGCATTAACGGTTGCATTATGCGTTTTCCTGATAGGCGAAATAACAAAAGGTATGAGCCGGTTTTAAGTCCTGGAAGACCTCTTCAATAACCGGGTCGCCAAATGAGGTAAGCCGTTCACCAGCGGCAGAATTACCCGCGCGGAAGCGGTAAACCAGCGTTCCGGAGTTTTTAACATTCACAACCCACACCCAGATAATGTCTTCAACATAAAGACGATCACCGGCGCGATTAGTGCCCGCCCTGAAGGGCTGTGGTTCATCGATCGTGACGGTATATCCAAGGCTGGATGCCAGTCGGGTGAAGTATGGGATGCTGAGTCCGCCCGTTTCGGCCAGTTTGGCCAGCACGCGCTGCTGGCGCTGCTGATAGCTGGCCCCGGACTGAGCTGTCAGGCCAAGAACACGCTCCCAGTCTGAGAGCAGGTTCATGGCCATATAGGGCGTGACGCCCCCTTTAGCAAGTTCAGCCGAGTTCTCTACATCGTCGAAAACCCGGGCTTCAGCCTGCAGAGATGCAGCCAGAACCGGCTGACCGGGGCTGTAACTGACTTTGGGTAACAGTAAATTCAGTAAGGTATAATGGCTCACAGTAATCCAACCTCCACATTACCGAGTCGAAGCCACTCCACTTTCTCCTCATTGACGACCGGGAAGATATTGGCTGCAGGCGCGATAAATTCGCGGTCAGTAATTCCTGGAATCAGTGATATCAGTGTCCCGGCCTGGCTACGGATAAACGGCACGGCAGGTTCACGGCGACTGTCGTCATCCTGAAGAGAAGCGATAATTTGCGTAGTAGCATCGGCTAGTGTCAGACCATCCAGAGATACCTGGACTGAAACGTCAAAATTGACAATGGTCGGGGCAATAACCAGGGCGTTCTTAGCCGTCACCGGGCGTACGTCATCAATATGAGCCTGAGTACGATCAATAACATCCTGAGACGGCAGACCACCGGCAGAGGTGATCACAATATCAACGGTGCCAAGACCCCGACGCAGAGGATAGACATACGCAGCTGATACACCTGCAACTTCAAGGGCCCAGCGCTTATAGTCATATTTATTGCCGCCTGCAGGCGGTCGGCGAATAACATCGAGTAAACGGGCCAGTAACTCAGCATCAGTCTCTTCGTCAGTGCCACCAGACATCATCCCGACGGTCACCGTACTGTCGAGGCCCGATGGCGTCGTGCTGAGAATGGCAGTGGTGGTTGAGGTTGTATTACCGGCGGTGCCTTTTGCCGACGAGACAGCATTAACAGTGCCTTTGCCATCGGCTCCGATGGTCAGTTCCGCTGTTGTTGTCCATGCCTGGCTGTCACGCTTAAAAACTAACCCTGCTGCTGCTGTCGTGTTGGGCTGTCCGGTAAAGGTGGCAGGACCAGAAGCGCTGTTAGCGGGTTTCTTGGTAAGCCCTCGGGTTCTCGCGTGAAGGTAGAGATACTCAGCATCAGCGGTATCCGGGAAAATCTGACGAACAATCCAGCCCTGATGCTGGTAAAGCCCCTCGGCAACACTTGCAACACTGGAGGCGCGAACGAACCAGTCGCTGTCTTCACCCAGTTTATCGTCAGTCAGTTGCAGCTGGTTTTTAATATCACGCAACAGCTCATCGCGGATTTGTGCTGTTGTTTTAGTAACGAAGGGCATCAGCTCACCTTAACCGGATATTTCCAGGTCTGCGGTGAAACACCGGCAGACGTAACAGTGATAAGCAGCAGGAGCCAGCCTGGCTGATAGCGTTCTGCCGTTATATCAATGGATATGGCCCTGCCATCGTCCAGCATAGGCTGAAGCGCCTGCTCTGCGTACTGGCGGGCGAGTTTACGCACGCGAGGCGTATCTTTTTCCCGCTGTAGCGTGTGCAAAAGTGACCCCAGTGATGGTGCCGCCCACCATGAGCCAAGCGGCGTCATTAACCGTAAATAAACGGCATTGGCCAGGGAGTCAGTGCTGTCACCGGTATAGTCGCCGGTGACTGGGTCAATTAGCATTTCCATGCCGACATAGTATCGGCAATGGAAATAATGTAAGAGTTGAAGGGGTTCAGTGGGTTAATTAGTTTCAGAAAGGTAAACAGGAAAATACCACAAATTACATCAGCTGATTAGGTTTATCCGTAGTTCCTGCATCGCCACCATGCTCGTGGTCATGGTCGTCATAAGTTTCACGTACCTTATTGAGCGTGGATGTACCGTCAGCAAGGTCATTCGTTGCTTTCAGAAGCGGTGTATCGAAGTTTGCTTTATTTGTCGCGTTGACATCATAGTCGGCGGTATTAACTGAATATTTATTTTTGGCATTCACGATAAAATCATCGCAATTAGCCTCAATAATTTTCCCGCGTTTAAGAACAATATTGCAGCCTTCATCCGTATACAGTGCAACTTCTCCCGGTTTCAGTTCTTTCAGACGATAGCGGCCATGCTCCGTCGCAATAACAATACCGTGGCTGGTTTTACCGTTAATTGGTAACACGACCGCCATCGTGCCAGGTAGCGGATTAGAGGTGAAACCATAATGCTGAAAGAGTTCTATATCCTGTAACGGTTCAGGGCCAAGCCCCTTGCCCTGAATAGTCTGCGCAGGCCCCGCGCTGTTAACGCGAGTTATTACGCCTCTGAATGCGTTTCTGATACGGTTTAAAGCCATATTAATCCGCTGATCCACTTTATTCCACATCAATAATCTCCAGCTTTTTATTAACCTTAGCGCGGCTTTTACGCAGTTTGCGTTTTTTAGGATAAGCATCGGGTATCCAGATACCATCCTCTTTAAGCCTGAGCGTGGTGACGGTGTTATCGGGGCGGCCACCGCTAAATTCCCGGCCCATCAGAAAGAAAATATCGTCGATACCATGGGGCTCGCTGCGTACACGAATACGCTGACCTGGAGCCCAGAGCTTGCCGCTCTCCATGCGATGACCTTTCACTACAGCGGTTAACTCATAACCACTGAGCCGGGCATCTGCCATGGCTTTTTTAGCCCGATAGTCAACCTGCGCCTGGTTATCAGCATCACCCACAACCATGATTTGAGGTCTGTAAAAGGAGACACTCGGGTCACGAACGACACTGCGGAGACCATGGAAACCACTCTCGGGGGAACCAACCGTCGTCAACAGGTCATTGTCACTGTCGTCGTCACCATCATCACTGTAAACATCGATAATCTCAGTCCCTGAGGAAGACTTAGAACCCTGAGCGTGTCCCTGAGCCAGTACGGTCAGTTCGGAAAAAGAGCCATTCACAGATGAGCGATCGCTGAGGTCGAGAATATTATTCCCACGGCCATCACGGTTAAGCACCAGAGTAGCCACCGGGTCGGCCGTGTAATCCGGACCACCGATAACCAGCGTGCCGTCAGGCTCAAACCATGGCCAGAGCCCTCTGGCGGCAGCGGCGCGTTCCAGAGTGTCCCAGGCTCGCTCCCCTGGCTCAACGCTGACTTTATCGCTCTGCATCGACGACTCAGCCTGCAGACGGATATTTCGTACCCCGAGCGGCCTGACCACCTGAGCGATAACTTCTTCCAGGCTCAGTTGACGGGAGGTGAATACGGGAGATGCGCAATCCACAAGGACGGCAGAACCATCGCGGCCAGAAATCCCCAGAGATACCTGCTGGCGTGATACGCGACGTTGAATAGTATCCACACGACCGGACATCACTACGTCATCCCCTACGCGAACCAGCACAGGCACGCCCCGCGCAATTGAGGCCGGGAATACGCCATCAGGTAGCCCCATCGTCACACTCCAGGCGTCAGCGGGCACCAGAAAATCAGAATCAATCTGATAACGACTCCAGGAACTGTGGACTTTGCCATCAATAATCAGGCTCACCTTGTCCTGCGAGCTTTTATCTTGAGTAGGCATTCAGTACATCTCCCGCTTTCAGTGCATTGGGGTTACGTAGCGTCGGATTCAGGCGCAGCAGCTCGCTGGCTCGGCTGTAGTCTGCATACCAGAGATGAGCGAGCAAATGCAGGTTACAGTCTGCTTCAACCGTTCTGGTGGTAAGCGGTGGTCGCTGAGTGATGACGGTGGTCCCCAGCTCCTGGACGGCCAGCGCGATATCTTTCAGACCATTAACAACAGGCTGCCAGGTTACACCGCTCGCGCTGACTGATGAGCTGACGGCCTGAGTGTCGTCTGCAAACAGTTCGCGGGTCAGGTCAATAGCCTGTTGAATAGCCTTACGAGTATCACCGGCGATCTGTTCAACATCATCCGGTGAAAGTAATGTGATGACGCTTTCATCGCTAAGAATATCGGAAGCATCAGTCGCCAGCTGCAGCGCAACCTGAATTCGCGTCGCGGTTACCAGCTCGGCAATATCGCTGACTGAAGAACCTGAAGGCGTTGCCACGGCCGAGGTGGTCTGCCCTGTAATCAGTTTCTCGGGTAATGCTGCGACTTCCTGCAATGAAGTATTACCGCTCTTCCAGTCCGCCATTATGATCCCGGCCACGCCAGTGACGTCCGATGACGTGCTGGCATAAGACCCTGGGTTATTGCTCACCGAAGATTTTGACGAGAGCGATGTCAGGCTGAGAGCGCTCTGCAAATCGTTCATATAGGCTTTGGGGTAGTTGATAAAGTCAGTTGTCGTGCTGACAAAACCAGTCAGCTCACCTTTAAGAACGGTCACCATATTCAGCGAGGTGGTCGCCAGCCCCTTGATACGCTTCATCCATTTTTTGGCTGTTCTCAGCGGAGCGAGCACATTATCGATGGCGGTCTGCGCCATATCGAGAGTGGACTGCACCTGGTTGAAAATAATGTCAGCCTGCGAGAGAGGATTATCGCTGCCAAAGAAAGGCACTTCCGGCTTCGCCTGCAGGAAAACCACCTCAACAACGCAGTAATCCACATTTTCAGCCTCATGGGATGCCTGGTATTCGATGCATTGCATATATGGCATTGAACCGAAGACGGGGTGAATCAACTCCGCGTTACCGCGCTTATCGAGCGCCGCAAGGAATGACTGCAGGCGGGTTTCATAGGCATCCCCCCAGAATAACGACGTTATTCTCAGGTTGCGCGGTTTGCGCCCCAGGTCGTCAACGTCACCGCCATCAACATAAGGGTACTCGTAGACTGCCGTATCGCGGCTGGCGCTGTCACGGGTGTTAACAACGTCAAAGGTCACGCCACGGAACGACGCATCCTGTAATGAATCTTCCCAGCTCACTGCGGGCCTCCTGTCGAACCACGATTCGCCTGTTCGCCATTGACGTTGTTAACCGCCTGCGCGATTTCCCGCTCATCAAGCATCACTTTGGTAGTGATAACCAACGGCGGTTGCTTCTGCTGCTGCGGCAGCAGATAGGCATGACCCCCTGTTGTCGCCGGATTGGTCTGGCCTATTGTCGTCGGGAAACTCCACCACGATTTGATTTCGTCAACGGCATCCATCAGTCCTGGTCTGGCCTTGACGGCATCGAGCATTCTGGCTTCGCTGCTGGAGTAATTATCAGCCTTGAGGCGAGCACGGGCATCAGCATCACCACGCTCAACATGTACCAGAGGGGCATCCTGTGCCCCCTGATAGAGCGCTAATGGAGCCAGTATTTTCCCGAGTAGCCGACCACCGATACTACCGCCATTGCCTTTAATCGCTTCCCACGTACGGCCAAGAACGCCCCCGGTGCTTCCACCGCCACCGGGTAATTTAATGCCACCGCTGGTAAGGAAGTTGATTCCTGCAAAAGCTATTGCCGCAGCCGTCATCGCCTTTATACCTGTAGTCGCACCGGAAATTGCGGTCGTAAGCTCTGGATACTCTTTCGCATAATCCGTCAGTTTCGAGGCAAGGTCAGCATATAAATCGGCAACAGGCTTCATTGAATCCTGCTCAGCAAACATTTTTTCAGATTCGAATTGCTGGGATTTATAGGCATTGGTTGATGACATTACATCGAAAGATGTAGCGCCCGCACCAAGAGCATTTTCCGTACCTTTTATTTGCTCATTTATAAACTCACGTTTCATTATGTTTGTTTTAAGGGCTGTACTAGCTTGTTGGTCTGCAATTATTTTTGATGTAATTGAAGAAATGACAATATCCAGTGCAGATAAGATATCGCCCTCTTTATCTGTGCCTTTGTATTTCTTGGCTTCAGCTCGTAAGTTTTGGACTCGTTTATCGGCGGATACAATTCCGGACACAGCATTCATGACAATATCAGGCGTGCTTAACCCTTTTTGTTTCTGGTCTGCCAGATAATCAATGTAGCCAAGCGGCTTACCATCTTTCCCTCTGAACCTGTAGTTCTTTAATGTATTCTGAATATCAGCACTTGTTATTTTATCAAGCAAGTTATTTACGTTAGTAGATGCGGCGCTATTATCACCAGCAGTTTCAGCATTCGCCTGTAACAACGCCAAGATTTTGTCAAAATCCCCAAGGCCAGACATGCCAATACCTTTAGCCTTAGTAAGTGTTAATGATAAAGATGATGCCATATCTGCAAGCTCATATTTACCATTCTCACCAGAGCGAATGGATTTATCGAATACAGCAGGCAAATCCTTTGCAGAAATACCAAAGTTTTTAATTGCCGCGATACCAATCTGTGATAATTCCTGTGGATTAGCCCCTGATGCAGTTGCGTAACGAGTAATTTCCGGCAAAATGCTCATAGCAGTCTTTTCATCAAGACTACCTGCAAATAGTGCGTTGAGCGTGTCCTGTGCTGATTCAGGAGTACCACCGCCATAGCGTACGGCATTTCGTATTGCATTATTAATAACGGGAATCTTTTTAATACGTTCTGGGCCGGATAATTCGTTATATGCGGTATTCGCAATTTCAGCGTTACGGTTATCAAAAGCCATCTGCCGTTGCACGGGGTCTTTAAGCACCATTGTTGCAGCTGTAACACCACCGGCTACTGCACCTACAGTCGAAACAATCGGCTTGAGGCGCCGCAGACGCGTCATCGTATTACTGACGCCGCTTAACTCAGTACGCAGCTCCCTGACACGCTCCGACATCCCCCGGAATGCACGCGACTGTTCACGCGCCGACAATGAGCCGCTGCGGGTCAGTCGGTTATAGGCTGCCATGGTCTGCTGAATCTCGCGCTGAATCTCACGTTCGGCCCGAATGCCAAGTGTTGAACGGGCAGAACTGGCGCGGCGGTACTCATCCTGCAGGCTGCGTGATGCACGAATGGCCGAGCTGGTATTTTGCTGCTGGCTTTTCGCCTGTTCGTCGCTCGCTTTCTGAGTGGTTTTCGTCTGCTTGAGAATGTCCTGCATCGCCTGACGCAGGACTTTAGATGCACCGTCTTTTGCCAGGAGGGAGAGTGCAAGTTGAAGGTTACGTGCCATGGATCATCTCCCTTTATTTTTTTTGCGGCGTTGTGACTTAACAGTGCGGGTGGTTCGGGTGGTGTTCTGGCCTGCTTTCTTGCCATGCAGGCGGGCCATGGCCTCGATATACCCGTCCAGTTCCGGACGGGTCATGCCATTTATTTGCTGTTCGGTGATGCCGTATCGTCCGAGGGCGAGGATGAGGGTTCGGAATCCGGTAAGTCTGGACTCGGCTGCATCCGCTTTTTTTTAACAGCATCAATCTGCGCATCAATGAGATCGAAATCATCATCATTGAGCGCATTCATCAGCAATTCGGCCGTAATATCTTCCTTCGGCAAATCACCCAGCGACGTAAGGGCCCGGGCCATCACCGCTACGCGATAGTACATACTGGCGGCGGCACCTTCCGTAGTGCCGCAGGCTTCGTCTGTCAGACGCAGCGCTTCAATGGTGTCTTTGATGACCGGCAGGCCCACTGAATAGGTGTAATGCACCTTATCGCCCGCTTTAACACCGTATAAAAGAGAATGCTTTTCCATTATTCCTCCACGCGGCGCAGCGCATTCATGGTGATATCACGCTTCGCTTCATTATCCACGGTGTACTGGGCACCAACCTGAGTCGTGAAGCAGTCCAGGTAAGAGATACGCTTCCCGGTGCTGTTCAGCGGGTACTGGGTTACCTTCGCACCTTCAATATCGCCCCAGTTCAGGTCACCGGATTCCGGGATAACCACAGAGACGGTCAGCTGGATTTCCTCAATACCACGGGAGAAGCCTTTGGCGCGCCCGGTGCGGTTCATGGTCTTCACCAGCTTACGACCGGTGGTGACGTCTTCCTTGAGGTCTGTAACCTCAATCTCCTGGCCATCGACTTCCATGACGATCGCGCCAACATATTCTTCAAGTGCCATAGTGCATTACTCCTTTACAGCAGCAGGTCGATTCGACCGGCGAAAACATGCAGACCGTTCACCACGTCTGCCGGGATACGGGCATTGAGCTGGTTACTATTCTGAGAATCACGCTCAACGATCAGCGAGGATTTGTTCGCTTCGACCTCCTCGATAATCTCCAGCTCTTCGAGCTTGATGAGGACGTCGAGCAGTTCGCTCTGCACCTTCGGTGGCGTGCGTGAGCTCAGCTTGTCACGTGGGAAACGCAACGAGATACGCTCACGACAGGCCTTGCGCACATAGTCCAGCGTGCGGATGGTGGTAATATCCAGCAGCGACACGTCATCCACGCCTTCGGCGTTCTTGGTATACGTACTGATAGCTCGCACGATCTGAACGGTATCGCCCGGACCAATCTCAAACGGCGTCAGTCCGTTATAGAGCGCATTCTCCTGCTCAGTACGACCCGGGCGACTTTCAAGCGGGGTCACATCAAGGGAGCTCATGGCCAGCGTGTTCAGCGGGCGGGCTGGATCTTCTTCGCTGGCGATGACAGCAGCATAGGCCGCTGCAATCTGCGCAGGCATCCTGGCGGAACCGTTATGCCAGCCCATGGTGATACGCCCACTGTTCAGCGATGCCGCAAGCGTGGTGCCGGTTGAAAGTGAATTACGCCAGCCAGCAACACCCAGCGCACCACGTTGCTCTAGTGGACCGCTGACCTTATCCAGGTGATTACGCAATACCGTGAGCGCGTCCTGCGTGGAGTATGGGCATACCACGATGTTATGACCGGCGGCAAAAGCGGCCGCCAGCGCGGGCGCAATATCCGGATCAACATTACCGCCAGCCATCTTCACCACTGCAGTAGTGACGCCAGTTGCCGTCACGCTGGCACTGAGGGCGATATCGTTGCCTGCCGTTCCCTTATAGCGGGAAGTCAGCGTGACGACACCGTCTTCCGCTGCTGCGACTACCGGAAGCCCCGATTTCTGGGTGATCACCTCCACGAGAGAGGCAGCAATTGCCGCAGCGGTATCAGCAGCCGTAATCCCCACATCAAGCCGGGTGCCACAAATACTGACGCTGAGCGTACCATTGGACGAAGCCGGGCCTGTGATGGTCACTTTACCTTCCGCCGCGGTCGCGGTTGCTGCATCGGTAATACCAATCATCTGCAGTTGCAGATAAGGATTCGACTGAATGGCACTGGTGGCCATCTGATGACCCAGTGACCCACGACCAAAATAGGTTGCCGCCTGTTCATCAGAAAAGATATCAACGATGGTCAGCTCTTCAGCCAGCCCCGTATCGAGCATCTGAACCACCATCAGGACGGTCTGAGCATTACCCGGCAGTGTGCGCACGGCCAGGCGGGTATTAAACTCAAAATATTTACCCGGCTTGCGAGTGGAGCCGATTTCATACAGCTCAACATTAGGACTGGACACTGTTCACCTCCTGAGCATCCGGTTTATCAGCAGTTTTAACTGCCTTTTTATTGTCAGTGCTGGTAACCAGAATCAGGTCACCGGCGCTAATCTGACGGCGGTAATAGGCAGAATCTTCCACCGTGACATCGGCATCGCTGGTGATGTAACGGCGGGCATCCTCTTCTCGCGGGACTTTCACCCCCGGCGCGGCTTTAACTTTCATCTTGGTCATGGTTTACAATGTCCTCTGCAGCATCAGGCTGCTCCGGGTTCTTCAGGTCATATATCAGTCGGGTACGCAACCACTCAGGATCGTCTTCGCTGGTCTTGCCGTGGTAGGGACGGAAAAGACTGTCGTCATGGCCATCAGGTGCATCGACCAGCGGATACCGTCCGTTCTCCAGCGCGTTCTCCATCCATTTGGTGTCAAACTCACAGGCGAATACTGAGAAGGCGTTTTTCTCCAGCCGGGTATTAAACAGAGTGCGCACGCGGCCTGGCTGCAGGGCATCAATTTTCAGCCCTGACTCCGCCATATCCTGACCGGAAAGCAGGCGACGAACAGCGGCGATCATACGGTATGTCCCGACTTCAGCCGATGTCGGGCCGCCTGTACGGGAAGCCTCTTCACTACGGACGCTTCGGTCGCCGACGATGACCACAAAACGACCATGCGTCACAAACTTATTGCGGGCAGTACTGCTCCGCTCAGTCTTCTGAACACCGCCGAACGTCACCCACACCCCCGGCAACTGGCGAATAACCTCTTCAGGTTCGCCGTCCATCTCCCCACCGTAGGAGCTGACAGAGCGGGCAATATGTCCAAGCCCCTGTTTCAGACGATTGACGATAGCCTGTTCGATATCGGTGATAATCATCAGAAACCTCCACCACCGGTCTGGTCACGTCCGAAGACGCGACCACCAGAGACCATACGGGCTCCCGTACCACTGCGAACCACTTCCCCGGCACTGGTACGCCCCAGACTGATTTTTCCATCAGCGACACGCTCCAGATAGCGGGTGGCATTTTCGTAACGCAGACGGATTTCTTCTGTCATCTGAGTGCCCGCGCCGCAGAGCAGGTAGCGGGCAATATCACAGCATCGGCCTGCCAGTACGCGGAGTACGTCAGACCATGGCACCGGGTAGCGACCGCAAAGATAACTGTCGATTTCTGCGCTGGCCTGTTCCAGCGCACCGTTCAGGACAGTGTCGTCGATCGCGCCGGTGTAGTTACGGTCAGTCAGCGAGACGCATTCCGTCTCGCCAAACGCCTTCACCATGTCATCCCGGTTCGCGTACATGGGTTAGCCCTTTTTCTTTTCCGACTTTTCAGGCTCAGCGCTGGTCGGTTCAGATGGAGCTGGTGATGCCTGCGCTGCCAGAAGTTGGTCACGTTCAGCGGTGACACTATCCAGCTGCGTTTTCAGGTCATTGATATCCTGATTCTGCGCCAACATACCGGCTTCCAGCTCGGCGATGCGCCCATGGGCTTCGCTCAGCTCTGAGGATGAGGTCTGGGTGCCAACCACGTCCTTCATTTCAGTAACGATGAGGTTGGGCTCAGCCTTCAGAATACGCAGTTCTTCAGGGGTAAAACGGTCGTCAGGATAAGTGACCGTACTGGCGCTATGGGCCATGCCGAGACGACGGAAGCCGTCGCGGCGGGCAGTGATTTGAACCGGCATTATGCAGTCTCCCCTGTAGAGCCATACCCCATCTGCCAGAAGCCGTAGCCACCGTTCGCACGCGCTTCTGCGCCGAAGAGGAACTTCTTACGCTTGAAAACGTTGTCAGCGTTGTAGTCGGTTTGCTCCACAAACTCTGGTTTTTTGCGCAGCTGGTAAATCAGCGGCTTAACCGGTTTAGTGGTATCAAGCAGGAACCAGGCGGTATCGGATTTGAGTTCAGGAACAACCAGCACTTCCGCAGTGCCTTTGTATGGGTTCGGCGTGTTGTCCGGGAAGCGATCGGCCGTCATAAGATAATTCGCCTCATCTTCCAGAGCCGGTGGCACGACCAGAATGCTCGGACGGATTTTCAGGGATGCACCTTCATCATCCTTGAGCCCACGCATACCGGTACGGGCGGCACCATAACTGGCTTTTGCATCGGCATAGCTGGCGGCGCTGAGCTTTTTGGTGCCTTTATTGGAAACCGATTTACCGCCGACCAGGTGATCGGTATCAAAGAAGGGCTGCCCGTCATAGCAGAGATTGGTGAAACCATCGCTCAGCAGCGCAAAGACGATATCGGCCGGCAGCTCGGCGGCAGACTGTCCTGCGCCTTTCGCCTGCAGGGCATAGCCCATGATCTGATCGTCTTCGAGGTCATTACGGTCAACCTCGATGGTCGCTTCCCAGTCCTTGTTACGGATGGTGTAGTTGAATGCAGACAGCGCCTTGATGACCTTGTCACCAATCCATTCACGCATTTTCGGAAAACGGCTCAGCCAGCTGTAGTCGTTATCCTTACCCGTGGACGGAACCACCATCGCGACTTTTTCCCAGTCAGAAGGCTGCTGTTCAAACGCTTTCTGGAAGGTCGCTTTCAGGTTAACGAAAACCTGACGCACATTTTTTACGTTAATTAACACGCTATTTCTCCTTATTAAATCAGAACCCAGACACCATCAGCTTCAATACCCAGCACTTTTCCGGCCACCGGTCGGGCGTCGGTATCGCTGGTTTTTGCAACCGTCTGGCTGTCGGCGACATAACACTCTTTCCCGACTTCAGCCTGCGTAACCGGGTCAGCGCTGCTGTTCGCCAGGAACCAGGCTTTCCCGCGTCGCACCAGAACATCGGCATCACCTGCTGTACCTGCGCTGTTATCCACCCAGCCATCACAGATACCCAGAGTGGTATTGGCCGCAGTGGCACTGCCCGCGACGGCGAGCCCCGCAGCGTTCGCCGCGATGATATGTCCGCCAAACAGCTCAGTGGATGCGGCGACGGGGACGGCAAACAGCTCACCGTCTTTATGAGGGGTGTGACGATCCATTTCGCTCTCCTTTATTTGATATATTTCGCAATATCGGCCGGGTCAGTCCCCATCAGGGAGCAGATCGCCGGGTCAATAGCATCATCACCAGCCGGTTCAGACTCGCGGGCAGGTGCACCTGCCGGAGGCTGGCCGCCAGTCTGGGTTGTGGTCAGCGCAGCAATCTTTGGAGCTTTCTCGATATACGCTTTCAGGCTTCCCGGGTCTGATTTCGCCAGCGCCGTCGCCCATTCCTGTTGTGCAGGGAGCAGTCGGCCATCACTTAACGCTACCGTGATGAGCGATTCCGCTTCCTGAGTCGCCAGCGCGGCCATGCTGGTGCTGCCTGCCTGAGCAACGGCCTGCTGGACGGCGTCGTGCATCACCTGGACGGAAACCCATTTCGCCGGGTCCGGGGTGTCGATTTTTGCGGTCAGTTCAGCGATGCTCTGCGCGTTCTGGTTCAGGATATCCAGCAGGCTGACAGACGCCGCTGCTGTAGCATCCTGCCCGTTAGACAGAAGCGAGATAATCTTCTTCAGTTCGGCCAGGATTTCATCTTTCGTTGATGCGGTCGGAAGGTTGAGCATCCAGCGCAGGTTGCTCAGCAGCTCATTCAGGAATTCTTCATCCATTTCGGTGTTACCCTCGGTGGTCAGGTGGGTGGCCATCATGGAGGCGGCAGCGAGTAACACTTCCTCCATCCCATCAACGGCCGGAGTATTGGTCAGCGCGGCATTAAGGATCTCCAGCACCTGACCGGTTTTGTCGTATGAAAATACGGGGGAAATAAAGCGGTAGGCTTTTGCGGCCACCATATCGGCAGCGGCAGTGGTCCACTCAACATCGACAGCAAAGAGGCCTTCACCTTCGCGCCACTCCAGCTTTTTGAAAAAAGCCGCAGCGGGAGCGGGCAGACCATTTTTGGCTGAGCGTAGCGTCTGATGTTCATAGTCCAGGACATACGGCGTCTCGCGGGCATCGGCGGCGGCAATCAACCGCTCGGCGATTTCACGCGTCATCAGCCAGGCAGCGCACTCGGTCGGACGACCGTCGCGTGCACGGAATTCGCCAGCGGGAAACAGCTGGATAACACCGGGAGTAGCGGTGTTAATTTCCTGGGAGAGTGAGGCTATCAGTGTTCGTTTCATGGCGCTGAGCGTACAGCACCACTAAAAAGGGAATAAGTTGAAGGGGTTCAGTGATTAAGCGTGGGGGGGCGATGTCGCGGGACGGGCTTTCCTGCTTTTCTGTTATCTCATTCCGGAGAGACTGGCGGCGCTTCTGGAATCGCCGTTCGAAATAACGGTCGGTCAGGCGATCGAGAATCCAGAGAAACACCCTGAAGCCGATCCCAATGATGACCCATTGCGTCACCGTAAAATAATCCAGGAATGCCTTGAAGGTTTCCACCACTTCCCCCGTTAATCGAATGAACCCCCCGACGATATCGCCAGGGCTTTTTAAACCCCTTTTAAAAACGATTAACAGGGGATGAGGCGAATCACTCTACCACATTTGCGATAAACGCGTCTGCGTGGCTTACAGCGCCGTTACGCTTATCCATCGATAATACGCTGGAGATAGCTTTCAGCGGTTGTTTCCATCCCGCTGACGTCATCCTCGGTCAGGTGCAGGAACGGTCGTGCGGGCATCTTAATTTTATATGCACCAATGGTATTCCACTGGGTGAAGTTAGACCGCGACTTTTTCACGAACCGATTACCAACCGACCCATTTTTATACTGGCGGTAATAGGCTCGCTGGCTCCTGGCGGCAATACTGATTTCACCGCCTTCCTGATGAATACGGGCATATTTCACGTTAGTACCAACAACCGCTTCGTCGTTGGTACTGAACTGCGTAATACTTTTGGCCAACCTGCCAGAACGTTGCAGGATTTTTCCGCCATGACGTTTACGGGCATATGCCGGACTCCATCCCATCCACTCCGGGCGACCTTCGCGGGCAAAGTTCTCTTCAACCGCATCGGCCATCGCTGCTGCCATTTCCCGCATCAGCGGCTCACGCTGCTCCAGCTTATTGATGAGCTCGCCCAGAGAACGTTCGAAGTCGCCGATATCATAGGTAATGGTATAACTCATGGTTTCGGCCTCAGTAATACAGCATCATCAGCAATATCCTGTGGACGGATAACATCGCCGCCATTGACGAGTGACAATCGCCAGCCGTCTGCAGCAGGCGCAGCCCGGACCGCGCGAGTCCCCTGGTCTGCGACCATCGTCCACACTAAATTATCACCATCGAGCCAGACATCCCCGTCACTGGCCAGCAGCGCAGGAAGTTCTGACCACATCGGCCCCGGAGCCTGACGGACGTCTGATTCATGGATACTGAGTGTGACCGGCTGGCGAATACCGCGCTCTTCAAGGCGGTCAAGCAAGTCAGGCGAAACCCCGCCGACACGCCTGAGGTCACCTCTGGTTTTACCCCGAACGCTGACGGCATCCACCCATCGGCGTACATCGTCGCTGACGGAAGATAATACAGCCGGGTCGGAAAGTGTTTCGCTGATGGCCAGCGCGGCCGTTCTGGGTGGTGCAGTGACGGACTGGTCCATCAGACGCTGCCCAAGAGAAGACAGCCAGCCCTGACCCGGATTGTGACCAAAGCCCGCATCCGGGGTATAAAGCTCACCGTTAAAGCGCAGCGCCTGAACCTCTCGGGTATCATTGGGCCCCCACGCCTGCTGGACGGTGACGATATCCTGTTCCCAGGATTTAAGCACAATCCCAAGACGTTCAGCCTCGGCCAGTGAACGTGCCCGGATACGGCAGCGGCAATGATAGCCATCGGGCGGATACATGAACTGCCAGACCGGATCATCGTAGCGGGCGGTAAAACCGTTCAGGGCCGCGTGTCGCGGTCGGGTACGCAAATCCATGACGGCCACACGTTCCCAGACAGGACGAAACTCCGCGTTGGCCATCTGCTCTTCATAACGTCCGGCACCATACGCCGCCTGCATGTTGGTTTCGAAGATGGTACGCAGGCGGCGTGGTGTCAGCTGCTTGCCCTCCAGCACACCATCCTCATCTGCGATTAAGCGTGCTTTATCGGCCAGCCAGCCTTTACGAATCAGGGTTGGCGTCAGCTGGCGTTCGAAGTCACGCAGCGTGCCGCCATTCTCCAGATGAGCCTGCAGAGCGCCGTGAATATCGGTCAGAATATCCTGCTTAAGAACGCCTGCGACCGTGAATTCAGTGGCATGGGTGCGGGCTTCAACATCGTGCCAGTTAAAGCCTATGACGTAGCCCTTAGACTCAAAATAGCGGATGGCTTCTTCCGGCTTCAGACCAATGGCATACCCGAGATCAACATCAGCTTTCGGCATTGAGTCGCCCCCAGACCTCACTCACGAACAATGCCTGGTGCAGCAGCTGCCGGAGCATCGAATCATCGAGCTGTGGATAGCTGGCGGCGATAATGTCCATCGCCTCATCAGGCGTCTGGCCTTGTTGCAGCGCAGCCACTAATGGGGTGATCAGCTTTTCCATCGCCAGGTTAATGGCGGCACCTGGCTGAAGGGAGTTATCCAGCGCCTCCTGTGCAGGGTCAGTAATCTCACCGGTACTGCTCAGCGCAGTAAAATGACGGAACGGAGAAGCCGCTGCCTGAGTCGTCAGTGCCTGTAACGAAAGCGGCGAGGCCGGAGGCGTCAACACGGCTTCATTGTCTTTCGGTTCCGGGATACCAATCTTTTTATGCACCCAACTGACCGGGATAGTCTTCATCCCCGCACCAACCAGCTTTGATACGCCCTCGGCGAAGACCTGGATATTTTCCAGCTCGCGGGTATCAAAGACCAGTCTGGGCTGGCGGCGTGGGCTGACATCGTACCCGTTAATCGCCAGTAACATGCGAATAACTCCCCGATAAAAGCCCTCTATCTGGCGAGCATCAGCGGTCAACAGGTCATGGCGGACCTCATTGTGTACAACGCCCAGCGCGTTGGTTGAGGACTTACCATCCGCCTGGGAAGTCAGCGTGCCACCGAGGATAACTTTTGATTCAGTGCGCTCAGCCCAGCTAATCATGGCCATAAAGGGATCAGACTGGCCGTTCGCCGCTTCCTTAAACTCAATTTTGGCCCCTTCGGGAATAATACCAGAGGCATTATGGCCAAGCGTGACAAGCGCCTCCATCAGCTTGTCCTGCTCGTCCTGCGTGGCCCCGGCGATATAAGTACCGATACGCGCGGGCAGACCGTATATCTCCAGGAACTCGGCCAGGTCACGTACGCTGTAGTTTTTGAAGAGGTACGGCCAGACCAGCACGCGGTACAGGCCGGACTGGGCGATATAGCCAGATTTAGCATTGTGCGTATGGACCAGCCAGCCGAACGGCCACAGTTCTTCGCCGTCCATCGCCCCATTATTCAGCCGGATTTCATCACCTTTATCCGGGGTGGTGCAGAACCAGCGATGCGGGCGTAACTTGATTCGGGTAGGCAACCACAGATTCCCGTCTCGCTCCCACTTCTCAATCTCCTGAGCGGAAAAACCGTGGCCAATCGCCTCGGCCGCATTGAGAGTGATATCTTCCATTTCCTGCAGGTCAGCAAACCAGCTCGCCACCATTGCCGCCAGTTGCTTCTCTTCGGCGGTGGCGTTCGGCGGCGGTTCGATACTCCAGTCCAGCGTCAGCAACGCATTCTTGCGTTTGGCCATCTCAGAGAAAATATGGCCGTCCCGCTCAACCATATCTTCGAAGAGGTCTGCCTGGGCGGAAATATCGCCGCGCTCAGCCGCCTCCAGGATACGAGGCAAACGGGCGATCGTCATTCCGCGTGAGGGATGCGTCGGCCAGTCCCGGTTCAGCTGCACGGTGCGTGCGGTCTGAGGGGCTTTCAGCACGTCTTTGTTGAGCGGGCGACCATACTGGTCAAGGATTTGAACCATTTATTACCATCCTCCGGATGAGCCGAACCGATCGCCGCTGCGGCGCGGTGCCGGTTTAAAATCAAAGTTACCCGCGCCAGACACTGCCAGCGCCCATAGCATGTGCAGGGCATCAGGCCCGTCATCATGGTCTGCTTTCGGGAAGTGCCGGAGCTGGTCAATCAGCGTGGTTTGGGTGGGGTGAAGACGGATGAGGCCATTGACCATATGCGGCTGCAGGGATTCGATACGCAGCAATTTATCTGCACTGGGGGTGACGGCGCGGGCCGGAACCGGCACCCCGGCCATGGCCGAGCGTTTCACCAGTTCGGTACGCAGAAACTCCTGGAACTGAACGGACTCAACCGCCCAGATGAGACAGTTGTACTCGCGCTGCAGCTCGATCACATCGGAAATGATGCGGTCGGGTACGCGCTTGCGGATGCGGGCTTCAACAACGTCCAGAATACCGGTGAAGCGATTAAAGCCACCAACCAGCAGCGCGGAGGGGTCACGACTGTTACCGGCCTTACCCAGACTCGGGTCGCAGGCACCATAAAAGCGCCATTCCGCCAGACGGCTCACCCAGAAGTTGATACAGCCATTGAACGGAGCATCTTCGCCGTTAACCGGGTCATTCTGGTATTCGGCATCGAAAGTGCCGTGGCCATCACGCGCACGAATCAGCATCAGCGTATAAAGCGGGCGGGCATCCCACGAAACAACGGCACCGGCATCCATTTCGGCCCGGTGCTGCTGATAGAATGCCTGTGCCAGCATCTCGCCATCTTCATCATTGTTGCGAAGGATCTCTTCCCAGCGGTCCCACAAATCCATATTGTGCGGCCAGCTGATGAGCGCTTTAAAGCGGGCTCGTTTCCACAGTGGATTCTTCAGCGTGCGGGATAGGACCGAATCATGATGCAGAATGGTGCCGATATAAACGACATCAAATTTGGCACCGGCTCCCCCCAACGGCAGAACGGTTTTCTTGAGCCAGTTATCAAGTTTGTCGCGCTGTTCGGGGTTTCGTACCTGTTCGTCGTTCTCAATATCATCGAGTACAGCAAGGTCAGGACGATATGGGCCATGCCGCAGGCCACGCAGCTTTTTACCACTACCGGCGACCTGAACCTTAATATCGTTACGCGTGAGGATAGTCCCTGCCTGCCAGACGCGGCCGCCGCCCGTCGCCTCCGGGAAGTCCATCAGCAGACGCGGGTTGAACTGCAGCTCTGCTTTGATAGCTTCCAGCATCGGGTATGCCTGGTCTATCGAGTCCATAATGATGACCGGGTAATGTTTGAGCGCCAGAACGATGCACCAGATAACAAACAGCTGGCTCACGATGGTGGACTTGGCTTCGCCGCGAGGTGCTGCGATGGCGTCGTTCTGCCCGGTTGTCGCCTGGATAAGTTCCGGAAGGCGGGAATAAAGGTATTTATGCAGCTCGCTTTTCGCTGTATGACGCACGTAATGCGGGAAGTAGTTCTGCACGAAATACTCAAATCCCGTGGAGGGGTCAGCCACACAGGCACGCCGAACCTCAATCGCCGAGGGTTTAGGATCAAAGCCAACATCTTCGGCCTCGATGGTCCGACGTAGGCTAGCCCCCAGCTCGGCGAGCTCGGCGAGGAAATCTTTGCTGGAAAGCTTTTTACCACTGGCCACAGGAGGAAACCCCGGTTAAAGCGGCATTAACTGCCTTTTCAAAGCTCTCTTTTGTACGGTAACAATCCCCCATAAAGGACAGTTCATGGTGTTCACCGTCGATGGTTGTGACAAAGCAGTAGCCTGATGCGATGTAAACTGAGGCCACTGTGCTGGCCATGACACTCACTTTTTCGTTAACGCGAATCAATTTATCAGCCATAGTGTTTCTCCATCTCGCCCCCGAAGGGCTCCAGAATCTCGACGAACGCCGCCAGGTGCTGCGGGTATTGTTCAGAGACAAAGAGGCTCAGTTTCTGGATCACATCCAGAGCAACAGCGAGCTGACTGACCTCCGGTAGTATCTTCTTGTTCGCTGCTACCGCCTTGTTGAAGGCATCCGCCAGACTGGCCAGCAGTTCTACCCGCTTGTCCGGTGGCAAATCAGCATCGGTTGTCAGCAACTCCAGCGTCACCTGATACTGGGTCATCAGTCCGGTAAGAATGGCGCGGCCAATATCCTCAAGACCGTTGCCAGCCATGATGTGCGCTGCCCTGAGCTTGTCCCAGTCATCACCAGCGTCCTGAGCTTCTTTCTTCCAGCGTCGGGCGGTAGCAAAGGCAACTCCCGCCTGAGCTGACGCAATCTCCAGTGACATCTGGCCAAAGATGTATGATCGTCGCAGTCTGTCCCGTGTTTCCTGCGGATGGGCCATACTCATAACTCCAGTTTTGCGCGGATTAACAGGATGGCTACAGCAATAAGACCGCCTGTAAGTCCACCGGCGATAGCCCCGGCTTTTGCGCCATGGCGGGTTGCATCGGCATTAATGGCTGATAAACGTGAGTCAATACGCTCCAGCTTGTCGTTAATACCACCCAGGATATCGGGGTTAACTGGCATCTGCAGACGATCGAGCTGAGCAGAGATTCGGTTCAGCGTTTCCTGCTCATCGCTGGCAAACGGGATACGGCGGGTACGGCGCTTTTGTCTGGCTTTCATTTGTCGGCTTTCCTGTCGAGTTTGTTATCGATGCGTTCAATGGCCGCTCGCAGCTCTTTCATCGCATCCATCATTGCTGTGTAGTTCGTCCGGGCATCTTCGCGGCGCTGATACTCGTCGCGGATGCGTTCGACGGCTTTTTCGAGGTCGTGAATATCCTGATTCAGGCGGCGAATAAAAATGCCGCCAAAGAGTGCGGCCAGTCCCAGAGCAATCTGGAAGGCCGTGTCGAGAGTCATTACCGTGTCCACTCCTTTCACCTGTAGTAATCGTTAATAGCTTGCAGACGATCGCGGAGAGACAGGCACCATTTGCCATATTCCGCGCTATGGCCAACTATCCCGGAGGGAGAGAGTCCGCCACTGGCGCTGATGGCATCTCCGGTATCACCAGCAGCGCTGCCGGTGGTTTCTGGCAGATAGTGACCAGCGTTGACTGTTTGGGCTGTGGGGTAGCCAAGGGCTTCACGCCAGAGTTGCAGGCTGGCAGGGCCAATACCGGTATAAGTATTGCCATCGCTTTTAATTGCATTTTTGAGCCTCTTTTTCAGGTCCTTTACTTCCCGTTGATGGGATGCATCCTGTTCCGCGAGCTGACGACTCATTTCGTCAGCCTTACGCTGCCAGGTTTGCTGTGCCGCCAGCGCATCTTTAAGGTCTGACGCATACTGGTTCGCGGCGGTAATACGCTCCTGATCCCACTGTGATTTTTGCGTGTTAAACCCGCTGATAAGCGTCGATTTTTCATTGCTGAACGCCAGCGCCTGGTCACTCAACCGCGATTGTGTGATGAGCGTTCCCAGCCATACACCACCGCCCGACAGAACGACGATTAGCAGAAGTGACTTCCAGTTACCTTTGAGAAGTTTCAGGGTTATCGCCCACATGGTTCACCTCTCTGGCTCGTTTAATGGACATGTGCTTCGATGCCTGGCTCTGAGCAACCCACGCGCCCAGATAAGCCCAGTACAATTCAGTCGCAATCTCAGTACGGGTGACCGTGACCCAGACGAGCACAAAGGAGCTGATAAGGAAGGCTCCAAGTATGATGGTGTCGGAGGTGGAGAGCCGCCCAGAACCGGGATTGGTGATGAGGTCACCCAGGGAGATCAGACGCATAACGCTGCCTTAGCCACGTCATACCGTGCCTGACGGTCAGCTTGTCCCTGCGCAGGAGGGTTAATACGGCGGGTGATAGCCAGAAAACTGCCACTGTCGGCCAGCTCGTTGCAGCCGTTCGTCTTCCAGTACCATGCCGCACTTCGGGCCGCCTGACTGAAATTCAGCAACAGGTCGGGGTTATTAAGCAGATCAAGGCCCAGACCTTTACCACAATCCCGGTAATTATTTCGCAATGTGATCTGAATCAGACCACGACCGCGATAACGCCAGCCATCGCCGGAGGCTTCATTACCATTACCACCACGACCGGCATAAGCACGGTTGGCTAATTTTTCGGGATTACGGGTGTAAGCGCGGGCAAATTCAATTTCGGCAGGTTCGATAATGCCATTTTGATTGTTATCAAAACCTGTTTTAAAAATACGGGCAACACGCTCAGCGTCGGAGTAATAGAGATTCTCGCTAACAGTGTTAAAACCACCGCTTTCATGACCGACCTGAGCGATGAATGCCGCCAGCCTTTTGGGGGTGTTAATCTGGAATTCATTAGCAGCAGCACAAAGAGGCTCCAGCCAACGCGCAGCGACAATGCTTGAAATGCCTGCTGCTTTCTGAAATTGTGATTGAGTTAAAAGCATGACGCCATCCTGTTAATTATGGATGGCGTCAGTATTTCATGGGGTTAGTTGGATAATAAGTTGAAGGGGTTCAGTAGATTTTTATGGTGTATCGACATCAATAATTTCGATTGTATCTTCCGTGGTGGATTCTTCGTTTTTCACCATATATCCACCGCTGGCTTTCAATGCATCAATCTTTGGTAAATATTTGTGAACAATCTCCCAAACTCGCTCATCTTGCTTAAAATCAAGATTTTTGCAAGAAAATCTCTCATTCATAGGGTCGGATGCATCAATTTGCTTAGGGTTTGCAATTAACAAAATTTTCCGCCACGCGCATGATTTTGTTTCATCCTTTTGGACTAACCCGGAACCACCGAATTTCTTATCTCCAGTTTGGTAATCAAATGCAAGATTTCTTTGAGCCTGATAGCCACTTTCAATAGCATGATTTATCAAATCACTTTCACTTTTAAAAGGGGTATCATTAGCAATGGCATTATAACTAAAGGATAATATCCCAAGAGAGAAAATAGTGCTGATAATATTAATATTCAAAATAGATTTCCTTGTTCATTTGAAATTATATTTTTCTGGTTAGCAAGTAACCCCCAGGCAAAGCGGTCACTAAAACCATACTTAGGGCAAAGCTCGGTCATCGCTCGGGGAGATGGCACTCCGGTATCTCGCATAGCTTCAAACTCAGTGAGGAACGAGCGATTACGTAACTCACGTAATGCGCGATCGCAACGAGGAAGATACAATGTTTCACCGCCGAAATGCTTCACCAGGATACTGGCGTTATCTTCTCCTACAGTATCTTTAAGAAGACGGGCGCGGCTTGCACCCATAGAGCGGATACCTTTTCCAACAGGGAATGTCGTACCGCCTAGCGCCTTAATCAGTTCGACAGTAGCAGGGAACCCGATAAGTTCGGCAATGTTCAGAACTGTTTCTGGCAGAAGTGATTTAACCTGTTCGAGTTCCATGGAGCCTCCGATCAAAAAAGCGGGAATCATTGTTAATGATATCCCGCCTTTTGTATGTATGAGTAGTATGACTAACTGCCTTTTTGTCGTCGTCGGGCATCAATAATCAATGCCTGCAGTAGTTTCGTTAATTGCTCATCATCCAGCCATTCGATAATTTTTTGCTGAAACATGCGCTGCGAAACTGATTCTGCATATTGCCAGGGACGACCAGCATCAGCCAGCAGGGCTTCAATTTTTCCAAGAACAGCCTGTCGGCGGTTTGCAACATTTGGTTTACGACCATGTTGCCTGGCTCTCTTTCGTGGGAATCCCTGCTCATGCATATATTCGCGTAGTTTTTGTAATTCCTCAAGTGTACATTTCGTACTTGATGTTTTTCCGGTAATTCGCTGCATAGTGCTGCGATAGGTAGTATCATCCCAAAGAAGCCATTTCTGACCCGCTTTAATTGCCCCAATTAACGCCTTCTTATTAATTAACATGGTCACACCTCGCTATTATTTTCGCTGTGACCAGTCACACTGGTTAAGTTCAGCTTCAGACATTTCAGTGTTAACCAGCAATTATGCTCTCCCTTGAACGCCCCACCACAATGCTCTGGCGGTTTTGAACCACATTTTTTACATGCAGGAGTGTTCTCTTCTTGCTGTTGTAACTGACGAGCATCATTAAGCAGCAATAGTGCGATATATTCATTACGGCTATAAGGTTCACGTCCGGGGTTACGGTTTACACGGCCACGCTCAAGCGCGGCCAGCTCCTGATCGTTAATAATGATTTCAAAGCGGTTTAAACCTGATGTTTTAGCCTGGCTTGCTCGGGAACGCTGCTTACGCAAGCGAGCTCGTTCACGCGCTGTCATTTCGTCCATTTTTGCCCCCACGCCTTAACTTTCAGGTACAGCGGCCAGATAATTTTGTCAGCTAACCAAAACCCAATATTTTTGCTGGCCAGAATGAAGTGAACCGCCCAGTAAACACCCAGATAGCCACCAAACCCCAGAACACACGCTATTCCAAGCAAAATCCAGATGCTATCAATCGTGATGGTCATGAGTATCCTCCATTCCCGCATCGACAAGGATTAGACTGAATGGCCAAAGGAGCAGTGCAGCGGTGTGCTTGAGAGGTGACCAGACGTGATCTGGATTAATACGTTCCAGGACGCTGACCCAACACCAGCCCAGGTGAAAATAAAAAATAATAAGAATTAAAACCCAGCCGATATCCATTATTTAATCCCCCGTAACTTCCGATAATGGTCAATGGCTTTTCTCATTTCACTTTGCTCGGCCTTGCCGCGAATTTTCCTGTTATGAGCATCAAAAAACTGGAATCGGATTCGGAGAGGTAATTTGGGGTATTCAACAACCTGGCTGGTGTTTCGAAAATGCCAGATGCGTCGATTGCCATTGTCAAGGAACTGGCATCCAATAACATTATTCACTGGTCACCTCCCGAAGAGAGTAGCGGTTATGCATAATGGCGAGGGTTGCTGTCTCCCATGACTGAAACATAAATACCAGACCTAACTCACGGCCACGCTGAAATTCTTGCATTGCGCCCCGGCTTTTTTCCCATCCATCCAGGAGGAAAACGGAATCAGCCTGCTCCAGCATCGCCAGCGTAATTGCCAGATATTGCTGGTGCTCAAGGCCATCTGGAAGTATCGCCGGATTTAGTACGGTGAAGCCTCGATCGGACAGGACACTAGCCTCGGCGTCGAACTCTGCCCGGTTATAATCCTGATACCCGGTCATCGGCCCGGCGATGAATACCACCGGCTTGCGCTGTTGTTCAGTCATAATTATCCCCTTCGATAACCTGGATGCCATCGGCCGGAGGAGTGATGCCATTAATCTGGTCGCCCTCCGTCACCAGGCGAATCAGCATTGCCAACAGCTGGACAATCTCGCCCTCTACCTGCTGCCACTCCATCCGTTTCTCTGCGTAATGGACCCCGGCCTGCACGACCTCGCCAGCTTCCTCCGCAACCTTAAGAAGCACGTAGTTCGGCTGAGGGAACTTCCGCATCGCTTTTTCTGCTGAAACACGAGCCATTGCTACCAGAGAGGCAAAGTAATCGCTCTGCGACGCGGTGGCTGTGCCGGACTCCAGTTCTGCGATTCTCTGCTTAGCCATCACCAGTTCATTAGAGAGCTGCATCAGGCCGTTGTGGTGTGGTTGTCCTGCTTCCAGCGCATCTACCAGCGTTTTGCAATCATCAGGAGATAGAACCGGATAACTGAATTCTTCGGCATACACTCTTAGGTGTTGCGCCAGTGCGGTGATATCTCTCATTGAGGTCCCCCTTCAATTCGAGCTACAGCATTTGAAGACCCCGTCACAGCATGATGTAACTGCGCATTGCGGCCAGCCCGATAACCCTGATTAGCTGCATCATCGGTGCCGCTGGCTTTTCCCGGTTTACGAGGCTCCAGTTTCTTCATGCCCTGACTCAGTTTTTTGCTGCGATAGCTCTCCATGAGAGTCTCTTCGGCCTCAGTGACGGCAAAGTCACTGATAACGGCATAGGCACCATTCACCCAGGCAGAGCAGAACGTATCGGCACGAGCCACCTTGGTGGCGGGTTTGATATTTTTACGCAACGTGGCGGTGTATTCACGACGGGCCTTCGCCAGCTGCTTGCCAAGAACCTCGAAGGAATAAGCTGCAACCTGCGGACGTTCGTCCGGTCCGTAATAGGTGATGGTGCGTTTTGCTGGAGCATCCCAGCGCTCATGACCGTGGGTGGTATAGAACTTAACCCCGAATGCCAGCGCTATCATATGAGCCAGTAGCGCCATATATTCAGGCATCTTTTCAGCATGTGATGGGGCTTTCTGAGTGGATGCCTCGTTGATATCCATCATCGCCGCATCGGCTTCAGTCAGTTTGTGGGTTTCCATCAGGCGCTGGGCGCGGCTCAGCGCGAGTGCTGCTTCTTCAGCGCTGGAGTTATTACGCGCCATTGCCAGCAGTTTTTTAATACGCTGGAGATATTTCTCTTTATTTTCCATTACAGAACTCCTTAATTCAGGCGTAAGCCAGCCCCGGCGGGTTTACGCCATATTTAAAACAGGTTTAATTAAAAGTTATTTCAGCTAGCTGGTATCAGCGATTTAATATTGGCGAAATAAGGTTCTTGATTTATTTCAACTACCGATACATCGCGGCAGTCACGAGCCTGGTCAACGGTGCTGACGACCTTACCGCCACGTAAAACCGGATTTGGCTGATAAATAAAGACGCTGCCAACCGGGTATCGCAGATTGAACTCTTTAGCTTTCATTCGGAATCCCCCAACCACGATTCGCCGTATGAAGACAGAACTCCATTCGCGATATTGCCCAGATAGAATTGACCTCTGTTTTCGCCAGGCTGAATGCAGTTTTCCAGGCTGTTGCAGCGTTATGAAAATCGCCAACTTGCTCAGCAAGTACAGCGCTGACTGCATAAGACATAAATGGACTGCATGGTTTACGGGCATGGGTGCGATCTACCAGAACATACATATCACACCCCCGCACCGGCAATATCGAGAGCAATCGGACGATATTCATCCGAGTCACCAACACGTTCATACACGCGGATATAAGAACGGCTACCGACGACCTGCACCGCTTCACCGATTGCCTGCATGGCTTGCTGCCAGCGTTCATCATCAATTTCCAGGCGACGAAGTGCCAGAACGCGCCCGGTATTGATATTGCCTTCTTTGTCAGTATCAAACGCCTCATTGACCAGCGCCTTCAGCTCCGGGCGGGCACCTTCTGTCCAGTCAGCAAGACAGGTATCAATAAGCGCCTTTGCAGTCTGTATACGCTCGTCCAGGGCAATTCTGTCCTGCATGGCTCGCTGGATTTTGAAACGGCCATCAAAGCTGTAGAGCGTGACATTACCTTTTTTACCGCCTTTGGTGGCCCCGTATTTTTCAGCCGAAAGGTCGATAAACGCCTGAATATCAGCAAAGGCGCGTGATTTCAGCTCACTCAGAGCAGAGGAAACGACAATCGCCTGCTCAACAAGTTCGCCAACGAGCTGGTCGCGATCGCGGTCGATTTCTTTAATCAGACTGACTGGCGTCAGAACGCCGCGAGCATCAGTCCAGTATCCCTCTGGAGCCTGGGTGGTAGTGTATTGTTTGATGGTGTTTTCAGTGGACATTGGACTTCCCCTTTTTCTGGATTGCATTACGGATTTTTTCGTTAACATGGCCAGCCAGGCCATACCCCACAGTGGCTGCGACCTTCTGGGTCAGTTCACTGTCTTTTTCATCTGGAAAAACCTGGCACTCCACACTGATGCCGCGCGGTGCATCGGTTATGCTGATTACGACTTTTGCCACTTATTTTCTCCTTCAATGAATAGATTCTGACCAGACGACACGACAGCCGTCCTGGATGAAAAGGCCCTGGCGGTATTTACCCGATTTCCCCTGGCCATATTCGATGTAGCTGGCTTTACCGCTGGTGAGCAGGTAATCACACATGGCATGGCGCTGAATACGAATGACCGGCTGACCTTCCCGAACCACGATGCCTTTCACTTCCACGCCACTAGCCTGGAGGGAAACGACAACAGCTTCGGTACGATACAGCGCTGAAACCAGCGTGTTATCTGATGTTAAAGTCAGCATAAAACCCCCTTAAATCCGGATTAATGGATCAGCATTTCGGCTATCTGATTGACGATATGACCGCTGACCGGAACATCATTCATTGCACTGGTACGAACTGCACCGCGCAGTAGCTTGAACAGTCGGCGGGCATTACCTTTTGATGCGTTGAACAGCGCTTTGCTCAGGTCTTCATTCAGGCCATCCGGGAGAACGCTGCTGGCGATGACGTCAATATCAGCACCCGGCAGGCTATGCCCGAGGTTGAGGGCGAAACCGACACGGCTATAGAGCTGTACGAGCTCACCGCGTTTGCCCTTGAGGTTCAGAATCAGGCGAGGCATACCAACCAGGACGATGCCGATCCCCGTTTTGTCATGAATGCGGCGGATAGATTCCAGCGCACGCAGAGGGAGGTTCTCAGCTTCATCAATAATCAGCACGCGCCCGGAGTCGCGCAGCTTGTTGATGCAGGCTTCGCTAAGTTCATGCATATTGCCGCGGGTACTGAGCCCCAGCAGGTTGCAGAGTTCTTCCAGGATTACGCGTGCGGTGTAGCCAGGGTCGGCCTCAATCAGCAACGCATCCCGGTATTTAGAGACGTAGGCTTTGCAAATCATCGTCTTGCCCAGACCGGCTTCGCCGTAAAGCACGTTGATATCACCTTCGACGTGCGCCATGCGTATAACATCAACGGCTTTGCGCGTTGTTGGGGTATCAACAAATTTGACGCTGATACGTGCCGAGCGCTCTTTTTCATGCTGACGATCGATAAAGCTACGAATATCGTTTTCCAGCGATGCAATATCGCCGTCGTATTTATTATTCAGGTACTGGCTGATTACGGCAGAGCTCTTACCAATAGCGCGGGCGACCTGCGTCTGGTTAAGACCTTTTGCTTTCATCAGTTCGACAAGTTCATTTTTAGCTGACATAATTACTTCCTCTGTTTTAGTAAATCAGCGGCCTGTGATGTCCAGTCAGAAGGCCGCTTTTTTATTGCCCTGACTTTTCAGCCACTCTTCTCGCTCTGACTCGAACAGGAACACGTGTTCCCGGTCATCATTAATACGCTCGGCATCTGATGGTATTAATGCGCCGAAATCAGGGTACATATCGCTTTCTGGCAGCAGTCCTCGCGCCTCTGCTTCAATCTCTTCTCGCTGTTCGTCAATGCGCTTCAGACGACGTTGGCGGCGTTTCTCAACGGCGATATCCATCATGCTGGTTGGCAGCGCGGCACGCTTGTTGCCGTTCCAGATGGCGGTGCAGACATAAGTACCGTCCATACGGCGAACGATGACGGCGGCAGGGTCGTGAATGTCATAGGCAACACGAACCTCTTCACCATCGACCTGTATCAGGTCAGCGCTGAAATACTGGTTGTTCATCAGGTCAATCCAGCCTCTCTGGGCCGTACGGCACATTTCCGGCATGAAGGCTTCACGAAGTTCGATATCCGTCAGATATTCAATCTCGTCACCCTCAGTGGCCAGGACCTCGCGACGGTACTGTGCTGGCGTCATATGAACACCATTACGCTTCGGTAACTCGCTGTGCTCATGCAGGTTGTTGTATTTGTCGACTTCCTCGGCAATGGTATCCAGCAGCATCTGCCATGACGGCAGTTTACGCAGCGCATTACGCTGTACGCTCGTGAGCTCGCGGCCATTCTCCTGAGCCTTAATCGCTGACTGGATGGCGCGACCGGTCATCCGGACATGCTCACGGTCGGCCCCGAATCCGTTGTAAGTATCAAATTTGTTGGCGATCGCTCTCGGTATTACGGCGTTCAGGCGTTCGATAATCCCGCGAGACTGAGGTCGGCCAGGAATACTGGTCGGGTGATCAATCCCCATGCGGGTGAAAATACCGGTGATATCAGCATCCAGCGTTTTGTTCGTTTCGCCGCCACCGTTATCCGAATAAACAAAAAGAGGTTTCCCGTGGAATTTCATGGCGTAGCGATAGGCATCCGCTACGGCGATGACGTTCTCCGAGAGCGCCAGGCTCCAGCCCACCAGGAAGCGGGTTCGTCCATCAATCACCAGCGTCAGTTCGGGCGTGAATGGGCGGCCATGGACCGGATGAGCAACTTTCATATCCAGCGATTTACCATCCGCAATCCAGCAACCATTTACAGGCATCTGTGACCAGTCACGTTTCTGGTAAACCTCAAAGGCCAGAGCCGCTGAACCGCTGATACGGCCGCGAGCGCGTTCACGTTTGGGCAACTTTTCCATCGCACGGCGAACGGCATCATAAGACGGGCAGACTGCGAGCATCGCTGGCTGTCCCGCATAGATAGCCTGCCATTCAGTCTTGAATGAACGCCACGCATCAACCAGGGAAGGGCCTGAGAGTTTCCGCCAGTGAGCAAGAAAATCAGGGAGCCACTTAATCTGTTCAGGCTTACGCGCTTTAAGATGGCCTGGGGCCAGTAAAGCAAGGCGTTCGATACCAGGGCGGGTTGAAAGGTAAACAGACAGCCATTCCTGGAGTGTTCTTTCCCCCACGCCACGGCGGCTGGAGCCTTTACGGGCATTGGCAATATCAGCCGCAGCCTGGATGTTCTCCGGGAGTGAACCCTTGCGTGACTCTTTGGCGATGAACTCAACCGCCGATGCGCGAGACATACCGATATCCCGAAGGCGCTCAACCTCTGCGGCTAATAATGCACGCGCATCGGCGATCTGTTTCTGGCGTTCGGTAAGGTCGGAAACTTCACGCTCCAGCAATACCGGGCACTGCCGTAATAACGCCAGCTCATCACGGGTCGTGGTGACTTCCCGCTTTGGTGCCGCTGGAGCGGGTGAGCAATCAGACTGTTTCAACACCTCCCGATAATGCCGGGCTTTGACTATTTCACGCGCCTGTTCAGGAAGGCAGTCGATGTGGTACTCGAATGCTTTGCTGCCAGCACGCTTGCGAACCAGTTCAGGGGAGTTGCCTGCACTTTTTTTAAGACTGTATCGCAGTCCTTGTTGTGTTGTTGGCAATCCAGGGACGCCAACTAATTCGTTAACAGTCACGAACATGTCACAGGTCCTTGTTGTAACGGCTTGGCCAGATACTGGCGGGTTCTAAATTGAGAGCATTTGCAATAATGCGCTCTCCTTTTGGATAAGAGCGTGCCAGCGCATTTTTCAGCGTGTCGGGTTTTAGTCCCGCGCTGGCGGAAAGGCCGCGCATAGTGACGCCACGCTTGTGCAGCTCGGCGACAATATCAATGCGATGCCAGTCACGCTGTACTTCATTTCTTTCCATACTTCGATTACCCTAAAAAGTTAACCGGGCGGATAATCCGCAGGGGTTATCCGTTGGGATAAGTATTGATCCAAATTTGCACCACGTAAAGCAAAAAAGACATCTTTCTTTTGTCTTTTTGTGGTTGATTGAATCTAATTGCAATCAATTCTTTTATAATCAATATGTTAAACAGGAAAGAAAATGGGATACCGTAAAGCAAACGAATTTGCTTTTGATGAAGAGAGAAAAGAAAACTTTATCAAGAGACTAAAAGCTCTCGTAGGCACTCGCAGTGTAAGGGCTGCGGCAAAAGATTGGGGGTTATCATTCTCGACATTGAACAACTACCTTAGCAGGGGAACAGAACCATCCTTCATTGCCATGCAAGCCATCGCAGCGAAAGAGCATGTCACGTTGGACTGGCTGGCATTTGGGCATGAGGCTGATTCTAATTTGAATCGCATCATCGCTGTTGATGAAGCGCACAGAGGATATGCAGACCCTGCTAAATGCGCGTGGAACATGATTTTCGACAGTCTAGAACCAGATGATCAGAAAAAAATATTAGAGTACTGCTTTAAGGAAGGCGCTCGCAGCATGGTAGGTCTTGTGGCTAGCGTTAAGGATGTTGATATGAGTCTGATGAATCTCCCCTTAGAAGACAAAGAGCGTTTGCTTAGGCTGAATGAGCAACTGAAAAAAGGGTCATCTGAGGCTGATCAACAGACAGCCGAAGCGGGCCTAACAAGTCACGACAAGAAGGCCGGTTAAGCGAAATGGATTTTGAAGCCAACTTCTTACATACCAACCTACTATACGGTATAGTGCTTGACATCGAAAAATGCTTAAACGGTCTTTAAAAAGGATCTAAAGCCTTTCATTCGAGTGCAGAATTAAACGCAAAAATAGCTATTTTTTCTCATTTTATTTTTTGCAGTGCAAAATCACAGAATCCACGCAATCTCTCTATTCATCGGCCTTCCCGGCATTTTTCCCTAGATTCTTCACAGTGCAGAAACGATCACCTCCCCACAGCAGGGCGTAGGCCGTACCGCCGACTATGAGCAGGCGCAGGCTCGTCTCGCGCAGGCGAAAAACAACCTGCTGACCGAGCAAACCAACCTCGAGGACGCACAGGCCAACTACTACAGCGTGGTCGGGAAAGAAGCCACAGGTCTGTCGATGCCGATGACCACGAAGATCCCGGCCTCACAGGCCGAAGCGCGTAAGCTGATGCTGGAAAACAGCCCGCTGCTGAAACAGGCGGACTCCGATGTGGAAGCCACCCGTCAGCAGTACGAAGCGGCGAAATCCCGCTTCTATCCGAGCGTCAATATCGACGTTGGCCGCCGCATGGATAACAACGTTGACGGCACGCGCGGTCATGACCAGGAGTGGCAGGCCATGGTTCGTATGAACTACAACCTGTTTAACGGCGGCAGCGATCAGGCGCAATTGTCATCTTATGCCTATAAAATGCAGGAAGCGCAGGACGTGAAGCGCAACGCCCTTCGCCAGCTGGATGAAGAGCTGCGGCTGTCGTGGAACGCCTGGCAGAACGCCAAACAGCAGGTGCCGATCGCCAAAGATTATGCCGATCGCAGCGCCGTCGTTCGTACCGCATACCAGGAGCAGTTCAGCATCGGCGAGCGTAGCCTGCTGGATATGCTGGACAGTGAAAACGAAGTGTTCAACGCCCAGCGTCGCTACGTTGAGATGCAGTTCACGGAGATGTTCACCACCTACCGCATCAACGCGCGCATCGGCGATCTGTTAAAACAGCTGAATATTCAGGCACCGTCTGCCGCGCAGCCGGTCGAGGTACAGCAAACGGCACACAGTAATTTACCTGACCTGAAGTAACTGATTTTGGACCTGCGGGTTATCCCATCTCACGATGGGATAACCCATTATATTCTTTAGCCTTAGCGATTTTTTTCGCTGGTATATAAGGTCGGATTATGGCGTCTTATACTGATCCACTTGAGCAAGCAAATACCTCTACTGATGACCACATCAGACTCGACCCACGTCAAAACCATGATGACCCCTTACTCGATTCGCTGATGATTGTGTGCAAACTGCACAACGTCATCACCAGCCGAAATGTGTTAACCGCCGGTTTACCGCTTGAAGCACACCGATTGACCCTGAGCGCATTTCCGCGCGCCGCTCAGCGCGCGGGGCTAAAAGCGCGTGTACTACAGAGGCCGCTGGAAAAAATTACCGCCCTCTCGCTACCGGCCATCGTGCTACTCAAAAACGATCAGGCTGCAGTGCTGATCGGCTGGGATGATCAACAGCGCGCCCGCCTGCTGTCCACCGAAACCGAAGGTGGCGAAACGGTGCTTGAGCGCGAAACGCTGGCGGAGAACTACAGCGGGAAAACGATTTTTATTCAGCCGGGACATGAGTTCGGCAGCCAACCCACGGCGACCATTCCTCGCACCAAATCCTGGTTTAAAGACACGCTAAAACTGTCGAAATACCTCTATCTGGACTCTATCGTCGCCAGTTTTATCATCAACGTGATCGCCATTGCCACGCCGCTGTTCGTCATGAACGTCTACGACCGCGTGGTACCCAATCAGGCAACCGCCACCCTCTGGGTGCTGGCAATCGGTATTTCGATCGCCTTTATTTTTGATCTAATACTGAAGGTATTACGCGGTATCTGCCTCGATCTGGCGGGTAAAAAGACCGATCTTATCGTCTCTGCTGCGCTCTTTGAGCGTCTGCTGGGTATGAAGATGAAAGAGCGCCCGCTGCGGGTCGGCGGCTTCACGCAGCACTTCCAGGAATATCAGTCTGTGCGTGATTTTCTCTCTTCACTGACGCTGACGGCACTGATTGACCTCCCGTTTACCTTATTGATTTTGCTGGTGATTGGCATTATCGGTGGCCCACTGGCCTTTGTGCCCCTGCTTTGTTATCCGCTGGCATTGCTCGTCAACTGGATGATGCAGCGTCCGCTGCTGGCGCAGGTGCAAAAGACCTATCGCCTTTCCACCGAGCGTCAGGCCATGCTGGTTGAGACCGTCACCGGGCTGGATGCGATTAAGGTCAACAACGCGCAAAGCGAACGCCAGTACCAGTGGGAACAGATTATCGGCCAGCTCAGTAAGCTTGAGCTGCGCGTCAAATCGCTCTCTTACGTGGCGGTTAACTTCACCGCCTGGATTCAGCATATCTCAGGCGTGGTGCTTATTGTCATCGGGGTTTACAGCATTATTGACGGTAATCTCAGTACGGGGGGTCTCATCGCCTGCTACCTGCTCAACCGCCGCGCGATGATGCCGATTGGTCAGCTCTGTAGCCTGATCACCCGCTACCAGCGCGCCAAAATGACTAAAGCGACCATCGATCGCATGATGGATCTGGAGCAAGAGGTCGAAGAAAACGAAGTGCCGCTGAAGCGCGAGACGCTGACTGGCGCCATCGAATTTCGCGACGTCAGCTTCCACTATCCGCAAAACCAGTACCTGTCACTCAACGGTATTTCGTTGAAAATTGAGCCGGGTGAGAAGGTCGGGATTATTGGCCGTAGCGGCTCCGGCAAAAGCTCGCTAGCCAAGCTGCTGGTTGGCTTCTACCAACCCAACGGCGGTACCATCCTGATTGACGGCATCGACGCCCATCAGCTCGACGTCAATGATGTACGCCACAATATCGGCTACGCGCCGCAGGATATCCACCTGTTCAGCGGCACGCTGCGCGACAACCTGTTAAGCGGCGCCAGCTACGTAGATGAAGAGACCATGCTACGCGCCGCCACGCTGGCAGGCGTGCATGAATTCGCTCGCCGTCATCCGTCCGGCTATAACATGCAGGTTGGCGAGCGCGGGATGAACCTTTCAGGCGGCCAGCGACAGGCCGTGGCGCTAGCCCGCGCGCTGCTGCTCGACCCGCCGGTGCTGCTGATGGATGAGCCAACCAGCTCTATGGATAACACCAGCGAAGACCTGATTAAAAAGGCGCTGGCGCCGATGGTGAGCAACAAAACGCTGCTATTGGTCACCCACCGCGCTTCGCTGCTCACGCTGGTTGACCGACTGATCATCCTCGATAATGGCAAAATCATCGCCGATGGTCCGAAAGAAAGCGTGATGAACGCACTGAAGAAAGGACAAATTCATGCGCAACGCTAACCGACTTACCCGCCTGATGAAGTGGTTGTTTGGCGACAAAAACGCGTCAACGCTCACTGCTAACGAGGTGAACAAGGCGCTCATTGATGACTCCCCGCGCGTAGTACGCATCACCCTGTGGGCTATTCTCGGCTTCTTTATCATCATGATTGCCTGGGCATCACTGGCCGATATTGATGAAGTTACGCGTGGTGACGGCAAAGCGATTCCCTCCTCGCGCCTGCAAAAAATCCAGAACCTGGAGGGCGGTATTGTCGCCGAGGTATTTGTGCACGAAGGTGAAGTGGTAAAAGCCGGCGCGCCGCTGCTGCGTCTGGACGATACCCGTTTTCGCTCTAACGCTGGCGAGTCCGAGGCCGATCGTCTGGCGCTGGAGGCGCGCATTCAGCGTCTGACCGCGCAGTTGGATAATAAAGAAACCCTCACCCTGTCGCCGGAAATCCTCAATAAAACGCCGGATATCGCCAACGGCGAAATGGAGCTGTTCGCCAGCGTCAACAAGCGCATTCAGAGCGAACTGTCCGGGCTGAACGAACAGCTGGTGCAGAAGAAACAGGAGCTGTTGGACTATCAGGCAAAAGGCGCACAGTACCGCCGCAGCCTGGGTCTGTTGCAGCAGGAAATCAGCATGTCTGAGCCACTGGTCGCCAAGGGTGCGATTTCCAAAGTGGAAGTTCTGCGTCTGCGTCGTTCTGAAGTCGAAACCCGCGGACAGCTTGAGTCCGTGACGCTGGCCGTCCCCAGAGCCGAAGCGGCGATCAAAGAGATTGAGAGCAAAATCAACGAGACGCGTGGCCGCTATCGCAGCGAAGCGCTGTCGCAGCTCAATGAGGCACGTACCGAGCTCAGTAAAATCGAGGCTTCCGGTAAGGCCATTGAAGACCGGGTTAACCGTACGCTGGTGACTTCGCCGGTACGCGGTATCGTGCAACAGCTGATGGTCAACACCATCGGCGGCGTCATCCAGCCGGGGAACGACCTGGTGGAAATCGTGCCGCTGGACGATACGCTGCTGGTCGAAGCGAAAATCCGCCCACAGGACATTGCATTCTTACGCCCCGGGCAGGAAGCGATGGTCAAATTCACCGCCTATGACTACACCATCTACGGCGGCCTGAAGGCCAAGCTGGAACAGATAAGCCCCGATACGGTCACTGACAAAGACGGTAAGAGTTTCTATGTCATCCGTCTGCGCACCGAAAAAAACCACCTGGGCAGCGACGAGAAACCGCTGATTATTATCCCGGGGATGGTGGCGTCGGTGGATATCATTACCGGTAAGAAAACCATTCTCTCCTACCTGCTGAAGCCGATTCTGCGCGCGAGAGCAGAAGCGTTCCGCGAACGTTAAGCATAAAAAAACCCGGCGTACTGCTGTACGTCCGGGTTATCGCTCGTTAAGTCGGTCGGCGCCACCGTCCGGCAGCGCGGAAGACGTTACTCGTTAATCTTCGGATGCTGCATCACCAGCTGCGAGCGTTTCTCCTGCAGCGCGGCAATTTCCGCATCGATATCTTCAATCTTGTGCTCAATATGGTCGTGATGTTCCTGAAGAATCTCACGCGCTTCCTCAATGTCCGATGCCGCAGGCGTCGCGCCCTTCAGCGGACGGTTGGCGGTCTCTTTCATCATCACGCCGGTAATCAGGCCTATCACCGCAATCACCATCAGATAGTAAGCCGGCATCATCAGGTTCTGCGTCGACTCCACCAGCCAGGCCGCCAGCGTAGGCGTCAGACCCGCCACCAGCACCGAGATATTAAAGGCGCTGGCCAGCGCGCTGTAGCGGATGTGGGTTGGGAACATCGCCGGTAACGACGACGCCATCACCCCGGTGAAGCAGTTCAGGATCACCGCGAGCAGCAGCAGGCCGGAGAAAATCAGACCAATGGAGTTACTGTTAATCAGGATAAATGCCGGAATCGAGAACACCAGCAACGCCACGCTACCCACTACGACAAATGGGCGACGGCCAAAGCGGTCACTCAGCAGCCCCATCACCGGCTGCACGAACAGCATACCGATCATAATGGCGATAATAATCAGCACGCCGTGGTCTTCGGAGTAGTGCAGGTTATGCGACAGGTAGCTCGGCATGTACGTCAGCAACATGTAGTAGGTGACGTTGGTTGAGATAACCAGACCGATACAGGCCAGCAGGCTACGCCAGTGCTTGGTGGCAATTTCTTTGAACGAGACTTTCGGCCCGTCCTGTAAACCCTGACGGTCGCCCTGCTCCAGCTTATCCACGTGCTGCTGGAACGCTGGCGTCTCTTCCAGCGCATGACGCAGGTAGAGACCGATAATCCCCAGCGGCAGCGCGACGAAGAACGGAATACGCCAGCCCCACTCGAGGAAGTTCGCTTCACCCACTGCCGTCGAGAGCAGAACCACCAGCCCTGCGCCCATCACAAACCCGGCGATAGAACCAAAGTCCAGCCAGCTGCCCATAAAGCCGCGCTTACGGTCAGGCGAGTATTCCGCTACAAAGATTGATGCCCCGGTATATTCGCCCCCCACAGAGAACCCCTGCGCCATTTTACACAGCAGCAGCAACACCGGCGCCCAGATACCAATGGTCTCATACGACGGAATAAGGCCAATACAGAATGTACTGAGCGACATAATAATAATGGTGATAGACAGAATCTTCTGTCGACCGTATTTATCCCCTAGCATCCCGAAAAACAAACCGCCCAACGGACGTATCAGGAAGGGAACAGAGAAGGTCCCCAGCGCGGCAATCATCTGCACGCTTGGGTCAGCGTCCGGGAAGAAGACTTTACCCAGCGCGTAGGCCACAAATCCATAGACCCCGAAATCGAACCACTCCATCGCGTTGCCCAACGAGGCTGCGGTGATTGCTTTGCGTAGTTTGGCATCGTCGATAATGGTGACGTCACGTAGCGTGATCGGTTTTACTTTTTTCCTTCTAAGCATGGTTTTCCTCGTTCAATTTCGCCTTGAACGCACACCCAGTGGGGGCAAACGGCAAGGCGTTTGCGAAGGTGCGTAAAGGGAACCGTGGCAAGTCTGGTTCCGTTTATCCAAGCGTAGCAGGTTTGCATGTCGGCGTTGGAGTATGTTCTCCGACAATCAAACCTGTTGGGCCTGATGGCGAGTCAGTTAATCAGGTTCCTCTCGAAAAATATCCCGCAGAGAGGCAATCCTATTTACCCTAACAGCGATTAATATTGTGATCAACTTAACAAAAGAGTGACACCCGCCACAACGGCGAAATATTTCGCTCACCTTCTCCTTGCCGATTATCGCCTCACCAGTGGAAAAATCTGGCAAACCGCCTCCTTTTCCCCCTCATTTAAGAAAAAAAATATTTCAGAATATTTCACAAAGAATTCACAGCCCAATTCAATTTCACCATAGCGCATTTCTCATTTATAAAATGTGTGATCTATATAAATAAAACATAGTTTTATTTTCATTGAATCAGCATTCCAATAAATGCATTATAGCGTCCGCAACAACTTTAAACATGCCAGAAAACATCTTCTTATCCGGAGTGCGCTGGCATGGAAACACCAGACGATAGCAACATAATTAACTGAAATTATTATACTTAATCTCTTCTACCGTCAGAAGGCGGTACGAGGCGAGGATGCCAGATGAAAATTAAAGCAACAATGGAACGAATCCCTGGCGGGATGATGCTTATCCCGTTACTGTTAGGCGCGGTATTAAATACCTTCGCACCGAGCACCGGCGAATATTTCGGATCTTTCACCAAAGGCATGATCGGCGGAACGGTGCCCATTCTGGCCGTCTGGTTCTTCTGCATTGGGGCATCCATTGATTTACGCGCCACCGGCACGGTATTACGTAAATCCGGTACGCTGGTACTGACCAAAATCGCCGTGGCATGGGTTGTGGCAATGATTGCGGCCATGTTCATTCCGGATACGGGTATTCAGACCGGTTTCTTCGCCGGACTTTCCGTTCTGGCGATCGTCTCTGCGATGGATATGACCAACGGCGGCCTGTATGCCAGCCTGATGAATCAGTATGGTACTAAAGAAGAGTCAGGCGCTTTCGTCCTGATGTCGCTGGAATCCGGCCCGCTGATGACGATGGTTATCCTCGGTTCTGCAGGCCTTGCTTCTTTCGAGCCGCACCATTTTATCGGCGCCGTCCTGCCGTTCCTGATTGGTTTCACCCTCGGCAACCTGGACCACGACCTGCGTACTTTCTTCAGCAAGGCGACGCCGGTACTGATTCCGTTCTTCGGTTTTGCGCTGGGTAATACCATCAACCTGAGCGTGATTCTCGACACCGGCCTGCTGGGTATCGTACTGGGTGTTGCCGTCATCGTTATCACCGGTATTCCGCTGATTATCGCTGACCGCGTCATCGGTGGCGGTAACGGCACCGCAGGCGTCGCCGCCTCTTCCGCAGCGGGCGCTGCCGTGGCAAACCCGGTGATTATTGCGCAGATTAACCCCTCGTTCGCCCCGGTTGCCGCTTCCGCCACGGCGCTGGTTGCCGCCAGCGTGATTGTCACCGCGATTCTGGTGCCGATTATTACCGCGCTGTATGCGAAACGTTATGGCGCGCCAAAATCGGCAGACTCTGAAACACAGGTGATACCGGAGTCCGCGCACCACTAATCGGTTCCCTCTCCCCGCTGGGGAGAGGGAGTATTTCCCCACCATTCCTCATCCCGTCCGGGATAACACCGACAAATGCAGGGTTTTATTGTATAATCAGGGCTATTTTCGGCGATTTGCCGTTTTTTCAGGCCCTTGCCTTTCGCACTGCACTTTTGAGGAAACACTCCATGTCATTACCCCATTGCCCACAATGCAACTCCGAATACACCTACGAAGACAACGGCATGTTCATCTGCCCGGAATGCGCGCATGAGTGGAACGATGCTGAACCCGCGCAAGACAGCGACGCGCTGATCGTCAAAGACGCTAACGGCAACCTGCTGGCCGACGGCGACAGCGTCACCGTCGTCAAAGACCTGAAGGTCAAAGGCAGCTCTTCCATGTTGAAGATCGGCACCAAAGTGAAAAACATCCGCCTGGTCGAAGGCGATCACAACATCGATTGCAAAATCGACGGTTTCGGCCCGATGAAGCTGAAATCTGAGTTTGTGAAAAAGAACTGATTGAACCTGTAGCATTGCCGGATGGCGATGCTACGCATCTTATCCGGCCTACAAATTGCGCTGTCCCGTAGGCCGGATAAGCGAAGCGCCATCCGGCAATACATCCCCCGCCACGCTTCGCTCCCTGCACCGACACGCACTACACTTAACTGGCTACTCTTACCTGAGGTAACGATTATGCCGTTAAGTCCCTATCTCGCCTTTTCCGGCAACTGCGCCGATGCCATTGCCTACTATCAGCAGGCGCTGGGTGCGGAACTGCGCTACAAAATCACCTTCGGCGAAATGCCGCCCTCATCGATGGATGACGAAGGCGGTTGCCCCTCCGGCCTGAAGTTCCCCGACAGCGCCATTGCCCACGCCAACGTCCACATTGCAGGCAGCGATATCATGATGAGCGACGGCGTCTCACCCGACGACGCCCACTACGCGGGTTTCACGCTGGTGCTCGACACTCAGGACGTTAAAGAAGGTAAACGCTGGTTCGATAATCTCGCCGCCAACGGCAAGGTGGAAATGCCGTGGCAAGAGACCTTCTGGGCACACGGGTTTGGCCGTGTAATCGACCGGTACGGCGTACCGTGGATGATTAACGTGGTCAAACAACAAGAGCCGACGCTCTGACAACGCGGGAGGCCACGGCCTCCCGTACTGTCATCAAATCCCTGTCAATTATTCATCATCGAGTCATCCCGTCTTAACCCAAATGTCACATGAGTTCGCCACGATGGGGCCACCTTTTTTGAGGGTCCCAATATGCAAACCATTATTCGCGTTGAAAAGCTCAACAAGACGTTCAATCAGCATCAGGTACTGCACGCTATTGATTTGAACGTCCACGCCGGTGAGATGGTGGCTCTGCTTGGCCCGTCCGGTTCTGGCAAATCCACCCTTTTACGTCACCTTAGCGGCCTCATCGTCGGCGATAAAACGCCGGAGTGTCGTATCGAACTGCTGGGCAATACCGTACAGCAGGCGGGCCGTCTGGCGCGCGACATCCGCAAGAGCCGTGCTCAAACCGGCTACATCTTCCAGCAGTTCAACCTCGTTAACCGCCTGAGCGTACTGGAGAACGTGCTGATTGGCGCGCTCGGCAGCACGCCCTTCTGGCGTACCTGCTTTAGCTGGTTCACCCGCGAGCAGAAACAGCGCGCCCTACAGGCATTAACCCGCGTCGGCATGGCGCACATGGCTCATCAGCGCGTGTCGACGTTATCTGGCGGACAGCAGCAGCGCGTGGCCATTGCTCGGGCCTTGATGCAGCAGGCAAAAGTCATTCTCGCCGATGAACCTATCGCCTCGTTGGATCCTGAATCGGCGCGCATCGTTATGGACACGCTGCGCGACATTAACCAGACCGACGGCATCACCGTGGTGGTGACGCTGCATCAGGTCGACTATGCGCTGCGCTACTGCGAACGCATCGTCGCGCTGCGCCAGGGACAGGTGTTCTACGACGGCAGCAGCCAGCAGTTTGATAACGATCGTTTTGACCATCTCTACCGCAGCATAATTCGCGTCGAACAGAACGCGCAGGCTGCTTAACGTCCCCACAATGAGGAATGGAAATGAGTTATAAAGCCGTTGCCGCGCTGGCCTTTACCAGCATGTTTAGCCTCAGCACCCTGCTCAGCCCCGTATACGCGGAAGAACAGGAAAAAGCGCTGAACTTCGGCATTATTTCGACGGAATCACAGCAGAACTTAAAGCCACAGTGGGAACCGTTCCTGAAGGACATGGAAAAGTCGCTGGGCGTGAAAGTGAACGCTTTTTTCGCCCCGGACTATGCGGGAATTATTCAGGGCATGCGCTTCAATAAAGTCGACATCGCCTGGTACGGCAACCTCTCCGCCATGGAAGCGGTGGATCGCGCCAACGGTCAGGTGTTCGCCCAGACCGTCGCCGCCGACGGCGCACCGGGCTACTGGAGCGTGCTGATCGTCAACAAAGACAGCCCGATCAACAACCTCAACGAGCTGCTCGCCAAACGCAAAGAGCTGACCTTCGGCAACGGTGACCCGAACTCCACCTCCGGTTTCCTCGTCCCGGGCTACTACGTCTTCGCCAAAAACAACGCTTCCGCCAGCGACTTCAAGCGCACGGTTAACGCCAGCCATGAAACCAACGCCCTGGCCGTCGCCAACAAGCAGGTGGATGTCGCCACCAACAACACCGAAAACCTCGACAAGCTGAAGGTCTCCGCGCCGGACAAGCTGAAACAGCTGAAGGTTATCTGGAAATCGCCGCTGATCCCCGGTGACCCGATTGTGTGGCGTAAAAACCTGTCTGAATCCACCAAGGACAAGGTGTACAGCTTCTTTATGAACTACGGCAAAACACCGGAAGAGAAAGCGGTGCTGGAACGTCTGGGCTGGGCGCCGTTCCGCGCTTCCAGCGATCTCCAGCTGCTGCCGATTCGCCAGTTGACCCTGTTTAAAGAGATGCAAACCGTGAAGAGCAACGACACGCTGAACGCCACAGATAAAGCCACGAAGACCGCCGAGATTCAGGCGCGGCTGAACGACCTTGACCGTACCACGGCGGCGATTGGCGCGATGACGTCGGTGACCAAAGCGGTGCAGTAACCCTGGTGCCCGGTGGCGCTTCGCTTACCGGGCCTACGATGGTAGGCCGGATAAGGCGCTTGCGCCGCCATCCGGCAATAACACACGCACGGAGCCCAACCATGCAACACACCATCACCGTTCCCCCGCCCAAGCGCAGCTGGTTCTCGCTGATTAGCTGGGCCATCCTGCTGGCGGTGCTCGTCGTCTCCTGGAAAGGGGCGGAAATGAACCCGGTCACCCTGTTCACCGACGCGGGCAACATGGCGACCTTCGCCGCCGACTTCTTCCCGCCGGACTTTAGCCAGTGGCAGGACTATCTCAGCGAGATGGCCGTGACCCTGCAAATCGCCGTCTGGGGCACCGCGCTGGCGGTGGTGCTCTCCATCCCCTGCGGCCTGATGAGCGCCGAAAACCTGGTCCCGTGGTGGGTCTACCAGCCGATGCGTCGCCTGATGGACGCCTGTCGCGCGATCAACGAAATGGTCTTCGCCATGCTGTTCGTCGTTGCCGTCGGCCTGGGCCCGTTTGCCGGGGTGCTGGCGCTGTTTATTCACACCACTGGCGTGCTCTCCAAGCTGCTTTCCGAAGCGGTAGAAGCCATTGAACCCGGGCCGGTTGAAGGCATTCGCGCCACGGGCGCCAACAAAATCGAAGAGATCCTCTACGGCGTGCTGCCGCAGGTAATGCCGCTTCTCATCTCCTACTCGCTCTACCGCTTCGAGTCCAACGTCCGTTCCGCCACGGTGGTCGGGATGGTGGGCGCAGGCGGCATTGGCGTAACGCTGTGGGAGGCTATTCGCGGTTTCCAGTTCCAGCAAACCTGTGCGCTGATGATTCTTATCATCGTCACCGTCAGCCTGCTGGATTTCCTTTCCCAGCGTTTGCGTAAGCACTTCATCTGATTAGCGAGGTCTTGTTGACTATGCACCTGTCTACACATCCGACCAGTTATCCAACGCGTTATCAAGAGATTGCCGCTCGCCTGGAGCAAGAGCTGCGCCAGAACTACCGCTGCGGCGACTACCTGCCCGCCGAGCACCAGCTGGCGGCGCGTTTTGAAGTAAACCGTCACACCCTGCGTCGCGCCATCGACCAGCTGGTCGAGAAAGGCTGGGTTCAGCGCCGCCAGGGAATTGGCGTGCTGGTGCTGATGCGCCCGTTCGACTACCCGCTGAACGCCCAGACGCGCTTTAGCCAGAACCTGCTCGACCAGGGCAGCCATCCCACCAGCGAGAAGCTGCTGTCGGTGCTGCGCCCGGCCTCCGGCCATATCGCCGAAGCGCTGGGAATTCGCGAGGGCGACAACGTCATCCATCTGCGCACCCTGCGTCGGGTCAACGGCGTGGCGCTGTGCCTTATCGACCACTACTTTGCCGACCTTCAACTTTGGCCCCAGTTGCAAAGCTTTAGCAGCGGCTCGCTGCACGACTTTCTGCGCGAGCAAACCGGCATTGTGCTCAAACGTAGCCAGACCCGCATCAGCGCACGTCGGGCGCAGGCCAAAGAGAGCCAGCGCTTAGAAATTCCCAACATGGCGCCCCTGCTGTGCGTGCGCACCCTGAACCACCGTGAAGGCGATGACCAGGTGATGGAGTACTCCGTCAGCCTGACCCGCGCCGACATGATCGAATTTATTATGGAGCACTGAATGCACCTCGATACCGCAACCCGTCAGCGCTGGATGTCGGTGCTGTCCCACAGCGACCCCGCCAATATTGCGGAAAAAATGGTCGCGCTGAACATTATCGCCGACTACAAGACGATTCGCGCCCCGGAAACCGGCCTGGTCCAGCTTCAGGGCCGCATGGGCGGCACCGGCGAACGCTTCTTTGCCGGTGACGCCACGCTAACCCGCGCTGCCGTGCGCTTGAGCAACGGAACCGTGGGCTACAGCTGGGTGCTGGGGCGCGATAAAGCCCACGCCGAGCGCTGCGCGCTGATTGATGCGCTGATGCAGCAGCCCATCCATTTTCAAACCTTACTAGAAACCCTGATTACCCCGCTGGAAGCCGACCGTACCGCGCGCATTGCCGCACGCCAGGCTGAAATTAACGCCAGCCGGGTCGACTTCTTTACGCTGGTTCGCGGAGATAACGCATGACCCTGGAAACCGCTTTTACCCTTCCCGTGCAGGATGCCCAGCACAGCTTTCGTCGCCTGTTAAAAGCCATGAGCGAACCGGGGGTGATCGTCGCGCTGCATCAGCTCAAGCACGGCTGGCAGCCGCTGAACGTCGCCACCACCAGCGTGCTGCTGACCCTGGCCGACAACGACACGCCGGTGTGGCTGTCCAACACGCTGCATAACGATATCGTCAGCCAGAGCCTGCGTTTTCATACCAATGCGCCGCTGGTTGAGCAGCCGCAGCAGGCAACCTTCGCCGTCTCAAGCGACACCATCAGCAGCGAGCAGTTAAACGTCCTGTGCGAAGGCAGCGCGGTAGCGCCGGAAACCAGCGCCACGCTGATTGTGCAGGTCCCAAGTCTCAGCGGCGGGCGCATGCTGCGCCTGACCGGTGCGGGCATCGCCGAAGAACGGATGATCGCCCCGCAGCTGCCGAACTGCATTCTGCATGAACTGACCGAACGCCCGCACCCGTTCCCGCTCGGCGTAGATCTGATCCTCACCTGCGGCGAGCGTCTGCTGGCCATTCCGCGCACCACTCACGTCGAGGTTTGCTGATATGTACGTTGCCGTCAAAGGGGGCGAGAAGGCGATAGCCGCCGCCCATGCGCTACAAGAACATCGACGCCGGGGTGATACCGCGTTGCCGGAACTCAGCGTCGCTCAGATTGAACAGCAGCTTAACCTGGCGGTGGACCGGGTGATGACCGAAGGCGGCATCGCCGACCGCGAGCTCGCGGCGCTGGCGCTAAAGCAGGCGAGCGGCGATAACGTTGAAGCGATTTTCCTGCTGCGCGCCTACCGCACCACGCTGGCGAAACTGGCGGTGAGCGAGCCCCTGGAGACGAGTCATATGCGCCTGGAACGCCGTATTTCCGCCGTCTACAAAGACGTACCGGGCGGCCAGCTGCTCGGCCCCACCTACGACTACACCCACCGTCTGCTGGATTTTACCCTGCTGGCAAACGGCGAAGCCCCGTCCCTGCAAACCGATGATGGCGAGCCGACGCCCGCGCCGCACGTCTTTAGCCTGCTGGCAAGCCAGGGACTGGCAAAGACGGAAGAGGACAGCGGCGCGACGCCGGACGATATCACCCGCACGCCGCCGGTCTACCCCTGCTCGCGCTCCTCACGTCTCCAGCAGCTCATGCGCGGCGACGAAGGCTATTTGCTGGCGCTGGCCTACTCCACCCAGCGCGGCTACGGGCGCAACCACCCGTTTGCTGGTGAGATTCGCAGCGGCTATATCGACGTTTCAATCGTGCCTGAAGAGCTGGGTTTTGCGGTAAATGTCGGTGAACTGTTGATGACGGAATGCGAAATGGTCAACGGCTTCGTCGACCTGGCTGACGAGCCGCCGCACTTCACCCGCGGCTACGGGCTGGTCTTCGGCATGAGCGAGCGCAAGGCGATGGCGATGGCGCTGGTCGACCGCGCGTTGCAGGCCCCGGAGTATGACGAGCACGCCGTCGGCCCGGCGCAGGACGAAGAGTTTGTCCTCGCCCACGCCGATAACGTCGAAGCCGCCGGTTTCGTCTCGCACCTCAAACTCCCCCACTACGTCGATTTCCAGGCCGAACTGGAACTGTTGAAACGCCTGCAACGGGAGCAGAAAAATGGCTAATCTCAGCGGCTACAACTTTGCCTACCTCGATGAACAGACCAAGCGCATGATCCGTCGCGCCATCCTCAAAGCGGTGGCGATCCCCGGCTATCAGGTGCCGTTCGGCGGCCGCGAAATGCCGATGCCGTACGGCTGGGGCACCGGCGGGATCCAGCTTACCGCCAGCGTGATTGGCGAAGCGGACGTGCTGAAGGTGATTGACCAGGGTGCGGATGACACCACCAACGCCGTCTCCATCCGCCAGTTCTTCCAACGCGTGACCGGGGTGAACACCACCGAGCGCACCGAAGACGCCACCTTGATCCAGACGCGCCACCGGATCCCGGAGACGCTGCTGACTGAGGATCAGATCCTGATCTTCCAGGTGCCGATCCCCGAGCCGCTGCGCTTTATCGAACCGCGCGAAACGGAGACCCGCACCATGCACGCGCTGGAAGAGTACGGCGTGATGCAGGTGAAGCTGTATGAAGATATCGCCCGCTTCGGCCATATCGCCACCACCTACGCCTACCCGGTAAAGGTCAACGGTCGCTACGTGATGGACCCGTCGCCGATCCCAAAATTCGATAACCCGAAGATGGACATGATGCCCGCGCTACAGCTGTTCGGCGCCGGGCGCGAGAAGCGCATCTACGCCGTGCCGCCGTTTACCCGCGTGGAAAGCCTCGATTTTGACGACCATCCGTTCACCATCCAGAGCTGGGACGAACCGTGCGCCATCTGCGGATCGCAGCACAGCTATCTTGATGAAGTGGTGCTGGATGACAGCGGCAAGCGGATGTTTGTCTGCTCCGATACCGATTTCTGCCGCCAACAGAGCGAGGCAAAAAACGCATGATGCAACCATTACTCTCCGTTGACCGTCTGACCCATCTCTACGCGCCGGGCAAGGGGTTCTGCAACGTCTCCTTTGATTTATGGCCGGGTGAAGTGCTGGGCATCGTCGGCGAATCCGGCTCCGGTAAAACCACGCTGCTGAAATCCATTTCGGCGCGCCTGACGCCGCAGGAAGGGGAAATTCGCTATCGGGACCGTTCGCTGTACGCGATGACCGAGGCCGACCGCCGCCGTCTGCTGCGCACCGAATGGGGCGTGGTGCATCAACATCCGATGGACGGCCTGCGTCGTCAGGTGTCGGCGGGCGGCAATATCGGCGAACGACTGATGGCCACCGGCGCGCGCCATTACGGCGATATCCGCGCTACCGCCCAGCGCTGGCTGGAGGAAGTGGAGATCCCTGCGTCGCGTATCGACGACCTGCCAACC
>PPYE01275322.1_pt1 | contig 53036 bp, 43 predicted proteins | sample 1559881 | NCBI WGS metagenome assembly PPYE01 (sample SAMN08240022, study PRJNA423297) | Human gut metagenome, whole genome shotgun sequencing project.
ATTATGTAAAGGCAGGAGGTGTAAAGCCGACACCAAATAATGGCGCAGTTCCGACAGCAGGATGCTACTTACAGTATACGGCGACCGAAAACGGTAAGCTGACAATTATGGAAAAGACACAGAAGTCTAATAAGAGCTTCTATGTAGTAGATTCAGACGGAGTTGTAAAGGATACAAAGACATCAGGTTCAGCAAGTACATATGATACCATTACAATTGATGTGGAAGAAGGCAAGACCTACTATGCATATATGTCAGGTTCAACAGCAAACATCTTCCAGGTATCCTTAGCAGTCGGTGAAAAGAAGCAGACTGCATGGGCAGATGTTGCAGCACCGGTGATTAACAGTGTAACAACAGATGAAGCCGGAGATTTCGTTGTAGACTTCTCAGCAGTCATTGATGCATACAAGGGTGCTGATGATGTAAAGGTTACAATGTTACAGGATGGTCTGGAAGTATCTACACAGACATTTACAAAGCAGGCATCAACAGCTACATTTGCACCATACCGTTCAGGTACTTACACATTCGTAGTGGTTGCACAAAGATATGGCGAAGCTGATAAGGCAAGTGAAGTTTATACATACAAGGATTATGTACTGGCAGTGAAGAAGCCGGTTATCACATGGGCACAGAACAAGGGTAACGGCGATGTTTACTTAGACTGGATTAATATTGAAGATGCAGATTCTTATTCTGTAGCTTATAAGGAATCCGGAAGCACAGCAGATTACACGGTTGTAGAATCAGCATTATCTGCAGAAACGGGCAATTATACACTGACAGGACTGACAGCAGGCAAGTCTTATGATATCCAGATTAAGGCACTCAGAAAGTCAGACGGTTTTGAATCTGTTTATACAGAAAAAGATTTTGAAGTAACAACAGCAGAAGAACAGCCATGGTATACGGCAATCGTAGGTTCTGCACAGGCAGGCGATGTTACATTTACAACGGCTGACGGTCAGACGGATAATGTAAAGCTTTCCGTATCTGACAATAGCGCAGCAAAGAGTAATAATCAGGAATCACCGGCAATTGCAGGAACAGCCGGAACACTGGAAGTTAAGGGACAGGCAAGCGGTAAGATTTCTGATGATGAAGACGGATTTACATATTACTATACAAAGATTGATCCGAACAAAGAAAACTTTAAGCTGAGTGCAACATTTGAGATTACGGATACTTCTCTCACACCGGATAATCAGACCGGTTTTGGTATTGTTGCAGCCGATGCACTTGGATTAAATGTATGGGGCAATCCGGATTATGTACATAAGTATTTCAACTATGCATCTTCTATGATGTTTAGCTCAAAGCAGAGTAATCCGTTTATGAGAACGGTTACAGGTTATACATCAGCTGATACATCAAGCAATGACGGTGTGGAAAGAAGTGTAACAAATGCTAGGTTTACAGACCAGACAGTTAAATTTGAAGTAGGCAACAAATATACATTTACATTAGAAAAGACAGACGAAGGTTATACAGCAGCCTGCAACGGTTCAGAGCAGAAGCTTTCTGATAATTCCTTTACATCTGTACAGGAAGATGGAACAGTTGTAGTTGGTATTGCAGTATCCAGAAAGGTATCTGTAAAGGTATCTGATGTTGAATTTTCAAAGTCTGAAAGCAAGGGTATTACATCAAATGACAACGGTGATACAAAGATTACACCGGACGGAAGAGTATACTCAACAAGTACAAGTGGTTCTTCAAATTATGAATACATCTATGTACCAAATTGTGCAGGTACATTGACAGTATCAAACGGTGATACAGATGTAGTTGTAGATCAGGCAGTTGCTGCAAATGAAGTTGTAAGAGTAAATGTTCCGTTAAACAACGGAAAGAATACTGTAAAGTCAACATTAAAGCCAACAGCAGCAGATAACATTGCAAGCACAGTAGCAGTTATTAAGGAAACAGTTGTTGATCATCAGTCATACGGACAGGAAGGTCAGACAATCATTGTATCCGCAGATGCTGATGCAGAAGGTAAGGGAACAGAAGAAAGCCCGATGAGCCTGTCTAATGCATTAAAGTATGCACAGCCGGGTCAGACCATCTTCTTAAAGAATGGTACTTACAGCGGTGCAAAGGTTGAAAGAAGTGTCAGCGGTACAGCAGATAAGAATATCAACCTTGTAGCAGAATCACTTTCTACAGACGGAACAGACGGTGTAGTATTTACAGGTGAAGTAAGGCTCACAGGTTCATACTGGCATGTATATGGTCTGTATGTAAAAGATTCAGCGGGTGTAGGTATCCAGATTTGCGGTAACTACAATACAATTGAAATGTGTACAGTAAACCACGCAGCAAATTCAGGTATCCAGATCAGCCGTGAAGGCGGTGCAGATAATGATGCCGGAAGAAAGGGCAAGTTATGGCCTACAGGCAACCTCATTAAGAACTGTGAATCATTTGATAACTGTGATAAAGGACGTAATGATGCCGATGGTTTTGCAGCAAAGCTGACTTGTGGTGAAGACAATAAGTTCTATGGCTGTATCAGCCATAACAACATCGATGATGGATGGGATTTATATGCAAAATCCGTATCCGGTGAAATCGGTGCTGTAACAATTGAAAACTGTGTAACTTATAACAACGGCTGGCTGACAACAGATGATGTAACAGCTAAAGGCTATGAATACGGCGAAGGTAACGGCTTCAAGCTTGGCGGTGGTCAGATGAAGGGTGCTCATGTATTAAAGAACAGTATTTCATTTGACAACCATGCAAAGGGTATTACTTCAAACAGCTGCCCTGACTGTAAGATTATCAACTGTATTTCTTACAACAACTCACTGGATAACAGTGCATACAATGTAGGATTAAATACAAAGGATTCTAACATCAAGGCTTGGGAAGTAACAGGATTAATTTCATTAAACAACAGCAAGAATACAAAGCTGGAGGATTTAATCCCATTCGCACTTCACAGTGAAAACAACTATATCTATGACGGTGCAGCTTCTTATAACAATAAGGGCGAACAGGCTACAGAAGACTGGTTTGAAAATGTAGATACATCTGTAAAACCGACAAGAAATGAAGACGGTACAATCAATATGCACGGTCTGCTTCTTTTAAAGGATACAACTAAGAACACAGGTGCAGTATTAGATGTAACAAGTGATGCAGCAAAATCCGTAAAACCGGCAAAGACAACGGTTGTTGAAGAAGAAAAGGTTGTATATGAAATGCGTCAGGATGCAGACGGCAACTGGCATTACTATGCAAATGATAAAATTGCAACGGATTACTGCGGCATGGCATTAAACGAATACGGCTGGTGGTATATCAAGAATGGTGATGTAGACTTCACTTATACCGGTATGGCATGCAATGAATACGGCTGGTGGTATTTCAACAACGGACAGCTTGACCTGACCTTCTATGGACTTGCAAGCAATGAATACGGAACATGGTTCTACACAGACGGACAGTTAAACTTCGACTTTACAGGAATGATTATTCCGGAGAACGAGTGGCTTTATGTTCAGAACGGACAGGTACTGACAGATTACACCGGAATGGCATTAAATGACTATGGCTGGTGGTATTTCAAGGATGGTAAGGTTGACTTTACCTATACCGGAATGGCAGTGAATGAATATGGCTGGTGGTATTTCAGCAATGGACAGATTGATTTTGGCTATAACGGATTTGCCACAAATGAATATGGTACATGGCTGTTTACAGACGGTATTTTAAATGCAGGCTTTACAGGTATGATATTAAACGGCGATACATGGGTATATGTTACAGATGGTTATATCAGTAATACCTATACCGGAATGGCATTAAATGACTATGGCTGGTGGTACTTTAACAATGGTGTTCTGGATTTAAGCTATACCGGAATGGCATTAAATGAATACGGCTGGTGGTATTTTAACAATGGTCTGCTTGATTTAACATTTACGGGTGTCGGCAGTAATGAATACGGCGACTGGTACTTTAAAGACGGAACAATCGCTTTTGATTATTCAGGTACAATCAGCTTTGGCGGACAGGATTATACCGTAACCAATGGATATGCTGTAAAAGCATAAATCTGACAAACTAAGATTGAATTTATAAAAAGACCGGCAGAGGTGCAGCGCATTGCAGCATCTCTGCCGGTTTTTCTATTTAACAAAAAACCTTAACAAAAAAACATGTAATATTTTATTGAAACAGGTTGGATACAATGGTATAATTAAAATAATTAGATATGAAAAAAGTGACATAGACGACACGAGAAAACAGCAGTAAGGAGGAACAACATATGATTCAGGCAATGGTCAAAAAATTGAATGGGAAAAGACTGCGGCAGCGTATTTCATCTGCAATTTTAATAGTTGCAATATTGGTAAGTTTTTCTGGTATTCTTGGAGGAACTGCCATGTTAGTAATGGGTATCCAGTACCATTACGCATTAACCAATTATGGTTTTTCGCAGGGTGATATCGGTAAGATGATGATTACATTTGCAGATACCAGAAGTAACCTGCGGGCGGCAATCGGTTATCAGGATAAGACACTGGTACAGGAAACCTACGAAGCGTATGAAACAAAGAAGCAGGCATGTAAGGATTATGCAGCTACAGTAGAAGAAACAGTTGCTTCCGCTGAAGAACGTAAATTGTATGATCAGATCATGAGCGGTATGGAAGATTATTTTACATCAGCTGATAAGGTAGTACAGATGGGTAAAGATGTAACGAATATCGATCAGAGAAATCAGGCACAGCGACTGGCAAAAGATGAAGTGGCACCGAAGTACGAAGCAATTTATGATAATATGGTACAGCTGCTGGACGTGAATACCAGCGAAGGTGACAAATTGGAAAATAATTTAAAGGTATTAACATATGTCTTACTGGCAATAGTTATTCTTATTATTATTGCGGCGATTTTAATCGCAAGAAAGCTGGGCGATGCGCTTGCGTTAAATATTGTAAATCCGCTCGATGCACTGGCAGAACGTTTTAAGGCCTTTGCACAGGGTGATTTGACAAGTGAATTTCCAGTAATGGAATCAGAAGATGAAGTATCTGATATGGTTACTGTTGCAAAGGATATGGCAGAGAATCTGTCAGCAGTTATTAAGGATGTTAATTACCGTATGGAACTGATGGCAAAGAATGATTATACAGGCTCGTCTGCAATTCCTGAAAAGTATCTGGGTGATTTTGCAGCCATGAATGATGCAATCCATCAGATGAACGAAGATATGAACGATACAATGCGCCACATTGAAGAAGCTGCCGCTCAGGTATCTATCGGTGCAGGCAACCTTGCAGAGGGTTCACAAAGCCTTGCAGAAGGTTCTACAGACCAGGCTGGTGCAGTTGAAGAATTACTTGCCTCTTTTGCAAGTATTACAGAAGGTGTAGAACATACACATGACAGTGCAAGCGTTTCGTATGATTTATCTGTGAAATATGCAAAAGAAGCAGACAGAAGCCAGCAGGAGATGCAGGCGGTTACGGAAGCTATGCAGCGTATGAGTGAAATGTCTCAGAAGATTGAAAGCATTATCGGTGAAATCGAAGAAATTGCTGAACAGACCAATCTGCTTGCATTAAATGCTTCTATTGAAGCCGCAAGGGCCGGAGAAGCCGGACGCGGATTCGCTGTTGTTGCAACACAGATTGGCAAGCTTGCTGACGAAAGTGCTCAGTCTGCAGTGAATACAAGAGAACTCATTATGAATTCTATTCAGGAAATTGAAAATGGTAACCGTGCCGTAGAGAAGACTTCTAAGACGATTATTGAACTGGTTCAGGGTATTAATGAAGTCGCAGAAAAGTCTAAAGAGCTAGAGGAGCTTTCAGAAACACAGACAGAACAGATGAAGCAGGCTGAAGCCGGTGTTAACCAGATTTCAGAGGTTGTACAGAGCAATGCCGCTATTGCGGAAGAATCTTCTGCAACAAGTGAAGAGCTTTCAGCAGAATCTATTTCACTGAACGAACTTGTACAGCAGTTTAAGCTGAAAAAGTAATTTTTGACACTGATATCAGAATATGCTAGAATTTAAAAATGCGTAGACACGCAGTGAAAGCATACAGAACAGATAAGCGTGAAGTCATGAAAAATGGACTTCGCGCTTTTTTGCACAGATGTTTGCTTCTGAGCGAAAGCAAACATCTATAATGACAGATAAGAAATCGCCTATGCGAATTTCTCATCGCCACTTTGCAACAAGTTGCTCAGAAATGGAGATAAGTGTGAAAAATCACACTGATGTGCTGATTTTTCACACAGCATTTTGTGCCGCAGGCGTCACAAAATAGCTTTTATCGCAGAGCCAAATCTGACATTTGGCTCGCGGTTCCTCCGGCATTAAAATGCCTGCGAAGTGTGAACAAGCCATAAACAAAAGCTTGTTCACACAGATGTTTGCTTCCGGGCGAAAGCAAACATCTATGATGGCAGATGGGAAATCGCTCAGAAAGAGGTATGTATGTATATTATAGCAGGGCTGGGAAATCCCGGCACACAGTATATGGGAACAAGACACAATGCAGGATTTTCTGTGATAGATGCGCTGGCAGATCAATATAATATCAGCGTAGACACGCAAAAACACAAAGGGATGATTGGCAAGGGTATGATTGAGGGAGAGAAGGTCATTCTTGTAAAGCCGATGACGTATATGAATCTGTCCGGGGAATGTATCCGTGAAGTCATGGATTATTATAAGGCGGATATCGATGATTTAATCGTTATTTTTGACGACATCAGCTTAGAACCGGGCAAACTGCGTCTGCGGGCAAAGGGAAGCGCAGGCGGACACAACGGTATTAAAAGTATTATCGCGCAGCTTGGCAGTGACCGGTTCAAGCGTGTTAAGTTCGGTGTCGGTGACAAACCGAAGGGCTGGGACCTTGCAGACTGGGTACTCGGAAAATTCCCGGCAGATTTATACGATACACTGCGGGATGCCAATCAGAGAGCCTGCGAAGCGGTTGCCTGTATCATGACAGAGGGTATTACCGGTGCGATGAATAAATTTAATGGATGAAATAAAAATTGTAGAATAGAGGAAGTATGAAAACATTTTTTGAGCCTGTGCAGGGGATGGCAGGGATAGAAGAAATTAAAAAGTCTTTTAGCCGGCTGGGGCATGCGGTAATGGTCAGCGGCTGCATTGACACGCAGAAAGCACATCTGCTGGAAGCACTCGGGGAGCAGTATCCAATCCGGGTCGTGATTACTAGCGATGAGGTCAAGGCAAGACAGCTTCGTGAGGATTGTCTCTTTTTTGATAAGAGCAGTATTTACTATCCTGCCAAGGATTTTATCTTTTACAGCGCCGATGTGCATGGCAACCAGCTTGCGGGAGAGCGGCTTGCATGCATTTACAAAATCATTCAGGCGCAGAAGCATATCAGTGAAGACAGTATTTCAAACGGTAAAACAGACGGCATACAGCCGGAAAACAAAAATGCGGCGGGACTTACGGTTGTGACAACGATTGACGGCTGTGCTGATTTGCTCGTTCCGCTTGAAAAATATAAAAATGCCACGATTTCATTTGAAAAAGGACAGGTTCTTGATTTAGAAGCGCTTTCAAAAGAACTGGTACAGATTGGCTATGAGCGATGTGCGATTGTGGACGGACAGGGCAAATTTGCGGTGCGCGGCGGTATTATCGACATTTTCCCGTATACGGAAGAAACACCGGTGCGCATTGAGTTGTGGGACGATGAGGTGGATTCAATCCGTTTGTTTGACGTGGAGAGCCAGCGTTCCATTGAAAAGATTGAGCGGTTTGAAGCTTTTCCGGCGACAGAATGCCTGTTAAGCGAAGAAGAAATTGCGCGCGGCAGGGAAAAGTTACAGGAAGAACTGGCAGGACAGCTGACTGCATTTGGCAATGATAAGAAGAAAAAGACGGCAGAGGATATTGAGAAATGCAACCGTATCCGCAGAAATGTGGCAGATATGGAGCGTACCGGTGATTACAGCAAGGCATTGCGGATGTTTGCAGAGGAACTGACCGGATTTTTAAGCTATTTTCCAAAGGAAGGCACGTTGTTTGTATTAGATGAGCCGAACCGCTTAAATGAGCGCATGGAACTTATTTTATATGAATATACGGAAAGTATGAAAAACCGTCTGGAGGGCGGCTATATTCTGCCAGGACAGACCGATATGATTCACGGGATTGAAAGCATTTATGCGGGACTTGAAAAGAAACGTACCCTGCTGTTGTCGGCGCTGGATTACAAGCCGGAAAAATTTGCCGTGGCGGAATATGTGCGCATTGATACCCGCAGTATCAGTCCGTACCACAACAGCTTTGAGTATCTTGCGGACGATTTAAAAAAATATAAGCGTTCGGGGTATAAGAGTATCCTGGTGTGCAATTCGAGAACGCGTGCGGCGAGAATTGTGCAGGATCTGGCGGATCTGGGGCTGACGGCGTATTTCAGTGAAGATTTTGAAAATGAAATGCTTGAAGGCACGATTATGGTCACTTACGGCAGTCTGCACAAGGGCTTTGAGTATCCGCTTCTGCAGTTTGTCGTGATTGCGGAAAATGATATTTTTGCAAGCAGGCACAAAAAACGTGAAAAGAAGAAAAAGTATGACGGAAAGTCGATAGCCGGTTTTAACGAACTGAATATCGGCGATTTTGTGGTGCATGAAAGTCACGGACTGGGTGTGTATAAGGGTATTGAAAAAATTACGGTTGAGGGCGTGGAAAAGGATTATATCAAGATTGAATACGCCGGAAACAGTAACCTTTATGTGCTGGCGACACAGCTTGACCGTTTACAGAAATATGCGGCGGCGGATACCGAAAAGAAGCCGAAGCTCAATAAGCTGGGGACACAGGAGTGGAATAAAACAAAATCCAAGGTACACGGTGCGGTTGAAGAAGTGGCAAAGGATCTGGTTGCGCTGTATGCGGCGCGGCAGAAGGAAAAGGGCTATCAGTTTGGACCGGATACCGTATGGCAGAGGGAATTTGAAGAAATGTTTCCGTATGAGGAAACGCAGGATCAGCTGACGGCGATAGAAGACACCAAGCGTGATATGGAAAGTACCCGCATTATGGACCGTTTAATCTGCGGTGATGTCGGCTATGGCAAGACTGAAGTCGCAATCCGTGCGGCATTTAAAGCGGTACAGGAGGGCAAGCAGGTGGCATATCTTGTGCCGACAACCATTCTTGCCCAGCAGATTTACAACACCTTTGAACAGCGGATGAAAAATTTTCCGGTGACGGTGGCACAGCTGTCAAGCTTCCGTACAAGCAAGGAAATCAAGGAAAGTATTTCCGAGTTAAAAAAAGGTTTTGTAGATATTGCAATCGGTACACACAGACTGTTATCCAAGGATGTGGAGTTTAAGGACCTGGGACTGTTGATTATTGATGAGGAACAGCGTTTTGGTGTAACCCATAAGGAAAAGATTAAGAAATTAAAAAATGATGTGGATGTCATGACGCTCAGTGCGACCCCGATTCCTAGAACACTGCATATGAGCCTTGTCGGTATCCGTGATATGAGTGTACTGGAAGAACCGCCGACAGACCGCGTGCCGATACAGACCTTTGTAACGGAACATAACGATGAAATGATCCGGGAGGCGATTCACAGAGAGCTGGCAAGAAACGGACAGGTGTATTATGTATACAATCGTGTCCGCAGCATTGATGAGGTGGCGGCACACATTGAGGAACTGGTGCCGGAGGCCAATGTCGCCTATGCACACGGTCAGATGGAAAAACGTATGCTTGAAAAAATTATGTACGAATTTATCAACGGAGAAATTGACGTCTTAATTTCAACCACGATTATCGAAACCGGTGTGGACATTTCAAATGTCAATACCATGATTATCGAAGATGCGGATAAATTCGGGCTTTCACAGCTTTACCAGTTACGCGGGCGTGTCGGACGAAGCAGCAGAACGTCCTATGCATTTTTATTGTACCGCAGGGACAGAATGCTTACGGAAGTGGCAGAGAAACGTTTAAGTGCGATTCGTGAATTTTCGGATTTCGGCTCCGGTTTTAAGATTGCGATGAAAGACCTTGAAATCCGTGGCGCAGGAAATGTGCTTGGACGCTCACAGCATGGGCATATGGCGGCGGTTGGATATGATTTGTACTGTAAAATGCTCAATCAGGCGGTGAATGATTTGAAGGGCATTAAAAATGAATACGGTTTTGAAACAAATGTGGATTTGAATGTAGATGCATTTATTCCGTCTTCTTATATTAAGAGCGAATATCAGAAGCTGGATGTCTACAAGCGGATTGCGGGTATTGAAAGCGAGGAGGAACTGTCGGATATGTGCGACGAACTCGGTGACCGTTACGGCAGTCTGCCGGCAAGTGCCGCCAATCTTTTAAATATTGCACTGGTTAAGTCTATGGCACACAAAATCGGCATTACCGAGATTCAGGGCGGAACGGACGAAACACCGGGTGCATCGCAGTGGCGGACGGTCATGAAGATTTATCCGAAAGCGGACATTCAGGGGGATAAAATCGAGAATTTCGTAGCCGGATACGGCGGTGCGGTGCGGTTTATCAGCAGTCCGGAACCGAAATTTGTCTGGAGGGTGACAAAGAAGAAATTCAGCAATGCACAGGAATATCTGGCAGGATTAAAAGCCCTGGTAAAGGATATGCAGCAGCTGACGTAAATCGGTTATAAAGCATTTTGGAAAGGATTCTTCTGAAAGGGGTTTGCATTTTGAAAAAAGTGTGCTATAATACGTTAAAGTTTAACGCTTTAAAGTGAAAAATAAAACAAAAGCAGATATTGGAGGAAAAGGAAATGGAACAGAAGGGCGAATTAATTTCTTACAGACCGGATATTAAGGTCGTTGATTGTACAATCAGAGACGGAGGATTGGTCAACAATTTTTATTTTGACGATGAATTTGTAAGAAATTTATATACCGCCAACGTGGCAGCAGGTGTAGAATACATGGAGTTTGGTTATAAGGCTTCAAAGGAAATTTTTGACGTTAAGGAATTCGGCAAGTGGAAGTTCTGTGATGAGCAGGATATCCGTGATATTGTCGGTGATAACAACACCGATTTAAAGATTTCCGTTATGGCAGATGTCGGACGTACCGATTATAAAAAAGATATTATTCCAAAGACAGACAGCGTGATTGACATGATTCGTATTGCTACTTATATTAATACAATTCCGGCGGCAATCGAGATGATTCATTACTGTGCGGAGATGGGCTATGAAACCACGATTAATATTATGGCAGTTTCCACAGCGGCAGAATCTGAGCTGGATCTGGCACTGGATTTACTGGCACAGAGCGAGGTCGGCACGATTTATCTGGTTGACAGCTATGGTTCTTTATATCCGGAACAGATCCGCAGACTGGCGGATAAGTATTTGAAGGTTGCAGAAAAATACGGCAAGAAGGTCGGTATCCATGCACACAACAACCAGCAGCTTGCATTTGCAAATACGATTGAAGCCTGCACCGTAGGTGTCAGCTATCTGGATGCAACGATGAGCGGCATGGGACGCGGTGCAGGAAACTGCAACATGGAACTGCTGTTAGGCTTCCTTAGAAATCCGAAGTACAGTTTGAATCCGGTATTAAAATTTTTACAGAACCAGATGCTTCCGTTAAAGAAGACAGGGCTTGTATGGGGCTGTGATGTACAGTATATGCTGACAGGACAGCAGAACCAGCACCCAAGAACTGCCATTGCGTTTACGGCAGAACAACGTGAAGATTATGCGGCATTTTATCAGTCATTATTAGATCGTGAATGAAATGATGAAACTTCCTAAAAATGCAGAAACTGGGATATTGACTTTCACAAGGTATCGCAGTAAAATAACTGTTAAGAATTGCGTGGAATGAAGTAAAAGATATCATTTCGTAACAATCCGACTAGACGCGAAAGGGAGTAATGAAGATGGAAAAGAAAAATCTTGATTGGGCAAATCTTGGATTCGGTTATGTAAAGACAGATAAAAGATTTGTAGCAAATTATAAAGACGGAGCGTGGGATGACGGAGTCATTACAGATGATGATAAGGTCGTGTTAAATGAGTGTGCAGGTGTACTTCAGTATGCACAGACTTGTTTTGAAGGTTTAAAGGCTTATACAACAGAAGACGGTCATATTGTTATGTTCCGTCCGGACCTCAATGCACAGAGAATGCATGATTCCTGCGAAAGACTGGAAATGCCGCCATTCCCTGTAGACAAGTTTGTACAGGCTGTTACAGATACAGTAAAGGCAAATGCAGCATGGGTACCGCCATTTGGTTCAGGCGCTACATTATACATCCGTCCATATATGTTCGGCAGCAATCCGGTTATCGGTGTAAAGCCGGCTGATGAATATCAGTTCAGAATTCTTACAACACCGGTTGGTCCGTATTTCAAGGGCGGCGCAAAGCCTCTTACAATTAAGGTATCTGATTTCGATAGAGCAGCACCTCACGGAACAGGTCATATCAAGGCCGGTTTAAATTATGCCATGAGCTTACATGCAATCGTAACAGCACATAAAGAAGGCTACGCAGAAAATATGTACTTAGACCCGGCAACAAGAACAAAGGTAGAAGAAACAGGCGGTGCAAACTTCCTGTTCGTTACAAAAGACGGTACAGTTGTAACACCAAAGTCAAGCAGTATTCTTCCTTCTATTACACGTCGTTCACTCGTATATGTTGCGAAGGAAATTTTAGGACTGAAGGTTGAAGAACGTGAAGTTACACTGGAAGAAGTAAAGGATTTTGCAGAATGTGGTCTTTGCGGTACAGCAGCTGTTATCTCACCGGTTGGTAAGATTGTTGACCACGGCAAGGAAATCTGCATGCCAAGCGGTATGGAAAAGATGGGTCCTACAATCCAGAAGCTGTACGATACTTTAACAGGTATTCAAATGGGCAAGCTAGAAGCACCTAAGGGCTGGATTTATACAGTAGAATAATTCGTCTAATGATTTTATCATGAATTTTGTTGATACGGTTTTGTGATAAAGTGTTAAAAAGCAGATAGAGAGCAGATACAGAAGGAATTTTTGTGTCTGCTCTTTTTGTATCAAAGTGGCTTTGTCAGGACGGAGGAAAATGGTTTTAAATGCTATTTGTATAGTGTAAAAAATATATTGACAAGGTTTATTATATGAAGTATATTATATACATCAACAATATTTATAAATGTTGTTGAATGATGAATAAAATGCGAAAGAAAGGGGCGATGCGATTGCCAAAAAGCACAACAAAATTAAAACAGTATTTTCCGATGATTCGTGAGCGGGAGGATATTAAAAGAGAAATCCGCGAGAATCCAAAACTTTTAGAAAAATATCGGGAATGGGACGAAGAACAGCAGGAAGAATTTTTAGACTACTGCACCGGGGTCAAAGGCGAAAAGAAAAAAGCCTTCAGTTATAAGGATATAAAATCCGTCTATACGATAGTATTCTTTGAAACAAGTATCAAAGAATTTCATGAATATCCACAAAACTACATTCACAACTTCAAACAGCAGTCAGACACAGGTCTGGAACTGGAATTACTGCAAAAATATGTGTTCATACCGCTTGACATTTTCCGTGGAATCTACCACAATAATCTTAGGAATAAGACAGAAGCGTGGCTCACATTTCTAAGTACAGACGAACCGGAGATTATCATTGAACTAATCAGTCAGTACCCGGAGTTTAAAGAAATGTACGAAGAAATCTATGTCATGTGCCAGAATGTGGAAAAGGTGATGGAAATGTTTTCAAAGGAATTGATTCAACTGGACACAGTCCGTCAGATAATCATGAAATGTCCGGCGGGCTGTGTTTTCCGCTGTATGCCTGCTCCAGAGAGATTATCAAGCGGTATACACCATTTCTTGAAAAAATAGATTTAACCTATACACAGTACATCGCCATGATGGTGCTGTGGGAAAAAAAGCAAATCAGTGTCAAGGAACTGGGCAAATGCCTGTTTTTAGATTCCGGAACACTCACGCCGCTCTTAAAAAAATTAGAGCAGAAAGGATATGTGACACGTACCCGAAGCGAAGAAGACGAGCGGGTATTAATTGCCGCCATTACGCCAAAGGGAGAAGACTTAAAAGACGAAGCGGTGCTGATTCCGCAGAAAATGATGGCATGCGCGGCGCTTCCGCAGGAAAAAGCTGCACAGTTGTATACGCTTCTGTATGAACTGTTAAATACACTCGAAAAAATAGAAAGCAAATTAAAAAAGGGCGGGAAGCCGTATTGCTACAGTTTTTCCCGTCCGTAATTGTGCAGGAGTTCCTGCTTTAAATCATAAAGCTTCTGTGATAAATCGACATGAACAACCTGAGGATTAATCAGCCGCTTGGATTCATCCCAAAGCGTTGCCTGCTCCTGTTTGCAATATTTCTGAATGTCCATGACATTTGGCGAATCGTAAACACACTCGCCCTTATCAAATACTTTCACCATAATCTCACGCATAGAATACTCGCCCGGCTCCATCAGTGTCTTTTTCCACGTTTCCACAGGGTCAAATAAAAGCAGAGGCTGTGATTCATCATACGTTTCATCGGCCAGCGCGATTAAATCCGCCTTAATCATGCCGTCGGCATCGTAGACACGGTAAACCGTCTTGTTGCCCGGATTTGTGATTTTCTCTGAATTTTCGGACAGCTTGATTTTCGGAATAAATGTGCCGTCATCGCCCATCACTGCGGCAAGCTTATAAACACCGCCGAATGCCGGGTTGTCCTTAGAAGTAATCAGATTGGTTCCGACACCCCATGAAGTAATCGCCGCACCCTGTGTCTTTAAGGAGTCAATCAGATATTCGTCTAAGTCGCTGGAAGCGGAAATAATGGCATCTTCAAATCCGGCATCGTCTAACATTTTACGCGCTTTCTTTGTCAGATAAGCTAAATCGCCGGAATCCAGACGGATACCGTAGCCCTTTAAATCAATGCCTTTTTCACGCATTTCCTTAAATACGCGAATCGCATTCGGTACACCGGAACGCAGGGTGTCATACGTATCGACAAGCAGGATACACGCATCCGGATACAAATCGGCATAGGTTTTAAATGCAGTATATTCATCCGGAAAGCTCATAATCCAGCTGTGGGCGTGTGTTCCCTTTACTGGCACACCAAACATCTGACCGGTCAGGACGTTGCTCGTACCGACACAGCCTGCAATAACAGCGGCTCTTGCACCGTAAATACCGGCGTCCGGTCCCTGTGCGCGGCGTAGACCGAATTCCATAATACCGTCACCCTTTGCGGCGTAGCAGACACGGGCGGCCTTTGTGGCAATTAAACTCTGGTGGTTGATAATATTTAAAATAGCCGTTTCAACAAGCTGTGCTTCCATAATCGGTGCGATGACCTTGACAATCGGTTCACGCGGGAAAATGACCGTACCTTCCGGAATGGCATAAATATCACCTGTGAAGTGGAAGTTACTTAAATATTCCAGAAAGTCTTCATCAAAGATAGACAGACTACGCAGGTATGCAATATCATCTTCTGTAAAATGAAGATTCTTAATGTAGTCAATGACCTGTTCTAAGCCGCAGGAAATCGCATAAGCGCCGTCACATGGATTTTTTCTGTGAAAGGCATCGAAAATAACAGTGCGGTTATTTTCGGTTTTAAAATATCCCTGCATCATAGTCAGTTCATATAAATCTGTTAAAAGTGTGAGATTACGCATAAATCCTCCATTCTTATGTATCATCGGATACATGGCACTCAATTAGATGAAAGGGCTGTGCAAAAAATAGGAATACTTTCTGCAACAGCCCTTATGTAAATCAATTATTTGTTCTTACTGAAAAATTTTTTAAGTCCTTTTTTCTTCGGAGCCGGTTCTGCAACGACTTTACCGCCGCGTACAGATTTGATTCCTGTAATGTAAATACCGCTGACTTCAGCTTTGACTTCGGCCTTAACCGGAAGTTGGTCAAAAACCTTCGGGTCTGCCATAAGTGTCATGATTCTCGGTCCGATTTTAGCTTTTACAATAGGCATCTTACTGCCGCGCAGATACTTTGGTGTCTGCTCTAAAACCATCTTTGGAAGATTGGCATCTTTAAGCTTCATCTTCTTTTTATCAATGATTAACATGGACATCACCTGCTTTGCCGCATCAATCTGCGCCTGCTGTTCGTCCTGCTGTTTACGGAGCTTGTTTCCAAAAATCATTAAACCGATAAATACGGCAAGTAAAATGACGAAAATTACTAATAAAACGATTCCCCAGACTGGCATAGTATCGTCCTCCTAAATTATTAAAATATCTATAAAAGTATAGCATATATGCCCGTATTTGAAAAGAAAAAAGTTATTCTTTTTCATACATTTCTACAATGACATCATGCGTATAGGCGGCAATTTTTTTGCGTTCTTCCTTTGGGAAAGAATTAATATCAATCGGTTTGCCGAAGGCGAGCGTGGTGTGTGTTGCCTTTAAGCGCGGAAACTGACGTTCAAAAATGCAGTCGGTATTGGTCTGTACCATCGGAATAATCTTACAGCCTGTTTTTTCTGCAAATTTAAAGCTTCCGGCGTGGAAATCCTGAACACCTTCGCCTTTATTGCGTGTGCCTTCCGGAAAAATAACAATGGATTTGCCGTCTTTAATGTAGTCAATTCCCTTTAAAATGGTTTTTAAGCCTTCCTTCATATTTTCACGGTCTAAGAACAGACAGAATAAATTGTCCATCCAGCGGCGGATAATCAGCGCCTTTTTCATTTCCTTTTTGGCAACAAATCCGGTCGGACGTTTCATATACGTATAAGAAATAATCACATCAAAAAAACCGCGGTGGTTTCCGATAAATAAAACCGGCTCATCGTCCGGGATATTTTCCAGTCCGGTCACAGTTGTATGCACACCGGCTAAAAATAAAATGATGTGAAAAGCGCCCTGCACAATCCGCAGGGAAGAAACTGCCTTTACATCGGGATTGAATTTTCCGATAACCCATTCAACCGGCAGCGCAATCAGGCTGAAGATAAAGAACAGGATCAGGAACACAATAACAAGAAAAGAACGAATCATATAATCCTCCATGTTTTCCGAAGGAAAATCCTATGTGAGTTTACTCACATTTCTCCTAAAGCGAGGAGAGGATTTTTCCTCCAAATTTTTATTTGCGGTATCACTCATTCAGATACCGGCTCATGCCGCTGGAATAGTAAATGCTTCCATCCGTGGTGACAAAGACGGCTTCGATATTGTCCAGCGATTCAATGAGTGCCAGACCGTCGTCTAACCCCAGTGCAAAACACGTGGTGCTTAAACAGTCGCCGTCCAGCGAAACGGCAGAGAGTATGGTGACATCTGTCAGCCGGTTGTCGTAAGGATAACCGGTTGCGGGATTTAAAATGTGATGATAAAAGGTATCATTTTCATAGAAATACCGTTCATACGTGCCGGAAGACACCACAGAGCAGTCCCGCAGATTTAACGTCAGCAAAAGTTCATTGCTTTGTGTAAATGGCTTTTTTACACCGACCGTAAAATCCTTTGAGTCACTTTTTCCGCCGACACACAGCACATTGCCGCCCAGATTAATCATGGCACTTGTGACATCGTGTGCTAACAGATAATCTTTGATCTTATCCGCAATATAGCCCTTTGCAATCGCACCGAGATCCAATATCGTACCCTCCGGCATGGTAATGCGGTAATTGCCGTTCTCAAGCGGTGTAAGTTCCACTTTTGTATAATCGACATATTGCAATGCATTGGCAATGGCGGCAGCATCCGGAACGGCCGGCTGTTCTGCGGTAAAATCCCAGAGTTGTGAGACACTTCCGATAGTGATATCAAACGCACCGCCGGAAATGCGGCAGTAGTCTAAGCCGGTGGCAATCAGCTCACCAAGCTCTGCCGGAATTTCATCGGTCTGGTGGTGGTTCACGGCATAAAGCGTACTGCTCTCTAAAGTACGGGAGCAGAGCTGTTCATACGTATCGCACAAATCCAGACAGCCGTTTAAAACGGATTTGGATACATTTATATAGGAAGAAATCTGTACATAAGTATTGAGCTTATATCCGGTGACGGTGACCGGGTCAGAGAGCCGTGTCTGGCAGCCGCAGGCCGAAAGCATGCAGAGTATCAGCAGCGGTGTAAAAAAAGCCGTTTTCATTTTTCTAAAAAATATTTTCATAACAAAATGATTATAGCGGATATTTCGTATAAAATCTATAAAAATTAAGAAGAATTGCGCCGGAATCATGAAAAAAATGTGAAACGGCTTTTTTTTTATCATGATTTATGCTATAACAATATAGTCATGTAAAATTGTGACACATCAAAATATAGGAATGATGAAACGAAAGGAAATTTGATTTATGAAAAAAAGATTTTTCGGTGTTATGCTTGCCGCATCTTTAGCAGTGTCCCTGACAGCCTGCGGAGGCAAGAAGACATCACAGGATAATGCGGCATCTACAGTAAATAAAGAGGTTACAGCAGAAGAATATGCAGGAACAATTACATCCAATGCAGATGTTTACAAGCAGTATGTAACACTGCCGGATTACAAGGGCGTTGAAGTATCTGTAGACCGTTCATCTCTTACGGTATCTGATGATGACGTAGAAAGCTACATTTCAAAGTTATTATCACAGACAGCTACAACAGAAACGGTTACAGAAGGCGTGACGGCTTCCGGCGATACGGTAAAGCTTGATTACAGCGGTCTGTTAAACGGAGAAGCGTTCTCAGGCGGTACAGCAACGGATGCCAGCTATACCATCGGTTCAGGCAAGTTTATTACCGATTTAGACCAGGGACTTATCGGTCTGACAGTCGGTCAGGAATATAATATTCCGTGTACGTTCCCTTCAGACTACTCAAGCTCTGACCTTGCGGGAAAAGATGTTATTTTCGTTGTAACCGTAAAGTCTATCCAGAAAAGCACTGTGCCGGATTTGACAGATGCATGGGTTGCTGAAAATGCGTCTACACTCGGCGTAGAAGCAACAACAGTTGCTGAATTAAGAAGCTATGTAAAGGATTACCTGACATCACAGGCAGAATCTACATTTGCAAGTGACAAATATCAGGCAGTTTATTCCAAGATCAGCGAAAATCTGACACCAAGCGGTTATCCGCAGGAAGAATTAGACAGCCTTGTAAATACATTAAAGTCTAATGTTGAATCAGAGTTTAATTCATACGGTTCATCTTACGGCATTTCTGATTTAGATTCATATCTTTCACAGGTATACGGATTTGAATCACAGGACGCTTTTAATGATTATGCAGTAGAATATGCACAGCAGTACCTTCTTGAAAAAATGGTGCTGACACTGATTGCATCGAATGAAAAAATCACGGTTTCTGCCGATGAAATTAACGACATGGGTGCACAGCTTGCAGATTACTACGGATACACAAATTATCAGGAAATCTTAGACAACTACGGCAATGAAATGAATTCAGAAGTCGGTTACGAAGTGCTGTATCAGAAGGTACAGAATTTCTTAAATGATAATGCGGTAGAATCTGAGTCATAAACAGCTCGCAGTGCATTTGTATTGGTTTATAAACACATAAAGCCATAGTATATAAGACAGGACTTATAAGGTATGACATATAAAGCGGGTCGGAATGACCGTTTCCCAAAAGGTTTATCCTTTGAGGGACGGCACATTCCGGCCTGCTTTTTTTGCTTGCAAATTTATGCAGGTGTGCTATAATAGAAACGTTTTTTGTTTATAAAATTTTTACATTAAATTTATAATTGGACATGCCTGTAAGAGGAAATGCTGTCACGCGTGGATGTGGTGTATAACAGCGTGTTTCAAAGAAAAGAAAGAGAAAGGTTAGAAAAATGAATCAGTTTGTACCAAAGTTGTTTGACTGCATGAAAGGATATTCAAAAGAGCAGTTTGTAAAAGACGTGATTGCCGGTATTATTGTGGCGATTATTGCGCTTCCGCTGTCGATTGCGTTAGCCCTTGCTTCCGGTGTTGGACCGGAACAGGGTATTTACACGGCAATTTTTGCCGGATTTGTCATTTCGTTTCTGGGCGGAAGCCGTGTGCAGATTGCAGGACCGACCGCCGCATTTGCAACGATTGTAGCCGGAATTGTCGCAGAACACCAGATGGAAGGTCTTGTTGTGGCAACCGTTATGGCGGGAATCCTTCTTATTATAATGGGACTTTTAAAGTTCGGAAATTTAATCCGCTTCATTCCGTATACGATTACATCGGGCTTTACCTTTGGTATTGCCGTAACGATTGTTATCGGACAGGTCAAGGACTTTTTGGGACTGACATTTACATATTCACCGGTGGAAACCATAGACAAGGTTAAAGAATGTGTTACGTGTATCGGAACAATTCAGGTGCAGGCATTAATTGTCGGACTGGTATCCCTTGCGATTCTGATTGTGTTTCCAAAGGTCACGGAAAAAATTCCACCGTCATTGATTGCAGTTATCGTAGCAATTTTAATGGTAAAGCTGCTTCACATGAATGTAAAGACGATTGGCGATTTGTATACAATATCCAATAAAGTACCGGGCATTTCCATGCCGAAAATAAGTCTTGGCATGATTCGTGATTTATTCCCGGATGCACTGACAATTGCGGTGCTTGCAGGAATTGAATCCCTGTTATCCTGTGTCGTATCCGACGGTATGATTGGCAGCCGCCACAAGCCGAATATGGAACTGGTTGCGCAGGGCGCCGGAAACATTGTATCAGCGCTGTTTGGCGGTATCCCGGCGACAGGTGCGATTGCAAGAACCGCAGCCAATGTAAAAAACGGTGGACGAACACCGGTTGCGGGAATGGTTCATTCCGTGACACTGCTTTTAGTACTTGTTGTATTAATGCCGTATGCCGCATGGATTCCAATGCCTGCGATTGCCGCCATTTTGTTTATGGTTGCATATAACATGAGCGGCTGGAGAGAATTTGTTAAATTAGTGCGCAAATCCCCAAAGAGTGATGTTGCCGTGCTACTTGTTACCTTTGTACTGACTGTTGTATTTGACCTTGTTGTGGCAATCGAAGTCGGTATCGTACTGGCAGCGCTTTTATTCTTAAAGAGAATGTCTGATGTTACAGCGATAAAGAGCTGGAAGTACCTTGGAAGTGAGATTGATGAAAATAATGACCCAGATAAGATTTCTTTAAAGGTTGTGCCAAAGCATACACTGGTTTACGAAATTATCGGACCGATGTTCTTTGCCGCCGCAGATAAATTTCTGGAAATTTCAGCAGAACCGGGCATTAAGGTAGTTATTATCCGTATGCGCGGTGTACCGGCAATGGACGTAACCGCATTGCGCTCATTAACGAATATTCATGAAATCTGCAAAAAGAAGGGCATTACGCTGGTGCTTTCCCATGTACAGGAACAGCCGCGTGCGATGATGGAAAAAGCAGGCTTTGTGGAACTGGTCGGAGAAGAAAACTTCTGTGCCAATATTGATGCGGCACTTGCACACGCAGCGGAAATTGACCGGTAAAAACCCGCAAAATACGAAAATTCAACAAAAGTCAGACCAAAATGCCGAGTATCTCTACAATAAGAGATATTCGGTGTTTTTATTTATAGATTCAGATAAATACAGCGGCTGTTCCTTTAAAAAGCAACAGCCGCTGTAAATCATAGGCAAAGACCTATAGTATTTAATTGAAGTTTCAGATTAAAGCTGAGGACCGGCAGCTACTAAAGCCTTACCAGCTTCGTTGCCTGTGTACTTAACGAAGTTCTTGTTGAATCTTTCAGCTAAATCCTTAGCCTTTGTTTCCCATTCAGAAGCATCAGCGTATGTATCTCTAGGATCAAGGATACCTGAGTCAACGCCCGGAAGTTCTGTAGGTACTTCAAAGTTGAACATTGGAATCTGCTTTGTAGGAGCTGTCTTAATAGCACCTGAAAGGATAGCGTCGATGATACCACGAGTATCCTTAATAGAGATTCTCTTACCTGTTCCGTTCCAACCTGTATTAACTAAGTAAGCCTTAGCTCCGCTCTTTTCCATCTTCTTAACAAGTTCAGCAGCATACTTTGTAGGATGTAACTCAAGGAATGCCTGTCCGAAGCAAGCTGAGAATGTAGGGGTAGGTTCTGTGATACCACGTTCTGTACCTGCAAGCTTAGCTGTAAATCCTGAAAGGAAGTAGTACTGTGTCTGTTCCGGTGTCAGGATAGATACTGGAGGCAGTACACCGAAAGCATCAGCTGAAAGGAAGATAACGTTCTTAGCAGCAGGAGCTGAAGAAATCGGACGTACAATATTCTTAATGTGGTCGATTGGGTAAGAAACACGGGTGTTTTCTGTTACGCTCTTATCAGCGAAGTCAATCTTACCGTCTGCATCAAGAGTAACGTTTTCAAGGAGAGCGTTTCTCTTAATTGCGTTGTAGATATCCGGTTCAGATTCCTTATCAAGGTTGATAACCTTAGCGTAGCAGCCGCCTTCAAAGTTGAATACACCGTTGTCATCCCAGCCGTGTTCGTCATCACCGATGAGAAGTCTCTTAGGGTCTGTTGAAAGTGTAGTCTTACCTGTACCTGAAAGACCGAAGAAGATTGCTGTGTTTTCACCGTTCATATCTGTGTTAGCTGAGCAGTGCATTGAAGCCATACCCTTTAATGGAAGGTAGTAGTTCATCATAGAGAACATACCCTTCTTCATTTCTCCGCCGTACCATGTATTGATGATAACCTGTTCGTGGCTTGTGATGTTGAATGCTACACAAGTTTCAGAATTTAAACCTAATTCTGCATAATTAGAAACTTTAGCCTTAGAAGCGTTGTATACAACGAAATCAGGCTCGAAGTTTTCAAGTTCTTCTGCTGTAGGCTTGATGAACATATTTGTTACGAAATGTGCCTGCCAAGCTACTTCAACGATGAAACGGACAGCCATTCTTGTATCCTTATTGGCACCGCAGAATGCATCAACTACGAAAAGTCTCTTGTTAGAAAGTTCGCTCTTTGCAATATCCTTAACCTTAGCCCATACATCTTCTGACATTGGGTGGTTATCGTTCTTGTATTCGTCAGATGTCCACCATACAGTGTCCTTAGAATTTTCATCAACAACGATATACTTATCCTTAGGAGAACGTCCTGTATAGATACCTGTCATAACGTTTACTGCGCCAAGTTCGCTTTCCTTACCGACTTCATAACCTTCGTTTTTAGAAGATGTTTCTTCTTCGAATAATAATTCGTAAGAAGGGTTATGAATGATTTCAGTTGAACCTGTAATACCATACTTGCTTAAATCAATTCCTGCCATCTTGAATTTAACCTCTTTCCTTCATAATTGTAATATGTAAGAAGCCGCAAAGTGCGGAACTTACAATATTCATATGCAATAAGTGAAAAATTTCACATGCCTTACCATAATTATACATAATTCACTGGCAAAATCAATAAAAAAACATTAAATTTTGTAATTTCATTTCAGATCTCAATATGTTATAACGAGGTTAGACAAAACTGACCCGGAAAACTTCCGGTATATGAAAATGTGCCGGGACTGCATGCAGGTTTGTATTTGGAACAGGACATTTGCAATGTGAAGAGAAGTACGGTATAGTAGAAATAATAGAAACAGAGGGTATACTTTACACGGCAGATACAGCCTGTGTCTGGTGTTATTTGGAGATTTTTTCAGAGTGGAAGGGGTACATGTATGCAGTATACAAAAAAGCATTTAAAAGAACAGCTTTATCAAATGGGACTTAACGGAACGGAAACCATACTGATTCATTCGTCCATGAAAGCAATCGGCGATGTAGAGGGCGGTGCGGAAACCGTGCTGGATGCGTGGATGGAGTATTTTAAGGAAGGTCTGTTATTGCTTCCGACGCATACATGGAAAACGGTCAATGAAGGCCAACCGGTTTTTGACAGCAAAAAAGAGCCGTCCTGCGTCGGCGTTTTAACCAATCTGTTTATGAAGCGGGAAGGTGTTGTGCGCTCCCTGCACCCGACCCACAGCATGGCGGGCTTTGGTAAACATGCGGCAGAATACCTTGCAGGAGAAGAATACCGCAATACACCGTGTACGCCGGGCGGTTGTTACGACAGGTTAAAAGACACAGGCGGAAAAATTCTGCTTGTCGGGGTGGGACATGAACGAAATACGTATATTCACAGCGTGGAAGAAGTGCTGAATGTGCCAAACCGCCTGTCAGATAAGCCTGTAAAGCTGACGGTGGTTTGGCCGCAGGGGCAGAGGGACGTTTATATGAGAAAGCATTATAACCCCGACCAGCCGCATATTTCAGAGGATTTTGTGAAATTGACGCAGGCATTTACAGACTGTGGCGCGGCAAAAAACACGGTGTTTGGCAGTGCGGACTGCATTTTGTGTGATGCGGCAAAGGTGTTTGATGTCACGCGCCATGTGCTTGCGCCGGAGCCGGAGTGTCTGGTGACGCGGGAGCGGATTGAGAAGGAACGGTGGGCGGATTATATATAATACTCCGGCTGGCTGACGTCTTCCACGCGGCAGCAGCTGCTTCTAAGCAGCAGTTTTCCTTCCAGTTCAATGCGAATCACTTCTTTATGTCCGCCGCGGATTCTGTCGAGCAGGACAAATAATGCGAAACGCGCCATATTTTCTTTCGGAAGCTGGACGGTTGAAAGCATCGGCTTGATAAACTGTCCTTCTTCAATATCATCACAGGAAATAATCGAAGGGCGGTATAAAATGCTGCTGTACCGGTTCAGGCATTTTAACATGCCGATTGCGGTAATGTCATTGGCACAGTAAATGCCGGTCGGCGGTTCTTTTAATTTCAAAAACTTCTGCATGGTCTGAAACCCTTCTTTTTCGGTCTGATGTGTTTCAATCACATATTCCGGGTAAAAATCAAGCGCATTTTTGCGCAGTACCTCACAGTATCCCTGATAACGCGCTTCCTGATGACATTTACCGACATAGGCAATCTTTTCATGGCCAAGGCTTACAAGATGGCTGACTGCCATTGCGGCAATTTTTTTACCGTCACAGATGATCTCGTCAATGGCGTAGTTTGCGGAATTGTGGTTGATAGCCACGATATTTTTATAGGTTTTTTGCAGCAGGCGGATAACCAGAGGATTACACCGTCCGATAATGATTAAGCCGTTTGCCGGTTCGGTGTTGTCTACAGACATCTGGCGCAGGAGTGGTTCAACCGAAGCCTTGTCACATTTGGAATCATCGGAAAAAACGGGCTGATACCACACCTTTGATAAAATGCAGGCATTCCGGTGAATCTGTGTTTCCACGGCGCGGAGCTGTTCTTCAAAATAAGGGTCGGAGTGGATACCGTCCACGCGCGTAATCAGTCTGGTGTCTTTGTGTTTTGCACCTTTTTTCAAATCTCTTGCTGCTTCATTGGGCGTATAGTTTAAATCCATTGCCGCCCTCCATATTTTATCGCGCAGTCCCGGTACGGCACATTTATAAGAAGGATTATTTAAAACCCGCGAAACGGTTGCGGGGGAAGTTCCGGTTATTTCTGCAATTTTTTTAATAGACATAAGCAGTTCCTTTCTGAAAATCTTTGAAAATTCCTGAAAATCAAAGTTAATAGCCTAGTAAGTCTATCGGTATTGTATCACATTTGCCGCAAACGCAGAAGAATAAAAAGTGAAAACGATTTCACGATAAGTTGTATAAAACGGCTTGATTTATAAAAAACAGTCTTTTTTTCTAAAAAATCCCCCTATATTTCATGAAAACAGTGAAAAATCCCACAGGAATGAAAACGGTTTCACAGATTAGACTGGAAAAATGAGGTATTAATTCATATAATCCATATAACAAAAGTGGGAAATGTAAAGCGCAAAAGAAAGGACTGGGAAAATGAGAGAGGAAAAGCAGGCTATTATTCGGATAGAACATTTAAACAAACAATACATTGTCGATAAGAAACCGGTAGATGTATTAAAGGATATATCGCTTGAAATCAAGGAAGGCGAGTTCGTTACAATTGTGGGACACAGCGGCTGCGGAAAAAGCACACTGCTTCGTATTATATCGGGGCTGGAAGAATATGAGGACGGCATTGTGGAGCGCAACGGACATAAGGTTGAAGGACCGGGACCGCAGTGCGGCATGGCACAGCGGGCGGCAATCGCAAGAGGGCTTGTCAACAATCCGAAGATTCTTTTATTGGATGAACCGTTCGGAGCGCTGGATGCCCTGACAAGAATCCAGATGCAGAAAGAAATTCAACATTCTCAACATGCCAAACATTCTCAATCGTGCGGAATGTCGTGGAAACGACCGTCTAATTCCTCTGTTTTTACCACATTGATAAACGCATGCTCATCAATCGAGCGGATGAGCGGAAGCAGTTCGCGTTTGGCTTCGGAATTAATAACCGAGTAAATCAGTGTCTTTTCCTTTCCTTCATAACAGCCGATACCCTTAAACAGTGTGGCATCGTGATTTGTCATTTCACGGATAGCGTGATAAACCTCATCGGATTTATCGGAAATAATAAACAGTGTTTCTTTTTTGTATCGTTTATACAGTACCTGAATAACCTGCGTGCTGCAAAACTGGAAAATAATCGAATACAGCGCACTCGACCAGCCAAACAGCGCACCTGCAATGACAAGCATAATCACATTTCCGATTAAAATATAATTCCATGCGTCAATGCCCTTCTGATGTGCAAAGAAAATGCTGATAAAGTCCGTTCCGCCGGTTGTCGTTCCGACATTTAAGCACAGACTGGTGGCAAAACCGTTTAAAATACCGCCGAACACGCTCAGCAGTAAAATGTCGTCCGTAAACATATACGGTGGCAGAATATCGACAAAAATACTCGACAGTACAATGACAACAATCGAATATAGCGTAAAACGCTTTCCGATATATTTATAAGCGATATAGGTCGGAAACAGGTTTAACAGGACATTTAATAAGGTATATGGAATACTAATCCCGAAAAAGACCAGACCGATTTCCTGTAACAGCAGGGAAAGTCCCGAAAATCCTCCCGGAAACAGTCCGGCAGTCTTAGCAAAGCAACGTAAATTCCACGCATAAAAAATTGATGCGGCAATCACCACAAAAAACCGAAACACCTGATAAAATTTCGGGTGTTTTGCCTCTAAAGATTGAAACATACAATTCTCCTTTCTGATAAGCGACTTTGTCGCAAGTGTTTTATTTATCGTAGTTCCGATAGCTTCTTATTAATAACGGCAGTTCCGCAATCAGCATGCCAATCCAGCCAGCAAGGTACGAATACGGCAGCGCTTCAATCTGTAATGAAAATACAAATACAAGGATGACAGCGGCAATGACACGCACGCCCATGTTGATAAAACTACTGATTAAAGTGATTTTTAAATCGCCGATACCGCGGAAATATCCCTGAATACCGTTGGTTGCCGCAGGCAGCAGATACATAATAGAAATCAGCCGCAGGTAGGTGACCCCGTGACGGCAGACGTCCGCATCACTTGTAAACAGCCGCATCAGCGGATTGGCAAATACAAAGCAGATGATAAAAATGATGACACCATACACCATTTCAATGCGCATGCCGCACCGGAAAGCTTCTTTTAAACGGCTCTTTTTTCCGGCACCTTTGCTTTGCGCCATAAGTGCTGTCATAGCGTGTCCGATATTCTGCTCCGGCGTATAGGCAAAGTCGTCAATGCGGTTTACAACGGCAAATGCGGCGGCAATGGCAACCCCCATGGAATTGACAATCGCCTGAATCCCAAGCTTTCCGAGCTGGACGGTTGCCTGCTGCATGGCAGATGCCCAGCCGTAGGAAATCGTTTTGCCAAGCAGTGTCTTATCAAAGACAAGCCATTTTTTCCCCAACTGCAAAACAGGTACTTTTTTCTGAATATAAATAATACACAGCAGGCAGGAAAGTGCTTCACTTAAAACGGTAGAAATCGCACAGCCCTCACTGCCCATATTTAAAAACAGCACAAAGAACAAATCGCCGAGAATATTGATAACGGCACTGGTAATCAGAAAGTACAGCGGCGACTGGCTGTCACCGAGCGCGCGCAGGGTGCTTGCAAAGCAGTTATACATAAAGGTAAATAAAAGTCCTGCAAATATAATGCGCAGATAATTGATTGTCATACCCATGATAGACGCATCGACCTGCATTAAAAGCAGAATCGGGCGGGCAAAGACAATGCACAGCACCGACAAAATCAGTGAAAATGCAATACCGGACAACATGGTGGTACTAATCTGGCGGTGCAGGCGGTCGTAGTCTTTTGCACCGAACTGGTTGCCCATTAAAATACTGGCACCCATACACAGTCCGTTTAAAAACAGTATAAATAAAGTCGATATCGGGTTACAGATACCCACAGCAGCAAGCGCCTCTTTTCCGACATACTGTCCGACAATAATGCTGTCAACGGCATTGTAGGTGAGCTGAAAGAGATTTCCCAGCACAAGCGGTATTGTAAAGCCGATAAGCTGTGGTGTTATTTTTCCGGTCGTTAAATCCTTTTCCATAAAAAACTCCATTTCATTAAGTAGTATCTTTTTGCAGGGCTATTTTAACACACTTTCTTTTATTTGATAAGAGTTCCGAGGCAAGTTTTGTGTCAAAAAATGCATTAAAAATGTAGAAACAAACAGGAGTGGAAAAACGGCGGGATACAGGGTATAATGAACTTATAAAAATGAGAGCGAGGGTTGATATGAGTGAGTTGAAAAATAAAATTAATTTCACAGTTGCCTGTGTAGATGAATTTGCTCAAAAAAATAATCTCAGCGTAAAAGAAGCATTTCAGTATTTATTTCAGTTTAAAGGCATTGAATTTATAAAGGAAAATTATGAAGCAGAGCATACATTGTCGTTTGATACGGTATTAGAGGACTTAGGAATTTTGTGTAGGAGAAACGGGGGAAAATTATGAGATTATATCATGGAAGCAATACAGGTATCAACAGTATTAATCTTGCAATGTGCAGACCGTATAAAGATTTCGGAATAGGATTTTACCTGACGGATATAAGAGAGCAGGCAGAAAAAATGGCAGTGAGGGTAGCTAAAATTTATGGTGGTAGTCCGGTTTTAAATGTTTTTGATATACAAGATGATTTTAGAGAACTGCCGGGGATTAAAATAAAAGATTTTGGGGAACAGACAACAGAGGAATGGGCAAGATTTGTTATGAATAACAGAAATCATTCCTTTGACAACATAGAGGATATATTATGCAATCAGGATAATAAATATGATATTGTTATCGGACCGGTAGCAGACGATAACATGGCATTGTTATTTCGTCAGTATGAAAATGAAATAATAGATTTTCAAACATTATTAAAAGGCATGGTATATAAGAAAACATCTTCACAATATTCGTTTCATACAGAAAAAAGTATCAGACTTTTAAGAAAGGTGGAAGATTGAGTTGAGTTTACAACAGCAGTTAATTGAGTATATCATTCAGGACATTATTGAAATGCTTACTGTCCAGCAGGAAATGGAATATGATGAAGCAATGAATAAGTTTTATAATTCAGAAGTATTTGAAAAGCTCCAGGATGAAGAAACCGGTTTATATAAGGAAAGTTCAGCATATGTATATGACCTTTTTAAAGATGAAATGAACTTCGGACACATCATACAAGCAGAAATATAGAGAGGAAAAACATGAGCAGTAATACAAATATCAGAAAAATGACCGCAGGGGACAAGCAAGCCGTGATTGAAATGATGCGGGTGTTTTATACATCTCCGGCGGTATTTAGCAACGGTTCAGAAAATATATTTTTACAGGATATAGAGGCGTGTACGGGAGAAAATCCGTATCTGGACGGATATATATTTGCCGCACCGGATTCAGGCGAAATACAGGGCTATGGCATGGTGGCAAAAAGCTTTTCAACGGAATTTGGCAAGCCGTGTGCATGGATTGAAGACATTTATATCAAAGATTCCTACAGAGGACTTGGAATCGGAAGCCGCTTTATAGAGCATGTCAAAAAGACCTATGCAGGCTGTGTCATTCGTCTGGAAGTGGAAGAAGAAAATGAACGGGCAGTAAAAGTTTATGAAAAGAACGGATTTCACGTATTGCCTTACATGGAAATGATAACCAACGAATAGAAAAATTTGTAAAAGAAGTTTTGACAGCCGTAGACAATGTAATACAGATAAATAAGAAAATCAGGGGAAAGAAGTTTCTGACGAAGTCTTTCCCCTGATTTTTAATTTACAGCAGTATTATTTTCAAGCTGTTTTAATTCCCGCAGCTCCCGCACGGTAAAATAACCGCAGACAACCGCCGCCGCGCCGTCCGCAATCGGACCGGCATACATCACGCCGTCAATGCCCATAAAAATTGGGAAAATGACAATCAGCGGAAGCAGGAACAAAATCTGTCTTGTCAGTGACATAAAGACACCCAGCCGCGATTTGCCGATAGAATTGAAAAAGTTTGACGTTACCGGCTGGATTCCGTTGATAATCGTAAGGAACATATAAATTCTAAAGTAACGCTCTGAAAACTGGAAATACAGCTCGCTTCCGTTTCCGAAAGCACTGATAATCTGCCGCGGAAAAACCTGAAAACAGATAAATGCAATCACAGATAATACCGAAGCGGCACTAAGCGCCAGCAGGTAGGTATTGCTTACGCGGCGGTATTTTTTAGCACCGTAATTAAAACCGATAACCGGCTGTGTTCCCTGTGAAATGCCGATGACAAAGGACATGAAAATCATATTGACCTTTGTAATAATGCCGGAGCAGGCAAGCGGAATATCACCGCCGTACACGGACTGTGCGCCGTAGTGTGCAAGCGTGTTGTTCATGACAATCTGTACAACGGTCATGGCAATCTGGTTAAAGCAGGCACTCGCACCCAGCATGAAAATATTGCGGCAGTGTCTTCCGGTAACATGAAAGCTGTCTTTTGTCAGCCGTATTGTTTTAAAATGAAACATATAGCGCAGGCTGATGCAAAATGAAATCATCTGTCCGATAATCGTTGCAAGCGCCGCACCGGTCATGCCCATATTCAGGACAAAAATAAAAACAGGATCTAAAATCGTATTCACGACAGCGCCAATCAGCATGGAAATCATAGAGTAGCGCGGACTACCGTCAGCTAAAATCAATTTGCTCATGCCGGTGTTGGCAATCAGAAACGGAAAGCCGATTGCCGTAATGCGCGTATAAGCTTCTGCATACGGAAGCACGTCTGTGGTTGCACCGAAAAATTTCAGCATCGGTGTCAGAAAAATCGTTGTCAGAAGGAAAAGGCTGATTCCGAAAACTGCCATAAGGCACATGCCATTTCCTGCGTATTTTGCGGATTCGTCTTTTTCACCGGCACCGAGGTGGAGTGAAAAGTTGGTGGCACTGCCGATTCCGAGTAAAAGGGAAATCGCCGTGCAGGTGGTCGAAAGCGGAAAGGCAATATTGGTTGCCGCATTTCCGAGCATTCCGACACCCTGTCCGATAAAAATCTGGTCGACAATGTTATAAAGTGCCGTTACCAGCATGGAAATAATGCACGGAATCGCAAATCCGACTAAAAGCTTGGATTCTTTTTCATATCCTAAAGGATTGTCCTTTGAAGTTTCCGGTGTTGTATCTGATGATTTCATAAATTGGTATCCTTTCAAATGTCTTTAAAATGCTGCTGTAATATGTCAGAAGCACGAAAATAATGTAATTCATTATCTGCGCAAGAAGTATAGTATAAATAAAGATAAAAGTCAAAATTTCTTGTGCTATTCGATAAATTCAGTTATAATTTGTTAAAAGGTTACATAAGGTGGGATAATGAGGTTATTAATAGATAAAAAGGACTTAGAATTACTTCTGGAAAAGAAAAGAGAATTTATCGGAAATAAAGTCGCAATAGATACAATTATTGCAGGAGTTTCATTTTTGCTTTCAGTGTTTACAGCTAGTTATGATGATATTTTGGGGATTCCCGGTATTGTATTAAAAACGATTTTTTGTATGATAGGTATTTTATATTGTATGAAGATAGCAAAAGATATTTTTCATATGTATAAGGATAAATACGACTATAACGATTTAATGAAAGATATAACAGGGTTAGATATGATACAGCATAATCATTCACTGGTAGTAATAAGAAATTTGTTTACAGAAAACAAGCAGAAATTTCTTGTCTATTATGATGAAAAATGGGACTGCAAACTTTTTCTGAATTATAAGACAATGGATAGAGATAATGAAAATTCTATTCTGGACAGAGTTGCAGCAGATTTGGCATTGAATAGGGAAGATATGGAATGTCATTACATTACATCAAGAGTACAGGAAAAATATTCTGTCAGCCATGGAGAGAATAGAGTTTATAATCACAGATTATATGAATTAAAGATACACCATTTTCCGGAGCAGACCAGACAGACGGATTTTGTTTTAAACGGCAGGCATTACTACTGGATGACACTGGAAGAAATGGAACACGATGAGAATATTGAAAAAAAGAATATGGAAGTAGTTGATTTTGTAAAAGAATCAATTCCATAAAATAACCTATTGTGAAAAAAAACGCATTGTGCTACAATAGCACTCAGAAAAACAAAAAACTATATTGAAAAAGCGATGACAGAAACAGTAGTGTATCCGGAACATACAGAGAGAACAGCATTTGGTGGAAGCTGTTTATGCAAAAGGTACATGAAGACCATTCCCGAGCTGTGCGTAGAAGAAATCAAGGTTTTGAAGCGTTACCGTGTAGCTGCGTTATAAGCAAAGAGTGAAATGTAAGGTGGAACCGTGTGTAAGCACCCTTAGATATTGTTACAGTATCTAAGGGTGCTTTTTTTCAATATAAATCAAGAAAAGGAGAAATCACAATGGTAAATTTTAAAGAAGATGAACAGTTAAGCACATTAAACCATTCCTGCGCACATTTAATGGCACAGGCAATCAAGCATCTTTTCCCACAGGCAAAGTTCTGGGTAGGACCGGTTGTAGCAGAAGGCTTCTACTATGATGTCGATCTGGGAGATGACGTAATCCGTGACGAGGATATTACAGCAATCGAAAAGGAAATGAAAAAGATTGCAAAATCCGGCAAGAAGATTATCAGAAAAGAAATTTCCAAAGAAGAAGCTATGGAAATGTTCAAAAATGATGAATATAAATTAGACCTCATTTCCAATCTGGAAGACGGTACAATTTCATGCTACGAGCAGGGTGATTTTACAGACCTTTGCCGCGGACCGCACGTAGACAACGTAAAATTATGCCGCAACTTTAAGTTAATCAGACATTCCGGCGCATACTGGAAGGGCGACAGCAAGAATAAAGTATTACAGAGAATCTACGGCGTATGTTTCCCGACACCGGAAGAACTCGAAGACCATTTAAGACTGCTTGAAGAAGCAAAGGAAAGAGATCACAGAAAAATCGGTAAAGACATGGGACTGTTCATGGTGGACGACCTTATCGGACGCGGACTTCCGATGTTCTTACCAAAGGGTTACACAATCTGGCAGGAACTGGAAAACTACATTAAAGATAAGGAAAGAAAACTTGGCTACCTTCATGTCATGACACCTTGTGTCGGTACAGTAAACCTCTACAAGACATCCGGTCACTGGGACCACTACAAGGAAAATATGTTCCCGGCAATGGAAGTAGAAGGCGAATCTTTCGTATTAAGACCGATGAACTGCCCGCACCACATGATGATTTATGCAAACAGAATGCACTCTTACAAGGATTTACCAATCCGTATCGGTGAAATCGCACACGATTTCCGTTTTGAAGCCAGCGGAACATTAAAGGGTATCGAAAGAGGAAGACATTTTTGTCAGAACGATGCGCATCTGTTTGTTACACCGGAACAGATTAAGGATGAATTTACAAAGGTTGTAGATTTGATTTTCAGCACATACAAGGATTTCGGTATTACAGATTACCGCTGTGTACTGTCCTTACGTGACCCTGAAAATAAGGAAAAGTACCACGATGATGATGAAATGTGGAACAAGGCAGAAAATGGATTAAGAGAAGTTATGAACGACCTCGGTATCGAATATACAGAAGAAATCGGCGAAGCCGCTTTCTACGGTCCGAAGCTTGATGTGAATGTAAAACCGGCTGTCGGCAATGAATACACTTTATCAACATGCCAGCTTGACTTCTGTCTTCCGGCAAAATTCAACCTGTCATACATTGATAAGGACGGCGAAAAGAAGACACCGGTTGTTCTTCACAGAGCAATCCTTGGTTCACTCGACAGATTTATGGCTTACATCTTAGAGGAAACAAAGGGAAATCTTCCGACATGGCTTGCACCGGTTCAGGTCAAGGTAATGCCGGTTAAGACCGATAACGAAGAAATTATGGCGTACGCACACGAAATCTGTGACGCACTTGAAGAAAAGAACGTCAGAGTGGAATTAGACGACCGTGCCGAAAAGCTCGGCTACCGTATGCGTGAAGGTCAGATTCAGAAAGTACCGTATCTGCTCGTCATCGGTTTCAACGAACAGGAAAACAAGACCGTATCCTACAGACTTCACGGCGAAGCCGACACAACAGTCCTGCCGCTGAATGAATTTGTAGAAAAGATTGAAAATGAAATCAAGAATAAATTAAGATAATTCCATTGGGCTTTGTGATGGGATAATAACGGCAGACAGCCGGCAGACCTGATAAAACGGGACTGCCGGCTGTTTTGTATTTTCGTTCATACTAACACCATAACTATGTGAAAAAAATAACTTTGCTTTATTTTTAGTAAATTATTGTGTAAAATATTGCGTAAGAATGTTTTGCAGTGAAATGTATGACTATATTAATACAACACATAATATAAATAAATGTTTCACACGCAGGAATGGAGCAGATTTTGAGCAGATTAACAATTATAACAAAGGATAAGGCTCAGGTAACAATGGAGTCTTTGTATCAGGATCTGGAACGCAGAATTGTCGCAAGTCCGCCGGGATTGTGTACGATTGACCTTACCAGATCATTTATAAAAATGTGTCTTGCACAGTCATGTGGCAAATGTGTCCCATGCCGTGTGGGTTTAAGACAGCTTGCCAGACTTTTTGATGATGTGCTGGACGGCAATGCAACACAGGAAACGCTTGATGTCATCAGGCTTACGGCAGAGGGCATCTATTACTCAGCGGACTGTGCGATTGGATATGAGGCGGCAAAGCTGGTATTAAAATGTATTGATGGCTGTGAAGATGATTTTAAATCCCATATTGAGAGAGGTTTTTGTTCATGTAACAGCAGCCAGCCGGTGTCCTGTGTGAAGTCTTGTCCGGCAGGTGTGGATATTCCGGGATATATTGCACTTGTGCATGAAAAAAGATATGCCGATGCAGTGCGCTTAATCAGAAGGGATAATCCGCTGCCGACAACCTGTGCTTATATTTGTGAACATCCATGTGAAAACAGATGTAAGAGAACACTGATTGACGCACCTGTCAATATCAGAGGTTTGAAGAAAATGGCTGTGGATAATGCAGGAAATGTTCCGGTGCCGGAATGTGGTGAAGCCACCGGAAAGAAGGTTGCAATTATCGGCGGCGGTCCGGGCGGACTGAGTGCTGGGTATTATCTGGCACTGATGGGACATAAGGTTACAATCTTTGAACAGAGAAAACAGCTTGGCGGTATGTTAAGATACGGAATCCCGAATTACAGACTGCCGCGAAAGAAGTTAGATGATGAGATTGCCTCCATTCTTTCTACAGGCATTGAGGTTCGGAAAAATGTCAGTGTCGGTGTCGATGTGACAATTGAGGAGTTACATAAAGAATACGATGCGATGTACATTTCAATCGGTGCCCATGCAGACAAAAAAATGGGCATTGAAGGTGAGGACGCAAAAGAAGGTGTGACTTCAGCAGTTGAAATGCTTCGTGTCATCGGCGATGATGAAATGCCGGATTATACAGGCAAGAAAGTCGTTGTTATCGGCGGCGGTAATGTAGCAATGGACGTTGCCCGTTCTTCTGTCAGACTGGGGGCAGAAAAGGTAAGCATTGTATACAGAAGACGTAAGGCAGACATGACGGCGCTTGAAGAAGAAGTTGAGGGCGCAGAAGCAGAAGGCTGCGATATCCTTGAACTGATGTCACCGGTAAGAATAGAAAAAGACGAGCATGACAGAGCTGTTGGTCTTTGGGTACAGCCGCAGATGATCAGTAAAATAAGAGGTGGCAGACCAGCCCCGAAGACAGCACAAAAGGCTGAGGTGCTGATTCCGTGCAACCTGATTGTTGTGGCAATCGGACAGGGTATCGAAACAAGATATTTTGAGGAGCATGGTGTTACGGTGAAGCGTGGTACGATTGAGGCACTTGATACCAGTGAAATCAAGGATCACAAAGGAATATTTGCAGGCGGAGACTGCGTTACCGGCCCGGCAACCGTTATCAGGGCAATTGCGGCAGGAAAGGTGGCAGCAGCCAATATTGATGAATATTTAGGCTTCCACCATCAGATTACAAGTGATGTCGAGATACCTTATGCCGGTTATGAAGACAAAGAGCCTTGCGGACGGGTTGAGGTAGCACTCCGTGATGCCGCAGACAGAAAGAAAGACTTTGAGCCAATCGAATATGGTTTTTCATGTGAAGAAGCGTGTCAGGAATCAGGGCGCTGTTTACGATGTGACCATTTTGGTTTCGGTTCATTCAGAGGAGGCAGAGAAGAAAAATGGTAAATTTAAAGATTAATGGACGTGATGTATCCGTAAAAGAAGGTACGACAATCCTTGATGCTGCCAAATCCATTGGTGAAACGATACCAACCTTGTGTTATCTGAAAGACATCAATGAGATTGGTGCGTGCAGAGTCTGTGTTGTAGAGGTTGAGGGTACAGAACGCTGTGTTACAGCCTGCAATAATTTCGTTGAGGAGGGCATGGTAGTATATACAAACTCCAGGAAGGTGCGTACAACCAGAAAGACCAATGTAAAGCTGATACTTTCCCAGCATGATTATAAATGCGGTACTTGTATCAGAAGCGGAAATTGTACATTGCAGTCACTGGCAAATGAACTGAACATTTCAGAAATGCCGTATGATTCAATATTAGAAAAGGACAACTGGGATAAAACATTTCCACTAATCCGTGATGCAAGAAAATGTATCAAGTGTATGCGCTGTGTGCAGGTATGCGACAATATTCAGGGTATGCACGTGTGGGACGTTGTAAATACAGGTTCCCGTACAACTGTAAATGTGCGTGGAAACCACAAAATCCATGAAACTGCCTGCACATTGTGCGGACAATGTGTGAGCAGTTGCCCTGTCGGTGCGCTGACAGAGCGTGACGATGTAGGTATCGTGCTCGATGCTGTGGAAAATGAGGATATCATAACGGTGGTACAGGTAGCACCTGCCGTAAGAACAGCATGGGGCGAAAGCTTCGGACTTTCAAAAGATTTTGCAACAGCACAAAGACTGGTTGCAGGACTTAGAAGAATTGGTTTTGACTACATATTTGACACAACCTTTGCCGCCGATATGACCATCATGGAAGAAGGAAGCGAGTTCCTTGAACGGCTTCCGGAGATTAAGGAGTCGGGGCTTCCGATGTTTACCTCCTGCTGTCCGGGCTGGGTAAAGTTCATAAAGAGCCAGTTCCCGGATATGGCAGGCAGACTTTCAAGCGCAAAGTCACCACAGCAGATGTTTGGTGCGGTAACAAAGTCTTATTATGCCGAAAAACTCGGTGTGGACCCGGAAAAGATATTCTGCGTATCAATTATGCCGTGTATCGCGAAAAAAGATGAATGTACATGGGACGGCGGAAAAGATGTTGATGCAGTGCTTACAACAAGAGAAGTTGAGCGAATGTTTAAAGCATTTTTCATCAAACCGGAGGAACTGGGTGAGGACGAATTTGACGACCCATTAGGCAGTGGCACCGGTGCAGGTGTTATATTTGGTGCAACGGGCGGTGTTATGGAGGCTGCGCTTAGAAGCGCTTATTTTCTGGTAACCGGTAAAAATCCGGAGGCAGATGCATTCCAGTCCGTGCGTGGTCTGGACGGCTGGAAAGAAGCGAATTTTAATCTTGCGGGAACGGATATCCGTGTGGCGGTTGCCAGTGGGCTTGGCAACGCACGCCGCCTGATGAATGCCATCAGAAACAAAGAAGTGCATTACGATTTTGTGGAAATCATGTCCTGTCCGGGCGGCTGTATCAATGGCGGCGGACAGCCATACAAAGAAGATGCCTCAGACGTTGAAACCCGCAAAAATGTGCTTTACGGTCTTGACCGTCATAATAGTATCAGATTTTCACACGAAAATCCTTCCGTTCAGGCCTGCTACAAGGAATATTTTGAAAAACCATTATCACATCGCGCGCACGAGCTGCTGCACGTAGAGGAATAAGTGGCGGCACTTAACACAAATGAATAATTTATAATGGAAAAGGAAACTCCCCGGCATTTTGTGCCGGGGAGTTTTTGGCTCATTTTGTAGTTGAATGTGAAAAATTGTAGTTGTCAGTAAAAAAATACATCACATGTTAGGGTTTATGAAATAATGTTAATATTAAATTAATACTAAAACATATTTCAATACATCAGAATATTAAAGTTTAAAATGCAAAACTATTATAATAAATAATTAGAATAGATGGCAATAGATAAAAATAAAAAAGATAAATTTTAAAATATAACTAAAAATTATTACTATAACATTGACATTGATTTGAAAGGATGATATATAGTAAAGTAACTGATTGAATAATACGTGAGAAAAAAATGACTTTATCGTTAGAATTAAAAAATAGCATTTTTATAAAAAGGAGAATTTAGCATGAAGAGTAAATTTGATGAATTTTATTATGAGAATGATGCAAAGAATCACCCAGCAAGCGAGTATTGGGAATTATATGATAAAAATCCTAGGGAGGCGATTCAAAAATATGATGACCATATGTTTTGCCCACTTTGTAAGTTAGCACCGCTTAGTGTAGCAAGAGGATATCAAAGAAGATATTTTAGAGTGATTAATTCTAATATGAATAAGCATGCTGTAAATTGTTCTTATCGATATAATAAAGCAACCAAAAAAGAAACATATAAATTTTATAAGGAATTAGATGAAACAGATATTAGAAATCGATTAGTAAGCTGCATGAATAGAATGTTAAAAGGACCGTCTCAAAATGAAAATAAAATAAAATCGACATCAAAACAGTCTGAAAAAAATCGTAATAACAATTTTCTCGATATACAAGGAGATAGAGGACAGCGTAAATATTTACCGCATAAAAATTTAAATGCAAGTAATTTAGATGAGGATATAGATGAACAAAAAATATATTATGGAAGATGTGCATTATGGCTGTACCAATATATACCTTTAGAGGAAGAAGAAATAAAAATGTATTATCTAAAAGTTTTAGATAGAAATAACAAAAAACAAATTTGTGAAATAGCTATTTCTACGTATGTTTACAATTATCTAGCTGATGAATTGTCACAAATTCCTCAGAATAAAAAGGAGGCACTAAACTATTATATCTGTTTTTCAGGTATTTTACAAAAGGGTATGTATTCATATAAATGCAAATTAAAGGATTCAAGATTACTTGTGTTAGAAAAAGAGTAAAATAAATAAAAATTGACAAAAAATAATGATTTGTATAATATTATTGACATAAGGAGTTGAATTTATGCCTAAGAAATCAATTATATTATTACCTGAAACAGAAGAAATACTTGAACAAATGGGGTTACAGATAAAATATGCAAGACTGCGGAGAAAGCTTTCGGCGGAGTTAGTGGCAGAACGTGCGGGAATCAGCAGGGCAACTTTGGTTTCAATCGAGAAAGGGGCATCATCGGTAGCGATTGGATGTTATGCGGCGGTATTACATGCGCTTAATTATATGGATAAGGATTTACTGCTGATTGCCAAAGATGATGAATTGGGACGTAAATTGCAGGATTTGAATTTACCGGTAAGAAAACGGGTGTCAAAGAAGGGGTAGTTATATGGAGAAAGAAAAGAAAATATATGTATTTGCGGATTTTTTACCTTTTCAAAATGAATTAATTGGGACAATTTATGTATCGCAGACAAGGGGAAAAGAGTTCTATTCGTTTGAATATGTGGAAAGCTGGCTGGAAAAAGGAAATAGAATATTAGACCCGGATTTGCAGTTATATAAAGGCAGACAATATATAAATGATGATAAAAATATCTTTGGAGTATTTGCCGATTCCTGCCCGGACAGGTGGGAAAACGGTTGATGAAGCGCAGAGAAGAACTTCGTGCAAAAAAAGCCGGGGAGAAACCGCGAAAGCTGTTAGAGAGCGATTATCTTTTGGGTGTATATGATGAAGCAAGAATGGGAGGATTGCGTTTTAAAACGGATTCAGAGGGGGCATTTCTTTCAAACGATAAAGAATATGCTACACCACCTTGGACTTCTTTAAGAGAGCTTGAACAAGCCTCATATGCTTTTGAAAATGACGATACAGGTTTGGAAGAAAAATGGTTAAAACAACTAATAGCTCCCGGTTCTTCACTTGGCGGAGCCAGACCTAAAGCTTCAGTAATGGCGCCGGACGGTTCATTGTGGATTGCTAAGTTTCCGTCAAAACACGATGATTTTAATTCGGGTGCATGGGAAATGGTTGCGCATGATTTGGCTGTGAAGTGTGGATTAAATGTACCGGAGGCAAAAGTTGAAAAGTTTTCCAAATTAGGAACAACATTTTTGGTAAAGCGTTTTGACAGAGTCGGAGAGCAGAGAATTCATTTTTCATCAGCCATGACAGTACTGGGAAAGAAAGATGGCGCAAATGCGACAGATGGAAGCAGTTATCTTGAGATTGTATCATTTTTAAAAGCGGACGGTGCAAAACCGAAGCGGGACTTGGAAGAACTCTGGAAACGTATCGTATTTAGCATGGCTGTATCCAATACCGATGACCATTTTAGAAATCATGGATTTATATTATCTCATGATGGATGGGAGTTGTCGCCGTTATACGATGTAAATCCGGATATATATGGTGAATATTTATCATTAAATGTAGATGCAGATGATTCCAGCATTGATTTTGAGTTGGCAGTACAAGCAGCTTCATATTATGGAATAGAGAAAAAGTATGCAGTGCAGGAGGTTGATAAAATAAAAAATGTGGTCGGGGATCATTGGAAACAACTGGCTAAGAAATACGGCATCAGCCGCGGTGAGATAGAAAGAATGAGCCCTGCGTTTGGGGAATGTGATAAGTAGATAGGGAGAAATTCTTTGATAAATACAGCACTCATCACTAAACAAAACATTTACAATTCCCCACAACTTGCTATAATAAACATTGATTTGTTCAAAACCATGCAGAACAGATATTGCTGAAAATCAGAACAAAAAGGTAGGAATAAACACAAATGGATATTATAGAAAAATTTGGAAATATCGTGGGAAACGAAGCGTTAAAAGACTCTGACAAAGCCCGCCGTCTTCTGCTTGCCGGATACCGGCTTCAGGAGAAAAAACTACAGCTTTTTCCGGACCGGGAGCTTCCACTGTCCGGGCAGTATGCGGCGCGGGTGGTTATGAAAAATATAATTCAGGCACTTGCAAAACCGCAAAATTCGGCAATGATGAGCATTTTCGTTCCGGGAGAGCTTTTAACGGCGGCAGGACTGACACCGTATTCCGTGGAAGCGCTGTCCTGTTTTATAGCAGGTACAAAATGTGAGCAGATATTTTTACGCAAAACCGAGGAAGAAGGATTTCCGGAAACCATGTGCTCATATCACAGAGTTTTTCTGGGCGCGGCGCTGACCGGCATTTTACCGGCGCCGAAATGTATGATTTATACCAATCTTGCCTGTGACGGAAATATGATGACATTTCCTTATTTAAAGGAAAAATACAGCTGTCCGGGCTTCTATATTGATGTTCCATATGAAAAAACGCAGTCTTCAATCAAATATGTTGCAAATCAGTTAAAAGAACTGAAACATTTTTTGGAAGACATTACCGAAAAGAAAATTACAGAAGAAGCGGTGGAAAATGCCGTTACAAACAGCAGAAAAGCAGCGGCACATTTTAAGAGCCAGCTTGATTTGCGCAAAGACCATGACCCGGTGACATCTCTCACCAATGAATTATATGCGATTTTTATGTGTCATCTGCTGGCGGGGTCGGAAACATCGCTTAAATACACCGAGCTGCTTCTTGAAGATGTAAAAAATGCACCGAAGGGAGACGGGCTTCATGTCCTTTGGATGCATATTATGCCGTTTTTACAGCAGCCGGTGAAAGAGACATTTAATTACAGCAAAACCATGCACATTAGCGCCTGCGATTTTGTAGCAGACGGATTCCGCGAAATGCAGGCGGCAGATCCGTATGAGGCAATGGCAGAGAAAATGGTTCATTGTATTTATAACGGAAGTGTTAAAGAAAGAATCCAGATGGCGGAAAAACTTGCAAAGCAGACAGATGCAGAGGGTGGAATCCTGTTTGCACACTGGGGATGTAAAGGGACAATCGGCGCATCCGGACTGATTAAAAATGTTTTGGAAACGGCAGGACTTCCGACAATGATTTTGGACGGTGACGGTTGCAATCCGGCAAATACCAGTGACGGACAGGTGTCCACCAGACTTCAGGCATTTGCGGAAATGCTGGAAAAGAACAAGGAGGAAAAACATTCATGATTCATTATGTCTGTAAATATACCCCGACAGAACTGTTTCAGGGCTTTGGAGAAAAATGTGCGGTTTTGGAAGAAATGCCGGAAAATTTTGAAATGTCGGACCAGATTGCCCATGCAAATCTGTGCGGCTTCGGAAAATCCGTGATTCAGGCGGTGCTGGAAGGAAAGGCAGAGGAACTGGTGCTTGTCAACTGCTGTGATTCTATGCGGCGCGTGTATGATATTGTAGAAAGCACCGGAAAATGCAAATTTCTTTATATGCTGGATATTCCGCATGACGATGAGGAATGTGAAAAAGTGAAATTTGCCGCTTCAATCTGCCGGTTGAAAGAAGCTTATGAACAATATTCCGGAAAAAAATTTGATAAATCACTGTTTTTGAAAGCATTTGAACAAAAGGATACCGAAAATAAACCGTATATTGGTGTGCTGGGCGTGCGTGTGAGCGGCGTGCTAGAGCAGATGATTCGCGAAAATATCCAGATGAACGTAGAAAATCTGACCTGTACAGGCGGGCGCAGGCTGGCGGTGATTCCAGAAGATTTGCAGAAAATGGAGGAAGAAGCAATGTTTCTTGCGTATGCAGATACACTGCTTTGTCAGATGCCGTGTTTCAGAATGAACAACAGCACCCGCAGAAACCGGCTGTATCTTGATCCGTATTTAAAAGGAATCATTTATCATACAATTAAGTTTTGTGATTATTACGGATTTGAATATGCAAGTATTAAAAAGAACATCAAAGTTCCGATGCTTAAAATAGAAACAGATTTTACAAGTCAGAGCGCAGGACAGTTACTGACGAGAATCCAGGCATTTTCAGAAACGATAGAAGGTGCGGACGATACCAATCCGGGAAAGGAAATCAGCGAGGAGGCAAAGAAAAGAATGGAATCAGGAGTTTACTATACAGCCGGAATTGACAGCGGTTCAACCAGTACAGATGTGGTCATTTTGGACCGGGACGGAAAAATTAAGTCGACAATGATTATCCCGACCGGTGGCGGGGCAATGATGAGTGCGGAAAAGAGTCTGGAACTGGCGGTGGAAAAAGCTGGTATTCAAAAGGAAGAAATCGTAAGAATCGTGACAACGGGATACGGACGTGCCTATATTGACAGCGGCGATGACAGTATCACAGAGATTACCTGCCACGCAAAAGGGGCGCATTATCTGAATCCGCGGGTGCGTACGGTCATTGACATCGGAGGACAGGATATTAAGGCAATCAGCATTGACGAAAACGGCGCTGTAAAGAATTTCCTGATGAATGATAAGTGCGCGGCGGGAACGGGACGTTTTCTTGAAATGATGGCAAGAACGCTCGGACTTTCACTGGAGGAAATGAGCACAAAGGGACTGGAGTGGAAGGAAAATGTTGTGATTTCCAGCATGTGCACGGTTTTTGCGGAATCGGAAGTGGTATCCCTCGTTGCCCAGAATAAAAATGTGGCAGACATTATCCACGGCTTAAATGTTTCTGTCGCTTCAAAAGTAGGGGCGCTTGCCGCCCGCCTCGGAAAGAACAATCCGGGAGAATATATGATGACCGGCGGCGTTGCCAAAAACAAAGGAATCACCAATGCCCTCGAAGAAAAGCTCGGCGCAAAGCTGTATATCTGCGATGAGGCACAGCTTTGCGGTGCGCTGGGAGCGGCGCTGTTTGCGTATGAGAAGTGCAAGAAGGGGGAATAGGATACAGCGTAAAAAAATTATGGAGTAATGATTTTTTCTGAACAATACTGCATGGCAAAATCTATAAATAACTGGGCACTGTGACTTAAAAAATTTTCTTTTTTCCATATAATTCCTATCTTTACATCAATGGACGGTTTAAGAGGAATTCCAACATATTCTCTAAAATGTGGCAGCATATCGGAGAGAAGAAAACAGCCGCAGTTGCCTTTATCAACAAATTTCAGCGTAGTATATAATTGACTGCTTCGCATAATAATGTGAGGACTGATATTTAATCCGTCGAATCTGTTTTTTAAAAGTTCGTTCTGCACAGAATCTACATTAAACATGACAAGTTTTTCATCTTTAAAATCTTCAATGGTCATGTATTTTTTCCCAGACATAGGATGATTTTTAGATACAACATACACAAGCTGTTCTTTAGCGAGAACACGGCTTTCAAATTTATCAATATTAAACTGTTCCATATTAACAATAGCGAGACCAAGCTTTTCTTCCTGAACAAGATTACATGCACGTACAGAACCGAACTCATCTAATTCTATCTGGATATCAGGGTGATGTAATTCAAATGCGTTAATTACCTCAGGAAAAAATATAGTGCTGAACATAGGTGGGATTCCTATTTTGAGAATAGGAATGCGATTGCCTAATTCTAAGAATTCATTCTGCATTTCTGTACTGTGTTTTAACAGCTTCTTCGCTTTTTCATAAAATACTTCGCCGGAACTGGTCAGTTCCAGATGATTTCCGTTCCTTGTAAACAGAATAATATTAAATTCAGCTTCTAAATCTTTTATGGCAATGGATATTGTCGGCTGTGTCACGAAAAGTTCTTCGGCAGCTTTAGTGATACTATGAGTGCGGCAGGCCGTACAGAAATATTTTAACTGGTTCAGTGTCATAGTGCAGCTCCTCCTTCAGGTATGATCTATCCTATATTCACAAATTCGCGCTGACGTGCGCGCGTCCTGCTTTGCAGAACGATTTGTATTTGTCCGCTAATAGTATTTGTGTTCATTATATCATAAAAAATTTTTATTGAAACATAAAAATCATTAAATTGTTTTTTTGTTAGAACAGACTTATACTTTAGTTACATTAAAAATGTGTCCGGACAAAAAGCTAGCAAAAAATAATTTGTGAAAGGGGGAGGCAAAATGTCTCAAACAACAATAACGTTACTGTTTCTATTGTTTGCTGTAATGAGCTTTATACTTGAAAAGATTCCGCTTGGCCTTACAGCTACGATTGTTGCACTGGGGTTAAACCTTACCGATGTACTTACGGTAAAGGAAACATTTGCAGGATATGTAAACAGCAATGTAATATTGTGTGTCGGAATGTTCGTAGTCGGACAGGCACTCTTTGAAACGGGCATGGCGAATAAAATCGGAGGTATTGTTACTAAATTTGCCAAGTCTGAAAAGATACTTATTATTGCGATAATGTTAATCGTAGGGGTTATGTCAGGGTTCCTTTCAAATACCGGAACAGCAGCAGTACTTATACCTGTTGTCTGTGGAATAGCAGATGAATCAGGATATTCAAGAAGCCGCCTGTTAATGCCGCTGGTATTCGCGGCAGCCCTTGGAGGAAACCTTTCAATAATCGGAGCACCGGGAAATCTTATGGGTGTAAATGCACTTGAAGAATTAGGACTTTCAACAAGCTTCTTCATGTATGCACCGATTGGAATACCAATGCTTATATGCGGAATTATTTATTTTGTTGTAATAGGATGCAGACTTCTTCCGGATAAGAAGACGGTCACGGAAGATGCGCCTGAGCAGACGAGAGATTTTGGCAATGTTCCGAAATGGAAGCAGGTAATGTCACTTATTGTGTTAATTCTTGTTATTCTTGCCATGATATTTGAGGACAAGATAGGAATTAAGATACAGATTTCAGCTTGTCTCGGAGCAGTAATACTGGTACTTACAGGTGTTATATCTGAGAAAGAAGCATTGAAGTCTATTGATTTAAAGGTTGTGCTGTTATTCGGCGGCTCACTTGCACTTGCAAGTGCTCTTGAGAAAACAGGAGCAGGAACACTGATAGCAGATAAGATTGTCGGAATTATGGGTTCTAATCCAAGCCCTACAGTTCTTCTGCTTGTGATATTTGTAGTTACATGTGTACTTACAAACTTCATGTCCAATACAGCAACAACGGCACTTATGGTTCCGATTGCCGTATCACTGGCAGAGAGCCTTAGTGCAGACCCAAGAGCAGTAGTAATTGCTACAGTTATTGCGGGATCATGTGCATATGCAACACCAATCGGAATGCCGGCGAATACAATGGTAGTCGGTCTTGGCGGATATAAGTTCAAGGATTATGTAAAATCCGGACTTCCGCTGATATTCGTATCATTTGTGTTGTGTATGATTTTGTTACCAATATTATATCCGTTCTATCCATAAGATAAAGCGGAAATTAAAAATGTTACAAAACAAGGAGGCAAAAATCCTCTGCTCGTCAAGGAACTCGGATTTTGCTTCGCAAAACAAGGAGGCAAAAATCCTCTGCTCCTGCAAGGGCAGTCGCATTTTGCTTCGCAAAACAAGGAGGATTTATATGAATAAAGAACAGAGCGTAAAGCTGATGACAGACAAAATGGCTAAGTTTGTTGGCCATATCGGTAAGAAGTTACCGGATGATGTAATTGCAAAACTTGAGGAACTTGCAGCACAGGAAACAGCACCGCTTCCAAAGGTATTATATGAAACAATGACGAAGAATCAGGGACTGGCAGTATCACTTGATAGACCGAGCTGTCAGGATACGGGTGTATTACAGTTCTGGGTTAAATGTGGAACAAACTTCCCGCTGATTAATGAACTTGAAGATTTGTTAAAGGAGGCTGTTGTACAGGCAACATTTGCAACACCGTTAAGACATAACTCTGTTGAAACATTTGACGAGTACAATACTAAGAGAAATGTTGGTAAGGGAACTCCGACAGTATTCTGGGATATTGTTCCGAATGATGACCACTGCGAGATATATTCATACATGGCAGGCGGCGGCTGTACTCTTCCGGGCAAGGCAATGGTTCTTATGCCGGGTGCAGGTTACGAGGGGATTACAGATTTCGTGCTTGACCAGATGACAAGTTATGGACTGAATGCATGTCCTCCACTTCTTGTAGGCGTAGGTGTTGCAACTTCTGTTGAAACGGCGGCACTTCTTTCCAAGAAGGCACTTATGAGACCAATCGGTTCACATAATGACAATGAAAATGCTGCTAAAATGGAGAAGCTGCTTGAAGACGGAATCAACGCTATCGGACTCGGACCTCAGGGTATGGGCGGTAAATTCTCTGTTATGGGAGTTAATATTGAAAATACAGCAAGACATCCATCAACAATCGGTGTAGCTGTTAATGTAGGCTGCTGGTCACACAGACGGGGTCATGTGATATTTGACAAAGACTTAAATGCAGTATGTGATACACATTCAACAATAGACCTGAACGCATAGGAGGATTAGAAAATGGTAGAAATCAGAGGCGATAAAAAGGTTCTTGTTACACCGGTAAGTGCCGAGGACTTAAAGGATATTAAGATTGGTGACATTGTATGGCTTGACGGAGATTTAATGACATGCCGTGATGTTGCGCACAGAAGACTTGTAGAATATGGCAGAGAGCTTCCTTACGATATTAAGGATAAGGCAATATTTCACGCGGGACCTATCGTAAGAAAGATTGAAGGAACAGATAATGATTACGAGATGGTATCTGTAGGACCGACAACATCAATGCGTATGGAGAAATTTGAATATGAATTTACAAAGCAGACAGGTGTCAGAGTAATTGTAGGAAAAGGCGGAATGGGACCAAACACGGAAAGAGCATGTAAAGAATTCGGCGCAATTCATTGTGTATTCCCTGCCGGATGTGCCGTAGTGGCAGCAACAGAAGTTGAAAAAATTGCTGAACATCACTGGGACGAACTTGGTATGCCTGAAACATTATGGTGCTGTAAGGTTAAGGAATTCGGTCCTCTTATCGTATCAATAGATGCCAATGGCGACAACCTTTTTGAACAGAACAAAGTGACGTTCAATGAGAGAAAAGAAGAAGCCAAGAAAGCAATATATCCTAATGTCAAATTCATAAAATAAATAAACTTAAAAACAGGGGCGGCAGACCAATCAGGTCTGCCGCCCTAACTCCTTGTGCTGATAATAAAGAATGATTCAAGCAATACAGTTAATAAAAAATTTACAATTTCATTGCGCGGTAAACAGTGAAAAGGTATAATTATTACAATTAAGTATATTACCAACAAAGGAGAGGGCTTCAATGGCAATAGTTGATGTTGTGCGCTTTGACGGTTAAAAAGCCGGGATTGGTTCATTTATAAATATCCGTCAGAGGAACTTGTCTTGGGAACACAGCTTATTGTCCAGGAGGGACAGGCGGCGTTATTTGTTTGCGGAGGTGTGGTTGCAGATGTATTTTATCCGGGAACATATACGCTTTCAACAGATAACATTCCGATTTTGAAGAAATTAATCAATTTACCTTTTGGCGGAACGACTCCGTTCAGCGCAGAAATTTATTTTATTAACACTACAGTGAAACTGGATATCAACTGGGGCACATCGGAACCGATTCAGTTGATTGACCCGAAGTATCATGTAAAATTAAGAGTACGTGCTTTTGGACAAATGGGCGTGAGAATTTTAGATGCTGCCACATTTTTTAAGGAAGTTATCGGTGGCATGCAAAAAGACGATGTTGTAAAAGTTGATAAAGTCAAGGAATACTACAGAAGGATTTTAGTGGTTAAGGTAAAATCCGTAATTGCGGATACGATAATTACGAACAAAATTTCAGCACTTGAAATTACAACGAAGCTTGAAGAATTATCGGACAAGCTTGAAGAACAGATATTGCCTGAATTTAAAAATACGGTTTTACGGTTGTTAATTTCTTTATTCAGTCCATTAATTTCCCGGACGAGGATTTTAAGAAAATTAATAAGATTCTTGAAGATAACGCAGCTTTTGAAATCATGGGTGATGCGCGCTATGCAACGAAACGGTCATTTGATGTATATGAAAGCGCAGCAAATAACCAAAGCAGCGTTGCGGGAGTGTTTGCAGCAGGCGGAATCGGATTCGGCTCAGCCATGGGAATGGGCGCTTCAATGAACCAGACAATCGGCAACCCCATTTATAAAGAGGAAATGAAGGAGTGTGTATCCTGCCACGCAAAGATTCCCGCCAGTTCAAAATTTTGTCCGGAGTGCGGATTTAACAATAGCGGAATTATCTGCGAATGTGGTAACAAATTAGCACCCGGTACAAAATTCTGCCCGGAATGTGGGAAGAAAGTGCAGTAAGGGGAAAGGCATGTACACAGCGTGGAATTCCGATTAATCGGGCGAAGTCTATTAAGAGTAGTGTTGCAGCAGGTATACTGGTAGTTTTTCTTTCGGGATTAAGTATTAGAACTGGTTTCTAAATGGTTCTATTTGTTGTGGAATTAGAGATTATGGGCATATTGGATATTAGATTATCTGATATAAAAAATATTATTTTCCCTAAGGCAATACGAGCGGCGATAATTAGTATATGGATAGGGGGAAGTTTTATTATTGGAGTATTTCCCGTATTTACAAGGATTAAAAGAAATTTATTTCCATGTGTAGAATTTAAAATAGGGCAGAATGCACTTGTTGAAGAGAAGAATGCAGCTAAAAGAAATTTTATAGTAGGAACAGTTATTATTGGAACGATTTTAGGTATTGTTGGAAATTATATAAGCGAATTTCTTTTCTAATTGTGTTAGTAGTAAACTTTTCTGTTTTACTACTAACAGGCAGTAACAACCCGCTCAATTCTGCTCTGATTTGCCACAATCTGCATTTTCAGAGCATATCACAATAACCCCGGAAACTCTTGCAAAACAGGGCATTCCGGGGCAAAACAAGGAGAAATAAAATAATGATAAAAGTACTTTTCATCTGCCACGGCACTCCAGTTTTATGATAATGCATACCTTCGCAGACTGGGGCAATACAGGGCAGAATATGGCGGAAAGCCTTGGAATTACTACGGTTTCGACTACTAAGGCACATGGACGGAATCGGGATAAAGGCAAAGGTGTGGGGAGAAATCCTTAGTAGTAAGGGACTACTTGCAGGCAATGTAGTAGATTTTTTATTGATGGAAATGCGGAAAAAATATAAAAACTATTGCAATTTTTCTGAGTTTTGAATATACTATATGTAACAGAGTTGCCCGAAGTCTTTTGGACATTGGGGACCAAGCTGAGTCGTGTGCTCAGCTTTTTTACGTTAAGGAGAGATTTTATGGATTTGAAAAAACCATTGACCTTTGATGAATAGTTAGATAAGTTAATAGTTCACGGGATGATTGTCGCTGATAGAGAAAAAGCAAAAGATATATTAAAAAGAGTAAATTATTATCGTTTTACGGGTTATGCTTTGCAATTCAGACAAGAGCCTTCTGGTAGTAACTATATTGAAGGAACTACTTTTGAAACGGTATATCATTTATATAAAGTAGATGAAATATTGCGTGATACGTTTCGGCGATATATCGAAAAGGCAGAAGTATATTATAGGACGCAGATAGCATATGGATTTTCAATAGCTAAATGTACGGAAGCTCCGTATGATCAACATTACGATGAAAATAATTTCTATAACAAAAGGGTTACAAGGAAGTTATGGAAAATTTCAGCAGGGAGAAAAATTATTACAAAGATAGTCTGATTGTGAAACATCACAAGATAAAATATTCCAGCAGAATGCCATTGTGGGTTATTGTAGAATTAATGTCTTTTTCTAATATGTCTAAGTTATACAGTTCTATGTATTATTCAGAAAAAGATGCTATCGCTCGTATGGTTGGTGTTGGAAAGGATACATTAGAAAATCATCTTCATTGTTTGTCAGTATTACGAAATAAATGTGCACATGCAGCAAGGATGTATAACACGGATTTCAATCCTCCGGCAAAATTTACAACATCATTTTTGAAAAAGCATCCGGAGATAAAGAATAACTCATTATTTGCATATACGCTTGTTTTACTGAAAAGACTTCCAGATGAAAGCAGTAAAAAATCTTTGATCCAAACAGTGGAAGCTGTGATAGATGAGTATAGGGATGACATTGATTTGAATCTGATTGGATTTCCAGAGAAATATTTGGAAATTATGGAAAATAATTTGTGAAAAACATAATTATTACATAATACAAGAACTTTAAAAACCATAATTAATAGTAGAGGTGACTATTAGTTATGGTTTTTGTTTTGTGTTTTTTCTGTGCAGAGATGTATTGCAAGTTAGAAAAGTTTTCACGAAACAATAGAGCATCAATTCAGCGGATAAAATCATTGTCTGTAAGATTGCCTGACAAAAAATCAGAACAAGACAAGTTTGTTCAAAAAATTGAAAAAATAGATTGCAAAATTGATGAATTGCATCGTGAAGTGAAATCTATAGATGACACAATAAACGCTTATTTTATGTCTGTTTTTGGAGATGTTATAGAAAAAAATGCAATTACGATTAGAGATGCAATAGATAGAGGAGTAATAGCTAAACCAATGGATGGAAATCATGGTGAAAAGCACCCCAAAGCAACAGATTTTGTATCAGATGGAATTCCTTTTATCATGGCTAATAATTTGATTGATGGTGAAGTGGATCTAAAAAATTGTGCATTTATCACAAAAAGGCAAGCAGAATCATTAGATAAAGGATTTGCTAAGTCAGGAGATGTTCTTCTTACTCATAAAGGAACAATTGGAAGAACTGCAATTTTGGAATTTGATGGTGAATATGTTGTGTTAACACCTCAAGTTACATATTATAGAGCACTATCCAGTGTCAAGAAAGAATTTATAAAAGCATATTTTGATACTGATTATTTTCAATCGGCAATAAAGAGAATAGCTAGTACTGGTTCTACAAGGGATTATGTAGGAATAACCGCACAACAAGATCTTCCATTTTTTATACCAGATGAAAAGTTACAGGATAGATTTGTTGAATTCTTTAACATAAAGTTTTCTGAGAAGAAAAATAAGATGGGGGAAATAAATAACTTAGAGACAAAGCGCAGTGAAATGATTGAAAAACGCTTTGTTGAGTAATTTTAGCCAATAGGGGGTATCCAAATCTCGACAACCTTTTTGCCTGAAGACCGATGGCCCCTTATGAATGACGAAACGGCTCTGGCACTCCGTACCCTCAAAGATTCAGCCGGGAACTATCTGTGGAAGGAAAGTGATGAAACGATTTTCTCAAAACCTGTGCAGATTGTTGACTCCATGCCGTCTATCGGAAAGGGGCAGAAAGTAATCGCATTTGGAGATTTCAGCAATTACTGGCTCGTTCAGCGTTTCCCACTGACTATCCGCACACTGAAAGAAAAGTTTGCCATGCGTGGACAGGTAGGGTATCTGGGATGTGAGTATCTGGACGGAAAACTGATCCGTAAGGATGCAGTCAAGGTACTTCAGATGGCAGCAGACTAAGCAGTTGGGGCTGTGGAAATACTGCAGCCCGTATGGAAGGAGGATTGCACATGGCAATAGAAAAACATGATACTACGGAAAATACACTTGTCCCTGTGAGTGAAAAGTACACACTGACAATCAAAGAAGCAGCATCGTATTTTAATATCGGGACAAAGAAAATGCGTAGAC
>PPYE01319822.1_pt1 | contig 53023 bp, 41 predicted proteins | sample 1559881 | NCBI WGS metagenome assembly PPYE01 (sample SAMN08240022, study PRJNA423297) | Human gut metagenome, whole genome shotgun sequencing project.
ATATAAATACTATATATTTTTCATGATTGGATATTTAGTATGTCTTGCTGCATTATTTTTTATAGGAGAAAGTAGAACAGATACAATATATTTCAAAGGACTCATAGGAAATGTGATTCTACTATTTCTATATTTGATATTATAAATTTACATTTAAAAGCACAATATTTCTTTCCACTATCAATTTAATATTACAGAAAAAAGTATTGTGCTTTTAAATAATATTTCCGAATTTATAAATAACAACTACAACCCTCTCAAATCATATACCCCCCTTTCATTGCCGAAACACAATTCCGTCTATAAATACCCAAAATGCCTTTACTATCAAACAGACTAGGCTTTACCCATTTAGTACGACGTTCCTCCAATATCCTTTTAACTTCTTTATCTGTTAGCTCCTCTCCTCCTACCCCTATTAAATTCAACTTACGGGCAGGAATATCAATACGAATCAAATCGCCATCTTCCACTAAAGCAATAGGACCACCTTCAGCTGCTTCAGGAGAAACATGTCCGATAGCTGGACCACGTGTAGCACCGGAAAAACGACCATCAGTAATAAGGGCTATAGACTCTATAAGTTCTGAATCCGAAGCTATTGCTTCTGTTGTATAAAACATTTCCGGCATACCGCTTCCTTTAGGTCCTTCATAACGAATAAATACTGCTTCTCCCGGTTTTATATCTTTCTTTAAAACTGCTTGTAAAGCATCCTCTTCACGATCAAAAACACGTGCTTTCAATACTACCTGCATTAATTTAGGTGAAACAGCAGAATGTTTTACAACCGCACCTTCCGGAGCAATATTACCTTTTAATATGGCTATCGCACCTTCTACACGGATCGGACTTTCTATAGTTTTTATTATATCTGTTTTAGCAACATTATGTAATTGGAGATAATGAGAAGATTTCTCATAAAAACCATTGTTGTGTAATGCTTTCAGATTTTCCCCTAAAGTTTTACCTGTTATTGTCATAACGTCAAGATGCAGGTGTTCTTTTATTTCTTCCATTATGGCAGGTGTACCTCCTGCGTACCAGAAATATTCTCCCGGCCAATAGCCGCTCGGACGGATATTCAGTATGAATGGTATTCTACGATGTAATCTGTCAAATAGCCCGGGAGTAAGTTCAATACCGATTTCATGCGCAATTGCAGGTAGGTGCAAAAGCGAATTGCTCGAACCGGCTATCGCTGCATGAACCATAATTGCATTTTCAAAAGCTTTTTCTGTAAGAATGTCTGAAGGTTTTATATCCTCTCCTACCAATTCAGTAGCACGTTTACCGGCTAACCGAACATATTCCTCCAATTCCGGTAAATGAGTGGGAATAAGGGCACTGCCTGGTAAAGCCAACCCCAAGGCTTCAGCCATTACCTGCATAGTGGATGCTGTTCCCATAAATGAGCAAGCTCCGCATGTTGGACAAGCATTATGTTTATATTCCGTAAGTTGTTGTTCGGTAATTTCTCCACGCTCATACATAGCACTGTATTTACCGATTTGTTCCAGAGTCAATAAATCAGGGCCGGACTTCATAATTCCTCCCGGAACAAACACTGCCGGCATATTCAATCGAGCAATAGCCATTAAATGGGCCGGAACAGATTTATCACAACTTGTAATAAAAACACCTGCATCAAATGGAGTAGCTTTTACATGGATTTCAATCATTCCTGCCATCATCTCACGGGAAACAAGTGAATAGTTCATTCCATCATGCCCCTGAGCTTCGCCATCACAAATATCCGTAACATAATAATTTGCCGGACGTGCTCCTTCGTCATAAATGGATTTGTTGGCCTGATGAACTAATCTGTTAAGATGAGCACTTCCCGGATGACTATGTCCGTAACTGCTTTCTACAATAATTTGCGGTTTAGCCAATTCATCCACTTTCCAACCGCTTCCTAAACGGAGAGAGTCTAATTCGGGTGCCTTCTTACGTAACTCTTGACTTTTCATTATTAAATATTTTCAGGTTAACGAATGTCTTTATTATTTGTTTATCAATATGGCAAAGTAAAGCAAAATAAAACATTACATCAATAAAATAGTGCAATAAAGAGAAAAATAGAAATATCAAAACTACCACTGTTTATAGCCGATATTCATTTAAAGCTCATAATCAATTATCATTTTGCTTTTATAGCTTTACATAAATCCTATTATTATTGTAAAAAGGAAAAGAAAACTATACTTTTATTGCATATTCATTTTTTACAAGAAGACTTACACTTAAATCGACATTTAACAATTCAGACGCAATAATAACAAACTATTAATATCAATCATATCTATGATCAATCTATTAAAGGAAAACCATATCACTAACACCCACGTATTTATTGAAGGTAAAAAAATAGAATTTGTATCTCTTGAACTTGAACAGGCTTTCGGAGAACATCATAAATTCCACATCACTCTGGACTATGACATCTTCACAAAGTCATTCATAGGCAATCCATCAAAACAGATAAAACTTATCGGAAAATTTCTGGATATTGATCTCTTGCAAGGAATCGATAGTTCAAACGCATACGAATTTAGAGGCATTATATGTGAAGTAAGCCACGAAGCCAGTGAAGGAAAGCATGGTTTCCTTATCATCGAAGGAATGAGCACTACTGTTTTACTGGAAAAAGGTAAAAGATTGGATATATTTTCTAATATGAGCCTCGGGCAGATATTTGATGAAGTAACTAAAGGAATCGTAAATAAAAAACTTTCCTGTGTGAATCAGCCATCATATACGGGGCAACTAGACTTTGTGATGCAATATTATGAGAGTGACTGGGAATTATTGAAACGACTCTCCTGTCTCACCTCCGAAACTCTTTTTTATACAGGACGAGACCTCGTATTCGGACAGTATGAAGAGTGGAAAGAAACTGAAGTTACCTATGATGAAGAAATTATTTATCTCAAATTTGGTTCCAGGCTTGTTCCTAACCACTTTTCCCATTATCAATATCTTCCGGAAAAAGACGAAACTATTGAGCAGGAAGCCCCTTCTGCAATAGAAGGATCCAACGATTATATCAGTGCTACATCTGAAGGTGCACAAGATTTAACGGAACTGCGTCCGGTAAATACTCCTGCATCCATATCGGTAACAGATATGGGAGCACTTGGGGAAATTGTTTCAAAAGAAAAATCAGCCAATGCTACACAAACCGTATTTATAAAAGGAACAACAAAAACCTGCGCAGCAAGAATAGGAAGATTAATAAATATTCACATGCCTAAAAACATGCCTGAAGCGGATAATCTGGGAAGTTACAGGGTAATTAAAGTAAAACATATTATAGATCAAAATCATAGATACAGGGGAGAGTTTGAGGCTATTCCTTCCGGGCTGAAATACATGCCTGTCACCAATACTCCAAGAGTTGTGGCCGAATCGGTACTGGCAACTGTGATTAAGAATGATGATCCTGAAGGACAGGGAAGAGTAAGAGTTGAATTCCCATTTGCAAAAGACCGGGTTTGCAATAGTTGGCTACGGGTAATGACACCAGATGCAGGATCGAGCAGCGAAATTACAAAAAACCGCGGTTTCGTATTCGTCCCGGAAAAGGGCGACCAGGTAATGGTTGGCTTTGAATTCGGAGACCCTAACAGGCCGTATATAATGGGAAGCATGTTTCATGGGAAAAACAGCCAGGGAGGCCAGGAAAATAATCACATTAAAAGCATTATTACAAGAAACGGGCATATCATAGAATTTGATGATGCCGATTCTTCGCTGGGTATTACAATCAAAGACAAGAATGGAAACATAGTTCATTTGGATACAAAAGGGAAAAACATAGAAGTGAAAGCCCCCGAAACAATTAAACTAAGCGCCAGGAATATTAGTATAAATGCCAGTGAAAACATCGGTATACATGCTACCGGAGATGTCAATGTGGATGCAGAAAATATTAAAGAGAATGCTGTTGAAAATATTCTTCAGTTATCCAGGAATATGTCTGCTACAGTTGATGAAAAGTATTCTTTATTGGCAGATGTTATAAAAGAAATTGCCGGTACCGTAGATATCTACAGCCAAAAGGAAAACATGACTCTATATTCCAAAAAAAATGTAGAAACAAAAAGTGGCTCCAAAAAAATCAGGTTATCTTAATGTATGCAAACTGATAATAATATAAAAAGCATTAAATATAACCCTTCAAAGATATTCAGGGAATACGGCACCAATATATATATTACCAAAAAAGAGAGAACAAACAGGATGCAGTTCCGCACCAGTATAATATATGCCGGGCTTTTTATGGAAGAGTTACCCATCTTTCATTTATACAAGCATGACCTGTACCTGAATGGGATACAACCCGACGATCACTCATATCGATTGGCCCATGCTTGCAGTAAAGCGTTCTATCCCCTGGTAGTTATCTGTAGTGCCGGAAATGAAATATATGCTATACGCGATGATCTTCTTAAATCACGTTGGGCTGAATTAAGACCGGCAATAGAGCGGGAGTTCGCAGGCGAATCGGCAGAAAGATATATAAAGGCTACTGAAAACAATCTCTATGACAAAGAGAAAATACAAGATCTTATAAACAAGGATATTTTTTTCTTTCTTTTCTTTTCTCTGAAATACGGTTATATACAGGAAAAAGAAGAAAGGGAGATCAAGTTGCCCCTGCTGGCATTTGAAAAGGCAGTATCGGGCAAATTTTCCACCAAATTCCATATTAGTGAAGACAATAACTTGTCGGTTATCCTAGAGGGAAGCATCACAGATGAAACCCTGTTTAATTATGCCACTCTTCTCAACACATTCAGTAATGAAGAAGCAGGAAAAGTAACAGGAAATTTCACCATAATCTATCAACTGGACAAAGACTATCTGATTGATTCGATAAAAGCTGATTTTCATATAAAGAAAGAAAACAAAGAAGCTTTATTCGACATAACTCTGGAAAGTTATTACCTTTCCGAATATCCCTTAAAGCCGGTTAACGACACCGATACCATCGCATTAGGCAAAGAGATCGAAAACCAACAAAAGACAATTAATAAAAAAAGCTTCTGGAAGAAATTGCAGGAGTATTTCTAATTTATAAAATTTATGAGCGAAAAACATGTTTTGGTAAACGGAGGAACAGTCTATTGCAGCCAGTCGGCCTCAAATAATTCGCCAGGCAGCGCCGTCCCGATCACCGTTACTTCACAAACCCTGGTCGATGCCAACGGAGGAAAGCCGGTAGCAACGGAAAAAGACGATAATGTTGCAAACATGAATTTCGGAACATGCAATGACCCCCGTTATTCCACTCCCCCGCCTTGTATGGCTAAAGTAAAATGGAACAAAGTATATGAAGGAGTACAGATAGACGGACAAGAACTGCTTCTGCTTACTGAAGAATCTGAAGCAATATGCAACACCTGTTCTATACCCGGACAAATCAAAGTTGCTTTTCACGGTCAACAAGCCACTGTAACGGCAGATACAATGGCAGAAGCAGAACCCGAGATCATGGAAAACCTGAACCCTTTGTCCAATCCCATACCCGGCAAGGATGAAGAGATTCTGATTAAAGCCCAGGGGCCAAGTCAAAAAGTTGCTACGGTTGCACAAATCAATTCTTCAACTATCAGATAAAAATAACGATACGATAACATTCATGGAAGATAAAAAACTAGCAATAAAAAGACGGCCGAAAGACGAAGACAAAATTGAAATAGCCAATGGTGAAAAAATAAAGCTTTATCTTGAAGCAAAAAATGTACCGGAAGGGAAAAACATGCGGGTTATCGGATGGCACTTTAATTACCAAAACAGATCCGGCGGCAAGGAAATGGAAACAGTCCTGGTTGAAGCACCCAATTGCTTTTGTGGCGAACCTCTTGATGTTAAGCTTACTACACTAACCAATGATATTCCGTTAAGCCTCAGCAAAGACTGGCTTACAGGCTTTGAAAGACGTTCCATTTCACGAACTTTCTATCCTCGTTGCAATCCCCGCTTTGTCAGTGCCCGGCTTTGCTTTCCCTCAAAAGGATACCGCATCTCCTACAAAAATGACAATGATAGAATTTTCTATCCGATGAGAAGGGTCGAAGAGGGATATATAGAATTCCACATTGAAGGCTGCAACGGGCAAGAATTAACAGTAACCATTCAATACAAGCATGGCAAGTTTACCAGCTCATGTATTATCAAACGAAATTACGCATATATTCCTTTCCATCTGGAATATGCATTTGAAGGGGAAGATGAGGTCGATTTCCTGCATTATCTCATCTGGTCCCCAAGATCGATTGACAAAACGATAGACTACTTCCAACTAAAGATATACAAGCATAAAAACTGGGAGGAAGAGGAAATTATGGAACACAACCAGGTAGTGGTAGTAGGACATGAAATAAAAATAGCAGACAACAACTTCCATCCTTGCAAATTTACCAAAGCAGAACTTAGGGTGCTGGAACCCAATAAGAATATTATTGTTACTTTAAAAGATATTTTTACTGATTTCCTGGAAAACACATTTGGTTGGAACTGGCGTACACTTTCTGATAAAGAATATAAAAATTCTCTTGTCTATACGGAAGCCGACGGTAATAAAGACCTTTCCTTTTGCATGCTCGGAAGCGAAGTTCCAAAATCTTTGGTCATTCTCGTAGAAAATTTTGAGACAAAAGCTAATCAATGTATTTCCACTCCCAAGCATCTACAAAAGGTTTATCTGGACTCAATACCATATGACATATCAAGCGGAGAATGTAAAATTGATATGACCTACCCATACATAACTGGTTCTATACCTTTTCTTCCATTTGTGTATTTTTTCCCGACCAGAAATCCCATTAAACGAAATCTACGAATAGCTTCGTGCCGAAGAACACTCTTGATTCCAATCAATATATATCCGGATATACAATGGTTTCTGGGATTGAAATTTAAAATAGCAGAAGGGATTAGCAATACAGATAAATTCGGTAAACTTTTTTCATTAAAAGCCTTAAAACCAAGTATAAAAAAAATAGAAGATACTTTTGAAATAGGAATTGTAGCTACATGGAACGATAAAAAAGATAAATCTTCTATCTTTGTAAGACCTTTTTCCGGGATTCCCGCTAAAGAGATAAATGGGAAAGAGTTATTGGCTGAATTCCTTAAAGGAAAACTATATACTATCCTTTTGGATCTTTTCAGAACCATGCAGGATATTATTACTCTAATGAGTCTATTTAAGCAGGCAGTAGAGTTGGCTGACAGTACAACTGACTTTCAGATCAATCTAAAACGCAGGGAATTTATGAAATTCAGCCTTATCCCTCCAGATATAGAACTAGGAATTTCGTGGCGGGCGGGAGTTTACAAAAGCAATCCCGGTTTTATCATTGAAGGGGTAGGAAAAGGAACGATTGTAGGACTTAAATTGTCATTTGACTTATTTTGTCTTGCCAGCAAAATGCCCAACCTTAAAGCTGCAGTTCTCGCATTAGAATTGATTGAATGGGCTACAGATATTGAATTTGTTTTCTCACTCGAGATAGAAGGGAAATTCCTATGGAATGGTAAGTTGGGCTATGATGAATCTCAGAATGCTACAAAAGGGAAACTAGCAATTGGTGGAAAGATAAGTGTAACAGTAAGCCTTTGTGCAAAAGTAGAGCCAGGAAAAAATTATATGGCCATAACCCGGGACAAGAAAGAGTATGGTGTGAAAGGTACAACGGGAATTACAGGAGATTTTGTGATGGAACTGGAAAAGAACGAAGGGGAAGAATTGGGCGTATATTCTTATTTGATTTCGAACTTCTCTTCTTTAGAAGTTACCTTTTATTCGAAGACAAGTGTCAAAGTAATAGGAAAAGGAAAAGATCTGCCAGATGAGACAATAATCACAGATGAAAATACTAAAACAATAAAAACAATAACCCTAATAAAAGAATTTGAAATAGGTCGTACTGATAAAAAGAGAATTATATGAGAAGTTTATTTGTTATATTTTCTTTGTGTATAAGTCTTACCACACAAGTCTCATGTCAGATAAAAAAAAGTAATCAAATCAATAATCAACAATTAGACATGCAAAATTTAGATTCCTTATTAAAAAATTATATAACTAAACCTGTATATTATGCAGAATTTGGTAACCGAGGTTGCTTTTTTGAAATATGGATTAATGGAGTATTAATGTATAAGCATACCAAAAGAGGAACCATTGGTAAAACTGCAGTTACTATAAATCCTTGGATATTAATGTCAGGAAAGCAAAAACTCAAAATTAGATTATATCCTTATCTGGATGAAAAGGTTATTAAGGAAGAAAACCCTTTTAGATTAGAGATCGGTTATAATGATTTTGCTATAGCATCTAGTGCAGATCAACAACGTCCATGGAATGTGGCTTATACACTTCCAGAAATAAAAATCCCAGAGGAAGGACTACCTCATTTCGAGTTAGAAGTAGATTTTGAAGCAAATGTCCCATACCAAATTAAAGGATGGAGAGATTGTATAGACCTGCGTGAAATACCGGATATTGAAAAGAAAGTAGTAGAAGAATATGAATATGTACGTCAACTAATGATCAACCGAAAGCTTGATCAGTTAAAAGAATATTTCGCTTATAGGAATAATGAATTAAGTGTCAGCTTATACGAATCAAAAGAAGATTGCGAAAGAAATTGGGAATCATATTGTAACGATATTTCACTTATTTCAATTGAAGGATTTCAACCAATTGAAGACTACGAAGTCATCTTTTCTGAGAACGGATGCTCCGTAACATTACGTTCAATTAAAAGAAGAGGTTTTCCAAGTGCACTACTTTGGTTGGAACAAGATCGTGAAATCCCCGATGCTTACAACTACACATACTTTGATTTGACATTAGGAATTAAAAAAGGTACCAACAAATTCGTTGCTATCTTATAATAAAAATATAGATTAAATAATGATTCAAGATATAGAATGAAGGTTATCTGCTTTCCATTATTAATAAGTCTTCTATTTTTATGTTCCTACCAGTTAAAATCGCAGGAACTTACGAATCCTGCAAGTATGCAAAACCTGGATTCGCTATTAATAACCTACACAACCAAACCCGTTTACTACGCAGAGTTCGGTAATCGGGGATGTTTCTTTGAAATATGGATCAATGGAGTACTTGCACATAAACATACCAGACGAGGAACAATCGGTAAAACAGCAGTTACTATAAATCCCTGGATATTAATGTCAGGAAAACAAACTGTAAAAGTAAGGTTGTTCCCTTATCCGGACGAAGAGGCAATTACGGAAGAAAACCCTTTCAGGCTGGAAATCGGTTATAATGATTTTGCCATAGCATCCAGTGCAGATCAACAACGTCCGTGGAATGTAGCTTATACTCTTCCGGAAGTAAAAATACCGGAAGGAGGACTTCCCTATTTCGAACTAAAAGGGGAATTTGAAACAAATGTTCCTTACCAGATAAAAGGATGGAGAGACTGTATAGACCTGCGTGAGACACCGGACATTGAGAAAAAAGTAGTAGCAGAATACGAACATGTACGACAATTGATGATAAACCGGGAGTTTAATAAACTGAAAGAATATTTCGCTTATAGAAATAACGAATTAGATGTTAGTTTATATAAATCAAAAAAAGATCGCGAAAGGGATTGGAAATCATATTGCAAAGATATTGAAGAAAGTTCCATCGAAGGGTTTCAGCCAATTGAAGATTATGAGCTGGTTTTCTCTGAAAACGGACAGTCTGTAATGTTGTGGTCAAACAAAAAGCGAGGTTTCCCAAGCGCATTGCTTTGGCTTGAAACAGATATTGACAATCCTAAAGTTTACAGTTATCAATATTTCAATTTAACATTAGGAATTAAAAAAGGTACCAACAAATTAGTCGCTATTTGATAAGTACATTACTGAGAGCATTAATTATAATTTTATGTAGAATTATATCATTCCTTAAATATTGAACCTCTTCCGGAGTTCGAATGAATATCATATCGGAATGTTTTTCCTGAAAAACCGTTTTGGATTTGACCTCTTTTTACAAGCACTGCATCTACAAAAAACATCCTCCTTTCTAAGGAAAAAGATTATCTTTGCACGTAAAGATCATGCTTCTGACGCGTATGCGTTATATCTCAGACGTGACAAATTCATCTCTTCACAAGAATGAAGAGATATTTTCATTCCAGTGAAGAACATTTTTCACTCTTGTTAAGAATACTCTTCACTCCTGCAAAGAAATTTTTTCACAGGAGTGAAAACATAACTTATTCACGTTAAAGGCACGACTATTACACGTCAGCAGAAGAAGTGTTACGACTTAACAATATTAACCAATATAGCTATAAAACAAAAGATATGCCTGCAAGATATGATATTTACGAGAGTCCTGCCCCCGATGGGAACGAAGAAAAACGAAATATACACGCCCGATTAGTAACGGACGGCACTATAGAAACAGCCGACCTTGCAGAGAGAATACAATACGGCAGTTCTTTGACAGCTAGTGATATCGAAGCTGCGTTATCTGCGCTTAGTCATGAAATGGGTGAATTGCTGAAAGAAGGCAGACGCATACATGTAAACGGTTTGGGATACTTCCAGATGACTTTAAAATGTCCTCAAGTGAAGTCGGCAGAAGAAGTAAGAGGAGATGCTGTTGAATTTAAATCCGTATCGTTCAGACCGGAAAGTAAATTGAAGATAAAATTAAAAAAGACACAATTTCTGCGTTCTGACAGAAGGAACATACATTCAAAGAAATATAGTGACAGTGAAATAGATGATTTATTGACTGATTATTTCAAAGATCATACATACATCACACGTAAGAGTTTTGAAACATTGTGCAGCTTTACGTCTTCTACAGCAGTGAGGAAAATTAAAACACTGGTCGAAGGGGGAAAATTAAAAAAGGAAGGAAACATATATTCTCCTTTTTACCAGCCTGTAGCTGGATATTATGGCATTAAGAAAAATGAAGTTACTGAATAATGATTGCTAAAGAGAGAAGAGAGTCCAAAAAGTCGTCTGTCATTGCGAACTTGATCCGCAATCTGGTGCTCTATGCTTAGAGAGGAGATCCCAGGCTTGGCCCGGGATGACAACTATACTTTGGGGACACCTTTGACAAATGCATATTCTTATTTGCCGGAATGAATATATCTTATTTCATCGAACCACCTATAATATCCAGTAGTTCATTGGTAATCGCCTGTTGACGACTCTTATTATACAATACGGTTAGTTCCTGAATCAGATTATTTGCATTATCCGTAGCTATTTGCATAGCTACAGTACGTGCTGCGTGCTCTGCTGCATTCGAATCCAGTAACACAGTGTACATCTTCAACCGGATCACTTTTGGTAAAAGGCTGATTAACATCTCTTCCGGAGAAGGTTCAATAATGAAATCAGGAAGAGCCTTTTTGGAATTCTCATCATTTCTTTTCAATTCGATAGGAAGAAATACTTCACGTGTAACCTCTTGCGTAGCTGTAGAACGAAAATGGTTATATATCAATTCTACTTTATCTAATTTCTTATCTTTGAACATTGTCATTAATGAAGTGGCCAGATCAGCTGCCTCTTTATAAGATGGTTTATCAGCCATTTGCTGAAAATCTGCCATAGGCTTGTAACCCATCTTTTTTACAGCATCAAATATCTTTCTTCCTACGGAATAAATAAGTATATTATCTTTCTCCAAATGACGATACTCTTCCAGTGTTTGTCTAAACTCTCTGATAACATTCGTATTGAATGCACCGGCAAGGCTATTGTTAGAAGAAAAAACAACAAGCGCTACACGTTTCACATCACGTCTTGCTGTAAATGGAGATCTGGTATCCAAATCAGCAGAAAGAAACTCTGTAAGAATGTGATTCAATCCTTTTTCATAGGGTAACATATTTTCGATGGTAGCTTCAGCTTTATGAAGTTTAGCCGAAGCTACCATCTTCATTGCCGAAGTTATCTTTCGTGTACTTTTTATTGATGCTATTCTGCCCTTTATCTCTTTAAGAGACGCCATAACCTATGATTGTTTTATTTTATACTGACTGGCTACTCCAGCAGCAACTTCTTTGATTATAGATTCAACTTCTTCATTTATTTCACCACTGGAAAGTATATTTAATACCTGCTCTTTATATCCGGCTCTTAACCTTTCCAGAAAATCATGCTCAAAGTTAAGCACATTATTTAGAGGTACGTCTCTCAACAAACCATGTGTCCCACAATAAAGAATAGCGATTTGCTCTCCTACCGGCATAGGGGAACCTTGATTCTGTATCAACAATTCCGTATTTTTCCGTCCACGGTCGAGCGCCATAGCCGTTACCGGATCCACATCACTATTAAATTTGGCAAAAGATTCGAGTTCACGATATTGCGCCTGGTCTATTTTTAAAGTTCCGGCTACTTTCTTCATTGATTTTGTTTGAGCATTTCCTCCTACACGGGATACGGATATACCGACATTTATGGCAGGACGGTTTCCCTGATTGAATAAATCTGTATCAAGAAATATCTGTCCGTCTGTAATAGATATTACATTAGTAGGAATATAGGCAGAAACATCACCTGCCTGCGTTTCAATAATAGGCAATGCTGTAAGTGACCCTCCTCCTTTCACTTTATCTTTCAGGCTGGGAGGTAAATCATTCATCTGGCTGGCAACTTCCTGCTGATTGATAATTTTCGCGGCACGTTCCAGCAACCGTGAATGCAAATAAAATATATCGCCCGGATATGCTTCACGACCGGAAGGGCGACGAAGTATTAGGGAAACTTCACGATAGGCTACTGCTTGCTTAGATAGGTCGTCATATATAACTAAAGCATGACGCCCCGTATCACGGAAATACTCTCCGATAGCTGCTCCCGCAAAAGGAGCAAAATACTGCAAAGCAGCAGGATCAGCAGCCGTTGCAGCAACTACTATCGTGTAATCCATTGCCCCCTTATCCCGCAACATATTTACGATATTTGCTACAGTAGATCCTTTTTGCCCTATTGCAACATAAATACAATAAACGGGATTGCCTGCATCGTAATTTTCTTTTTGGTTCAAAATAGCATCAATAGCGATAGATGTTTTACCTGTCTGACGATCTCCGATGATAAGCTCACGCTGTCCGCGTCCTATGGGTATCATAGCATCGATTGCTTTTAAGCCCGTCTGCAAAGGCTCGTTTACAGGTTGCCGGAATATAACTCCAGGTGCTTTCCGTTCCAATGGCAACTCAAAAAGTTCTCCACCGATATATCCCCGACCATCAAGCGGCTCTCCTAAAGGGTCTATAACACGTCCAAGCATATTCTCTCCTACTTTGATAGAAGCAATATGCCCGGTTCGTTTTACTATTTGTCCCTCTTTTATTTTATCTGTCGGCCCTAATAAAACAGCACCGACATTATCTTCTTCAAGATTCATAACAATGGCCGGAACTCCATTTTCAAATTCCAGTAGTTCGTTAGATTCTGCATTTCTCAGACCATATATACGAGCTACTCCATCACTTACCTGAAGAACATAGCCGACTTCTTCCAGTCTTATACTGGTATCAATCCCTTTGAGTTGTTCTAACAAAACCTGGGATACTTCACTGGGCTTTATATTCTCACTCATCTTATTTTATTTACCATCTATTTTCATCTACGATTTACTAATTTACGACTTAGGATTAGTTTAAGTAATTTGTAATCATTACTAAAATATCAAATTAATAAGTTTTCCCAATCGCAAATCCGTAAATGGTAAATCTAAACGATTCTTCTGTTTTTATCAATAAATTGTTTTTTCACCCGACGCAGCTGAGTAGCAATGCTACCATCTACACGATAAGAGCCAACTTCGAAAACAAAACCTCCTTCTATTTCGGGATCTATTTTGGTCTCAAATTCTACTTCTCCATGTGTCACCCGTCTTACCATATGTTTCATTCTCTCTTCCGTAAGCTGATCTACAGGATATGCAGTAATAAGTCGTCCTATTGTAATGTTTTTCTTTATCCGGTATAAATCAACGTACATTAATGCAATAGCCTGAAGATATTTTTCACGCCGTGCATCAAATATCAGTTCGATAAAACGTATATACTCCGCACTTACATTGATACCGGCAGCATTACATACCAAAGACATCTTTTCTTTCATTCCCAATATAGGATTATCCAAAGCGAAACGCAATTCAGGGATTTCCCAAAAGCTTTTTTGCAGGGTAAGCATCTCCTGGTATACTTTCTCTTCCGATCCTTTTTCCTGAGCATATTCGAAAAGAGCTTTGGCATATCGCATTGAAATAATTCCTACATCCATTCGGTTATGATTTAGAGAGTGTTACATCATCCAGCAGGCGGTCAATCAACTCCATCTGCTCCTTTTCATTGTTTAAATCTTTACGAAGAACTTTTTCAGCAATATCTACAGATAATACTGCTACCTGCCTGCGTACATCACGAACGAATTCTTCTTTTTCTTTCCGGATCTGTTTCTTTGCTTCATCCAGTTGTTTATTCTTTTCAACTTCAGCTTGTTCCCGTGCCTCTTTTATTATTTTATTACGGGTTGCAACTGCTTCATTTAAGATTCGTGTTTTTTCTTCCTGAGCTTTTGTCATGAGAGCTTCTGCTTCAACTTTTACTTCAGCCAATTGCCGGTTAGCCTCCTTGGCAGCACTTAAAGAATTATCAATATATTCTTTGCGCTGCTCTACCATTTTGGTAACAACAGGAAAGCCATACCTTGCAAGGATGAAAAAAACAATCCCAAACGAGATAAGCATCCAAAACAAGAGTCCACTGTCAGGAGTTAGTAATGACATATAAATTATTTTAGTTTATAACACAGCAAGGAGACAAACAACGATAGCAAATAATGCTACCCCTTCGATCAATGCTGCAATAATAATCATACTCATACGGATATCACCGGAAGATTCCGGCTGACGGGCAATGGCTTCCATTGCAGATCCACCGATTCTGCCAATTCCCAAACTGGCACCAATTACTGCTAATCCCGCTCCTATAGCTGCACCAAGTTTGCTTAATCCTACCCCTGTTGCTGCCTGTAATAATACTGATAGTAACATACAATTATTTTTTTAAAGTTTATATTCCGGTTTATTATCTTATTTATTTTTCATTTTATTATTTTTTATTACAGCAGTCGGCCTCCTTACTTCCCACACGGGCTAAACCGATAAATACTGCTGAAAGCATAGTAAATACATAAGCCTGTATAAAGGCAACCAGTAGTTCCAATAAATTCATAAATATATTGAATATTACAGATACAAATGTCATCGTACCGTTAATTGCCGGTCCCATACTTACCGTCATAAATATGATAGCCGTCAAGGCTAATATAACAGAATGACCCGCCATTATATTGGCAAACAAACGAATCATCAATGCAAACGGCTTTGTTAATACTCCAAATAATTCGACTAACGGCATTAATGGAACAGGCACTTTCAGCCATGTAGGCACATGTGGCCAGAATATATCTTTCCAGTATTCTTTTGTTCCAAATAAATTTACCATTAAAAACGTAAATAATGCCAGAACCAATGTAACAGAAATATTCCCTGTTATATTTGCTCCTCCGGGAAAAATCGGGATTAGACCCATTATATTATTCAGGAAGATGAAAAAGAATGCGGTAAGAAGATATGGAGCAAAACGCTTATAATCTTTCCCTACACAACTTTTTATCACATCATCATGAATCATCATTATCATCATTTCCATAAGGCCGACAAAGCCACGGGGTGCATCTGATTCCGGTTTCTTGTTTTTATACCAGCGGGCAACTGCAAGTATAATAATAACTAATAATAAAGAGTTTATAAAAAGAGCAAATACATTCTTTGTTATGGAAATATCAAATGGGCGTACTTCGTCACCTGCTAAATTTCTTGAAACTATTTTACCGGCATAGTCACCGTCTTTTGCTATATAAAAATCTTTATACTCTGATCCATGTGCCAGAGCTGATGACATAAATATGTGCCAACCACTTTCTTTACTGTATAAAATCACAGGAAGATGGATAACATATTCTTTTTCTCCCCAGTTGGTAATATGCCATTCATAAGAGTCTCCAATATGCCCGAAGATTATATCTTTTACATTTACTTTATCTTCCGGAATATTATCAGCTCCCCCGGCATATAAAGGAGTAAAAAGTAAAAGAGCAACTAACAAGAATATATATTTTAAATGTCTCATTCAGTTTTATCTGTTTTATTCTTATTATGTTCAAATAAATAAAAATAAAGTGTTTCGTATATGATACTAAATAAATAAAATAAGAAAAATACAATAATGAAATCCGCTCTATGGCTGTTTGCAAATACAAGATAAAGAAGCATTACCACCATTGCAATAAGCATTTTCACAACCTTTGTGCCTATATAAACGGATAAGACCTTTGAAATATTTCTTTTACGTGAATAATCAAAAAAATATATATAGTACCATCCAAAAGCATAAAAGAAAAGCGGGATAGCGGGATATAAGGAAAAATAGTGTTCCGGAAAAAATTCCTGAATAACATAATATACACCTACTCCTGCAACCAACATCATCAATGTAAGCCAGAGTAAAAAGTTCTTTTTAGTAACGCTTGATCCCATTAAGCTTTAATTTATTGTTCAATACATACAGATACTACATTTTCTTTAATTTCTACGAAACCCTCCTGGATATCCACCTCTTCGTTAACACCATTAACTGTATATAAAACTCTTCCTTTTTTGAGAGAGGATATCAGTGGAGCGTGACTTGGAAATACAGTAAATGATCCAAGCTCACCCGGTAACGTTACTTTGTTTGCTACCCCATTATATATAGTCTTTTCAGGAGAAACAATTACTAATTTTAATACAGCAATAGCCATAATATTTTTATAAAGTTACTTTTGTGATACTTGTTCCAACAACTTTTTACCCTTCTCTATGGCTTCATCTATTGTTCCGACATTTAGGAAAGCTGCTTCCGGCAAGTTATCTACTTCACCTTCAAGGATCATTTTAAAACCACGGATAGTTTCTTCAATAGGCACCATCACACCCGGTACACCTGTGAACTGTTCTGCTACAGTAAATGGTTGTGAAAGAAAACGCTGGACACGGCGTGCACGGTTTACCGTTTGTTTATCCTCATCCGAAAGTTCCTCCATTCCCAAAATGGAAATAATATCCTGGAGCTCTTTATTACGCTGTAATATTTGTTTTACACGTTGAGCTGTATTATAATGCTCCTGACCAACAATCATCGGGTCCAGAATTCTTGAAGTAGACTCTAACGGATCAACTGCCGGATAAATACCCAGCTCAGTAATCTTACGACTTAATACGGTAGTTGCATCCAGATGTGAAAATGTAGTTGCAGGAGCCGGGTCTGTTAAGTCATCAGCCGGGACATAAACAGCTTGGACAGATGTTATTGAACCGGTTTTAGTTGAAGTTATACGCTCTTGCATAGCACCCATTTCCGTAGCCAATGTAGGCTGATAACCTACTGCTGACGGCATACGTCCCAGCAAAGCAGATACTTCAGAACCGGCTTGTGTAAAACGAAATATATTATCAATAAAGAAAAGTATATCTTTAGAGCCATTTTCAGCTCCCATATCCCGGAATGATTCTGCTACTGTCAGTCCGGAAAGAGCAACAGACGAACGTGCTCCGGGAGGTTCATTCATTTGCCCGAATATAAGAGTAGCCTGAGACTTAGAAACCTCATCATAATCAACCTTAGAAAGATCCCAATGCCCCTCTTCCATACTTTTCTTGAATTCTTCCCCATAACGGATAACACCGGATTCTATCATCTCACGAAGTAAATCATTTCCTTCACGGGTACGTTCACCTACACCGGCAAATACGGAGAAACCATTATGTCTCTTGGCGATATTGTTTATCAATTCCATGATGAGGACGGTTTTTCCTACACCTGCACCTCCAAACAGTCCGATTTTCCCTCCTTTAGAATATGGTTCAAGTAGATCAATTACTTTGATCCCTGTGAAAAGTACTTCCTGCTCTGTAGATAGCTCTTCAAATTTGGGCGGATCCCGATGAATAGGATAGGCACCGTTTTTATCCAATGATTTCATTCCGTCAATAGTTTCTCCTACCACATTCATCAGGCGACCTTTTATTTGATTGCCAATAGGCATTGTAATTGGAGCTCCGGTCGAAACGACTTTCATCCCACGTTGTAAACCATCTGTACTATCCATGGCAACAGTACGAACAGTATTTTCTCCTATATGTTGTTGAACCTCAACTATTAATATTTTACCATTACGACGCTTTATTTCCAAGGCATCATAAATACTGGGTAGCAATTGCTCTGTCTCAATATCATTACTCTCAAAATAAACATCTACAACAGGACCAATCACCTGCGAAATATGACCTATAATTTGTGACATAGGATCTATCTGTTATCTTTTATGCCTTTTTTAAAGCACATTAATAAATGTAATACAACATCTCTACTTACAAAATGTTTATATAAAAAGTTATATAAACAACTATACAAAAATAACAACTAATTGAAAACGCAATATCATTTTGGAGTTTTTTAAGCTTTAATGACACTATTTGGTAGAATACCTCGAATATACAGGATAGTATAAAACAAATAATTGTTAATGCAAAAGAAATCTTAGAAAACTGTTCACACATATATACTATTACATAATATCTAATTACTATTTGAAATATTCTCTTCTTATAAATAGATAACTACAAAGACAATCTAATAATCAAATTTAATTTATCATATTTCTAAACGAAAACATAACTATATATTACCTATAACAAACAATAATCAAAAATATTATTTGTTAACAATAAGTAATAATACACCTTTAATGTCTTTTATTTTTAAATAAATACCATCTATTATTATATAAATTATCATTTTTATATGCAAATAAGTTTTAAAATAAAATATAAATGTTATTTTTGATATAACTTAAATAATTCATAATTATTACTCACCAAAACAATTTAATTATGACGAAAAATTTACTCTTAATTGCATTACTGATTCTTTTTGCAGGGAATGCATCAGCTCAGTTTCGGCCAGCAAAAGAAAGGCTGGGAAGAACAACACAGCCGGAAAGCAGAAATTCAATTTCTGAATCCAGCGGGAAAGATCTTAACTTATCAAAAAGATTACAGGAAAAGTTCCTAATGAAAAATGGTATCCAGAATAAAAAGGCAGTAAAATCCTACCTGATGTCTGATGTAAACAGATTGATTAAGAAAGGTGATAAAAACACTTTGGAACAATCAACATCTATTGTATATAAAGGTAAAATGAGAAATCTTAGAGCCAATTCGGATTCAGCTACGATAATTTTACAGGCTGGAAATGTATGGGGAGATGGAACCGGATATCAATTTTTGTTAGATGCAGATGCCAATATTTATAACGAATTTGTAGAATATTCAAATAAAGAGAAAGATATACCTTCCAGCATTTATAATAAATTTGAGTATAAAATACCTGCTAATGCTGATGGAGCAAGGGATACTAAAAATATAGTACTTGAAAAAAGGGAGTCAACAAACATCCTGGGAGGATTTTATGATTTTTTCATCACAAATCCAACTCCTGGGAAAGCTGTATATATTGCCGGTTCCGGTGTAACATCAGGTAGTAATTTTGAATTTAAAGCAGGTTGGAGTTATTTTTTTGAAGTCACATACAATGACTTTTTAGGAGATTACTCTTATCTTGAAGTAGAGCCTTCTCCTGATTTTACGCATACATTACCGTTTAACGAGACTTTTGAAACTAATCCTTATCAAAGATGGAAAGTAATAAATGCAAATGAAGATGGAGGATTGTGGTATTACAATACTAGAATGGAAAATCCTAATGGCAAAATGGGATGTATGAGCTATAGCTATGATGAAATTAATGATGGAGATGATTACATAGTTATGCACGCTCCTATACAAATGGAAGCAGGTAAAAACCATATAAAGCTTTATTATAAAAGTAATTTTATGGCAGAAAGTTTTGAAATATTATATGGAACTTCTTCTAACGTAAAAGAAATGAACTACATAGGAGGTAGAGAGAATTTTACCAATACAGAATGGGAAGAAGCTGGATTCAATATAGACATGCAGGAAGGTGGTAAATATTATTTTGCAATAAAGGCAACATCACCTGCTGATAGTTACGTATTTAGTATCGCAAATATTTCAATTGGTTCCGGAGAATATAAAGGAACCCCTGATATCGAGCTTCAAAATATTATATTACCCATTGGAGGTTGTGATCTTTCGGAAAATGAAAAAATTGGTTTTATTGTAGGTAATGCCGGAAGCGAATCAATTAGTAGCTTTAATATAGAATACACTGTTAATAGCGGTGAAACCAAAAACGAAACATTCGATATTGAGATTGATGTTAAGAAAACTGTAACGCTTTACTTAACTGAGACATTTGACCTTTCTGAATTAGGAACGACCCTAAACATACATGCTAAAGGAATATGTGAGGGACAAGAGAATTTTGCAAATGACGAAATTACAGGATCTATTACTACAAGAGCTCCTTCAAGCTTACCATACGAAAACAATCTTGCTAATGAAGAAAAAGCCAAATTCTGGACACCAGCTTTACCTGATACATGGAAATACTCAAGCAATAATGAAATAGGAGCCTATGCTGCATTTGAAGAGAATATACCTCTATATACTAATTGTATTGATATAAAGACCGGGATATATAGTCTTTCTTTCAAATATTATGGTGGATTCAATTTCTTAGGATATATTTTACCTGATGATTTCTATGTTGCAATAGGAAAGAGCGGAACTGATATTGAAACATGGAAAGTCTTAAGCCAGCTTAATGATGTATATACAGAAGGGCAATTTGTTACATCAGACAATATTGTATTTGAAATGCCCGAAGACGGCACTTACAGGATAGCTTTTGTATCTACGGGTTTATCTGAATTATTAATTGCAGGATTATCATTGACTGCAACTCCGGAACATGATGTTACAATAACTGATTTTTATCCAAATATACCATTAGAAGTTCCTTTCCGGCAAATTAATAGTAAATATCAGACAAATGTCAGTGTAAGAAACTTAGGCTCAAATGCTGAAAATGTAGACATTAGCCTATATAATAATAATGAGATTATCAATAAACAAAATATTGCTTTAGAAATTAATGAAATAAGTGACATTGAGCTTGATACTGAAATTAAGAATGCTCAATACGGAGATATCATCAATTTAAGTGTAGAAGCTTTCGTCGAAAATGATGCTACTACTGAAAATAATCGTGCAAACTCTGAAATATCAGTTGGTAATACTTTTGCTTGGGAAAAACAAACAGAAAAGCAGGTTCTACTTGTAGGAGTAGGTTCTAATAATGGGCCTATTAACTATGGACCTTTTTACATCCTTAACAATCCGGATGAATTGACATCTATCACTGTAGGATTTAGCGAACAAGAAGAAGGTGGACCAACTTTAACGGCTAATATAGCAGTGTATAAAATAGGAGATTCATTTGAATATGAGGAATATACCCTTTTCCGGTTTAGTGATGCTCTTTACGAGGCAGAGATCACAAGACCGAGAGGTGGATTCGCTACATTTGAACTAAAGGAATCTCTGAAATTAGAAGCTGGAAATTACTATTTCGAATTACAACAATTAGATGGTAATAATCTGGGGGTTTCTTATGACTCAAATCCACATGGAGCATTTTTTGTAAGAGGTAATATAGAAGCTATTGGAGATTATCTTGAATATTATGATTCCGACTTTGGAAATTTAGTGGTAAGACCTAATTTTAAAGAAGGGGATCCAAGTAGTATTGAAGACATTACTGGCGATGTAATAATCAGTTATATTAATGAATCGAAAAATAAACTGATTGTTAATTCAAATACTGAAATAAACAGTATTACAGTATATGATATAACGGGAAAAAATATATATTCAACAAAAAGTATAAAATCTCAGAATCATACGATTAATACCAGTAAATATACTGCAGGAATATATATGGTGCAAATCGAGACAAAAGCAGGAAATAAAACTATTAAGTTCGCAATCAAGTAGACTGCGCTATAACACTATTAATATTTCCCGCCTTTTCCGGGCGGGAAGTACCAATTAAGTCTCCGATACCAATAATTATTTTATAATGATAATTCTTCAAACTGTATGATAGCCTTCCATAATACTCCGGCAGAACCACGGAACTCTCCAGAACCTTTAGGCTCTCCTTCGGGTGTCCACCACTCGTAAAATCCTTTTTCTTTGATAACCCGGTCGAGCATAGGAGATATGGCTTCATAGGCTTCCTCATAAAATCTATTATTAATAAGTTGCTGAACCATACGACCTCCAAACCAGGTCCAATCACCTCCGTTTTGATAACCATATTCATGCATGGCAACATTCTTAAAAAAGCCATTCGGATATACCGGATATATTGTCAGTCCGATTGTTTGTGCTCCGGCAGCTTTTACATTGTCTTGCATTTGGTTGTACACAGTAAGTATTTCTGGTTTACTCAACAATCCGGCTGCTATAGCTATAGTTGTGCCACCATGGTAGTGAATTAAATTTTCATTAAAATCATCTGGAAATGGAGAACCGCTTAAATAAATGTGAGGAATAAATTTCCGATTCTTTTTATCCCATAAATGTTTCCTGACATTTTTCTCTATCTGCAAGCACACTTTACTCCATTTCTTTTTATTCTCTGCTGAATTAGTAATTTCTATATAATTATTCAAAGCAACAATAAACATTGCATTATCATAAATATCAATGCAGAAATGGGAATCATCATCAATATTTACTCCCCATTCATGTTCCGGCTGCACGTCACCCCAATCAACAGTTGTAGCTCCCCATAACAGTCCGTAGTGCTGATTGTAACGATTATCCATCAGGAATTGCATCGCGTTATTAATTCGCTCATCTACAGTAAACTCTCCCACTCTCTCATTAAGAATACTTTTATCGCCTGTTGTATGTATATACTTCTGGATAGCTTGAACCAAAGATGACTCCTGATCAGTTTCCACTGTATTTTTGTGGGCAGCATATTGAGGTGCTAGATCTGAAAAAGTGTAATTATACGAAACTTGTGCTTCTTTAACCGGAGTATATCCATCCGGAATATTACCATCTGCTCCCTGAAGTTTGAAAAATACAATTAGAGATTCTTTTACTTTATTTTTATCGCCAACTATACTTGCTGTTTCGATAAATGTATTTAAATCTCTAATCCATACCTCCGCATATCCACTACCGGCAGTAAATCCTTCTTTGATCAGATCTTCTGCCATATTTTTCACAAGTTCCAGTCTCTTATCCGACTGAAGTTTTTGTTTTAATCCAGGTTCGATTTTTGAAGTTGTCTGTCCATTAAGCATTAAAGAGGTACAAAAAAAGAAAAATAACAATTGTTTTTTCATAATATTGATTCTGAATGGTTTTTAATTCATAAAGTTGTATCTACATCTTGACCCCATTAATCCGAATGCATATTATGCTAATTTATATATCCACCATCTAAATGTATACATAGCCCTTATAACTACAAATAACCCCGGACTAAATCTGGGATATAATTCTTTAATCTAACATGCTTTATGATAATTGATATCTTACATAAAAATTCTATTTATTCATCTCATCTATTGTAAGAAGATATCTTTATTTTATCAGCTACTCTTTTTGCCTTATCTCTTATTTCTTCCATGTTACTTCCCAAAGGAGCATAGGCTAACGCAACTCCCATCCTTCGATTCTTTCTTGTAAAAGGTTTACCAAAAATTCGGAGGTACGTATCTTCTTCTGCAAGTGCATCTTCAAGACCTGAATATTGAGGAACTTCTTTGGTAGCCAAAGGAGAAAGTATAACAGCACTTGCTCCCATTCTTTCCAGAGTAACAGTTGGTATGGGCAAACCTAAAACAGCACGTAAGTGAAGCTCAAATTCATTTAGATTTTGTGTTCCTGCCAGAGTTACCATACCGGTATCATGCGGCCTTGGTGAAAGCTCCGAGAAGTAAACTCCATTATCATGGCTGAGAAAGAATTCAACACCCCATATTCCTGCACCGGTTAAGGCTGAAGTCACTTTTTCTGCTATATTTTGCGCTTCTTTCAAATGTTCGGAAGATATAGCCGCAGGCTGGAAGCTTTCACGGTAATCACCATCTTTTTGTATATGTTCGATTGGAGGACAAAATAAGGTCGGGCCATTCTTTTGAGTTACAGTAAGCAAAGTTATTTCACTATCGAATTTGATGAATTCTTCAATTATCAATTCCTTGATATCACCACGACTACCTTCACAACCATATTGCCATGCATGTTCCAAATCATCAAAACTGCGAACAAGAGACTGTCCTTTCCCCGAAGATGACATTAATGGTTTTACAATAGAGGGAAAACCTATTATTTTAGCGGCTTCAACTAATTCTTCAAAAGATCTGGCGTAATAATATTTGGCTGTTTTTAGCCCTAGTTCCTTAGCTGCCAAATCACGAATAGCTTTCCTGTTCATTGTATAGTTTACAGCTTTTGCACTAGGAACAACTTGTATACCTTCTAATTCATAATCATATAGGCGCTCTGTTCTTATTGCTTCAATTTCAGGAACAATAATATCAGGACGATAAGTTTCTATTGCCTTATCCAATTGATTGCCGTCGAGCATATCTATGACTAAACTCTCATCAGCTACTTGCATTGCAGGAGCATTAGCGTATGAATCACAGGCAATCACAAACTGTCCTTTACGCTTCGCAGATATCACAAACTCTTTACCTAATTCACCTGATCCCAATAAGAGTATTCTCTTGTTCATAGATTATATGTTTTGTCTGTTTATAAAGAAAACAAAAATAATACTAATTTTCAGAAGCTAATTAATATACAACAGAGAATTTAGGAAGAAACTTATAATAGCTGGGGCAATATGATCTTAGAATGTCATCATTACCATGAATCTTAGTCCATGTTTGTTTATATTCGGATGATCCAGGTAATTTAACCTTCTGACATATTCTATATGAAGTATTTTGAATATATTGTGTATTCCGACACCAAACTCCATATACGGAACCTTCGGATCCATAGCAAAGCTCGTATATTGCCCGTCTCTTTTGGGAAATACGAATAAATCATCATCCCCCGGATTTAATAATGGATTATTTCTATCTGTCAACTGCCCATACAGCATTTTAAAACTGAAGAACTCTCTCCATTTCAATTTTTTTATAAGAGGAATCCGGTTAAACAACTTACCGTTCATATCATAACTGATATTGAAAGAGGCATAACGATCATTCAGGAATTCCATATTATTTATAAGGTTGAAGGTTCCCCGTTGGGTAATATAAGATAAATTAGCTTCGGGCATAATTAATAGCGGGAAAGGAACTTTATTCCACTGGATTCCGCCTTTTAAACCCAGGTCTACTTTTCCCCAGGAAGAAAGCCAGAAGCGTTTGGAAATACTTGCTTCCGTCAGATTATAGTTATATTCACCTCCCAAAGCTTTAAAGCCAATCGTATGTGAGAGAGTAAAGACCGGAGCATCTAAGGAAACCGGCACACGTCTTTGCTTGGTGTTCACAAAAGTTTCTCCCGGTGCATATCGCAAATACAGGCTGGCTTCTGTTGTTGTTATATCATGTAATTGAGTTCCCTCAATGTCATTTTTTACATAATACAAATTACCTGTTGGTTCATCATTTGTATTCTTTACAGTAATAGTAGTGGATAAGCCAAAATGAGTTTCCCTTTCATATTTAAGAATTGCATTACGAACATATGACATTTGGTCCACTGTAGTTGTTTTCCAAGAAACAAATACGTTATCCTTATCCGTTTTCAAGAATTTATCCATTGGAGACATTACATCATACTGATAAGAAGCAGATAAGGAATGCTTAGGAAACTCCCGGGGCAAATACTCTTTCTTATCAAAAGCGTATTCTACTTCTGCTTTGTATTTGGAACGCTTATCTTTAAACCCATAAGCATAATAGCCTTTAAAGAACCAATGAGGATTCAGATTAGCGGTAGTCTGTGCACTTGCACGTAGTCTTACACCGTCAATAAAGTTTTTTGATATAAGAGTATTAATAGGACCTATATCAACCTTACTTGGAGTATTTTTTGTACCTGTTTCTATAAAATTCTCAATAAAAGCTCTTGCTACGAATATTATATATTTAAAACCGGGTATTTGTTCTAACCGTGTAACCAGAAGATCCATAGTACTCTCTGACTTAGTTAAAGGGACTTGTCGGGCTTCAGCCCAAAACTCATCACTTTTCATCATTGCATCAGCTTCTTTTACTTCACTACCTTTTATACGAAATAATTGAGGAGGAAGCTCATCAAACTCATAATCCAGATAGCTGGTTGTACGTCTTACCTGTACTCCCTGAAGAGCCTTAACCAGATATAATTCAGCTATCATATTATCATTCTTCAACACCCATTCTCCTGTTGACAGTTGTTCGTATTCTTGTATAATATCTAAATTATCAACAAAATTGACTCCGGTTTTCTTTGGAAGATTCATTGTACACTTTTTTACTGCATAACTTGAGTCATTTAATACGTAAAGATGTCCGGTAAAACCAAAATCCTGAGAGTTCTGTGGTACAAATGTCAAATGAATACATTCATGTTTATCTACATACAATGTATCCATGATATAATATTTATAAAATGAGATAGCAGATGTTGAAGAAATAGGGCTTACAAAACGGCTCTGTAGCAAGCGTATATCATTATCATAAATATTAATGTCGGCAAATACTTCTTTTAATACGGTTCCCAGCATATCTCCTGTCGATAATAATTCATCAATACCATTGGAAGAAATACCTTCAATAATATTTTTTTCAGCTTTGGGATCCTTGCGATATACTTTTCTTGAGACTGTTTCCTGAACAGATACAGGAATAATCAACTTATTTGTAACTTCACAAACTTCAAGTTGATCTTTTAAGAAGGGTATTTTTTTGAATATTCCGGTTTCTAGTTTTTCCGGTGTTACATCATTTAAAGACATAGTAATCTTCTGATACTTCCGGTATTGATAATAATCATGTGACTCAAGCTTCTGCTCGGATTTATGATCAATTACTTTTCGCATCAATTCAACCGCAGGATTATTCTTTCTCGAATATTTTTCCCGTTGTGGCTTTACAACGACCTCTTGCAGCTGGATATCATCCGGAGTCATTTTTACATCCAATCCTTTTGTTACACCTGGATTAATGTTCACAGTTTTAGTTACATATCCCACAGCCGAGAAAGTAAGTGCATACCATCCCTGACGAGTTTCTACAGTATAGTAACCATTATCGTCAGATATGGATCCTACCCCTTTACCCTCGTAATAAACTGAGATATAAGGAAGCGGTTCATTTGTCAAAGAATCTGTTATAACTCCCGTTATCTGCGCCGATAAACCGAAAGGAAATAATAGGACAAATATGGATATTAATATATTGTTTTTTCGTAGCTTCATTATGCACATATAAAAACAGGTGGCAAAGTTAGAAATTTCATGTGACAATAGTTACTAATATAATCTAAGATTTACATGCATTATACAAGGTAGGCTCTTAAAAAATGTATAAAAGCGGATTATTTATCAAGTTTTACTTTACTTTTGTGAAGATCATAAAGCCAAAAGTATGCTATCTATCTTAATCCCGACTTATAATTATGATTGCTATGAATTAGTTGCTAACCTACACGAGCAAGCCTTAAATTTGGATATACCTTTTGAAATACTTGTTGCGGATGATGGATCGACTGATGAAAGGACAAAAATAAGTAATAGAAAAATCAATCTTTTAACTAACTGCAGATTTATTGAGTCAACAACTAATTTAGGACGTTCACGAAATCGTAATCTTTTAGCAGACAGTGCGAAATATGAGTATTTACTCTTTCTAGATAGCGATGTCAAACCCTGTTATAAAACATTTGTATCTAATTATATAGATAATATTAATGGTGATACTGTTATTTGTGGTACAACACGTTTTCCGAAAGAAGTTCCCAAAGCTGATAAAATGCTTCGATATACTTATGGTGTCACACAAGAAGAAAAAAGTGCTGAATTTTGTAATAAAAAACCACATTCTCAATTTACAAGTATTAGCTTCCTTATACGAAAATCTATTTTTATGAAAATACGCTTTAATGAATTATTCAGAAAATATGGTCATGAAGATACATTATTTGGAAAAGAATTAGAATATGCTAATATCCCAGTAAAATATATCGAGAATCCCATATTTCATTATGTTCCGGATAGCAATGAAGAGTTTCTTTGCAAAACTAATTCTAGTATAGAAAACACTCTACGCTACAAAGACTTGTTAACAAGCCATGTACGTTTATTACGTATATATAATAAAATAAAGAAATATGGATTACACATTCCTTTATCTTACTGTTTTCTTATCGCAAAAAAAATACTTTTAAAAAATCTTTTAGGCCCTAAGCCCAATATGAAACTATTTGCTTTTTATAAATTATGCTATATTAGCTATTTAGATACAAAAGGGCTAAATAATATTATATCTGACGGTGAATAAATTCTTATTCCTGCTTTTTCTTATGTTTCAAAACTTTAGCATCTACAAAAAACACGATCTCTTCCGCCATATTAGTTATATGATCACCACTCCTCTCTAACTTACGAACAACACTCTGCAAATTAAAACAAGTCAAAATAGCCTCCGGATTAGGATTAGCCAAAATATAATCAGATAAAACTTTAGGGGCATTTATGTTTATCTGATCTACAATCGTATCTTTTGCAAAAATTTGACTGGCCAATTCAATGCTTTCTTTATCAAGAGCTTCTTTCGCCAATCTCAACATACCAAGTACCTCCGTTATCATCTTGTCTAATTGCAATTGAGCCACAAGCTCTGAGTCTAAAGCAGGTTCTGTAAACTGATCAACAAATCGTGCTATTCCTTCTGCAAAGTCTCCGATACGTTCAAGGTTACTATTCATCTTCAATACAGCCAATACAAAACGCAAATCCACTCCTATCGGATTGTATAAAGAAATTATATCTTCTACCTCACTATCTAATTTTAGTTCCGATGCATTCACACGTTTTTCATATACAATAACCTGGCGTGCTAGTTCTTTATCCAAAGTTAAAATTGCTTCTCCGGCTCTATCCATTTGGTTATAAACCAACATCCACATTTCATCGACTTCACTTTTTAATGAAGCAAGTTCCGACTCAATAAAATTTACCATAACAATTCATTTTAAATGCAAACATACATTGTTGTTATTACGAGGCTATTTCGCTAATATTACGAATATATTACAAACATACTTAATAATCACCAGATGGTCATAGACCAGCCTGCATCTTTATACCAGTTCAATTCTTTATAATAATTATTCCACTTTAAATAATTAATTCCCGTTTGCAATATATAAGTTGATAATCCACTATATTGTTCTGTATCAATAGGAAATGAACAGCGTCCCGGTCCTGAATAGCAAGAATTAGTTGTTGCTTTATAGGGCATACATTTATCTAACTGTTGTTTCCAGATATTATAATCCCTTTCATTAGCAAATGAGTTAAAAAATGAGTTTATATCATAATACAGACATGAATTTTTAGAAGAGTTGATGCCATTTCTAAAATCATACATTTGAACTTTTGATAAATCAGCGTTCCCTAAATAATTTTTATACTCAGATACTATATTTTTGGTTTCTGCACAAAGTTTTTCCAATTCACTGCATTTTATTACAGAAATTGCAGCACCATATGTCCATTCATGTTGGGATGCGCTCGATGAATAATATCTATAATAGTCATTTATCATCTTTTCCATATTAGCTTGCTTTTTAAGCATAATCGGAATCATTAATTGATAAGGGGCTCCTGGCCCGGGAGTCTCTGTCGGAGAACCGATTATATATTCTGCATAATTACGAAGTTCATAAGCTACTTCTATAGATTGCATAAAGCAAGCATCAAAAAATATAAATTCAAATTTAGGAAATTGTCTTAATACACTAGCTAGTTCCGGAATATTCATTTTTGGACCGTAACTACCACCATCCTGACCAATCCATCTTGACCTTCCATCATAATCCGGCAACCAACCATCTCCATGAGACCATAAGATTAAGCCATAGCTTTCAGCAGGATATTGCTTAAAAACATACGAAAAGACGTCTTTCATTACATCCGGATCAGTAGATAAAAGTTCTTTTTCATAAAGAAATATTTCATTTCGAATGCTTTCACCGGAATTATTTTTTTCAATACGGACTATTCTCGGCTTGCTATAATCATCTATAAAAAGAATTAAGTTATTATAGTCACTTACTTTGAATCCTCTTTCCATCTCTTCAATATCGTCTTCGATAAACTGGCTAAGAGTATTTTCACCCATTATATATACTAATAAAGTTTTATCGTTTTTTTCAACAAACGGAGGTTTATCCTTCTCACAGGAAAATGCTACTAATGAAATTAATATCAACAATATAATGGTTTTACTTTTAATCATGATTATTTATGTATATTCAACAACGAAATAAAACTTTTCAGAATCTAGTTCAAAATACAAAAAGAGAATGAATACCCATATAAATCCATTCTCTTTTACTATATAATTATTCTCTAAATATCGCTATGTATATTTATTGCTTAGGCTTAGTGAATTTAAACTCTCCATCATTTATTAATTGCAAAGAAACACTTTTATCTTTTTTATAACGATTAACTATCTTATTTAGTTCCTTGGTTAGCTTTTTTTTATTTTCAGAAAAATAGATCATACAAGTACGATCACTCAGTCCTCTCTGATATTCAAGATAATTTTTCAACTGATAAGAATATGTATTCCTGTCCGGAAGAAAACTTTTTTTCTCTAAAGTTACGCTATCAAGTACTTGTATATCTGTATAATATACTACAGTATCGGTAAATGAGGCAGAAACACCAAATGCATATACCGGCTTACTGCTTCCTTTTTTAGTAGTTGCAGCAGAACATACTACTAATAAAATAAAAATAGGGAGTAATACTTTCAACTTTTTCATATAAATATTATATATGGCTTATTTTAAGGTACAAATGTACAAAAAATGAGATAACATAAAAGGAAAAACGGTGAAAGCCATTTAATTTTATGATTTATTTTATTTGACTCTAAACAAGAAAACCGCCTCGTTATTAACAAGACGGTCTATACTTTTAAATTGAAAGAAACCAATTTCTTTTTATCCTAAATAGGATTGGAGCAATTTACTACGCGAATTTTGTCTTAATCTTCTGATAGCTTTTTCTTTAATCTGACGAACGCGCTCACGTGTGAGGCCAAACTTATCGCCGATTTCTTCTAACGTCATTTCCTGAGTCCCAATACCGAAAAACATCTGGATAATATCCTTTTCCCTCTCGGTTAACGTAGAAAGAGCTCTATCGATTTCTTTAGAAAGTGATTCATTAACAAGCGAGCGATCTGCCATAGGAGAATCATCGTTTACCAGCACATCCAGCAAACTATTGTCTTCTCCTTCAACAAAAGGTGCATCCACAGATATGTGGCGTCCGGATACTTTCAAGGTATCCGAAATTTTGTCTACAGGAATTTCCAGTTCATCTGCCAATTCTTCAGGTGAAGGTCTACGCTCATTTTCCTGTTCAAATTTAGAGAAAGCTTTACTGATCTTATTCAGAGAGCCAACCTGATTCAATGGAAGACGAACAATACGTGATTGCTCCGCCAAAGCCTGTAATATAGACTGGCGAATCCACCACACAGCATAACTGATAAACTTAAAACCGCGTGTTTCGTCAAATTTCTCTGCAGCCTTGATCAAACCCAGGTTACCTTCATTAATCAAGTCGGGTAGACTTAATCCTTGGTTTTGATATTGTTTTGCTACAGAAACAACAAAACGTAAATTAGCACGGGTAAGTTTTTCAAGTGCTATACGATCACCTTTACGAATACGCTGAGCGAGTTCTACCTCTTCTTCTACAGTAATCAGATCCTCACGACCTATTTCCTGAAGATATTTGTCTAGAGAAGCGCTCTCTCTGTTAGTGATACTTTTAGTAATCTTTAATTGTCTCATTCTTATAAAACGAATTTGAGGTGCAAAGTTACTACATTATTTGAACTTTACCCAATTATAACGTAACTTTTTATTTTATTTGTCATAACCAACATCTAGTCAGCCAATAAGTCAAATTTTTAAAAAAAATATTTTACTTCACTCATCACAAATAGATTTGATCATTCAATGAAATCCTTATTATTCATCTAAATTTCAAACCTCTGATCCATTTATTAATAAACAAAAAGGATGCCGATAATTCTTATGTCAGCACCCTTTTTGGTATATGTTAGTTTTATTATGCAATTATTGGCTATTCCTGTGATAGATCTACTGCATAATTAGCACGTTTACCTGAAGGGAATACTCCTGTTAGGAATAATACCTGGTCCGGAGATTGTACAGCTTGCTTGAATACTGTTTCAAGTTCTGACACATTACGTAATTGCTGACCATTAGCTTTCAGTATAATGAATCCTTTACGTATACCGGCATCCTTCATCTTTCCGTCACTGACACCAGTCACTTGCAAACCGTAACCTAAATTCAATTGTCTTTTCAAATCGTCCGGAAGTTCTTTAAATGCGGCTCCTAAAATTTCCAAACCGGCATTCTTAACAACTTTAGTATTACCCTGAGCATTTTTCAAAGTCAATTCCAATGTCATTTCTTTCTTATTACGCACTACTTTCACTTTTACTTTATCACCAGGACGATACTGAGCTAAAGTTTCCTGTAGAGTTGCCATTGTCTTAACAGTCTTACCGTTTACAGCTACGATAACATCTTCGGCTTTGATACCTCCGTCAGCTGCAGATCCGCCTTCAACGACTTCACTTACGTAAACACCATCTACTACTCCTAAATCTTTTTCTTTAGATAAGTCAGCAGTATTATCACCACCTCTGATTCCTAACAAAGCACGTTGTACTGTACCATACTGTTTCAGGTCGGAAACAACTTTAGTCATAATACTTGTAGGAATAGCAAAACCATAACCGGCGAAAGAACCTGTAGGAGAAGAAAGAACAGCATTAATTCCCACCAGTTCTCCTCTTGCATTTACCAAAGCTCCACCACTATTACCACGGTTTATTGCTGCATCTGTCTGAATAAAAGACTCTATTCCATTTACTCCATCTCTTCCGTAAACTCCAAGGCTACGTGCTTTCGCACTTACAATACCGGCAGTTACGGTAGAAGTCAAGTTAAAAGGATTCCCTACAGCAAGTACCCATTCGCCCACTTTCAATGCATCCGAATCACCTATTGGCAAAGTTGGAAAATCATCTCCCTCGATTTTTATTAAAGCAAGGTCTGTATTAGGGTCGGTACCTATTAAACGTCCTTTAAAAGTACGATTATCATTGAGAGTAACATCTATTTCATCACTTTTATCGATTACGTGGTTGTTAGTTACAATATAACCATCTTTAGATATGATTACACCTGACCCAAAACCTACCTGGGGTTCAGATTGTATCTGACGTTGACCGCCACCCCCACCTTGACCGGGTCCAAAGAAGAACTCAAAAATGTCCGGCATTTGTCTGACAGTTCTTGTTCTTGCAGCTTGTGTTGCTTTAATGTGTACTACAGCATGAATAGATACATCAGCTGCATTTGTAAGGTCTACCGGTTGCGCATCAATTGCACTGTAATTAGCCAGTTTTACCCCCGGATTCTGCTGAAACATCTGTTCATAAGTCAAATTAGACTTGTCCTGTTCCGGTTTCAACATACAATAAGAAGTATATCCGGCTACACCTGCACTGAGCAAGACTACCAACAATACCTTAAACACGTTTTTAGTTGTCTGTTTCATATTTATACTTTTATAGCTTAATTGTTAATATTCACTTTCCGTTTAACATTACGACGTTAAATTAAAAACAAAAACTGTTCGCTTATTCCCGTTGTCATTCTTTTTTGCTATCTTTTAACATAGAAGATTGGTCACTTAACAGCGATTAACGACAGAGGCTGACAAATTTACTTATATTAGATATTCAACTTTTAACTCAATTTAAATTAGTGACATTCTGTCATTCCAAGCAACAATAGATATCGTGTAAGTGTTGTATGGCTGACATATATTTCTTACTTTTGCAAGATAAACAGCCAGTTGGCTTGTCGCTCACAATGTAAGTTGTGCGAGGAAAGTCCGGGCAACATAGAGCATCCTACTTCCTAACGGGAAGCTATTTGCGAAAGTAGAGTAACGTAGAAGAAAATAACCGCCTTGCTTATGTAAGGTAAGGGTGAGAAGGCAGGGTAAGAGCCTACCGGTCGCATGGTAACATGTCGAGCCGTACGTCTTAGGAGTTGTAAGGTCATGTATACCGGCATTATGAGGATTGCTCGTCCCACGCCGGAGGGTAGACCGCTGGAATTTAATGGTGACATTAAATCAAGATAAATGACAGGCACCTTTTATTAAAAGGAACAGAACCCGGCTTACAAACTGGCTGTTTTTCTTAAAATAGAGCAGTTATTTTAGGTATTGCTTTTTATTTAGGTGATAATTTGAACTATTTGTTTTCCATTCATCTATTTACTTCTAAATTAACTGATTGATAAAGGAGTCAGGCGAAAAAATTCTCTTAACTCATTCTAGGCAATGAAGAAAATAATAGAAAAATTAAAAGACCTCTGGCAATTTGTATCTTATGACATCTGGAGAATTACAGATAGCGAAGTAAGTAAAAAGCGCTCTCTTTTATATGATATTATTAAAACCATCACTTTATCTGTTCGTCGGTTTACAAAAGACGGGATTGCCAATAAAGCCTCCGCATTAACCTATAGCACCCTTTTATCCATAGTACCTCTACTCGCTATACTTTTTGCTATAGCCAAGGGGTTTGGCTTTTCCAATTTGGTAGAAAGTCAGCTTCGTAGTGGCATGGAAGGACAATCAGCAGCAGTAGAGATCATACTTAGCTTCATCGATTCTTACCTTGAACATGCCAAAAGCGGTGTCTTCTTAGGAGTTGGTATTACTTTATTATTATGGACCGTTATTAATTTGATTGCTAATATTGAAAAGACCTTTAATCAAATATGGCAAGTTAAAAAACAAAGAAGCCTTTACCGGAAAATAACCGACTATTTTTCAATGTTTCTTTTATTACCGATACTGATCGTTGTATCAAGCGGGATTTCAATATTTATGACCACCATCATCAATGATGTAACAAACTTCATACTTCTCGCTCCATTGGGTAAATTCCTGGTACGCCTCATACCATTTGCTCTTACCTGGTTTATGTTGACAGGGCTATATATATTTATGCCCAATACGAATGTCAAATTTAAATATGCTTTCTTTGCAGGAGTAGTAATAGGTACCACTTATCAGGTGTTTCAGTATCTATATATAAGCGGACAGATATGGGTTACCAAATACAATGCTATTTATGGTAGTTTTGCAGCAATACCTTTATTGCTACTTTGGTTGCAAATGTCATGGACTATTATATTGTTCGGAGTAGAATTAACGTATGCCGGACAAAACATTGATGATTTCAGTTTCGAAAAAGATACCGAGAGCATTAGCCGTCGCTACCGGGATTTTCTTTGCCTTCTAGTTCTTTCTTTAATATGCAAACGGTTCGAAGAAGGCAACACACCCTATACTGCACACGAGATATCTAGTTCTCATAAAATACCTATTCGTCTTACAAACCAGGTTATTTACCAGTTACAGGAACTTGATTTTATCCACGAGGTGGTAGACGACGAAAAAAGTGAAAATATTTCCTACCTACCTTCAATAGATATTAATAAAATCAATGTGGCTCTATTGCTGGATCGCTTGGACTCATACGGATCAGAAGATTTTAAAGTGGATACAGAAGGAGAATTCCAAGACGAATGGAATGCTCTTCTAAAAGCCAGGGAAGATTATTATAACAGTAGCAGTAAAATATTAGTAAAGGATTTATGATTAGCTATTTGATATGATAAAATTAGGATTTCCGGTTTTACAAATCACCATACTACAAATATCTAACAAACTTATACATTGTTAAAGCTTTAATTCACAAAAAGAATTTCTATTTTTGCATTCTGAAAAATAATAAAGATAGACTATGACTGAAAAAAATAATCCGGAAACCAGCGAAAAAAAGAGCCTTAATTTTATAGAACAGGCTGTTGAGAAAGATGTGAAAGATGGTAAAAACGGAGGTAAAATACAAACTCGCTTTCCACCGGAACCCAATGGCTATTTACATATAGGCCATGCAAAAGCTATTTGCCTGGATTTTGGTATTGCCGAAGAATATGGTGGTATATGCAATTTACGTTTTGACGATACAAATCCGGTTAAAGAAGATGTTGAATATGTTGATTCTATAAAAGAAGATATACAATGGCTCGGATTTAACTGGGAAAATATATATTATGCTTCTGATTATTTTCAGCAACTATGGGACTTTGCCGTACGCTTAATTGAAGAAGGTAAAGCTTATATAGATGAACAACCTGCTGATGAAATAGCCAAGCAGAAAGGTACTCCTACCCAACCTGGAGTTGAAAGCCCCTATCGTAACCGTCCTGTTGAAGAGAGCCTCTCCCTATTCAAAAAAATGAATAGCGGGGAAATAGAAGAAGGCGCAATGGTACTCCGTGCTAAAATCGATATGGCAAATCCGAATATGCATTTCCGTGATCCTATTATCTACCGGATAGTTAAGCATCCGCATCATCGTACTGGTACTCAATGGAAGGTTTACCCTATGTATGATTTTGCACACGGGCAATCTGATTACTTTGAAGGTGTAACTCATTCACTTTGTACATTAGAGTTTGAAGTACACAGGCCGCTATATGATTACTTCATAGACGAACTTAAAGAAGGAAAAGAACTGAATGATAATCGCCCGCGCCAGATCGAATTTAACCGGTTGAACCTGACTTATACGGTAATGAGCAAAAGAAAACTCCTTACTCTGGTCAAAGAGAACTTGGTTGATGGCTGGGATGACCCCCGTATGCCTACTCTTGTAGGATATCGTCGTCGCGGTTATTCTCCGGAGTCCATCCGCAAATTTATTAACATGATCGGTTACACAAAATACGAAGCACTCAATGATGTATCACTACTTGAAGCTGCAGTACGCGAAGATTTGAATTTACGTGCAACGCGTGTGTCTGCTGTTTTAGATCCTGTTAAACTCATTATTACAAATTACCCGGAAGGTAAGGTGGAAGAAATGGAAGCCGTAAACAACCCGGAAGATGAAAACTCAGGTACTCATGTAATAGAATTTAGCCGTGAGTTATGGATGGAGCGTGATGATTTCATGGAAGATGCACCTAAAAAATATTTCCGGATGACCCCGGGAGCAGAAGTGCGTTTAAAGAACGCTTATATTGTCAAGTGTACCGGATTTAAGAAAAGTGATGACGGTACCATAGAGGAGATATATTGCGAATACGACCCGAATACCAGAAGTGGTATGCCGGATAGTGCACGTAAGGTGAAAGGAACCCTTCATTGGGTAAGTTGTTCTCATGCCCTACCTGCCGAAGTAAGATTATATGACCGTCTTTTCAAAGTTGAAAATCCTGCTGAAGAAAAGGATGCGGATTTCAGGGAATTACTCAATCCGGATTCATTGAAGGTTTTAAATAATTGTTATGTAGAAAAATGTCTCTCTACATTTAAACCGTATGATTATTTACAATTTCAACGTATTGGCTATTTTAATGTAGATAAGGATTCCACTGATAATAAACTGATATTTAACAGGACCGTACCATTAAAAGATACCTGGAGTAAGAAGATGAATAATTAATGTAACACTCCTAGCAATAACTTAAATTAAACGTAATATCAATAGTCACCTTTATTAGAGAATAATTTCAAATCGAGACCATTTATTACTAATAAACCTGACTATTGATATATTTTTATACAGTCATTTACATGACTAATTTTTCCAACAAATTTATGAACGATAACCCGTCCCCTACTTTTGATTCTGAAGATTTTAATAATAATATTACTAAATTCGAAAATTCACTGACAAACAACCAGAAAGTTTACTTTGATGCTGAGCAATTTGTAGAAATTATCGAGTTTTATCTTAATAACTTTATCGACGATAAAGCTTGGACAGCTTTAGAATACGCTTTAGAGATTCATCCTGGCAACACGGATATCCTTCTCCTGAAAGCTCGTCTTTTTTTGGAAGAAGAGAAAAAAGATGAAGCTAAAAAAGTATTATATTCAATTAGCGAAGTATACAAATATGAGGTAAAGATTTTAAAAGCCGAGTTATTTTTATTTGATGAAAAGCCTGAAGAAGCAGAGAAAATTCTTCAGGAAATCAGTGAGGATAGTGAATATCAAAATCCGGATTTCTATTTTGATGCTGCTACCTTATTTATGGATATGGCCTATTCGGACTACGCTTTACCGTGGATTAAAAAAGCTTACCGGTTAAATCAGGATGATGAAGAGGTTATGATGAAGCTGGCACAATGTCTTTATGATAACGAAAAAGAGACCGAAGCAGAAGATCTCTTTAATAAATTAATAGATAAAGACCCTTATTTTATTAACTATTGGTACAATCTGGGGAGAATGTATTTTATCAATGAAAAGTATGAAAAAGCCCTGGAAGCTTTTAACTTTGCAGAAGTTATCAACGCAGAAGATGAAAAAACAATTCTCATGACTGCACATACGTATGCCAAACTGGGAAACCATGGAGAAGCGGCCAGATATTACCTGAAACATACGGAAGTAGGACGCTTACCAAAAATGTCTTTTTTATTTGCCGGGACGTCATTATTTGCCAATCAGGAATATGATAAAGCCAAAAAAGCCTTTCAAAATTTCTTGCAGGAGCGAACCGATCTCAAATTTGAAGATTCAGATATCTACTCCAACCTGGCTAGTTGCTATTACACAACAGGAGATTACCAAATGGCACTCCGCTATATTACCCATGCGATCAAGGAAAATACGATAAGTTCCGATACCTTTTTTATGAAATCCATTCTCCACCTTGAGCTTGGAGACATAGAGGCAGCAGATGAAAGTTTTATAACCGGCATTGAAATTAACAAAATAGATAATACAGAAATTCTTATTGACCTGGCAACAACGTTTTATAAAGCCGGACTTTCAGATAAAGCAATTAATGTATTAAAAAAACTACAGATATATTCGCCCGGTTATGGAATATCTTATATGCTTATGGCATTTATCTACCTAAAAATGGGAAATGAGACTAAATCGACCTATTATTACAACAAAGCCTATAATACGAATCCAGAATCAATAGTAGAGTTTATTAATGAATATATAAATGAGGAAGACAGTATTGTCGGAGAGTATTATCTGGACATGTTGACAAAAAACAAAAAGAACAAAACAGAAAGAAATTAATTTGATTACAAACACTCTATAGAACAAATACTTATGGAATCTGTCGCTTTTATACAATGGTGTCTTGATCACTTAAATTACTGGACTATAACCTTATTAATGATGATCGAAAGCTCTTTTATTCCATTTCCGTCAGAAATTGTAGTCCCTCCTGCTGCATATAAAGCCGCGGCCGGCTCTGAACTCAATGTATTCCTGGTAGTATTGTTTGCAACGATCGGTGCTGATATAGGTGCCCTCATTAATTATTACCTGGCTAAATTTATTGGAAGGCCTTTGGTCTATAAGTTTGCTAACAGCCGTGTCGGACATATGTGTTTAATAGATGAAGCCAAGGTACAAAAGGCTGAAAAATATTTTGATGACCATGGAGCTATTTCCACATTTGTGGGCAGACTTATTCCGGCAGTACGTCAATTGATATCCATACCGGCGGGACTTGCCAAAATGAAAGTTTCTACATTTCTCCTATATACTACTTTGGGAGCGGGGATTTGGAATACTATCCTGGCTGCTATCGGTTATTATTTAGAGTCGGTAGTGCCCGAAGATCAATTAATGGGTAAAGTTACAGAATATAGCAAGGAGATAGGCTATCTCTTTATTATTATCGCGGTGATAATCGTAGGAATACTCTTATACAAAGGACTAAAAAAAAGTAAATAACCTCTTTTTGCGAACTGTGTCAAAAAACTGACTATTAGTTAAACTCCACAAAGGAAACGTTATTTTTGACACAGTTCTTTTATTTGGGAGACAAAAGAAGGAAATGTATTAAAAAGAGCTTATAAATATTCTTCAACTTTTTCAGGAATAAGTTCTTCCTCATCTCCCTCTTTAAGCACTTTCAACACAGATTCGTAATTAGGCTCCAGTCCCAACTCATCTACCAATTCGGTATGGATTACTTTACCCTGCGGATTAATAGCTACAATAGCTCTTGCAAGCAAACCATAAAAAGGGCCACTCTCCATTAATACACCATAATTAATTCCAAAATCAGAATAGCGAAAATCCGATAAGCCGATTACATTTGTAAAACCTTCCTTATTGAAAAAACGGGCATGAGCAAAAGGTAAATCTTTTGAAATGGATAAAATTACCGTATTAGGAATTTGAACTGCTATTTCATTGAATTTTCTCACCGTGTTTGCACTTACACTTAAATCCAGACTCGGAAATATATTTAATACAACATTTTTCCCTTTCACATCTCGCAGGTAGAATCCCGTTAAGTCCGGTTTTGTCAAATGAAAATCAGGAGCCAGATCACCTACCTCTATTAATTTGCCTGTTAATTCTATTTTTTGTCCTTTAAATGATACTTGTACCATAAGATTTTTTTTAATAATACACTATTAACAAGACTTACGAATAAAAAGTTTAAGTGTATGACTCATTGTGTGATGAGTGTTTTTTTATATTCTTTTACACTTTCCTTTTTAACACTTGATTCATTTATACATCCCTATAAAACGGCTTTTTTAGATACAAAAAGATTGTTTTATACATAAAATAATATATCTTTGCATTTAAATAACATTTCATGCCTGTTACGGCAAACCGCAATTATTTACCATAACTTAAAATAAAGAATACCCCCGGGATGAAGCAGGTACCGAATGAAGAAACAACAATGATAAAGGCGGTTGCTATACTTGGAGACTTTATCATTATTAATTTAATCTTTATTGCTACTTATTTGGGATTTAACAATTTCGAATACAATCCCCTTATATCTTTATCATTACAGAAATATCTGACGATACTTAATCTCTGCTACATCCCATCTCTTACTACCTTTAAGTTCTCCTTTTACAATCGTATCGTTTCGCCCGAGAAGATTATCAGAGGAGTCATTCTTACCATCACGATGCTTATATTATTATTTGCAGCTGTATTGATGTTGATACGTACAAATCATCTTCCACGCATGTTATTTGTCGTTTTTTACATTGCTGCACTTTTCTTTATCAGCATCTGGAGGTTATCTATGAGAAGGGTGGTAAAATCCAAAAGAAGGAAAGGAAAGAATCTGCGTACTGCAGTTATTGTAGGTAGCGGAAGCAATGTGATCGAGTTATATCATGAAATCACGAACGACTCTACATTCGGTTATCGTGTAAAAGGAGTATTTAATGATACTCCTATCAGTGATTTCCCGCAAAGCACATCCTATCTGGGAGGTGTAAAAGATGTGATCCCGTATTTAAGCAAATGTCCGATTAATGAAGTTTTCTGTTGCCTTCCTTCTGCCCAGCAAGAAATCATTTTACCGATTGTTAATTACTGCGACAATAACCTCATACGTTTTTACAGCGTACCTAATGTAAGAAATTACCTGAAAAGGAAAATGAAACTCGAATTATTCGGTGACATACCTGTACTATATATACGTGATGAACCACTTCAAAAGCCCGAAAACAGATTTATAAAACGCTGCTTCGATTTTGTGTGTTCTACATTATTCTTATGTACCATCTATCCTTTTATTTACATTATTATAGGAACCATAATTAAATTTACTTCTCCGGGGCCGATTTACTTTAAGCAAGCACGTAGCGGAGAGAACGGAAAGGTATTTAAATGTATCAAATTCCGTTCTATGCATGTAAACAAAGATAGTGATACTTTACAGGCAACTAAAAATGACCCCCGCAAAACCCGGTTTGGAGATTTTATACGCCGTACCAATATCGACGAACTCCCTCAGGTTATTAATGTATGGAAAGGAGATATGTCTTTCGTAGGTCCTCGTCCCCATATGCTCAAACATACAGATGAATATTCAAGTCTGGTTAACAAATACATGGTGCGCCACTTTGCCAAACCGGGCATTACAGGATGGGCTCAGGTAACCGGATTCCGTGGAGAGACTAAAGAACTCTCGCAAATGGAAGGACGTGTTAAAAAAGATATCTGGTATATCGAAAACTGGTCATTCCTCCTTGATCTCCGGATTATTTATAAAACAGCAGCCAACATTATCAAAGGAGATAAGAACGCCTATTAATCATTCAATCCGAAAATCTTCTCCATCATCACCCATTTTTCATTAGATGCCATACCCGGATCTGCCTGCTGGAATTTAGACATATATGCCTCCCACTCTGCTTGTCTGGGCAATTGAGCCAAACGTTTGTTATCTTCTATCCAGTCAAAATCATCCGTTGTTTCCACAATCATAAACAATACACTCTCATGAATATAAATCTGCATATCCAATATCCCAACAGATTTTATTCCCTCCTTTATCTCCGGCCACACATTTTTATGTTCTCTTACATACCCTTCAATCAGCTCCTGATCATTCCTTAACTTAAGCGTCTGACAATACCTCTTCATGATTATATGTTTTTATTGTATTTCAAATTGTAAATTGTAAATCCGTAAATCGTAAATCTCACGATCTGCTCACCTGCAACCCCATACCCGATAACCTCATCTGCACAAATCTCGCACATTCATTAGCAGGCTCCTGCATCAGTATCCTTTGTATCCTCGCCGCAGCTTCCGGATCCTTTGCAACCATATACAGATAACCTCCTCCACCGGCTCCCGGAAGCTTATACCCCAGGCAATAATCTTTTATTTTGCTAATGATAACTTCTACACCCGGAGGGTTTGTCCCGGAATCGAGCCTCTTATTTTGTTCCCACGTTTTCCCTATCAGTCGGCCCATCTCTTCAAACTGTCCGCGCTGTATCGTTTCATACAGATCCAGAGCATGCTCTTTCATCTCTTTCAGTAAAGTTAAATGTTCCGTCGCATTCAAAAACATATTGCGTACAATTTCACCTAATATCCCTTTTGCCGTACGGGTTATTCCGGTATAATACAGCAAATGACATTCCTGATATTCAGGATAAGTAAACAGATAATCCGGCAGCCATCTTACCAATGGAGACTGATCAAAGCCAACCTGTGTCTGTAGTAATTTTATTCCTTGCAGCACACCTCCATACTGATCCTGCCATCCACCTCCTGTGGTTAGCAACTGTTCCAGAATAAGTGTACGCTTACATATCTCATCTTTGTCCCAGGGCAAACCACAAAAGCCAGCTACTGCACCTAATACCGTCGATGCCAGTATCGAGCTGGTACCCAATCCGGAACCTGCCGGTATGGCAGCCAATAAAGTAATTTCAATTCCCGAACCGAATGATCTTAACTGTCCTTCCAGGGTTTGGAAACATTCTTCCTGAAATCCCGGAGAAAAACCGGCCAGCACCAGAGCTGCCTTTGGTATCGAAAAAGGAGACCTGATCTTTGTAAACGCATGCAGTTCTTCATAACTATGCACTACCTCCATGGCTCCCAAATCTATAGAACGTAGTATAATCTTATACTCCTTGCAGGGTTTCACATATACCTGTAAAGGAGGTTGTCCGTTCAGTTCAATCGCAATATTCAATACATTACCCCCGTTATTCAAGCAATAAGGGGGGGTATCCGTCCAACCGCCTGCAAGATCAATACGCACCGGACTCCGTCCCCACACGATCTGATCGGAATACACATCCAGTTTTGGAGACTGTTTTTGCCCGGAGAGTGTACCCGTCAATCCTTCCTGTAATAAAGAAAATGCTTTTTCCTCCTGGAGCTTATACTCCTTTCCTCCCTGTTGTAGCAGATAAGCCCTGAACATAGCATCATGGATCTTTGTCATCAATGGTGTACTTTCCGGGATTGCCTGAGGCATTTCAATCTCATTTGCGACAAACTCCTCCGCAGCATCTTTCAAATTCAATTGGTAGAAAACACTTTTCTCAAAATTCCGGGCCAATACAGGCCAGTTCGCAGCACGAAACTCCTTACGTTGCTTCTGCAACCTGTTTAAATTTGCTTTGGCAGCTATGTCATCTGCAGATAGCCGTTCACTATCCATCCATATCTTTTTTCCTTCTTCCGGCAAAGGATCTGATATCATCCATCTTAATACTGTTCCCAGCTCTTCCGGTGAAGAACAAACCGGAAATAATTTAGCAACCTGAATATCCATCCGTTCCTCAGCCATCGTCATATCCACCTGCCTGTCTGCAAACCAGTTTCTTACCGGTTTTCCCATAAACAGTGTAGCCTCTTCTTCAAGAGTTCCTTTAAACGCATCTGTAAATCCGTACGGCCGCACAGCATATCCAGTTTCACCCACAGGAACCATATCTACACATACTCCTGCCGGTATCTCCAACTCCCAATCATTCTCTGGTATACCGGTTATTATATGTCTGTTTGACAATTTCCATCTCTTACCGACGTAACTGTTCTCAATCCATACCTCCGAATTATGAGCACATAATTTGAGGTTAACTTCCGCATTCTGTACAAACATAGCCGGATGCGGCTTTATTTTCCTATGGATAATGGCACGTTGATCATTTACCAGGTTCTGCACAGCCAGTGTAGAAGAGATCAGCTCCCGGCTTGTACCATAGTGATAAAATTCACCTCCGGCCAAAGGTAAAATTGCTATCTTCAGTTCATTCAGTTCTTTATCTTCTATCTGCGGACTATTTCCCAAAGCCAATCCAAAGTCAGAATACAGATCATAATAAGTCAGATCATCCTCACATTTCGAACGCTTTCTCAATAAGTTTACAGCTTTATCACTTAATAACCAGATTCCGATATCCATCAAAAAGAAATGGCTTTGCATCAGCCGTCCCAACTCCTCTACAGATGGCTTCTGTAACATAAAATCCAGTTCCTCCGGTTTCTCTCTTTTTGAGACAAATACTCCATGATTCTTTGCCAGTTCAGGGTCTACCCACAGTCCGTAACACACTACATCAACCTCCGGTATGCACTGTAATGGTTTCTCTGAGCGTATATAAACATCCCCACTGGCAATCAATGTATGCAATGATTCCGGAGCTTTCTCCATGATGCGTTCGTACAAAGGCAATTGCAGGGATAATAAATTTTGTTTTAGTCTCTGTCCGCGTTCCCACCGAAACACCGGTATCGGAGTCAGTATTTTCCCCGAAGGTGCATACCCCGGCAACCTTCTGCTTTGTCCTCCGGCATGCAGTAGAATCCGTTTCTCTTTTCCCAACCAGTCCTGAAAACTATTTCCATTTCCCCACTCTCTCCAACACTCTTCCAACAACCAGGTTGTTCCTCCTCCCGATCCCAGTTTTTTCCCTACCGGATCCGAAGTACAAAACCACTCTTTTTTATCCGCCTGCTCTATTTCATGAAAAGAATTCACCAGATTCGGTGGTAATGATAATAACTTCTTCATAATATATCAGATTTACACTCCGATTCAATACCCTGTTTTATTTAAGTCCCAAAAAGCCAAACCTAAATCCACCGCCAGGTCACCGGCCTAATTTTCGTGACGTTAAGCGAAAGAAACGCATGAAACGTTGAAAAGAAAATTCTGTCTGAGCGCAGCGAGTTTAATTTTCTTTAGTGGAATAAGTTTCTGTAGCAGTAAAGAAAATTCAGCCTTGATCTTTTCTTTTTGGTATCTTTTTCTTTTGTATCAAGACAAAAGAAAAAGTACATTAAGAAACATACCACCCATACAATCTCCCCACCCCCTCATCAACTTCCACCTGATGACACCATCCCAGTGAATGCAATTTCGACGGGTTCGTCAATTTTCTCATCGTCCCATCCGGTTTCGAAGCATCAAACACCAGATTTCCTTTATATCCGACTACTCCTACCACCAGTTTTGCCAAATCCCCTATCGATATCTCCTTTCCCGTACCGATATTAATATGACAATTCCGTATTTCCGGCCCGTCACCTTTCAAATCCTCAAAATCAACGTGCTCCATGATGTAAACACTGGCATCTGCCATTTCTTCACTCCAGAGGAACTCACGCATTGGTTTCCCGCTACCCCACAGTTCTACCTGCGAGTCAGTCACACCATATTTTTTCAGGATCCGCACAATTTCCTCCTGCGGGGCTTTTCCTGTTATACCTTCCACCGGACGACGATCCAGATCTTTACGCACACCTTCCCAATCTCCTTCATGCAGACATTTTGCTAAATGCACTTTACGGATGATAGCCGGAAGAACATGACTGCGTTCCAGGTCAAAATTATCATTAGGTCCATACAAGTTAGTAGGCATCACTGCTATATAATTGGTACCATACTGGATATTAAAACTTTCACAAAGTTTCAACCCTGCTATTTTAGCGATGGCATACGGTTCATTGGTATATTCCAGCGGAGCAGTCAGCAATTCATCTTCAGAGATAGGTTGTTTTGCATCACGGGGATAGATGCAGGTACTTCCCAGAAATAACAATTTCTTCACCCCATGCCGGTAACTCTCCCCGATCACATTTTGCTGGATCTGTAGGTTATTATAAATAAAATCTGCCCGGTACACATTATTTGCCATAATTCCTCCCACATGAGCAGCAGCCAGAATCACATACTCAGGTCGCTCTTCATCAAAGAATTTCTTTACGGCAGCGCCATCCATCAGGTCAACTTCTTCTCTCGTACGACCGATCAGATTGGTATATCCTTTACTTTCCAGATTCTTCCGGATAGCAGATCCTACCAATCCCCTGTGACCGGCTATATATATCTTTGCGTCTTTCTCAACTTTCACTTCTCAATTTTCAATTTTATAGTGTATTTTTTTCACAAACCTCATATCATGTTCTACCATGATTCTTACCAATTCCGGGAAAGAAGTTTTTGTCGGATTCCATCCAAGCAATGTTCTTGCTTTTGTCGGATCTCCGAGTAATTGTTCCACTTCCGCCGGACGGAAATATTTTGGGTCCACTTCTACGATAACTTTTCCGGTTTTTACACAAATACCTTTTTCGTCCACACCTTTTCCTTCCCATCTCAGTTCTATGCCGGCTTCTTTAAAAGCAAGTGTAGCAAATTCGCGAACGGTATGGTATTCTCCGGTAGCAATAACGAAATCTTCAGGAGTATCATGTTGCAAAATCAGCCACATACATTCCACATAGTCCTTCGCATATCCCCAGTCGCGCAACGAATCCAAATTTCCCAGATAAAGTTTATCCTGGTATCCTTGTGCAATGCGGGCAACGGCAAGAGTTATTTTGCGGGTTACGAATGTTTCCCCACGGCGTTCACTTTCATGATTAAAAAGAATACCGTTTACGGCATACATACCATAACTTTCACGGTAGTTTTTGGTAATCCAGAAACCATACTGCTTCGCAACTCCATAAGGGCTACGCGGATAAAAAGGTGTTGTCTCTTTCTGTGGAACTTCCTGAACGAGTCCATAAAGTTCGGAGGTAGATGCCTGGTATATCCTTGTCTTTTTTTCAAGATTTAAGATGCGCACGGCTTCCAACATACGGAGGGTACCAATTGCATCGGCATCAGCGGTATATTCGGGTACGTCAAAACTTACCTTTACATGGCTTTGGGCAGCGAGGTTATATATTTCATCAGGTTGTACCATCTGGATAATACGGATTAAAGAACTCGAGTCAGTCATGTCTCCGTAATGAAGATTGATCAGACGTTTTTGTTTCATATCCCTTACCCATTCATCCAGATAAAGGTGTTCGATACGTCCGGTGTTAAAAGAAGATGAACGGCGAAGAATGCCGTGTACTTCATATCCCTTTTCAATTAAAAATTCTGCCAGGAATGATCCATCCTGGCCGGTGATACCTGAGATTAGTGCTACTTTTGACATTTGTATTTTTCTTTTTTCCTGATACAAAAGAAAGAAAAAATCAAGGCTGAATTTTCTTCATTACTACAGAAGCTTATTTCGCTAAAGAAAATAAAACTCGCTACGCTCAGACAGAATTTTCTTTTTGACGCTTCATGCGCTTCCTTCGTTTGACATTACGAAAATTAGGCCGGTGAACCTGACGGATAACATGTTTGAATTATAATTCGTGCCGTAAGGGTTGATTTTACACTTTCTTTTTCTATCGTTATTATTGATATATATAGTTCTATTTTAAGCTTTGTCTTATTACAGAGCCTGTTTAGAGTCTGTTAAATTTTGCTCGTTTTTATTGAGCACAAAGATAAGTTTTTTAAACTAAATTTCAGAGCTTGTTCATGATTTCCTTTTTGAAGTATTTGTCAAAACTTTCTTAGTTCCAATCTGGTATATGTTGAGTTCAATATCATTCTTTTCCCGGTTAATTCCTCTACTTTAAAATGCTGTATAGTATCATTCATTCCAAACGGCAGCATTTCTTTGGGTTGTATCTTTTTTCCGTTGTTACTGATTGCCTGTATGTGAAGGGAATCCTCATTGTGATGAAATCTGGTCCATATACTTTTTGTCTTATATTCATCTCCTCCGGTTCGTGCCAATTGCATCAATTTAAGCTGGAAGTCGAAGTAAGTAAATTCCGGGTTGTGGGATACACTATCCGGATGATGATAATCGATCACCATCAACTGCCATCTTCCATCCAATTTCCCATTTATGGGATGTTTACCGCAGGCAGCAACAACAGTCAGATAAACAGTTGTCAATATCAGTTTATATCTCATTTCCTAAAACAAATAGTTACCATTCCTCCCACGCTATTCCCTATCAGATTACTCCGGTCCACCCCTACTGCGGTGCTCACAGTCCAATACTTTAACCTTTCCGGTGTATAACTAATCTCTACCAATCCATTCCAGTTGTATTTCACATTCGGCAGAGGATTGTGATAAGTTCCCCAATGCCTTGCATGGGAAAACAATATCCGGTATGCTATTTCATTAGTAGGTTCACCCTTAAATCCGATATGATGTGCTTTCATCCGGTTACTCCGAAAACTCAGATTACCATCTTCATTATAGAGCGGAGCTATAAGTAAAGGATTACCAATTCCCATCCCCCAGTGTTGCCAGCTGCTGTATGTCACATGATTGTAATAGTTATCATTGGCGCTCACCTGGTCGGGGATGTATTCGGTTGTATCATGCAAAAAAGGTCCACTCTGATCTTTCGTTCCGATATATTCGTATACCAGATTACCGATAAACGGATTTTGAGGGAACTTAATTTCCACACCTATCAATCCGTCTTTCCAACCATATTCCCAAAACATCTGAGAATGATCTTCAAAAAAATGCTCGTAATATGCCCGTATACTCCAGTCTTCCCAGCGATATTCCAACGAAGCATGCCAGCTTCCCAGGTGATTCCCATACACATTTACTTGGTCTGCACCAGTAGTCAGCTCATCTCCACTCATAGGTACAAACACTTTCAGATAATCTTTCAGTCTGGAAGGAATATCTATCTTCCTGCCATCCGGATAATATATTTTCCCTCCGAATTGCGCAGCCATTTCCAGTCCCCCCCGAAAGATAACAGGTGACTTTTCTCTTCCAATCTTTACAAACAAAGCTTTGGAGTGATACAACACAATTTTGTTGTATTTTGATTTACCTTTGGCAAAATCTTCCTGAAAATTATCATCTGTAAAACGCCCGTATGCGACATGTCCTTTTATTTGTAACCAGTCTATGGTGGGGAAGATAAATGTATATTCGGGTATTCCAATCCTTATTTGTGGGATAGGACGCGCATTGCCGGAGAAAAGCATCCCTCCGCTACTTAATAAAGGATTTTTTAATTCACTGTATCTTTCTTTACTACCTAAACTGATTTCCAGAGACCGATATTTGATTCCGCCATAGGCTTGGTGGATAAAAAAAGAAGAAGAGTAATTATAGGCTCCGGAAAGCTCTAAACCCAATTCGTAGGTGAAATTTTTAGTGTTTTCATAGGAGCGGAAAATACCACTGGTTAAATAGCCGTTATTTTTGGTGAGAGAGGAAAAACCTTGGTTATTAGATGTCAACCATAAGGGTGTGTATTTTCCTTTACTGAAAGTAATTCCGGATTCGATATTATATGATAGTGTATTAATGATTTGAGCATGAATAGATAGTCCAGAGACAAGGACTAAAAATACAAAAAAAGCTATTCTCTTAAAGATATATATATTAATACAGGTGGAATTCATTAGAGCAAAAGTATAAAATTACCTAATGAACCCAATAATTATTGATGATAATTAAACTAAAAATAAAAGATTAAAAACAATGAGATTAGGGATTAATGTACACGAAACTATCTTCTTTGACTTAATAACCATTCAAAATACTTTTCATGCTCATCGACTAATTTATCCCAGGAATATTCATTTTTTATACGTCTTAAGTTGTTATCTACAAACCGTTTTCTGTATTTATCATTACATATTTCAATTCCATTTAATAATTCAGCAACTTTATCAACATTATTAAAGTAAAGTGCATCATCTTTTAAAACTGACTTATTAAATATATTATCATGAGCTAAGATAAAACAGTTAGATGCCATAGCCTCTAATAATGAGGGATTAGTTCCTCCTACACTATGTCCATGAAAATAAGCAAACGAATAATAGCGGATAGAATTTATCGTATCAAAATCATATATCCCTCCAACAAATTTAAGGTTTGCCTCCTCTCCATATATCTTAACTAAATATTTACCATGAGGAGTATCTGTTTTACCTACAATAATAAGAGGTTTATTCTTGATATTACTCTTAAGAAATCCTTGAATAGCCATTTCAATATTATTCTCTGGCTCTAACCGTGCTATTAATAAAAAATACTCACCGGCTTTTAAATTGAATTCATCCAAATATGATTCTTGATAATTATCATATATATTTGCACCATAAGCCAAGAATTTACTCTCTTTCCCGTATTTTTCTTTGTAATAATCTTGAATTCCCATATTATCTGCAATCAAATAATGACTATGCTTTACAGTCATTTTTTCTTCCCAGAAAATAAACTTTTGCACCCATTTGTTGAACTTTGTACGCTTATACTCTAAGCCGTCCATATTGGTAGTAAATACGGGATATTTGATTTTTTTTACATTAAACCAAATATAAGCAGGAACAATACTAGTATAGCCCGCTTCATATATTATGTCAAAATTTTCTTTTTTAAGGGCATCTTTTAGTGAACGAAAATCATAGAAGAAACTGCCTACAGAACTTCCCATCCATTGTTCAGGACTATTGATATGCTTTATACGAACACCTTTATAGATGGGATCTTTATAGGGGTGGAAATGGGGAGAATATACTACGATTTCATGACCACGCTGAACGAGACCAACTGAAATATATTCGGCAAATTGTTCAAATCCGCCGTAATTATTGGGAATACCACGAGTGGATATAAAGGCTATTTTCATAATAATTTATTGTTATTTAGTATATAGAAGTATTTTTCAATTACATTAAGATAATATTTCCTCCATAATCTCTTTATATTTCTCACTAAAACTATTTTCACTAAAATATTTCAAAAATCTTTTTCTACCCTCTTTGCCTTTGTCTAATATTTCATTTTTGTTATTTATGAAAAAAAGAATTTTTTTGCTAAGATCATAAGAATCATTTCTTTTTGCAATCAATCCAGTAATGCCATTCTCAATCATTTCTGGTATCCCGCCTACATCTGTTCCAATAATTGGTTTTGAAAAGAACATCCCTTCAAGCACAGTAGTTGGAAAAGGATCATCAAATACTGAAGGCACAATGACAACATCTATTTTTCTATATATTTCCTCTATATTTTTTACAAATGGAATAATTGTTATTTTTTCCTGCAAATTATTTTCTTTTATTTTTTTAACAACTTCATCTTCCATATATTCCTGACCAGGTACGGTACTGCCAACTAAATAAAAATGAACCTTTATTAAGTCTTTCGAATCTATAAAATTTATGGCATCAACTAACAATAATTGTCCTTTATGAGTAGGCTTAATACGGCCTATCAAAGCAAAATTTATTTTCGATTCATCAACTTTAAAATTATTTCTAGGATTTATATTATCATAATTAACCTTAAAATTAATCCCATTATAAACAAGTTTTAATTTTTTATTTATCTCCGTATCATTATCTGTAATAAAATTCTGACGAACTGCTTTAGAAACACATATTAATGCATCAGCATGAGTTTTTGCGTATTTATTGATTAAACGATGAAAAAAATTATTATTTTTAAGAATTTCGTGAACGTGTATTATTTTTTTTAAATTATTATTTTTTATGAAAAATAAGATAGGAAGAACAGCAAGTGTGTTTAAGTAGATTATATCTGGCTGATTTTTCAATATGATTTTTATGTAGTTTTTAAATTCATATAATGAGATAAGAAATTGAAACATTCCTTTTATGTTCAAATTCTTTTTTGCTATAATAGGCAAATTAGGAAACACCTTTATATTCACATCTGGACATTCACTTTCTATTAATTTTATTAAAGGGCCATTTGTACGTAAAACTACTTCTCTGCAGTAATCATTATATTGTCTTAATATATATATTAATATTTTATCTGCACCATATAGTTCAGATGAAGGGTGAAAGAAAACTATTTTTTTCATGACCATTTATTTTAATTAATATAACTCCATAATATTTTATTAAAAATATTA
>PPYE01758632.1_pt1 | contig 53001 bp, 28 predicted proteins | sample 1559881 | NCBI WGS metagenome assembly PPYE01 (sample SAMN08240022, study PRJNA423297) | Human gut metagenome, whole genome shotgun sequencing project.
GCTTGACTGTTACAACAAATATATAGCCGCAGTTTATAAAATCTAATTTGTTTTTTCTTATTTTGTAAAAGGAATTGAGCAACAGCTTTTTTTCAAGACATATTAGAAAAGAAAGAAGCGTTATGCTAAATTCTTGTGAGTGAAAACCTGAGAAATTTTCAACGATGACAAGAACGGCATAGAGGTTCTCACGCTATAGCGTGGGCTGCTATTTCCATATCTGTCATCAAAGGTTTTCTCAGGACCTTCACTCAAAGATATAGGCATTGCAGTTCCACGCTTCGTGATTTTAATAACGCCTTGTGGTAGCTGAAGGCAATAATAGAGACGTTATGAAAAGAATACTTTTTTTTATTGTTCTATTGGCAACTTCAATTTCTTTATTTGCACAGAAAGATATTACCAAGTTTATGGGAATACCCATTGATGGGTTCAAACACGAAATGATTCAGAAACTTAAAGGAAAAGGGTTTGTAAGTTCTGCAAGCGATAAAAATATTTTGAAAGGAGAATTTAATGGCACACAGGTTGATGTACATGTTGTGACGAACAACAATAAAGTATATCGAATCATGTTATGTGATGCACATCAAATGGATGAAACAAGTATTAAAATCCGATTCAACAAATTGTGCCAACAATTCAAAAACAACTCTAATTATGTAAGTATTGATGATTATACAATAGCAGATGATGAAGATATTGCTTACGAACTGACAGTACATGATAAAAGATATGAAGCTGTATTTTACCAAAAGCCATTAGCAATAGATTCTACAGAGATAGCTGAAAAATTGAAAGAAACAGTTTTATCAAAGTACACTCAACAAGAACTGGATAATCCAACAGAAGAAATCCAGAAAGACATATATAAAATGTCTTTAGATTATGCTATAGAAATAGTGTTAAAGAAGCCTGTTTGGTTTATAATTTCTGAATTTGCGGGGGGATACTATATCACCATGTTCTATGATAATGAGTATAATAGGGCAAATGGTGAAGATCTATGATAATAACCATTGAAATAATGTTTAGATGATTATTTACGACAATACTCTAAAGTCATATTTTTAAAAACTTTATAGTATTTGCGTTATTTGGGTAAATCTTTCTCACTCATATCAATATCATCCATTAAAAGAGTATACATATTGGATAGGGTCATCAAGATATACATTATCAAATCATAGAATAATATCAAATTTATAGTTGTCAATATAAGTTTTATGATACTATCTTTTGATAATAAGCATTATCTTTGCAACATCCCTTGAGAGAAGACATTTGAAACATAACTAAGAAAGTGCCTTATAATATTGTATGGTTTACTTGATGGATGCAATTCAGCCAGGCAATGATTTCAAGCGGGAATTAAAGATTCTACTGGCAAACTGTTCCATAGTAGATGTTGCTGCAATGAAATTTCCTAAGTTGTGGTATACACTTATATTGAACTCACGTTAAAATAAGCAAATAACAATAATATATCATCATCTAATAAAAACTAATTCATGAAAAAATCATTGTTTGTATTTTTCTTGTGTCTGATGTCTTTTGCATCAACAAATGCACAGACTTCCACTTCCAACACGAAAACAACAGTTGCCTCGCCTGACAGCAACGTAAATTTTCGTCTGTATCAAACAAATAACCGTTGGACATTCTTGAAATTGGACACACGGACAGGTGTGATAATGCATGTGCAATATAGTACAGATAGTGATGCTATGCAGTATGAATTGAACAGCATGCCGTTAGCAGAAGGCGAAGATGCAAAATCTGGCCGTTTTTTTCTTTATCCGACTGAAAACACTTTTAATTTTATTCTTCTCGATCAAGTAGATGGGAGAGTTTGGCAGGTTCAGTGGAATATAGATAAGAACAAGCGTGGTATTTGGCGGATATATTAGACTAATTCATGACACAGCCTCAGCAAAAACCATATTTGACGTATGCACTTGATGCGGATAGTAAGTTGATACACATTGATAGTGTATCAACAGGTTTGGCATGTAAGTGCTTTTGTCCACATTGTAAAAGTGAATTGGTGGCTAAGAATGGAGGAAGCCGTAAGGTTCATCACTTTGCGCACGCTAACGGAAGTGATTGTATCGGAGCAATAGAGTCGGCTCTCCACAAAATGGCTAAGGATATTTTGCAAGAACATAAACTTATTATGTTGCCTCCTGTTCGACAAGGTGGAACAGAAAAGCGAACTGTATTCGGTAAAGTAGAAATAGAGGTGTTTGACAGAGAATTGTCTTTGCGCCCTGATTGTATTGGGTATACAGAAAATGGTTGTATTATGTGGGTGGAGTTCAAACGCTCACACGAAGTGGATATCAAAAAGGCCGGTAAGATTATTTCAGCAAAAATAGATTGTGTGGAAATAGATTTAAACTCTTGTGAACTTGACCCTGCAAAAGTTAAAAGTTTCATCGAAAACAGTGGAGAAAGGCGTAAATGGATTTATAACCACGAGAATTTACATTCATTTCAATTTTACGAAAAGAATAACTACGTCCAGTATTACAACTTTGGTAATGGTTACAACTTGGGGCAAAGAATGCTTCGCCATATTGCCATTGACGAGCAAAATACAATAGTGAATTTGTACAATCTTGATGAGATTGATGCAAATAAGCATACTTACTTTTGCATAGCTTGTGGTAAAGAAGTATTTGTAGATGTGGATGATAGGGGAAATTATTCATTTTTACATTTGGATGAAAACATACCATGTGAGGATGATTTTTATTTGCATGAAGCTGCAAAAAAGGTGTTATGTAGAAGATTCAACACTCAACATAGGTTCGATGTATATATACCCCAACAGCACTTATGCGAAAAAGGGCATCAGTGTTTGCTCTTTAATGAAAACTGTTGTTCCGTTGCAATTCCAATACCTTATGACTTGAAAGCGCATGGATATGATTCGTGTGAAATAGAATATAAATTTCCTAATGAGCAATTTTCTTATGACGTAGTCTTGAAACGGGGTGAGAATTTGAAAACAGCAATAGTAATAGTCATAGATGCGGAGACATGCTGCATAGAACCGGGGAATCTAAAAAATAGGACAATAGAAGTAGCCGTAAGATGTGAAAATGATGTTTTTGAATTGTATGATAAACCTTTACGTGGAGAATGTGTCAGATTTTTCAATTTTGGACATAAAGATTTAAAGACCACATCATGGGAGAATGTAAACCGTAGAGTATTGAAATTTAGATTGTTTTCCAGTGGTAAATATTATTTGAGTACAGAAAGTTGCATGAGTACAAAGAAAAAAAGTGCAATATATGAGATAATTATATCCAAAGGTACAGAAAACTATAAAGTGATGAGACAATATGCGGTATTGCGTTGTTATAACAAGAAAAAAGTATTGTGCCTTTGTGAAATCTGTTACTATTTAAGGGAGGTAAATGGCATCTGTCACGAAAATATCTGCATAAGGTATAAAACAAAAGGAACTCCAAGAAATCCACTTGAAACAATGCACACCGGATGTCAGTATTTTAGGTTGGATAGAAACATTGAAGCTACATTGGAAAAAGAGTGTCATAGTTTGGAGTTTATAGAAAAGGATTTGACAGAAAATAACTTGAATTAGTCAAGACTCAAATCTGACAATTACGCATAAAAAGAATAATTTTGTAACAGAAAACAGATTAGGTTATGACAACGTCATAGATTTTTCATCTCAATCCGAAATTATTGTACCTTTTTTCTGAGAATTTCTAAATTTGCAATCACGAAAGATATTCGGAAAAATATACGTAAGTGCAGAATTTATAAGTCAAAGAATACAATGAAAACAAAACTTTTTGGGAAAACCTTCTTGCTATTGATATACACACTCAGCTTTATGGGCTGTAATGACGATGATAACGAAGCCACGGAAATACATCATTTGTCATTTGAAAAAGACTATTACGAGCGACCTTTGGTCGGAGCGAAAGACATCATGATACGAGGAGGAAATAGAGACTATGCTGTCGAGATAGAAAATCCCTCCATATTGGAAGTTACCGTAGATTTATCAAGCCCTGCTGATATGGGTAATTTGGAAATACATCCGAAACAAAAAGGAGAAACGACAATCAAAGTTCGGGACAAAGTTGCAAACGAAACTGTCGACTTGAAAATCAAGATTGTAGACAGTTACCTGAATCTGGCTGTTGCCAATCCGATAAAACCACCCTACCGGCAAGAGGATGAGTTTTTCTTAATCAACAATGAAGATAAAGACTTCTATCTGTATGATAAAGAGATGACATTAAGACATACAGGCAGCTATAAGTTCTTTGTAGAGAGCAATATCCCATATATGGAACTGACCTATCATGAAGACTTTGAAGGCAAAAAAACATATAAATACAACTTGTCGGGTACAGACCAAGCCATGTTTTATGCCATAAAAGGATTATTAGGCTGGGATTGGCATGCCCCCGTTGAGAGTCCGGCGACAAAAGAAATATCCCCCGTCGGGATGAATGCCACAGATACCGAAACGGATACAGTATATTACTTTGTTGCAAGGACAAATGACATGCCCGAGCACGTGTTAGACTGACGACCAGCCTCCGATAAGCCTGCACCGGGACTTTCAGTATTTGTATATGATTTATGATTTGGAACATGATTTATGAAGAAGATTATTCTATCCGGTTTCTTATGCCTTACCTTTACAGCATCTGCACAAAAGGAATATTTTTCCATAATAGGAAAAACATTTGTAGAAGAACACATAGTTCCTGACCATACAACAACTTCCCCTTTAGGCGGTGGCACATATATCCGGGTCAAGGAAATACCGACACGAGGTTGGTTGGCAGATGCAGAAGGATATTTTAGAATAGATGGCCTGCGAAGGGGGAAATATCATCTGACCTTTTCATATATCGGTCTTGAGCCTGTAGATACAACACTATTCATTGGCAACGATGTAGATTTGAGAATCACATTATCAAATCTCAGTATTTCTACCCCGCAACTGTCTTTGATACTTCCGGAGAAGGAAATATGTGAGGTACTGAAAAGGACATTTTGGACTAAATACGGGATTCGAGGGTCGTTTTACACAAAAGAAAGTTTGCAAGACAAGTCGCAACGAATGACGGCCTTAGGCTATTTCCACGAAGTTAGGAAAAACCGGATAATTTTTGACTATCTCGATACGAAATACGGATATAGTTGGAGATATGAAGCCCCCAAAGGGATAATAGGTTTAGACGAAACATTAGATACGTATGAAATTTTTACCAGATGAAAGCCCTGTCAGAAATAATAGCCCGAAAACAAATCTCTTACCGTGGACAATGAAGAGAAACGGCAGCAAGAGGCCAATTCCCTCAATCGTGTTGACGATTCCTATACCAAAATCGTCATGGTAGGCTACAATTTGTGTATTTTTTTATGTATTTTATGTGATAGACAAAAGAGTATATATACTGTTTAGTACCATTTTAGTATCATTGTTTGTATTTCAAAAAGAATAAGGTTGAACAACCGTCAATGTTTTTACAAATATTCATAATGCAGTTTTGAAAACAAAGTTATCGAATATTTGGGTACTTAAAAAAGATTTGTTGCCTTTACAACATTAGAACCTGCCAAGCCTCTCAACGATGCTCAAATCGGCGGGTCGTTTTTTTATTATACCTGTATGAAAACGAATTTCATCAAACCGTATTCCTCACCGAAACAGATTATTCAGATATTAAAGACACGTGGTATGCTCATGGAAGATACTTCCTCGCATCCGTTTCTCCGAATAACAACTTCAATGAAAAGGTGGCTGATTTACTGGCTTGTTTTCCTTTAATAGACAGGCCGTAGGTGATGTCCCAATAAGTAGAGCCTACCCGATATTTTTTTATTCAGTAAGAAATGGTGGAGAGTGTCGATGACATTCATGGCTCCGCCACGCCCTGCTACGGCAACTGTTCCGCAAACCTTGTGACGGAACATGCTCGGATTGGAGTCGCTTACTACACTGGCACATTCAATGACAGCTTTTAATGTAGATGGAACATCAGCGGAATAAATGGGAGAACCCAACAGAATGTTGTCGGCTTCGGCGTTTTTTTGAACAAGTCTATAATGAGATGTCCTTCTTTTCCGTCTTGGAGCCTTTGCGGTCTTTTGTGCCTGACAACTGCCGAAGATTGGACAGATGCCGGTAATTGCCGAATGCCTTCCATTGATAGGATATGTTGCAGATTGTCGCTATGCTGTCTGCAATGAAGGCCATCTGTGTGGCGTTGCAACCCTCGTAGGGACGGTATTCGTCATCCGTAACCCCTTCCCGATGCAATGTGTCCGGCAGGACGAGTTTTTTTGCACCTTTTAATGCGTCGGAAAAATTCGGGGGCGGCAGATGAGGTTGAGTCATTATATGACAACAAGAAACGCAGCGTAAGATAAAATAAGCCGATGCATCTACGCTGCGCCTCTGCGTCACAAAAAGTATTTTTAGCCGGACGTAACTATTCGGTCAGGATTCTGACCGGGCCCGTCAATCCCGACTTTTGAAGCGGAGATTTAGGCCGGTAAGTACGGCATACATACGATGTTTTTCGCTTCTCTTCCGGTACTCTGGAATCCCCCACCAGACGATTTACCCAGTTGTTTACCACTGAGATTTCTATCGAGTTCTTGCCCCGTTTCAAGACATCGGTGATATCCAGAGTATAAGGAGCCGTCCATACACCGCCCGCATACTTTCCATTCACCTTCACTTTAGCCATTTCGTATACCTCTCCCAAGTCGAGAATTACCCTTTTGCCGGCAGGAATCTCCTTTATTTTGAATGAGTTTGTATATACAGCCGTACCCGAGAAATACTTCACATAGTCATCATCCATCGTCGACAAATCTTTCAAAGCCTCCGGTTTCAGTTTCTTCCCGTCGTTGACCATCGATTTCAAAGTCAGGCTCCAGTCGTCGTTTATCACGGACAACACCTTTGTTTCCGGATAGTTGAGAGCCATGTCCAACACTTGGGGCTCACCCGATATATCTTTGTCAAATACGATAAAAGCGCTTTCGTTGGGATGCAGTCTCATCGGGATATGAGTTACATTCCCCACGTTTACAAACGATTTGAGGGTACGTACCGAACCGTCCATCGGGCTCCATAATTCAGGAACTTTCCCTCCGATGCGGAATTGAGCCGTAAATTCAATGTCCTTTTCGGTCTGGTTGCTCACAAAATAAATATCCCGGTCACGCTGTGTCGTATGGGCATATTTCACGTCACTGTCGATAGATATCCGGAAGTCCGGCATATATCCCATCATACCGAATATATCTTCTATGCTGTATCCGGCAAACAACCATCCTTTACCTATGCGGCGTATCGTTTGAGAGTTGCTGTTGCCCCACAATTCGTCGGCAATAGCTTTCACTTCGGCATCCGCCTCCATATAGTCTTGGAGGCTCGGCGACCTTTCCGGTTTGGGGCCCAGAATGATGGCACCCTCTTCGAGAAGCCGTTTTATTTTTCTGATGACCCCCGGGCGCATGGTTTTGCTCGGCGGTAAAACAAGCAATTTATATCGGGTGCCATGAGGCAAAGACAATATATGCTCCTCATTGGCAGAAAGATAATTCTCGATGACCTCGGCATTTATGAAGTCATATTGGAATCCCTTAGGCAGAGCCGGTTCGGTAATACCCGTCATTACAGGGACATCCTCTCCGATGTAATAAGCCACATCGGCCACGTAATTCCCCTGTTGCAGCAAATAATTGCAACGCTTCAGATAGTCGGTAAACAAGTCTATATGGCTGTACCAAGTATTTTTACGGTTAAATTCGTTCCCGAACCAGCAATTCAGTCCCGGAAAAGAGGTCTCATCGGGTTGGGAGACATACAAGTGAAGTAGAGTATTATTGATACCCTCTGTAAAGAACTTGTCGCCCCGCTGTTTCATATGGCGGGGACTGCGGGCAAACTCCGGCCCGCCGCACGTGAACGATTCGGACGATACTTTGCCTTTTCCGTATATGTGAGCCGCCGATGACGCCGCGCGGTTCTCTATGTCGCCCAGCGAGCCTTCGCTCCAGAACTCGCCCGCCACTTCGTCCGACTGGCCGCCGTACTGCAAAAATTCACCGGGAAACCCCCAATGCCCGTATGACTCCAGCCATATACCGAACCCGTCTTTGTGGGCAAGCTCCCGCATACCGCCTATATGGTCATAGGCCAGGCGGTCGGCAATCATGCGGCGCAAGTCCCATAAGAAGCGGTCCGACTTGTCGGTACTGCCTACCACAATGCCGTCAAAGGTGAGAAGGTAAGGAGTGGGGTCATATCCGAAATGCGATTTGAAATAGTCGATAAAGTCGTCTCCATAATTTTGCGTAGCTTTCTCATAACTGTCACATACAATCATTTTCCAGGTCTTCCGGTCATTTTCCGGAACCCGTCTGAGTATCTCGCCTATAAAACTGTCGTAGTGGTGTTTCAAGTTCTCCCGGTTCCAGCGGTCTACCTCAGGGCCTTCCCCGTCGCCTTTTATGGCAGGGGCATTACATATGCCCGTAGGAGCCATGTAAGTACGTACGATTTCCCAATCACCCTCCGGGACATTCCAGACAACCCGGTCGGCATCGATGTGGTCGGTGATGTCGATAATATCCCTTTCCGAAACTACGGCATCCGGTGCATAAGAAACCCGGTTGTCCCATTTATAGTCATGCCACATCGGCTGGGGAGTCTGGTGCATTTTGCTCAGTATCTTGTCTGCATAGCGGTCTACGATAGGAGTTTCGGACAATTTGAATTCCTTTATTTTGCAGTTGGCATTGATATTCATCTCTACCATGAATTCCTCGCCGCGCGTTTCGGGTACAGCCACAGCCGTAGGAGCCAGCCCGTCATATCCCACTTCGTTTTTTAGAACTGTGCGGTCGGCCCCGAAAGAACAGACCTCTTCGAAAGCCCCGTTGCGTTTCACCTTTACGGAAAAGTAAGCCCTGATAGGCGTCGCGCTCTCTATCCGGATAGAGCGGAGTGTAAAATCCTTCTTCGACGGCCTTACCGTAATGCTGGCCTTATCGCGTTCAAATCCGCCTGTAGTATTCAAGTCCCCGTCAAACATCCGGGCGACATCCGTCACGCCCTCTGTCGTAATATGATCTACCGTCGCCCTTATATCAGGAGCGATGTTGTTACGTTTGAAAGCAAGCACTTTTACATTCTGCAGGAAGTTGTCGGGGTGGGGGAATACGATGTCCCTTTCGCCTCCGCCCGTTACCAGAGCATGTTGTGAAGCCAAGTAACGCATCGACTGTTTCGGGTCTACCCACGGCCCTCCGGCCTGGCTCCATCCGGGGCCGTTGAAAATGCCGATTTCGATATTCTCTTCAGTAGCCGTTTTCAAAGCAGCGTGTACGATGTCATACCACTCGTCGCTCTGCATATACACAGGGCCGTGCGGCATTTCTGCAATACCCTGGAATCCGATAAAAGCCCGGTTGATACCCGCCTTTTTCATCGATTTCAAATCATTGATGACACCCTCTTTACTTATATTGCCCGATATCCAGTACCAGTAGCAACTGGTTTGTACATCTTGGGGCGAGGCAAACACCTTGCGCATATCCTGGTAACTGTCGGTAGCCGTGGCAGCCGGTACTTGTACCGTAAGCAACAACAAGGCTGCTGCGACCAAAGACGATTTTAAATTCATCGATTTCATGATAATATATCCCTTATATTTCTTTTATGTTGTTTCACCTGACTATCTTTACCCCTTTCGGAGCCTGTATGTCACATACGACTTTTCCCCGGCCGTTTTTCGTGCAACTTACTGTTACGATACCGTAAGGAGTGGGAAAAGTCCCTTTGACCGACTGTAGCGGGCCGAGGTTGGGTTTCACCTGCAGGACACGGCATCCCGGTTCTATCGGGACGATGCCGAGCACATGCCTGGTAAGCCAGGATGTAGGGCCCGATGCCCATCCATGGCAAAGGCTCAGCCTCAACCCCTTATAACAATAAGCACCCCCGCCTGCATGTATGTCATGCTTGCCCGGCGGCACTATCTCGTCGATGCGTGCCGCATTGGCTACGTCGGCATATTTCAAATCTTCCCAGAAAGTAGTTGCCCCCAAGTCCAGCATCGCTCCCCAATACGTAGAGATGAAGTCGAGAGCCTCATCATATTTGCCCAGCATGGCAAGAGCCTCCAGCATATAATACCCGTAAAACGTTGAGAAACCGTCAAGGCCGTTTTTCAATATCGTTTCACAATCCTTCTCCGGGTCTGTGCTCAACCCCGATATGATATTCAACGCTGCCGCCTGGCTGTTATCATGAGCATCCACGGCCACCCCCTTCATCCGTTCGAGGCAGCTCGATGCCATTCTTATCATATCCCTGTCACCGATATACTCCCCGATTTGTACAGCCGCTTTCATCGCCATGAAAGAGAGCGATTGCAGTCCGCTGTGTATCACATTCCGGTTTTCCGATGTCGGCCAGTCGAGAAAGCGTATTCCGTCGAGCCGTTCCACCCCGTTCTCGTCAATCCTCTCGTCGATCTGCTTGACGAGACGGAGCAAATAGTCGCGCTGGCTTTTTAAGTAATCGAGGTTGCCCTGGTACATATACAAGTCCTTCTGTATGATTATCCACCACAACGAATAGGAGCACATCCCGTTCATCCAGCCCGGAAAAGGCGTATCGTCGCGGGCAAAGTCGAGACTCTTGTACACCACCTCTTGTTCCCCGAATACATTGTTTATTGTCATCACCTCCGGATGCATGTCGCCCACCCATACGAGCCGGTCGCGCTTTATCCCGTCCCAGAGGTACTCCTGCATGTTCAGTTTTACGGTATAAGCACCTGTTTGCCATATTTGGTTTATCCGTTCATTATCAGAGCAGAACGACCCCTTGTCCTCGATGTCCCTTATCAGCGAGACAGCCGATACATGGCGCAAGTTATATTTTATATCCTTATCGAGCAAGTCTATCCTGGCAAACCTGAAGCCGCTGTTCCCGCATTGGAAAGAGCCCAGCCACGGAGCCGAGACCGTAAAATCACGCAACGAATGCTCGTTGGTCGGATTTTGAGGGTTATCCGGCATATTCACGTCGCTCATGGCCTCCGTGACCGACTCGCCCAGGCGTATTCTCAATCTGACGGGAACTTTACATTCCCGGATAGCCGAAAATATTTTTATCCTTCCATACATTTCCTTGCCGAAATCCAGTAAAATGGAGGCCTGATGCGTGTCGGAGCTCATCAGGGTTGCATACGAAGTATCAGATACCGATAACTGTCCGCTGAATGTCCCCAACAGGTGATTGGGATTGGAGACGAATTTCCCGGTATTATCCGACATCCAGACGATTCTGGCCGGAGGTACGGTTGTATGCGTGACTTTCGCTTGGGAGCTGAGCGCAAACAAGCATAAGAGAGAAAACACTATAAATAAATGAGGTTTCACCATTACGTAAAATTATTGTTTGATAAAGTTGATTTTTTTTGATTTACAATGTTACGCAATTTACGGCCGTATCAGTTTTTCATTTATCCCGATTTGTGTGATATTTGTCTTCAAAGTCTCGTGTTTTGTCTCAAAAGTTATTATATAAGTCTCAAAATAGGGAAATCGTACAAATTTGTTTTGAAATATACGATATTTTGAGATAAATTTACACAATGATTTATCACACCTGTTTATTTTTTTTAATATCCATGAAACCTCTATGAGACAACAAATACTGACGATATCGCTATGTTGTGTTTTTATTTTGTCGGCACTCTCTGATGTCCTTTCACAGCCGTTGCATCGCACCGATTTGTCAAACCTTCGGGTCAATGCCTTTGCCCAAGACAGCTTGGGGTATATATGGATAGCTACGGCAAACGGACTTTGTAAGAGCTTCGGCGAAAGCTATGATGTATTCTTCTATGACGAAGCCGACGAACACTCCATACCCTCCAATCTCATTACAGGCCTTTATGTCGACGACGCCTCCAAGCTGTGGATATCTACCGGGAAGGGTATCTGTTCGATGGCACGGGGGAAGTACGAGTTTCACCGATACTCGCAGAGTACCTCGACCGGTATGGAAAGTTTTTTTCTCGGATTTGTCCAGTATGCCGGGAGAATATATACATACGGCTATAACGGGCTGTACGAGATAGATGAAAAAAACAAGACGCTTATACCGCGCATCGAAGTCGACAGGCAGGTCATATATGGAGCCGTTACCGACAGTCACGGCAACTTGTGGCTCACCAATGGGGCAGAGCTGATAAAGCTCGACCGCTCGTTGAGCCTGATTTCCAAAATCGTCGTAGGACGGGACGATGTTGTAAACTGTATGGTCAGTGACCGTGAAAAGATACTTTTGGGTACCGAAAACGGCATCAAGCTCCTCGATTTGCATAGCCTCGAAATCAGCGACGGCGATTTCCCTCATGCGCTCGACGATTTGCGTATCAATCAGATGTTGCCCGTCGACGGAGGCCGTAAGTTGCTGATAAGCACAAGAAACAAAGGTGCGCTTGTGTACGACATGGAAACCCGCGATGTGATAAGCCGGTACAACAACGACGAGTTTGCCGATATACCCTCTGTCGATATCAATACGGCATTTGTCGATAAGGAAAAAAACGTGTGGTTCGGGACTTTCGACCGGGGGCATTTCATGCTTTCGAACAAGAAAAAGATATTTAATGAAAACAAAGCCATAGTAAACCTGTTCAGAAACCGGTTTGTCACCCGTATTACCGCCGACCGGTATGGAAATATGTGGATAGGAACCCGCTATGACGGCCTGGCATATTACAATACCGCCACCGGGAAAGTGGTCTGGTACAACGCCTCCACGACCCCCTGGCTGTCGGTGTTCAACAGCAACTTTGTGCAGGAAATATACTGTGATACCCGCAACCGGTTATGGGTCGGGTATGGAAATTTGCTTATAGTCTGCAACATTGGCCGGGACGGGCAACTCTCTTTGGTAAAAACCTGTTCCGGAACCGGAAATGTGGTTACCATAGCCGAAGACGCTAACCGCAGGATATGGGCGGGCTCGTCCGAAAACGGATTATATATCTACGACGACGACCTTACTCTCAAGCAACATATCACATCGGCCGTTTCCAACAGCAACAACATCACCAAAATCATACCCCTTTCCGATGACAAGATGCTCTTTTCGGCATACATGGACAATATCTACGTCATCGATGCCAATTCGCTGGTAGCCAGTGCTCTCGATGCCAAGTGCCGGAAGCTTTGGAGCAATGCCGTAGAACTCAGGCTCGACGCTAAAGGCAACCTGTGGATCGGCACTTACGGCAACGGCCTTATGAAATACGACTTGAAAAAGAAGACGCTGAAGCAGTACGACCCGCTCCAGCGCAATGACATGGTAGGCATCGAGTGCGACGCGCACGATAATATATGGGCAAGTTCTTCTTACGGCATATACCGCATATCACCGGCCGATACCATCAACGTCTATCTCCAGCAAGACGGTATCGGAGGCAACCAGTACCATGAAAAATGTACGTTCAAGGACAGCCGGGGACATATCTATTTCGGCGGGAACACAGGACTCGAAGAAGTCTTCCCCGATAACGTGGAGCCTGTCCGCCAAGACATTCCCATATATCTTACCGACTTCAAGCTTTTCGGCAACAGCGTGGTACCCGAAGACGGCGGAGTCATCGACAGGGATATATCTTTGATAAGGAACCTCAAACTCGACCATGACGAGAATGTTGTCAGTTTCGAGTTTTCGGGCATTGCTTATGACTGTCTGTCGTTTCTCGAATACGCCTATATGCTCGAAGGTTTCGACCACACATGGAACTATATAGGCAAATACAACCGGGCTACCTACGCCAACCTGCCGGCAGGCAGTTATACCTTCCTGGTCAAGGCAAAAAATCGTAACGGGGCCTGGGGTGAGCCCAGAAAGCTGCTCGACGTCGAAGTCAGTCCCGCACCTTGGTTGCATCCTCTCGCGCTATCCGTATATGCGGTATTGGCGGTATTGCTTGTTTTCCTGTTCAGTAAACTATATGTCCGTCTCAAGCTTGCCAAAGAAAGATATACCCTTATCGAGGCAAAAATTGAGCAGGAACACAAAATGTCCCAGATGAAAGTAAACTTTTTTACCAACATATCGCACGAGTTGAGGACACCCCTGACTCTGATTTATGCCCCTGTAAAGATGTTGAAAGACAAATACCGGACTCTGAGCGAGCAGCAAGTAGAGTCGAATCTCGATTTTATAGCCGGCAACGTAGACCGGTTGCTCGACCTCACCGACCAGTTACTGAAGTTTCGCCATGTCAAGGACGAAACACTTCCGCTGAAAGTCAGTCGGCACGATTGTGTTCACCAATTGGAAAATATTATTAAATTATACAATATATATACGGCAGAGAAAAATCAGATAGTGGAATTCGACTGCCCGTACGACAGTCTTACGGTCATATACGACGCCGATAAGCTGGATAAGATTATGAACAATCTGCTGATGAATGCGACCAAATATACGCTCGACAGCGGTCGCATTATCGTCAAGCTCGACTTGACAAAATACCCGGAAAGAACTACCGGAAACGATTGGACGTATATGGAAATCCGGGTGACCGATAATGGCATAGGCATAGATAAAAATGATTTTACACGGCTCTTCAAGCGTTTCAGCCGGTTGGTGACACCCTCGAAATACGGGCAGATAAAAGGATTCGGCATAGGATTGAACTACGTATATCACTTGGTCGAAAACCACAAGGGAAAAATACGTGCCGAACGGAATGTCTCCCGGGGGATGACCTTTACGGTTGTCATTCCCGTTTGCGAGAGTGCATATAGCGAAGACGAACGGGCATCCGACGATATGGATATGAAGCAGGAAGCAGAACAGGCAGCCGGCAGTGATATCCTCCCTGCAATCCCCGTTACGGACGATGCCGCAGAAGAAGAGGCGGCTGGTGCCGAACGCAGGAAGATACTTATCATCGAAGACAATCCCGATATGAACGCCTTTATAGCCGGCCTGTTCAGCGATAAGTTCGATGTAATCACGGCATTTGACGGCCTCAACGGGTTGCAAAGGGCTGTGGAGACGGTTCCCGACATCATCATTAGCGATGTATTGATGCCGCGTATGGACGGATATGAGCTATGCAGTGAAGTGAAGAAGAACAAGGACATTTGCCATATCCCCGTAATCCTGCTTACGGCCAAAGTCATGGACGAGGAGCAGATAAGAGGATATGACCAGGGAGCCGATATGTACCTCAGCAAACCCTTCAATCCGAGTGTGCTTATTTCCATAGTCAACAGGATGATGGCAAAGCAGGACAAGCTCAAAGCCCTTCTCATTTCGGCATGTGGAGCACAAGACTCTGTCCCGGCGGAGAAAGACGTACGGCTCGAGCTCAGCCCGCTCGACCGGAAATTTCTCGACAAATTGTACAAATACATAGAAGACAACATATCCAACGGTGATATCAACATCAATATCCTTAGCCGCGAGCTAGGTTATTCCCGTGCCAATTTCTACCGGAAAATCAAAGCACTTACAGGAGCCACTCCGAATGATTTGCTTAAGACATACCGTCTCAACCGCGCGGCCGAGCTTATATTGACCCGGGAATATACATTGGGAGAAATCAGTGAGATGACTGGTTTCGGGACCCAGTCGCATTTTTCCAATCTCTTTAAGAAACATTTCGGGATATCGCCGAAAGAGTACCTGACCGAACATTTCGGCAAGTGATGGAAATGCGGTGTCCGCTATCGGAACGAAGTAATTGTACGAATTTATCACACTATATGTAATATGGATATAAAAATGAAACCGTACCTCTTGTTATTTGCGACATACCTTATATGCGTCGCCCAGACATTCGCCCAAAATCAGGAAATACGGCTCTTTTCACACCGGGGAGGGCGCCTGGAACACGACGAGAACACGCTCCGGGCCTTTGAAGCCAGTTATCGGGCAGGATACCGGGGATTCGAGACCGATGTGCGGATGACCCGCGATGGAGCACTCGTCATCACGCACGACAGTTCGCTGGAGCGTACCACCGATGGCAAAGGCGTGGTAGAGCAGCATACTCGGGCAGAAATAGAGCAATTGCATACCCGGCAAGGGAACAAAGTGCTCTTTCTCGATGAACTGCTTCGCTTCCTGCACGACAAGCCGGGGCTCTATGTCGAGTTTGAGATGAAGACCGCTCCGCAACATCTCTATCCCTCCCGTCGTCTTGAGGAGTATTGCGACAAACTCTATGAAGCAGTCATGGCAGAGAAGCCCGCAGATGCCCTTTATGTGTTCACGTCGAGCGATTATCGGGCGTTGCGCTATTTGCAATCGCGCTACCCCGGAGTAGAACTGTTGCTCATCACTTCCAAACCCTGCAACGATGAGACCATAGACCTCTGTAAGACTGTCGGTATAAAACGCCTCGGGGCGACCATGGACGGTACCAGTCGCGCAAGTGTACGGCGGGCACACGATGAAGGCATTATCGTAAGCCTGTGGCCGGGGAAGTCGGTACAGGACTTTATGCTCGGGGCGTACTTGGGATGTGACTATATGTGCACCGATATCCCGGTTGAGCTCAAAAAGTGGGTTGCAGAAAACGCCCCTTGGATAAAAGTGAAATATTAGCCGGCCCGCTCGTCGGAAAATATTTTGAAATAAACTTTGATAAGAATTTTGAAAATATAAAATGTTGATAATAAGAATGATGATTGGATAAATTGCAAAATGTACCACCCTTGTATAGACAAATTCGCCATTCGATTCTGAAACAAATATTCAAATAAATGAGACATATAGATGGCAGCCCATTGTTTCGATGCAACTACTTTTGTCGGACCATGTAACCATAAAGCCCGGGGACAACACCATAATCCCCCGGCACCCGGCAGAAGCCATTATTTGAAAATAAAGCGAAAACAAGTCTGTAATAAATTTTTTATTGGAATGAAACGAATACACACTATCCTTATTATCCTGTTATTGGCAGTGACGTACGGGGAGGCAAAAAAATCCTCGGACGACAGGCAGATGGATGACTTTATCACATCATTGATGAAGAAGATGACGCTGGAAGAAAAAATCGGGCAGTTGAATTTGGGAGGAGTCGGCAGCCCCAAAGTGGTCGGCAGTGCCATAGGACTCGACGAAGCCATAAGAAAAGGGCTTGTCAGTTCGGTCGGAGGGTTCGATGCCAAAGCAGCCGAAGACGCCCAGAAATTTGCCGTAGAAAATTCGCGCATGAAGATACCTTTGATTACAGGGCTCGATGTCGTTCACGGATACTATACGATTTTCCCCATACCCTTGGCCAGTGCATGCAGCTGGAACATGCCCCTCTTGGAAGAGAGCGCACGGGTCGCAGCCGACGAAGCATCCGCATTCGGTATCAACTGGACATTCGCGCCTATGGTCGACATCTGCCGCGACCCGAGATGGGGGCGTATTGCCGAAGGTGCAGGAGAAGACCCCTGCCTCGGCTCCCGCATAGGCCGGGCGATGGTCAGGGGATTTCAGGGTGACGACCTCTCCAAACCCAATACCCTTCTGGCATGTGTAAAGCACTTTGCCTTGTACGGAGCATCCGAAGCCGGACGCGACTATAATACCGTGAGCATGGATCCCGTAACCATGTACAACTACTATCTGCCGCCCTACAAGGCAGCCTTCGATGAGGGAGCGGGTAGTGGGATGACCTCTTTCAACGTCGTGAACGGAGTACCGGCCACAGGAAACAAGTGGCTCCTGACCGACTTACTGCGTGACCAATGGAAATTCAAAGGATTCATGGTATCCGATGCCAATTCGCTGGCCGAAATGTCAGAACACGGAATGGGCGGCGCTCAACGAATCACCGAGCTGGCGATGAACGCCGGGCTCGATATGGACATGAGTTCCAGCCTGTATGTACTCTGTCTCAAAAAAGCGGTAGAAGAAAAACGGGTCCCCCTCAGCCGGATAGATGCCGCCTGCCGCAGAGTGCTCGAAGCCAAATACAAATTAGGACTGTTTGAAGACCCTTTCAGGTATCTGAAAAACAAGCAACGGCAATCACAAGTACTATCACCTCAAAACCGCGATGTCGCACGTAGGCTTGCTGCCGAGTCTATTGTCCTGCTCAAGAATTCCGAGCAGCTCCTGCCGATTACCCCTCCCCGTAAAATAGCCGTTGTAGGCCCTATGGGCAATGTACGTGGAGAGCTGCTCGGTACATGGTCATACGGCTACTCTAAAGACAAGATGCACTCGGCATACGAAGCGCTCCGCGAAGCCCTGGCCGGGAAATGCGAAGTCTCCTACTCGCAAGGAGCCAATTATATCGAAGACTATTGCATATACGACGGGGCATTCACCATACCCACCGACTCGCTCATACGCAGGGCCATTGCTGAGACAAGCGATGCCGACCTTATAATTGCAGCCGTAGGCGAACCCTCCTCTTGGAGTGGAGAAGCCAAAAGCCGGGTAAATCCCTCCCTGCCTGACTGCCAGAAAAAGATGCTTCGCGAACTCAAGAAAACAGGAAAACCCGTCGTTGTCGTCATATTCAGCGGCCGGCCTTTGATTCTTACTGAGGAAGATGCCGAGTTTTCCACCCTTGTAGAAGCCTGGCACGGCGGTACTATGGCCGGTGAAGCTCTGTGCGACATATTATTGGGAAAAGTATGTCCCTCAGGAAAGATTACAGCCACATTTCCCCGCCACATAGGGCAGATACCCATATATTACAACCACCTCAGGACGGGACGTCCGTATTCCGGCTTCTGGGCGACGACAAAATATGTCGATTGCGTCAATGAACCCCTCTATCCGTTCGGTTACGGGTTGAGTTATAACCGGTACACGTATGGAAAACCCGTTTTGGACAAGAAAAAGGCCAGAGGAGATGACGATGTCGTAACACTGAGCATCGACATTACCAATACCGGAAAATATACCGGAAAAGAAGTCGTGCAACTCTACATCGGAGACCCCGAAGCATCTGTTTCGAGACCCGTTATAGAATTGAAAGACTTTCAGAAAGTCGATTTTGCACCGGGAGAGACCAAGACAGTAACCTTCCGCATTACGACCGAGCAGCTCAAGTTCTATAATCAGGATTTGAAATACGATTGGGAAGCCGGGAAGTTCAACATCTCGGTGGGCCCCAATTCCCGTGAGCTACAGAAACTCACGATGACATGGGACAAATAAGATAACAATATGACATACCGGTTTACCGATACGAAAATGAAAAAGACGATAACCATATTGGCAATGGCTTGGGCAGCCTTCAGCCGGGCACAAATTCCCGACGAGGCAAAAAATCTGAAAGCGTATATCGACAGAGACATGCCCAAGACCGTACGTGTATGCACGGCCGATACAGTAGGCAACTTCGCCTTGCCCTATCCGTTCAGTGTGCCCTGCATCGTAAACGGCTTTCAAAATATGTTCTATTGGGACACATATTTCACCAATGTCGGGCTCTTGCTCGACGGGAATGCAGGACAAGCAAAAAACAACATAGATAACATACTGGCGATGATTGAGCGGTTCGGATACATGCCCAATGCCACTTGCGAGGGGATGCTCAACAGGTCGCAGCCCCCGTATGCAAGTATGATGGTAAGAGAGGTATACGAAGCGACCCGGGACAAAGCCTGGCTTGCCCGGGCATGCAAGACCCTCGAAAAAGAATACGGCTTCTGGATGACCCGGCGCATGACCCCCAGTGGGCTCAACCGGTATTCCAACAATGCCGACAAAGCATCATTGATGGCATTCTACAACTACATTGTCGGAAGGCTCGGGCTGAATCCCGCTCACTATACCGATGATGAGGAGCGATGTGCCGTAGCCTCCCATTTTCTTGCAGAAGCAGAGTCGGGCTGGGACTTCAACCCTCGGTTCGATTCCAGATGCGAAGACCACAATCCCGTAGACCTCAATGCCAACCTATACGCCTATGAGCGCAACTTCGCATATTTCTATAAAGAACTCGGGCTTCGGGGAGCAAAAAATTGGGAAAAGCTTGCAGCCCGGCGCAAGGCCTTGCTCGACGAGATGTGCCTTGACCCTCGGGACGGGCTGTATTATGATTACGACTATGTCAACCGGCGCCGTTCCCCTGTACTTTCGGCTGCCGTGTTCAGTACACTGTTTGCAAAATTGGCGGGCAAGAAACAAGCCCGCGCCATATATCGCAACCTCTCCCGGCTGGAGTGTGCCAATGGAGTCGCAGCCTGTGAAAAAGGAGATCGCCGGAGAGTATACCAGTGGGACTATCCCAACGGGTGGGCGGCACTCAACTATCTCGCGATAAAAGGACTCGACAGTTACGGTTACAGGAAAGCCGCCCGCAGGATAGCCGGAAAGTACGTGCACAGTATGGCCGATATCTACAAGCGCACCGGCAACCTCTGGGAAAAGTACAATGCCGTCAGCGGAAGTACCGATGTGAAAGACGAATATGCCATGCCCGGAGCCTTCATGGGGTGGACTGCCGGAGTCTACATATTCGCATTCGATTATTACTATAAATGACCGTTCTCCACCCCTTGTTACAGTAAATCACACATAAAACATTAATATTTCAACTATGGTAAAATCATTGAAAAGACTGTGTATCCTCGCCCTTTCCCTTTCTGCTTGCACCGCAGGAATCCGCGCAGGAGAGCAGGAGAGCACGTCAGCTCCCAGAATAGTCAACGTAATCAATTTTATACGGCAGACCGAACCCCGTATCGACGCCATTACCGACGAAGTGCTCTACCGCACCGTTGTCGAGCAGGTAAAGCTCCTCAATCGGTACGGTATCAAAGGCACATATTTGTTGCAATACGATGCGCTTATATCGCCCTCATATCAGGAACTGCTGAAAAAAGAAACCCTGCCGGGAACAGAAATAGGAGGCTGGTGGGAAATCACGCAGCCGCATGTGGAAGCCGCCGGGCTCAAGTGGCGCGGACGGTATCCGTGGGACTGGCATGCCGATGTAGGCTTTGCCACCGGATATACCCCCGAAGAACGCGAAAAACTCGTAGATGTGTATATGGCGAAATTCAAGGAAATATTCGGAAAATATCCCTCAGCCATAGGCTCATGGTTTATAGACGCCCATACACTGGCATATATGTACGACAAATACCATATCGAGGCTTCCTGCAATTGTAGAGACCAGATAGGAACCGACGGATACACCCTCTGGGGAGGATACTGGCAGGGAGGATATTACCCCAGCCGCAAAAACGCATATATGCCGGCACAGACCCGGAAAGGGCAGATTCCCGTACCCGTATTCCGTATGCTGGGAAGCGACCCCATATACCAGTACGATTTGGGAATCGGCGGCAACTATCAAGGAGTAGTTACCTTGGAGCCGGTATATGGCAGTGCCGGAGGGTCGGAAACTTGGGTAAAATGGTTTTTCGACTCCATGTTCAAAGACCCCGGTATGGGATTGTCGTACGTCCAGGCAGGACAGGAAAATTCCTTTACTTGGGGAGCCATGAAAAAAGGCCTGGAGATACAGATACCCCTCCTCGCACGCCTTCGGGACGATAATACGATACGCATCCAGACCCTGTCCGAGACAGGACGATGGTACAAAGACAACTATTCTACCACTGCACCCTCGGCAATCAGTGCACTGACCGACTATAAAAACACCGGGAAAAAGACCGTATGGTACAACAGCAAATACTACCGGGCCAATCTCTTTTGGGAAGGCAATACATTCCGGTTCAGGGACATACACCTCTTCGATGAAAGATTTGCTTCCGACTATATCGACAAGCCCGGTACGACATCTACTTGCCTGTACACCACTTTGCCCTTTGTCGACGGGAATATCTGGAGCTCCGACAAGAAGTTGGCAGGCCTCCGGCTTTTCTGTGCCCGTCAAGACGGTACGATGATTGAAGCGACAGGCCGGGAACCCGAAATAGCACACAAGGAAAAGCGTCTTTACGTAAGATGGCCGCTGGAAATACCCGGAGCAACTTTTGTCATGACCTTTGACGAAGACAAAGTCCGTATGCAAATCGAATCGGCCGGCAACACCCGCATGGAATGGTACATGGAACTTTCCGTCGTGCCGGGTACCGCATTGCCTTTTACACGAATAGATGACAAGCGTATCGATGCCCGGGAAAAAACATTCGATTATAAAATAACCTGTAAGAAAGGAACATTCGCAGACTGCAAAGACTCCTCGGGACGAATATTTAGAATAAAACCCGAAAACAAAGAAATATCCATATCCTTTAAAAATTGAGCAATGGCAGGAACATTAGAAAAATTACGGGCCGGATGCCGGCCGGACAGACGTGCCCTCTTCTCTCTGGGGGCGATGCTGTTTGTTTTTGGCAATATGGCATGGGGGAAAATAAGCCCCGGTAACCTGAGATGCGAATATATGGAAAATCCCGCAGTGGTAGACACCCGTGCCCCGCGCCTCTCTTGGATAAACCATGCATCTTCCGGGCAGGAGAGAGGACGCTCGCAACAGGCGTACCGCATAGTCGTGTCCACCTCGAAAGAAAAATTGCAAAAAGGAGACTACGACGCGTGGGACAGCGGCCGGCAAAACTCCTCCGTGTCGCGGCTGGTGCACTATGCAGGAGCCCCCTTGAAGTCGGCGGGAGACTACTGGTGGCGCGTTATGGTCTGGGACGATAAAGACCGGGCTTCAGACTGGAGCGAGCCCGCTTATTGGGGCATGGGGCTGTTGGAACCCGCCGACTGGAAAGCCCGGTGGATAGGAGTGCCCTGGCAGGGAGAAGCCCCCCGGAGAGTACTCAGCCCGGTAAAGTACGAGCAGCGACAATACCCGGCACCGCTGTTTCGCAAGACATTCCGGGCCAAAGGAAAAATAACCTCTGCAAAAGCCTTCGTCACCGGGCTGGGCTACTTTGAGCTGTATATCAACGGAGAGAAAGTAGGAGACGACTATTTAGTCCCCAACTTTACCAATTACACCGTACGCGAAGACATAAAGCACTATGGCATATCCATCGACAACAAATTTCGCGGTTACAGGGTCATGTATCTGGCTTATGACATCACGCACATGCTCCGTCGCGGTGACAACGTAGCCGGGGCGATATTGGGCAACGGATTCTACGATTGCACCACCGGTTGGGTATGCTCCTTCGGGTCGCCCCGCCTGCTCTGCCAGATAGAAATCACATACGCCGACAATACCAAAGAAATGATATGCACCGACGAAACCTGGAAAGTAAAAGAGTCTCCGATTGTAGCCGATGACGTCTTCGCAGGAGAAGTCTACGATGCCAATAAAGAAACTGACGGTTGGTGCACGACGAGCTGCGACGATGCAGACTGGAGCCGGGCCGTTTATCGGAATGCCCCCGTCGGCACACTCACGGCAAACACCGCACCTACCGATAAAATCACCGAAGTGCTGGAGCCCGTATCCTTGAAAAAGCTGGACAACGGTACCTACGAAGTAGACTTTGGCAAAGAAATTTCAGGTTGGATACGGTTCAAGGACATAAAAGGGAACAAAGGCGATACACTCGATGTCAAGTACATCTGCGAGTCTCCCCTCGGAGTATACCGGTACATATTCAAGGGCACAGGCAAGGAGAGCTATGCACCCCGTTTTACATGGTACGTCTTCCGCAAAGCCGTCATATCGGGAGTACATGACCTGTCCGAAAAAAATATGACGGCAGAAGCTGTCAATACCGATGTTCCCATTGATGCAGAGTTCAGGACTTCGAACCCGCTGTTCAACAAGATAAACCAAATCTGGCGGCAAAGCCAGCTCGACAATATGCACGGGGGCATAGCCAGCGACTGTCCCCACCGAGAGAGAGCACCTTATACAGGCGATGCGCAAGTCGTGTGCACTACGGTAATGCACAACTTCGACGCTGCCGCTTTTTATCAGAAATGGATACGAGACATGAGAGATGCCCAGAATATAGAGACCGGCTATGTCCCCAACGGAGCCCCCTGGCAACCCGGTTGCGGAGGAGGAGTTCCCTGGGGCGCAGCCATGAATATCATGCCCTGGGAATTCTATCTGCACTATGGAGACAAGAAGATGTTGGAAGACAACTATTTCGCCATGAAAGAGCAAATACGCTACATGCTGACATGGCTTACTCCCGACAGTACCATGCTCGCACAACGTGCCAATCTGAATGCGACCCAACCCAATTATTGGCTCAATCTGGGCGATTGGGCACCCGCATTCGACATACCCTCTGTCGAGCTCGTGCACACGTTCTATCTCTGGCGTTGTGCCGATTTTACCGCAAAAGCCGCCCGGGTGATGGGGTTGCAGGACGATGCCCGTTACTATTCGGTATTGGCCGGCAATGTAAAAAAAGCCTTCAACAAGAAATTTTACAATCCCGAAACCCGCTCTTATGGAGATTTTGGCAGCAATATATTCGCATTGGTATTAGGTGTCCCTGACGACCGTTACGACGATGTCGTGGCGACCTTGAAACACGAGATTTCGGTCAAGTACGACAACCATCTCAATACCGGGATATTCGGTACACAATTCTTTTTCGAGACACTGGCGCTGAACGGGCTCAACGACATCGCCTATAACGCCATGAATCAGGAAGATTTTCCCAGTTTCGGGAACTGGATAAAACAAGGAGCTACCGTCACCTGGGAAAAATGGAACGGAGCCGATTCCCGCAACCATCCGATGTTCGGAGGAGGACTCACTTGGTTTTACAGAATTCTTGCAGGAGTCAATGTCGATGCCGAAAGACCCGCATACGAACATATCATCATAAAGCCCATCTTGGACAAGCGGCTGCCCGAAGTCTATTACTCGCACATGACACCTTACGGCGAAGTCGTGTCCGAAATCAGGCAGACAGGCCGCAATCTGGAAATGAACGTGACCGTTCCCGTAGGGAGTACAGCCACCATATACATACCCGTAGGAGGCAATACCTCGGAAGTGACAGAAAGCGGGATATCGGTACGCGACTCGAAAGACGTCCGGTTCGAAAGGATACAAGACGGGAACTGTATCGTGCGTGTGCCGCAAGGAAAATATAAATTCAAAGTAGACAACCAATAAACTCTTTCCTATGAAAAATAGAATCGTCACGATTATCGGGCTGTTTGCCCTGTTGAGTACGGCATCTGCCGCCGGCCCGAAAGCCGATTTTAATGTAATACCCGTGCCGCGTACCATCTGTGCCGGTACGTCGGCCCCCTTTGTTCTGGATAGCAATACCAAAATATACTACGAAGAAGGGCAGAAGCGCAATGCCGCCTTTCTGCAACAATACATTACCGACATCACAGGCATTGTTCCCGAGCTGACCGATAGACCTCGGAAACGCGGGACGATAAGCCTCCGCGTCAAAGATACCTCTTCCGATGCCGAAGGGTACACCTTGACTGTCGACAAGAAAAACATACACATCGTCGGCAATTCTCCCGCAGGTGTATTCTATGCCATACAGACATTGCGCAAGGCACTCCCTGCAGGGCAGGCCTCCGAAGTGGAAATACCCTCATGTATCGTAGAAGATTCGCCCCGCTTCGCATACAGGGGAGTACATCTCGATGTAGTCAGGCACTTTTTCCCTGTCGATTCGGTAAAGCGCTATATCGACATCATTGCGCTTCACAATGTAAACCGTTTCCACTGGCATCTCACCGACGACCAGGGCTGGAGAGTAGAGATAAAGTCTCGGCCCCGGCTCACCTCCGTAGGAGCATACCGTAAACAGACGGCAGGCGACGGCACGCCTCACGGCGGGTTTTATACACAAGACGAGATACGCGACATCATCAGATATGCACAAGAGCGGTATATAACCATTATTCCCGAGATAGACATTCCCGGACACTCTGCAGCGGCATTGGCGTCATATCCCGAGATAGGATGCACCGGTGGCCCTTATGAAGTATGCGAAGTATGGGGAGGGCCGGCAGATGTACTATGCGCCGGAAAAGACGAGACCATGCAGTTTCTGCAAGATGTCTTTACCGAGATAGCCGGGCTCTTCCCCTCGCAGTACATACACATCGGGGGAGACGAATGCCCCAAACAACGTTGGAAAGAGTGCCGGGCGTGTCAGGCAAAAATAAAAGAACTCGGCATAGTCCCGGACAAAAAACACTCGGCAGAGCAGAAACTGCAAAGCTATGTCATGGTCTCGGTCGAGAAATTTCTGGCGGCAAAAGGACGTAAAGTCATCGGTTGGGATGAAATACTCGAAGGAGGCTTGGGCCCTGACGCCACAGTGCACTCCTGGAGAGGCATGGGCGGGGCCGTCGAAGCCGTCAAGCAAGGGCACGACGCCATACTTTCCCCCACGTCCCACTGTTACTTTGACTACGACCAGGAAAAAGTGACGCAGATAGACAAAGTGTACTCTCTGAATCCGGTGCCCGAAGGATTCGATTCCGAAAAGATGACACACATTTTAGGCGTCCAGGCAAACGTCTGGACCGAGTATATGCCCACTTTCGGCAGAGTGCAGTACATGCTGCTGCCACGATTGGCCGCACTCTCTGAAGTACAATGGTCCCAACCCGGCCGGATGGACTATTCGGCCTTCCTGCAACGTCTCCGTCATTTGGCACAGATATATGACAAGTACGGATACAATTACGCCAAAGTAATAGACATATTCAAATGAAATCCGAAACACATCTTTACATTTTAGCTCTGGTATTCATGTCCTTCTTATGGCCGGTATGGGCAACCGCATCCGAATTTAAGATGTTGCTACGGCTCTGGCCGCATCACCATACCGACGATTCGTTGAAAAATGAGCTGTTGGCAGCGCTGGAAGATTATCCCGGACTTTGGGATGAAGCCTGGTTTTTCATGGAATATAATACGCTTTTATCTGAGAAACATAACTGTTCGGCTCGGAAAATGGGGGAAGCTGCCCGGCAGCTGAGAGCCATAGGAATAAAGCCGTCTGTGCAGGGACTTACGATAGGACATGGAGACGGCTTTGAATTCAATACCGAGGAGTCCATTCCCGATAAATGGACAACGATAGTAAACAATGCCGGGCAGGCAACCCGAATGTGCAGTTGTCCCCGGCAGGCACAGTTCCTCGAATACGTAGAGCATACCTTTGCCCAATACGCATTACAATGCAAGCCGTCGGTAGTATGGCTCGACGACGATTTGAGAATTACGGAGCATTGGCCTGCAAAAATGCTGTGTTTTTGCAATACTTGCATATCCCTCTTCAATCAAAAATACGGATACAGTTACGAGGCTGCATCTCTCCTTGTTGCCATGAACGGCAATGCAGACAACGGTATTTTGCGCAGTCGATGGATAGAATTCTCCCAAGAAAGCCTGGCTCAAGTAGCCCGTTCTGTTGCCCGTGGCGTACATGCCGTATCACCGGAGACAATTGTCGGCTTGCAGCATCCCAATTTTCATCGCGAGTTGCTCGAAGGATACGATTGGACCCCCGTTTTTGAAGCCATTAAAGACGAGACGGGTAAGGCCCCGGCATCTCGTCCGGGCAGTGGTTTTTACGATGATCATGAACCCAGAGGCATGATACGAAAAGCATTCGACATGGCGCGGCAGATACGGCGGTTGCCCGCGTATGTAACGCAGATTGCAGCCGAAATCGAAGGCCATCCGCACAGACATACCGGAAAATCCCCTGACGGTCTGTGTACTGAGTCATTGCTATACCTCTCCATGGGGGCGACACAACTGTCATATGCCATTATATGCAGTGCATTGGAACCCATGAGCTGGTATGCCGGTAACTATTTTGGCCCTCTGTCCGCTTGCCGGTCCTTTTATGAAGAATACGTAGAGTTCAATCGAGGCACTCAGCCGGGAGGTTTGAATCCCTATATCAGCCCCGATTTCGTATTGCGTCCGCATTATCCCGGAGAACCCGCCTTCGGATGGTTTACCACCGGAGCCAATGATGTGATTTCAGAGTTGGCAACCTTAGGAATACCATTCAGTCCCGACGGAGATTACAGCTCTGCACTCTTTATGGATGCCGAGGCCGTTAAGGGATTGGGACAAAAAGAAGGGGAATCGTTGTTTCGGGAAAGAGGCATACTCATCGACCGGGCAGCTTGGAATATAGTGTGCAGCCGTGGATTTGATAAGAGCCTTGACCCTTGTGGCAAATCGGTAGAAGCCGTAGAGACCCGATATTATACTTCGACGGATGGAGCGCGGGTAGCAGTAGTACCCTTCTTCAGCCCTGCGGTAAATAATGCCTCGAGGATTGCCCTGATACAGGCTGCCGACTGGGTATCGGAGCATCGGTTGCCCGTAATGACTGAGACAGCAGCACAAGTAGTGGTCGTGCCTCGGGTCGATTCCGGTTATCGCCTGCGTTCCGTTACGGTACTCAACAGCAGCATATCCCGGTATACAGGGATAAAACTGAGATTACGAGGATGCGCCTCGAAAAGCAGATACATCTGGAAACGACCCGGACATAAAAATATCCGGCTGAAAGCCGTAGCCGACGGTAGCGATGTTATAGTCACTCTGCCTGCGATGGACGGTTGGAAAATAGGTTACATAAGCATATCTCACCATTGAATTATAAAAAGACAGTATGATAAAAAATCTTTTATTGACAATGCTTTTGACAGTCGGCATCACCGCTTCAGCCCAAGAAGCATTGGATAGCAGGCACACGATTGTCTCTCCCGAAATACATGACGATAACCGGGTTACTTTTCGGCTGAAGACCCCGGACCATGTTGCATCGGTGAGAGTAGGTAGTGATTGCTTTTCTTCAGGAGGTGCCGATTTGAAGAAAAATGCGGAAGGAATCTGGGAATATACGACCCCGGAGCCTTTGCCTTCTGAGTTGTACAGCTATTTCTATGTAGTAGATGGCATGATGATGTTAGACCCCTCTAACGTGTATATAGTCCGGGATGTATCCACGACGATGAATATCTTTATCATAGGTGGAGGCATTGGAGACCTTTATAAAGTCAATGCCGTGCCTCACGGGACGGTCTCGTGGGTATGGTACGACAGTCCGTCGTTGCAGATGAAGAGACGTCTCTCCGTCTATACACCCGCCGGATATGACCCCGGTTCGAAACGGAAATATCCGGTACTTTATCTGTTGCACGGTATGGGAGGGGACGAAGAGGCATGGTTGGCCCTCGGGCGTGTGGCGCAGATAATGGACAACCTCATAGCGGCTCGCAAGGCACACCCCATGATTGTAGTAATGCCCAATGGCAATGTAGCGCAGGAAGCAGCTCCCGGAGAGTCTGCACTCGGGCTTGTCCCTCCGACGCCCTATCTGCCGAAGACGATGGAAGGGACATTCGAAAGCACATTCCCCGATATCGTGCAGTACGTCGATACGCATTATCGCACATCCCGTAAAAAGTCGCATCGTGCCATTTGCGGATTGTCGATGGGTGGGTTCCATGCCAAATTTATATCGGCACGATACCCCGACATGTTCGATTATATCGGGTTGTTTTCGGCAGCCGTTGCACCCGGAGAAAAAGTACATAGTGAAGTCTACGAGAATATGGAACTCAAATTGAAAAAACAGTTCGATACCTCTCCCGAATTATATTGGATATCCATCGGTAAAGATGATTTCCTGTACAGTGCAAACCTCGATTACAGGAAATTCCTTTCTCTCAACAACTATCCTTATACTTGGTTCGAGACAGAAGGCGGTCATTCTTGGAGAAATTGGCGTCACTATATTTCCCGGTTTGTTCAGGAAGTATTTAAATGACTGTAGACAAACCGGGAATTTCCGGTATGAGCAGGTGCGCCAAGACCATTTTGTTGCATCTGTATCGATAATACGGAAATGTATACGTAAAGACAAAACTAGCTCTTATATACTGATTATTAATATGTTGTGTATATAATGCAAAAAAAGTCTCACATGCATAAAAGAGACAAATATGCAAATTAATTAGACAAAAATCGATAGTACTTATATGAATCAATGCATTACTTTGTATAGTGGAAACCGAACTAAATTTAATATACATGAGTCTTAACAAATTTCAAATTCCAATGAAAAATATATGCCGGTTTTTTTTACTGATGGGACTTATATTGTTTGCTCCGGTAATGATATATGCCGAGATAAAAAACGTGAAAGGCATTGTTGTAGATGAATCCGGAGAATCCCTGATTGGAGCTACCGTAAAAGAAAAAGGAACAGCCAATGTTACTGTCACAAATTTCGAAGGAGTATTCAATCTGAAACTGACGACTCCCAAACCCGTGTTGGAAATCACCTACTTGGGATATGAAACAGCAACATATCCTGTGAAAACCTCGCAAGTAAAAGTGGTCATGAAAGTTGCGGAAAAATTGCTCGATGAGACTGTTGTCGTGGCATACGGTACACAGCGGAAAGTCACCGTGACAGGTTCCGTCGCCTCTATCGGGGCCGACGACATCAAGAAAAGTTCTGCCCCGAATATCACGGCAGCCATTGCCGGACGGCTTCCCGGTCTGACGACCATACAGACCAACGGTGCCCCGGGCAAGGACGAAGTGACGATGTTTTTACGCGGGGCAGCTACGTACAACGATAAGAAACCCTTGATTCTGGTCGACGGTATTCCCCGAGAAAGCATCCGCGAAATAGATGCCAACGAAGTACAGTCGATTACCGTTCTCAAAGACGCCAGTTCTACAGCCGTATTCGGAGTGCGGGGAGCAAATGGAGTAATCCTTGTAACTACCCGGAGAGGAGAAAAAGGAAAAGTTTCCGTCCGTCCCTCCTTGTCGTACAGTATGCAGACATTCGCCCGCAAATCTACCCGGCGCAATTCGTGGGATTATGTGCGCTTGCTCAATGAAGCACGTAAAAACGAAGGTGCAGCCCCTGAGTTTGACGAAAAAGACATTGCCAAGTTCGACGCCTGGCGCGACGGTTCAGGGCCCTCTAATCCTGTCGACCGTTACTGGTATCCCAATACCGATTGGCAGAGCATTTATTTCAAAGACTATGCCTCTATGGTAAAAGCCAATGTCGACATATCGGGAGGTTCCGACCGGTTGCAATATTTTGTAAATGCGGGGTATGTATATCAAGGAGGTATGTACAATACCGAACCGAAATCACAGTTGGGATATGACCCTCAGGCAAAAATGAACCGGTACAATTTCCGTTCCAATATCGACTATTCTTTCAGTAAATGGATAAAAGCCTCTTTTGACCTCTCCAGTTTTATCGAAAAAGTAAACGGGACAAACGGAGTGGAATCGGCCGTCTGGGGCGATGCGATAACAGCCCGTCCTACATCACCCGGTCCGCTTACCGAAGCCGGATTCAAAGTACGTGAGAACGGAACCGATTCGGAGGGCAATGTCCTTGTACACGATGTCAGGCCCGGGCAGGTGGTGCACGACCCGGTACAAACCCTGGAATCAGGGTACGGAAATATGAATCGTAGCGGATACAATTTGCAGACACGTTCCGGAGTGAACGCCATAGCATCTTTAAATGTAGACCTCGGATTTATAACAAAAGGTTTGAGCCTTAAAGGATTGGCATCGTTCGAGTCGAGGAGCAATAACGTAACTACCGCATTGAAAGGTTTCGTAACATATAAGTATGAACGAAAACCCGCCGGATTGGATGAGCCCATTTATACCTTCGACGGAGATAATGAAGAGGACGACCCCTTGAGCCTGCACCGTTCTACGACAAGCAATTACTTCCTCAATATGCAGATGCAACTGAACTACAACCGTACATTTAACAGCAAGCATTATGTAACCGGTATGGTGCTTTTTCAGAGAGACTTGCGCGAGGTGGCCAGCGGAGACATTCCCTACAATATGGTGGGGCTGTCGGCACGTGGTACATATGCCTTCGATAGCCGTTATTTGGCGGAAGTGAATATAGGCTACAACGGTACCGAGCAGTTTGCTCCTTCCAACCGGTTCGGGTTTTTCCCCGCCTTCTCTTTAGGTTGGGTCATATCGAACGAGTCCTTTATGAATAACTTGCGCGACAACGGAATCATCTCCAATTTGAAGTTGAGGGCATCCGTCGGTAAAGTAGGGAATGACGGCTTGGGTAGTACCCGTTTCCTGTATCTGGACAATATCGATTATCATATTGATATAAACCATATTCGTTCTCTTGGAAACGGAGGAAAAATTACCGAACGTATGTTAGGAAACAAGAACATCCATTGGGAAGTAGCTTGGAAGCAAAATTATGCAATCGATTTGTCGCTTTTCGATGACTTGGACCTCACGTTCGATTACTTTATCGAAGACCGTAGCGATATTCTTATCGAGAGAAATACAGTTCCGGCTATCTCAGGACTTACATCGTCGCAATTACCGAGAGTAAACATGGGTGAGATAAAAAACAAAGGATACGAAATTACCTTGGATTATAATAAAAATATCACCCGGGACTTGAACGTCAATTTGGGCGGAAATTTCTCTTATGCGAGAAACAAGGTCATATCGGCCGATGAAGCCATATTGTCTGCCGACTATGCTTACAGATACCGTGAGACAGGATTCTCCTTAGGACAGAATTGGGGATACGTCATCGACCGTACCGTAGACCCCGCACATGGGAAAGACGGCTCCGGATTTTTCAATAGCAAAGAAGATGTCATCAATAGCGGGCTCACCTATGAGACCGGAGGTGGTAGTCCTCAACCGGGTGATTTTATCTATAAAGACCTGAATGGAGACAATATTATCAATGAGAAAGATATGGCTCCTGTCAAATACTCCTCTTTAGTGCCTCGCATAAGCTACGGATTCCATGTAGGCGCTTCCTACAAAGGATTCGATTTCTCTGTCATGTTCCAGGGAGTAGGGCAATACTCCAAATACTATTCGGGACGGGGCATATTCGAGGAAGAAGGTTCCAAATACTATCTGGATATTTGCGACAATCGCTGGAATGAAGAGCGTTATGCCAATGGCGAAAAGATTACCCATCCGCGTTTGGCAAATTCCGGTTCTACAAGCCATATACAGAACGAATACTATATAATGGATGCCGCCTATATGCGTCTCAAGAATGCAGAGATAGGATATACATTCCCTGCACGACTTACCCGGAAAGCGAAAATGAGCCATGTACGCATCTATATCTCCGGAGACAACCTCTGTACCTGGACGGCACTGCCCACAAAAGCTTTCGACCCGGAACAGGCTTCTGTGGTAGACTATCCCTTGATGCGGACATTCAATTGTGGAATCAATATTCATTTTTAACATTCTTAGATATGAGAAAGAAACTATTATATATCTGCGTTACAGTTGCTTTGTTGCTGCCGCTCGGTTCTTGTAGTGATGTGATGGATGTCACTCCTGATGGACGTTTAACCATGGAGGAGGTGTTTTCTAATCCAGATTATGTTCCTGCCTATTTTTCTACGGCATTTGATGCCATACCGTTTAAAATGTCATGGTATTACTGGTTTGACAATTTGCCTTCAGCGTTGAGTGATGAGTCTTGGTCGTGTGATGATGTGGAAGGTACAGGTGCTGTTAATGCTTATAAAGGACAGGGGAGTGCTCGGGAAAATATATTTGAAACAATGTATAATGATCAGTTCGATTATGGATATTGGAATAAATATTGGAAGTCAATACGAATTTTAAATGTCTTTCTTAAAAATCTGCCTACAGCGTCAGTAGATAGTGAAAATAATCGTTCTCGATGGGGAGCAGAGGCTCGAGTATTACGTGCTTTTTATTATTTGCAATTGGTAAAGTGGTATGGTGCTCTTCCGATAATTAAAGAGCCATTTCCTGATGATGCTGATTATTCAACTCTGAAAAAGAATACGGCGGTAGAATGTTTAAAGTTTGTCGTAGAAGATTGTGAAGAGGCTATGAAGTGTGAAGAGCTTCCATGGAGAATTACGAATAGCGAGGAATTTCGTCGGTTATCTCGTGGAATTGCAGCTGCTATATGTTCACAAGCTGCTTTATATGCTGCAAGTCCATTATATAATAATGGTGAGAATCTTTGGGACTGGGCATATGAAAAGAATAAAATATGTTTTCAAAAATTGAAAGAAAATGGTTATGAGTTATATACCCAGCATTTATATCCGGAAGAATATTCTTGTTCCTATGGAGAGTATTTTGTTCAAAATGGTGGTGGTAATGGAGCTAATCCTGTAGATAAAGAAACAATTTGGGGAAGTTTGAAAGATAACCATCCGATGTGGTGGGTATGGGGATTACCTATACAGAGCAATTACCGGGCGGGATGCGTGCCTTCTCAAGAGTTGGTCGATGCTTATGATATGCTGGAGACAGGAAAACCTGTTCTGGACCTGGAGAGACCCTACCTCGACGAGACACATTTGCAGCCTAACTATACCGAAGGTTCAGGGTACAATCCCGCACGTCCTTACGAAGGCAGGGATCCGCGTTTTTATGCTACAGTAATCTATAACGGTGCCTATATATACGTAGGTAATACGAAATCTGTCGTGCAGACTTATAACGGAGGCAATTGTGAGCTTCGAGACAATGACCGCCGATACACCCGTACCGGTTACTATCTGAACAAATATCGTAATTGGCAAGCTTTTTCTGGGATGCCGGGAGCTGATGGTAAATGGAAATTTTATCGTATGGGCGAGGTATATCTCAATTTGGCTGAAGCTGCCATTGAAGCCGGACATATAGACGAAGGGTTGGCGCTTATCAACGATATACGGCATCGGGCAGGATTCGACCCCTCGGTAGACGTGACAGCGACTACTCAAAATGAAGCACGTTTGTTGTTGAGGCACGAACGCCAAGTTGAGTTTGCCTTCGAAGAACACCGCTTCTTCGATACAAGAAGATGGACGAGAAACGAAGAAGATCTGGAGAACGAAAAGTTCTGTACCGGTATGAGGGCCAAACGTTCGGGGCTCAAACTGACATACGAACGTTTTATCGTCGGTTCTGACGGTTCGTCGCCCAGCAAGCTTTCCTATAAAGCCAAATGGCATTTCTTGCCGATACCGATTGATGATGTGTCATCATTGGAAGACCAGACCGGAGACCGCTGGCAGAATTATGGTTGGTAACAAGTCTTAAAAATATAATCATGAAAAAAATAAGAAAAATAGTAATGATTCTTGTGGCGGCTTGCTCTCTGGCAGGAGTTGGCGAGGCTGCTTCTCAAACAAAACATCTGGCCGGAGTCGTTCGCGACGAGGCAGGAAACCCCGTTCCCGGAGTATCCGTCAAAATATTGGATTCATGGCAATACGTCATAACCGATTCTGAAGGCAGATTCTATATAAATACCGATAAAGCCGACGGCAAACTCTCTTTTAGCTGTATCGGTTATAAAAACGAGATATTGCCGATAACCGAGAATTCGGATATGGAAGTGAAAATGCTCCCCGATGCCTCATGCAGCGATGAAATGCTCGACATTGCCTTAGACCGTACCGAACCGCGTTTTTCCTACACCGGGTCTATGAGTACGGTGAAGAGCCGAGAGATAGAACTGTGGCAGTCCAAAGGCCTTACCGAAACCCTTCAAGGAAAGCTCGCGGGATATCATGACGGACATATCAGGGGACTCAGTTCGATGAACGGCGAAGCGATATTGATAGTACTCGACGGAGTGCCGGCGCCAACCCTCGATTTGAATTCGCTCGACCCGAGAAGCATAGAGTCGGTCTCTATACTGAAAGATGCCGCAGCAAAGGCACTCTATGGCCCCCTCGGAGCACAGGGAGTGATATTGGTTACGACCAAGAAAGGCCGTCCCGGGAAAACTCAAGTCAATGTGAATCTGAATTTTGCTCTTGAGATGCCTACTGTAAAGGCCGATATGCTCGACTCTTACCAATACGCCGTTTTACGTAATCAGGCACTGGCCAATGACGGGTTGCAACCCGTTTACAGCCCGGACGACATCACTGCTTTTGCCGATGGTACCGGTATCGACAACGACTGGCGCAAAATCTTCCTGAAAGACATGCGTACCTCGCAACGGTACAATATAGAACTCAGCGGAGGGAACGAGAGAGTACGTTATTATGTCAACGGCGGTTATGCCCGTACGGAAGGAATGTATAAAGTAGACTGGAAAGAAAAGTATAATCCCGCCAACTTCGAGAACCGTTTTACACTGGTATCGAATATCGATATCGACTTGTTCAGCTTTATGACAGCATTCCTCAATACAAATATGAGGATATACCGTAACAATGAAACCCGGGGAGGAGATATTATCAATAAAATTTATACGACCCCCAATACGATAGAAGGGCCTTTGGTCGATGGTAAAATCGTAACCACCGAGAATTTCTCCGATCCTATATATGGTTCTATCAATTATAAAGGAGTAAATCAGGAGACAGCCACGGATGTGAATGCCGATTTCGGGTTGAATCTGGATTTGAGTGCCCTCACCAAAGGACTTTCGCTTAAAGGCATTGTCGGGTACCACTCATATTATACCGGTATCCGGAAAGGGGAGTACGACTATGCCCGTTACGTAAGGAATGAAGAAGGGGAACTCGTACTCTTCGGTACCAACGTGGAGAAAGCCTTGAGTTGGTCCAAGAGCGCTTCGACCGTATATTTTATGAATTTTCAAGGAATGCTCGAATACAACCGTACCTTCGGAGCCCATTCGGTCGATGCCTTTTTGAATTATCTGGCCGAAGACCGTCTCGGTGACAGTACCAGTGCCGGATGGCTGCTGCCTTTCCGCCGAATACAACTGGGAGGACATGCAAAATACGGTTACGATGGCCGCTATTTCCTGCAATTCGACTTTACACATGCCGGTTCCGAACAGATGAGGAAAGGCAATCAGTTTCATTTCTCTCCGACGGTATCCGGAGCCTGGGTCGTATCGAATGAGAAATTTATGAAAAACCAGAGTGTATTGGATTTCTTGAAATTTAGGCTCTCTTTCGGAGCCCTTCAGTACGACAACTTGTGGAATTTTTCGAGCCGCTACCTGTATGCCGATGACATCAGAGATATGGGCGGTAGCGGGCTCATAGGCTCTATATTTACCAATTTTCTCGTCTCAGAAGGAGCCTTGGGAAATCCGGATATCAAATGGGAAAAGTCGTACCAGCAAAACTATGGCGTAGATATGACTCTCTTCAACTCGTTGAGTCTGTCGGTAGACTATTGGCGTACCCAACAGAGAGGAGTACTGTGCCAGAGCGACTTGACCCCTGCCCTGAGTGGTTTCACCGGAGACAAACTGCCCTATACGAATGTCGGCAAAGTACAGAATCAGGGAGTGGATATCGAAGTCGGATATAGTAAAAAATGGAATTCCGGGTTTGAAATCGGGGTGACCGGAGACTTCGCCTGGAACAAGAACGAGATAATCGATGCAAACGACCTCAATTATTCCAGTATCGGGTATTATTACCCCTTCCGCAAGACCGGATACAGCATCGGGCAGAAATTCGGTTATCTAATCGATTATTCCAACGGTAACGGCTTTTTCAACAGCCGGCAGGAAATTGCAGACCGTAAACTCGTTTATCAGGATGTCACACCCCGTGTCGGTGACTTTATCTATCGCGACCTGAACAGTGACGGTCTTATCGACGAGCGAGACAAAGCCCCTCTCGATGGGGTAAAAACCATGCCCAGCTTTATGGCAGGGGCTTCCGTACAGATGAAATATAAAAACTTCGACCTCTATATCCAGTTGCAGGGAGAGACCGGGCGCAATGCCTTTTATGACGGGCTTGGCGTATTCGAAAATCAGGCACAAGGCGTATATCTGGACATACACCGGAATGCCTGGACTCCCGAACGCTATGCCGCCGGGGAAAAAATAGAATATCCGGCATTGACATCGACAACTTCATCGAGCTTGCTGGCCAATGAATTTTTTGTCTCCAAAGCAAATTATCTGCGGCTCAAGAACGTCACTTTAGGGTACTCTTTACCTGATAAAATCGTTAAGAAGATGAAAATGAACCAGTTCCGAATATATATCACAGGGCAAAACCTCCTGTCGATGACCGACCTTAAGTTCAAAGGATTTGATCCTGAGTCCAAGAGCATCGATTCGTTTGTGTACAGGATGTTTAATTTCGGGTTGAATATCAATTTCTAAATAAATATAGGATAAGTAAAATGAAAAGATACAGATTATCATATATTGCACTGGCCGCATGGGCGGTAATCTCATTCGGCTGCACCTCTATCGAAGATTATCCTGACGGAAGACTGGAATTTGACCAGATATTCGAAAATCAGAAACTTCTCGGAGGCTACCTCAACAGTTGTTACGGTGCAATCGGGAATAACATGGGAAACAATTATACAGATAATACGTTTCTGGCTTCGGCAAGCGATGAAGCCCATGACGTAGGCGATGTCACCAATGGAGTGATGTCCCAGTGGTGCAACGGCTTTGTATCGGCATTCTCCAATCCGTTGGGAACTCCGGAAAAGTGGGATTATTATGAACCTATCAGGAAATGCAACATCATAATTGCCCGTATCGCTACCGCTAATATGCACTTGGAAGACCAGCGGGAAAGCTACAAAGGAGAAGCACACGGCCTCAGAGCCTTTTATTATCTCCAGATGATTAAGAATTACGGAGGAGTGCCCATTATCCTCGACGACCCCTCTGCCGAAGGGTACGACTTCTCCAAACTGCGTCGTGCCACGTTCTCCGAGTGTGCCCGGCAGATTATTTCAGACTGTCGTATTTCCATGGAAAATAAGACACTGGGATGGCACTCCGGGTCATCCGATAGTTACCGCTTCCGGTGGAGCAAGGCGATGAGTGCGGCAATAATGTCACAAGCCGCCTTATATGCGGCCAGTCCCCTCAATAACGATGGCACGTTGGATTGGGACGAAGCTGCCCAGATAACGAAAGAAGCGCTGGACCTCTGTCTGGCAAACGGGTATTCCCTGTACAAGGCCGTCCCCTCGGGAGGATTTGCCTCCTTGGCATATACCCCTTACGACATGTATTTCATGACAGCAGCCGATGTAAGGGGAGTAGAAGACCCGGAAACGATAATGACCGGGCGTAACAAACTCACCGTGTGGGAGCATTGCGGATTGCCCGTTACCGAAGGGCAAGTACGGGCAGGCTCATGCCCTTCGCAGGAGCTGGTAGACAGCTATGAGACCATCGACGGAGAGATGCCTATACTCGGATACGAAGACGAAGACCATTTGAGACCCATCATCAATCCGAAAGCCGTGCTGTATGATGAGAATAATCCCTTTGCCAATCGGGACCCGCGCCTGAAAGCGTCGATATACTATAACGGGGCTCCCTTTCAGGTCGGAGGAGACACCTACGTCTGGACATTCGAAGGAGGAAATTGTGCCTTGTCGAGTACGAACCGGAGAAATACACGTACAGGATATTATATGCGTAAGTTCGGAAACCCCACGTCAAACCGTGCCAACGGTAACAATGACGGCTACTTCCGTATATTCCGTCTGGCAGAGTTGTACCTCAATTATGCCGAAGCCTTGAATGAAGCCGAAGCATCTGATATAGCTCCCGATGCCGCTGTAGATGCGGTAAATGCAGTCAGGGACAGAGTAGGGATGCCCGACATTCCGTACGGGCTGGCAAAAGACGAGTTTCGGAAAAGATTACGCAACGAGCGCCGGGTGGAATTTGCCTTTGAAGAACAGCGTTTTTATGACGTGCGTCGTTGGAAAATACTGCATGAGACCGACCGGATTGTCACCGGTATGCGGGTGACGGACGAAGGCAAATACGAACGGTTTGTCGTAAGCCGGCGCAATGCGTATACAGACAAGTTCCTTCGTTTCCCGATACCGGGAGAAGAAGCGATACGCTTGCAGGTACATACCGGGCTCAATTTCCAGAATCCCGGATGGGAATAATCCCTTATAATGTTTCCTTAAAAGTAAAAAAGAACCGGAAAGTAAATATAACAAGATGAGCAAACAAGAAAAAATCATTCTGGCAGGATTGAGCCTGTTGCTGGTGACGTCAACGCTGAAAGCCCAGACATGGGAGACATATCCCGATACATGGGTGGCTGTTGACGAATTGGGGAGAAATGTAGCCCAGTCCGATGAGGGTGTGACACGCGGCAGTATCGACAAGAACTGCACAGTCGGCATGTTTTATTACATCTGGCACGGAATGCATCCGATGGCAGGAAAAGATGTGACGGAACTTCTCAAGGAAAATCCCGATAATCCCGATTGGGGAGCCGAGCAGACCTTCCATTGGGGGAGTAAGCCCTGGTTGGGATACTACACGGCAGGAGACAAATACGTCGTGGCCAAGCACATGCAGATGCTGGTCGATGCAGGAGTAGACTTTCTCTTCCTGGATGCTACCAATAGTTATCATTATCCCACGCGGGTAGAAGTGCTGATGCGCGAGATGGACCGGCGGGAGGCTTTGGGCATGAAAAGCCCGAAACTGGCATTTATGGTACACTCCAACGCTACGGCAACAGCCGAGAATATATACAATACCTTTTATAAAGACAGCAAATATGATAAGTACTGGTTCGAGTATGAGGGTAAACCTCTCTTGCTCGGGAATAAGGCCGAGATATCCCATACCCTGGTGAAAGGATTGGTAGACCGCTTTACCTTCCGTAATTCCTGGGCGTGGATGGGCGGGGCGAATGCCGACGAGTGGGCTTGGCTCGAATATTATCCGCAACGTCCCGGATGGACAAGCGTGTACAACAGTATTTTGGGGACGACGGTGAAGAAGACCGAACAAATCTCGGTCAGCGTAGCCCAGCATGCGACGACCAAAGTGGGGAAGAGCTACCACGGGGGCAAACAGCCGGCATACGACAAATACGGGCTATGCGAAGAAACCCCTTACGGGCTGTATTTCCAAGAACAGTGGAACCACGCCATAGATGTGCATCCGCCCATCGTGATGGTGACCCAGTTCAACGAATGGATAGCCCAGCGGTTTGTGATTCGCAATCAGGGAGAATATGGAAACATCCGTCCGGGAGCCACAGCCAAAATCGGGGAGACATACTTCGTCGATGTCTACAACGCCGAGTTCAGCCGCGATTTGGAACCCGGTACACACCCCCTGATACGGGACAACTACTATTTGCAGTTGGTTTCCAATACACGCAAGTACCGGGGGGTAAATAAGATACCGGTGCCCACTGTAAACCTGTCGATAGATATAAACGGGGATTTTTCCCAGTGGGATGCCGAGCCTGTGGAATATCGGGACGATAAAGGCGATGTAGCATACATATCGAGAGACGTGCAGACGGCAGAGACCCTTGAACGGAAATCCAACGACATTGTCATGGCCAAAGTAACCAAAGACGCCGGCAATATCTATTTCTATGTAGAGACGATGGACGATATAAGCGACTTCGAATCATCGAAATACTGGATGCGCCTGCTACTCAACACCGATACCGACTACACGACCGGATGGGGCGGATACGATTATATGGTGTACAAAGATGCCGCTACCGGCAAATATTCGTTGATGAAGAACCGGCAAGACAAATTCCTCTGGGAAACGGTAACCCCTGTGGAATATAAGGTTGTAGGAAACCGGATGCAAGTATCTGTACCCAGGGCTGCGTTGGGACTCGCCGGAGACCGGGACATAGACTTCAAATGGGCCGATAATATCACCGATAACGACCCCGACATCATGACATTTATATCGGACGGGGATGTCGCACCCAACGGACGTTTCAACTATCGTTACAAAGGGGCTTCCTTGCCCTCTGCGGTAAGCCGTGTCGAGAAAGACGATACAAATTTCACAATAACCTGTACCGACGGGAATGTGGCATTCTCCTACAATGATTCTGCCGAAGTATCCATTCAGGTTTTCGATATTATGGGGCGTATGATGAAGTCGATAGAAGAGCCCGGACACGGTGCACGGATGATGTTGGACGATGGAGTATATATGACCCGGTATTCCCTTGATGGCAGGTCGGGTACGCAGAAATTCGTAGTAAGGTAAACTGGTAGCCCGCATTCCTTGAACCCCTTTTCGGCAAAAAAATGCAGAGCCTTTTGCGAAGCAGGGGGCGGGAGTGTGGTACCGGACAAAGGAAAATAACATGTAAAAAAGAGACATGTAATATTTATTATTCACTTAAATCAAAACAATTATGAAATTGAAGTTATTACATTTAGTTGTATGTTGCTTGTTAGCAACGAGTGCCTATGCGCACAGAGATAATTATTTTGGATTTGCAATGGGGGATAATCCCTCAGCAGATGGTTGGAGCGTAACAGGAGGGACAGGAGAAGCTTTTGATGGACTTTATATAGTGACGGCAGATGGTAATGGTCCTGTAACATGGACTAGGGATTTGTCAAAAGTTGCTGGAGAGAAAAAACAGCCTTATGTAACACGGGCAATTTTAAAATTTATCTCAGGAACAGAAAATGCTGGATCTGCTCATATCGTTCCTAAAGTGGTTCTTCGTAGTTCGGAAAATACAGTATTGACAACTTTTAACTTTGAAGTTGCTCCTGATAATACAGAAACACAAGTATGTGATACAGCAATTAACAAGTTAACAGAACCATTTGCAGAAGAAGTAGGTTTTATTGATGTAATATTTGAGAATCCTAAACAGGGTGAAATGATTTCTTTTAATTATATCCAGCTGTCGAGTGATTGGTTCATGCCTGAATTGAGAATGAACGACACTATCTATATCCAGGCAGAGGACTACAACGAGTTCTGGATAAATAACCGTAAAGCATATTCTCCGATAGGTGGGGGAGCGAATCAATATCGTGAAGACGATGCCGATTTATATGTTTCATGGCAAGATGACGGAGCTTTCTTCCAGTCGTGGACTTTGGGACATGGGCACAAAGACGACTGGTATGGTCGTGCCGTTAAGAACATGTGTCCCAGCGGAGCCGATTGGCAGGTTTATAAAGGTGAGTATATCGATGAGGCTTCCAATATAATAACAGCCGAAAGTGCCAAGAAAAACTGGGGTGCCTGGTTGGAATATACATTTGACGTACCCGAAGACTGCGTGGCCGATATATCCTTAAAAATAGGAACCCACTGGGCTGTTTACTCTCCTATTGGAGGAACAGGAACCGAAAGTTTTGGCAAACCTCGTGAAGAAGGAGGATATATAGTAGAAGGCATGGCCGAAGACTGGGTAAAGAAATATTGTGCAACGGTAGTGACCTCTCTCGACGGTAACAACCTGACCACCAACTGGAGCTCATACCCGAAACTCAATGGACATTCGCAACTGGAATATGCTGCTTTGGCAAGCGACCCTTACAGCGGATGGACGAGCACGCAAGTACTTAAAGACGGCAATCTGGTAAACAGCGACACCCTGTTTATATATCCGAATCCCCGTGCGGGAGACCCCGACAATGGCAATCCGATGACTGTATGGTCTACCTATTACAAGAGCGAACTGTATAAGGAACTTGCACAGAGAACCGGAGATGAATCACTCAATGCCTATATAAAACCCGACTATGCGGATGTTCCCTTGACCAAAGGACGCCACACCATAAAAGTACAGTCATTGGCACCGATGATGCATTTCGACGAAATAAGGATTACAGCGAAAAAAGGTACCGTAGGGACCGAAAAATCGATTGCTGAAGACACTGAAAAACTCGTCGTATATCCCTCTCCGGCAACGGACGTTTTACATATCAAAGGAATCGAAAGCAATTATGCCATTATCGATTTGAGAAGTGGAGCAACCGTTATCGAAGGCTTTGGAAATACCGTAGATGTATCCGGTCTGAGCGCAGGAGTATATGCTGTCAGAGTAGGAACACAGACCCAAAGTTTTATCAAAAAATAATTGAGTAAAAACACCTTTTAAAAGTCGGAGTTTCCTGTTGCAGTAATGACAGGAGCTCCGGCTTGTATAAATATCCGGAAAACAGATATAAGGACAAACCTATGAAGTTCATCAGAATATTCGCACTCTTGCCGTTCTTAGGAGTTGTGTCGATAATGAATATATCGGCACGCAGTCTCAGCAGCGATTTGAAGACCTTGGCGCAAAACAGCCGGTACAAGATGATGCTCTGTGCCCATCGCGGGAACACTGCCGCCGGATTTGAAAACAACGTACCCGAGAGTTCGTTGGAGGCTCTCGAATGGGTGGTAGCGAAAGGCATCGATATGATAGAGATAGATGCCCGTGTGACAAAAGACAGCGTTATTGTAAACTTTCACGACCCTTATATCGATGCTACTACCAACGGCACAGGTGTGTTGGAAGCTATGACTTACAATGATAGTAGTACCTTTGTGGCGGTTAAAATGTCATATGATTTTAGTTATTAAGAAGTTAGTTAGACTATAGAATAATCGTTAAATAAAAACAAATATTGTAAAGAAGATAAGCAGGATATAAATTATATCTCGCCTGAGGTTCAAATAATTGTAGTTGAGGTTGAAAAAGGATTTGCGCAATCCTCTCGTATAGACGGAATTTTTGAAGATAATGCAGAAAATGATTTCTGGACAATTAAATTAATAACAGACCTCTATATCAATGAAAATAACGAGACATATAACCACGATGTTGTTCAAGGCAACTATTTCTTTGTTAACACTGGCATTTGTAGCTTGTAAAAGCGAAATAGAGACTTCATTAACTGATACTGATACATTAGAATTTGGAGTCAATCTAATAATGTTGCCTGACACGAGAACACACTTAGGTGATAAGACAGATAATCATTACGAGTTGCTTTGGTCAGCAGGAGACAAAATATCCGTAAATGGATATCAATCAGAAGAGGTGCCAAACGAATATGTAAATTCTGTGAATGCTACTTTTACAGTCCCAAATATGCAGCCAGCCTCTTCATATAGCGTGGTTTATCCGTCTTCAGTCGTGGATAGTGAAGATTATACAAGAATACATCTTCCTTTTACCTATTGCCACACAGAAACAGGTATTCCTGCTGGTTCATCAGTTGCAGTTGCTAAAACATCCGATTCTCAGTATATACACCTAAAACATATTTGTGGCTTCCTGAGAGTTACTATCAATGACAATGAGAATTCATCATACCCTAAGGTTATGCTTTCCATACCGGGAGCAGCATTAGCTGGCGAATTTGAGGTAAATTACGAATCTGCAAGCATTACACCAATTGAAGGCCTTAACCAAATCTCCATTTCTGATGTAATTATCAAAGATGGCAAGGCAGAAATTGTATTCCCTTTGCCAGCAGGCGAATATTCTGACCTTGTGGTACATGTATACGATGGGAACAAATGCCTAAGAAAGGTTGTGAAAAAAATGACTATCCAGTCGGGAAGGATTTTAAATGTACCGGCCGTTGACTATAACACCTTAGAACAAGAAACCTACACCGGTCAAGGCAAGGTTCTTGATGCAACTACAGGAAAAGGCATTGCAGGAATTTCTGTATCTGATGGTTACACTGTAACTAAAACTGATGCGAATGGCGTATATCGAATTCCATTGCATTCAGATGCGCGTTTTATTTACTATTCAACCCCATCAGGATATGATATAAACTTAACTCAATCAAAGACTCCTGATTTCTACAGTAAAATTGCAGATCCAACCCAGGTAAATATTGTCGATTTCCATCTTACACCCTCTGATAATGGAGATAACTTTACTTTGATAGGTGTGGGCGACCCCCAATGTTCAAGTAATTCAGAGCTAAACCGTTACACTACCGAAACAATAGCTGATATCGTTTCAACAACAAGAAATGCTGGCTACAAAAATGTGGTTGCTGTCACGTTAGGTGACGTTACGTTCGACTCGAATAATCTATATGAAAGCCTAAAAAACTCTATGTCAAATGTAGCTATATCAGGCAATGATTATATCCCATTCTTTCAGACTATTGGCAATCATGATCATGATGGTTTGAGCCAGACTGACCCGACAGGACTCTTCCAAAGCCATTTCGGTCCGACTGATTATTCCTTTAATGTAGGTAAGGCTCATATAGTCGTTATGGATAATGTGTATGAAACTTCTATATCATCAACCTCAAAGCCGAATGGCAAGAAATGGGACTATCAGGCTGGATACACCGAACAACAATACAATTGGTTGAAAGCAGACTTAAGCAATGTGGAAAATCCACAGGAGAAATTATTAATATTTTGTGGACATATTCCTTTTAGAGCAGGAGGTTCTAATAACGGTTCCAATGTTAACACTGATAAATTTTACTCTGAAGTGCTGTCCTTGATGACTCAGTTTAATGAAGCTCATATCATGATAGGGCATACGCATTACTCACAAAACTGGATTCATGCTAACTATAAATGTCAGAATGGTAAGCCTGTTTATGAACACATCCATGGTGCTGCCTGTGGAGCTTGGTGGTCAACCTATAATACGGACAAGTTCGGAGGTCCATCAGGATATTCAATCTACTCCATTGAAGGAAATTCCATTGTGGATTGGACTGCCAAAGGAACAGGTAGACCTGCTGGCTACCAAATGAGAGTGTTTGATGGCAATAAAACGCTTACAGGAACGAAAGGCTACAGCTTCAACTGGTATACAACCTCTACTCTTTTGTTGATAGACAAATGTAAGATTAAAGGCAATAAAAATCTTCAGAATGCATTTGTAGTTCAGATTTGGGATGATGATTCTGATAACTGGAAAGTAGAGTTGAGACAGAATGACGCAAAGATAGGCGACTTCACAAGGCTTGCTGATAAGTCTTGTTCCAATGTTTGGGCTTCTTCGTTCTTTTATAATGAAGCGAATAAAATGACAGATCCATATTGCAAGACTACTGCCAGTCACTATTGGTATTTTAAGCCAAGCAATAATGTTAAACCGTCTGAGATGGACAACTGGAGTGTAGTGGCCACATTTACTAACCCATATAGTGGGAAGGTAAAACAATACAAGTGTGATGCTTTCACAACGGACTATTCTTCTTTGAAACAACAAATAGGCGAAAATCAACTATTAATACATTAATGCTAAATGAATGAAAATCGACTATTTAAAATGGGTGTAAGGGGTAATAATATCTCCCTATGTATATAAAAACATCAGATGCACGATGTATAACCATTATCACAATAATTAAAAAATTGTACAATATGAAAAGAACATTTCTATTCGTAGCATTACTATTGATATTTTCAGGGGCGGCATTAGCCAAAAAAGGCCCTAAAAATATTATTATCATGATAGGCGACGGCATGGGAATAAATCAGGTACAGGCTGCATATACCTCTAATGGAGGCTATCTGAATATGACCGACCGCTGCCCCTACTCAGGATTGAGGCGTACAAATTCGGCAAGCGACTACATTACCGACTCGGCAGCCGGAGGTACAGCCATAGCAACAGGAGTAAAGACCAAGAACAATATGGTAGGCATGTCCCCCGATACAGTACCTTTGAACTCTATCATACGTTTGGCGACACTCAAGGGCCTCTCTACCGGAGTCATTGCCACCCACTCCGTGACAGACGCGACACCGGCATCATTTGTCGCACATCGGCCCCACCGGTTTATGCACGAGGAGATAGCCGCCGATTATCTGGCAAGCGACATTACTCTTTTTATCGGAGGCGGAAGAATGCACTTTGAAAAAAGAAAAGACGGGCGCGACATCTCTGAAGAACTCCGGGCAAAAGGATATGAAATAGTATATTCATTGGAAGAGGCCCGGAAAACAACCGGGGACAAATTAGGGGCTTTAATAGCCGAAGACGCAGTAGAGCCTGCCTCTCGGCGCGACCCTGACCTGCTGGCAGATGCCACACAATTGGCTATCGACAAGTTGAGCAGTAACAAGAAAGGATTCGTGCTTATGGTAGAAGGGTCGCAGATAGACAAAGGCGGGCACAAGAATGACCAGAACTATATGATTAGCGAAACATTGGACTTTGACAGGGCAGTAGGCAAAGCACTCGACTTTGCCCAAAAAGATAAAAATACGCTTGTCCTGATTACCGCCGACCACGAAACAGGAGGAGTAACCGTTGCCGAAGGACACTATGGCAAGAAAAAAGTGGTCGTAAAATTCAATACCGGATGGCATACCGCATCGCCCGTGCCCTTTTTCGCTTACGGGCCCGGAGCAGAACTCTTCTCCGGATTCAAAGACAATACAGCATCCTTTTACCTGATGAAGGACTTATTGAAGTTAAAATAAATACGCGCGTGCCTCCCTCTCCTGGAAAAGCAGCAGAATGCCGTGCCGGAAAAGAAAAAAAACGAATTATATCATGAACAGGAAAAAGATGAGAACGAAAAAATATATCACTGTTATACCCCATGCGCCATTCATTACTATGGTGGCACTGCTCTTGTTGTGTACAGGAGCTGCAAAAGCAAAAGATTACCATATGGGGACATACAATATCCGTTGCATAAACGCTACCTTGACCGGTCTGCGGGACTGGGACAACCGGAAAGAATACGTTGCCAAAATCATTACAGACAACCGCTTCGACGTCATCGGATTACAGGAAATCGCCAATGACGACCAGGAAAACGACCTCCGGCAATTATTACCTGAATATTCGATGGTTACCTGGGGGCGTGAAAGTGCCGAGAAGAACGAAGGAGAACGGTTGGCAGTAGCTTTTAAAACCTCTGATTTTAACCTTCTGGACTGGGGGTATTATTTCCTGACTCCCGACCCGAAGGTGCCCGGACTGGCTTGGGACGCTGGATGTAAGCGGATATCTGTTTGGGCAAAACTTCAGGATAAGGACACCGGAGAGATATTTTTCTACTGCTCCACCCATTTGGACAATGACGGGGTTATTGCCCGTAAAGAAGGCACACGCATCAATGTAGAGATGATGAATAAGCTGGCAGGAGACTACCCCGTGTTTATCGTGGGTGACCTCAATGCCAAAGCTTCCGAAAAAGGCGTACATGCCGTGATGGGAGCCTACTATGACGACAGCCGGCTCACGAGTGGCCTTGACCTCTCGGCTTCGGGGCCCGAAGGAACATATTCGGGGTGGAACCCCGAGCGGTCAGATAACAAACGCATCGACTATGTGTACAGTCGGCATGCCGATGTAAAAAGCTATAAAGTCATTACAGAAGATTATGGAAGAGGGGAGACACCGTCCGACCACTTTTGCGTAATAGTCTCCTTGGCACTGAGGCAACCCGCTCTGCCGCAAAACATATATGTCTGCGGAGAAGAAGGAGACGATAATGGAGACGGTACTCTTCAGTCTCCCTTTAAGACTATCGGCAAAGCGATAAGTATGGCAAGCTCCTGTGACACGTTGAGAATTACCGAAGGCCGTTACCTGACGGAAAACCGGGAAAATATCGACCGGACAAAATACCTCAAAGTCAAGAGAACACTATGTATTATCGGAGGGTACGATAAGAAATTTGAGAAAATTACCGGATATACGACGATAGACGGAGACTTCAACGGAAATGACCGGTACGACGATGAAGGGAAAGTCATCGGGGGGAATGAAGACAATTGCAAACTGCTTGTGTACGTATACAGTCCCGCGCTTCTGCATATCGAAAATGTCAAGATATGCAATGCCTTCCTCGATGATAATACCGTGACAAGAGGAGCCGGAATTTATAGCATCGGAGCCGGAATCAAAATGAAAAACGTGATTTTTATGAATAACATCTCAAAGGCATCCGGCGGAGCTGTCAAGGCGACGACCGACATAGATGCGGAAAACTGCACGTTCTTCAACAACCGGGCAGCATCGGGAGGAGCAGTTTATGTATCGGCTAAAAACTGGTCGGCGACATTGCGGAATTGTCATTTTGAAGCAAATGTCGCAGAGTCGGGGAGTGCCTTGCATATAGACAAGAATACGACCCTTTATGCCCGGGGGAACAGTTTTATCGGCAATCATTCATCCCGGTACGGTTGCATATCCGTAATCGGAGAAGCGATAAGCAGTAAGTTTACATTCGTCAACAATACATTCGCCGGCAATGCCCTTGCATTTGAAGGTGAAGTCGGGGACGATATTCCGGGAGGAAGTGCCATATACTTCCGTGCCGGAACGGATGGGAAAATTTCGTTGGTGAACAATACCATTGCCGGAAATTTCTGTGAAAGTGCAGGAAACGCCTCCGGCTTCAAAGGTGCGGCAGTACAATTGGTTTCGGGCTGGGTCTTTATGTATAACAATATAGTAGCCGGAAATCACTCGACAGGCGGTATCGGTGATATATGCTACGAAAGTGCCGGTATAAAGAACTGTATGGGGAAGCACAACCTGTACACATCGGCCGACAATATCGTGATGAAACAATCCGGTACGGATATAATGGCAGCAGACTATGGCACGGGACTTTCTTGGTTGGCGCAGACCCTGGATGGGACGGTATCGGGCGACCGGTTCGAAGCCAGTCCCAAAAATGAAGGAAACGGAACCTATACGGTCGGGGTATTGAATCCGCAATACGGGACTACACCGATAAATAACCTGGCAAAAAGAGATTTGAACGAATACTATATGACCATGACCGATTTAGATGGCGGTCTCAGAGACGAAGCCCCCTTCACGCTTTTGGAGCAAGACCAGACAGGGCGTCCGCGAGACATGGAAGGGCACGCCACAATAGGAGCATACGAATATATCGGGACAATCGGTATCTGCGACCGGGCAGTTTCGGAAGCAAGAGCATACTACTTCGACGGACAAGTACGGTTTGCCGAGAAAATTGCCGGAGATTACAAAATATATGATGCAGAAGGCAAGTTAATACAAGCAGGACGGGTCGAAGACGATAAAATACCGGTTGTTGTGGGAAAATCACGAGGCATTTGCCTTTGTATCGTGAAAACAGAAGCCGGATATCGGTTTTGTAAATTTTTAAGACAAGAGTAGATAGGTTAGATAGGTGTATAAAGTTGTGTTTCTTTAAGAGCCGGTCTGGGTTTTCCAATTGAGGAAATATTATCAGGTCATTTTCTTCCGCTTTTTTCCCAGTTTTCTCTCGTCAGATAGCCCGCTATCATCCCCTTGACAACGGAAAAATATCCGCGAAAGAAATTCCCGACCCTGACTCGGGCAAAATCCAGGCAGGCACTTAAAGTTTTTTAGGAATAAACTCATTTCGGATTTTATTATAAATAGTGTGTGTGTCAATTAGATATCGTCCTCGCAAATGTATAAACCATACCGGAGCGAGGACGGTTTTTTTTACATGCCACTTACCATCACTTGCCTGTTCTTTTAATTATTGCAACTAATTGATTATAAATAAATTATAATAACTTCACATTCTTTCCATAGACAAGGATAATTGTATTTTGCTGAATTTCAAAGTTTTCCAGTAAATAAGTTACAAGGAAGAGGTATTTTTTACCTCTTTTTTAGTGGTGTAGCATATTTATTAATGGCGTGTAATATTATGCAAATAGAATACGTATTTTCGGGTTGTCTTTAAATCTTTGTGAAGTGAGATAATATGAAGATTGACGTTGATTTGTATCGATTTTTTGTATTGATGGATGGACTGATATTTTGATTAAATGATTATATCTTCTGTGGTTATAATAAATTCGATAAAATAGATATTAGTTTTCAATATTTACATGAATGATGTAAATAGTTAAATCTAATTTGTAGGTTTGGATATTTAGTTATATTTTTGTGAAAAACAGAGATTATATGATAGCAGAAATTAGATTTAAGAATATGTTCTCATTTAGAGACGAGGCTATATTAAGTTTTGAAGCTGATAGAAGTAAGGATATGGAATCATATCATGTCGTTGAATTGGGGGGTGATGTGAGGCTATTGAAAGTGGCTGTCATCTATGGAGCAAATGCTTCGGGTAAGAGTAATATTATTAAAGTTTGTGATTTCATCAAGTCATTCATTACTTATACTCCACTTAATAAGGCAGAACAAATTCAAATAGTCCCGTTTCTTCTGAATAAAACAAGTTCGAGGCAGTTATCTGAATATTCGATTTCGTTCTATTTGAAGAATGAGGAGAAAGCTGTTCGTTATGTCTATTCTGTAGCTTTAGACAGATGGCACGTAGCAAAGGAAAGTCTAATCTATTATCCAAGTCAACAGCCTGCTACTATATTTGAAAGAAATACTGAGAATAACGTATCTGTTATTAAATTTGGACAGAAAATCAAGATGTCGCAATCTGTCAAAGAGGAAATAACATTGAAGTGTTTGCATAATATGTCAGTTTTTGCTGCCTATATGCAGGTGAATACACATATTGTAGAACTAGAGACGGTTCTTCAGTATCTGGCCAATCAGGTTATGCCGGCTATCGTACCTGCATCGTCTTTAAGTCGTTATGCCGAAGAATCAATCAAGAATGAGTCTGCAAAAGATTATATTTTGAGGTATCTGCAGGAAGCAGATTTTAATATTTCAAATATTACTTCCAAAGAACAGGAAACGCATAAGGGTTCGATTAATTATACTATGTATCAGCATAAAGTTTCATCTGATGATGGTAACAATGATTATTATGAGTTCCCGGAACTGTTTGAATCGGACGGTACTATCCGTACATTTGGCTTAGCTGCTCAAGTGCAAAAGATTCTTGAAAGAGATGCTTTTCTCGCAGTTGACGAGATTGAATCTTCTCTTCATCCGAAATTGATAGAATACATCATTGAACGTTTTCTAAAAGAATCAGAGCAAGCCCAGTTGTTGTTCACTACACATTATGATGGACTGTTAGGAGAGGAAGATTTGCTTAGAAAAGATAATGTTTGGTTTACTGAAAAGAATCCGGATGGATCAAGTGTATTGTATCCTCTGACAGATTTTAAGGGATTGAATAGGATCAGTTCTCTCCAAAAGGCATATAAGTTCGGTAAATTCGGTGCAGTTCCTAATCTATAATCATGTACTTTTATGAGAAAATCGAGAAAAAATACAGCGACCAGACAGGTTATTCATTATCGTCGGTGAGGGTTTGACTGAATTATTCTATTTCAGTCATTTGAAAAAAATACTTGGTTATAGATACTCTATTTCTCCTCGTTTATTTGAAAACAATAGTATTGAGAAAATAG
>PPYE01071906.1_pt1 | contig 52939 bp, 40 predicted proteins | sample 1559881 | NCBI WGS metagenome assembly PPYE01 (sample SAMN08240022, study PRJNA423297) | Human gut metagenome, whole genome shotgun sequencing project.
TTAAAGCAGGTGACATAGGTAAGTATTTGACTGGATTTGAAGTGTTAAATCCTGAATTAGTTATTTGTCATTTAGATTCTAAAGCAACTATGCAAATCGATATTACGATTAACAAAGGTCGTGGATATGTTCCGGCTGATGAAAACCGCGAATATTGCACGGATGTTAACGTAATTCCTATCGATTCCATTTATACACCGATACGTAATGTGAAGTATCAGATTGAACCGTTCCGTGTTGAACAAAAGACGGACTACGACAAATTGGTACTTGAGATTACTACCGACGGTTCTATTCATCCGAAGGAAGCGCTGAAAGAAGCTGCAAAGATTCTGATTTATCACTTTATGCTCTTCTCTGATGAGAAGATTACATTGGAAAGCAATGATGTGGATGGCAATGAAGAATTTGATGAAGAAGTATTGCACATGCGTCAATTGTTGAAAACTAAACTTGTTGATATGGACTTATCGGTTCGTGCCCTCAACTGCTTGAAGGCTGCCGATGTAGAAACATTGGGTGATTTGGTACAATTCAATAAGACGGATTTGCTGAAATTCAGAAACTTCGGAAAGAAATCGCTTACTGAGCTTGATGATTTGCTGGAAAGTCTGAATCTTTCGTTTGGAACCGATATTTCTAAATATAAATTAGATAAAGAATAAAAAATGAGACATAATAAGAAATTCAATCATTTAGGTCGTACTGCTTCTCACAGAAACGCGATGTTATCTAACATGGCATGTTCTTTGATTAAGCACAAAAGAATCACTACGACTGTTGCAAAGGCTAAAGCTCTGAAGAAGTTTGTTGAGCCTTTGATTACGAAGTCAAAGGATGACACGACTAACTCTCGTCGTGTTGTATTCAGCAATCTGCAAGACAAGCAAGTTGTAACGGAACTGTTCAAGGAAATCTCTGTGAAGATTGCTGACCGTCCGGGTGGTTATACTCGTATCATCAAGACAGGACACCGTCTAGGTGACAACGCTGAAATGTGCTTTATTGAACTCGTTGATTACAACGAAAACATGGCTAAGGAAAAGGTTGCTAAGAAAGCTACTCGCACCCGCCGTTCTAAGAAAGCTGCTACTGAAGCTGCTGCTCCGGCAGAAGCTCCGGTTGCTGAAGCACCGGCAGTTGAAGAGGCAAAAGCGGAAGAAGCTAAAGCTGAATAAATCGACTATTCTTTTCAATATAAAAGCCGTCTCTTGTGAAAGGGGCGGCTTTTTTACTCTGCATTCGGATATTTTGGAAGGAAAGAAGATATATCTTTCCTAAACATTCATTAAAAGGTTCTACTATTAAACAATTAAATGAAACAAACTGTTATCTTTGCAGATAGATATGGCAAAGTTTCTGAAGGTGATATTATTCCTGGTCCTTGCTACTGCCTTTTGTGGAAGTGTGAGTGATGCATTTACCGTACAGACGGTAGATGAAATGGTTATTGCCGCTCAAGTTAGTTTAGGAGAAGAGGGGAATACACAGCGAAATGATGTTCGGCAAGGAAGTTATATTCCGGCTCCGAAATTGCCATACTTGTCAGATGCAGAACTTGCAAGCTCCGCTGGAACTACTCAGTTGCTCACCTTTTCACGTGCGCAACGTTTGTATACAACAGAATATATCCTTTCGTTAAAAGACATGATAGAGCGGCTGGCTCATCGTGACGATGTACTGTCATTGCATCGCTCGAAGTTGTTTGATACCAGCACCTCTTATCGTTGCCACCCTGCGTGTGAATATTATGTATTTACGCTCAGGCGAATTATCATTTAGACGTTTGAATGAATTCAGATTTATTTGCCTTATGTGGTCATAGACTGTACGAGGTGATTATTGGTATGTTTTATCAGTTAAACTTTTATTCATTTTAAACGATTTAAATTATGGCAACTCAAGCAATTGACGCAACTATTTTTGCGTCTACACACCCCGATATCGCAAAACGCACAAGTGTCTCCGGACTAATTTTTTCAGTGGCAATGCTGCTGTTAGGTATCCTTGTATTCGCATCAACTTTTGAAGTAACTGACCGCTCATCTACGCTTAGTATGTTGTTGATGGTGTTAGGTACGGCATTTTTCCTCTTAGGAATATTCCGTTTGTTCTGGAAATCTAAAGAAGTGGTATATATTCCGACAGGAAGTATTACTAAGGAACGCAGTGTGTTCTTCGATTTGAAACACATGGGTAAGTTGAAAGAGATGATTGAAAAAGGCCAGCTTTCTATTGAAGAAGGTGTAAAGAGTGAAGGAAGCGGTAATGTACGTTTGGATGTTATACTTTCTCAAGATAATAAATTTGCAGCCGTTCAGCTGTTCCAGTTTGTGCCTTATACATACACTCCGGTAACCTCTGTACATTATTATACAGGGAATGACGCAGCAACCATATCGGCTTTCTTGGCGAAGTGTAAAGTGAACTAACCCTCAGGGTTTTTGGACTTAACTTTGAAGTTATGGGGATTAGTCGGTAACGGCTATCCCCATTTTTTTCATCAGGAAACAGGCATTCATATTCTGAGCTACTCCTTCGCGCAGACGATAAGAAAAGGTCAGTTCATTACCTGTGATGTCGGCTTCGAATCGGTAATTATGGATGTCATCAGGATAAATGTCGGCAAGCGTGCCGAGCATCAGGTCGTGAGTAGCGATGATACCATTTGCCTGTAAAGTCATGAATTGTTTGATAAGGGCGAGCGAGCCTTTCTGCTTATCCATAGAGTTGGTTCCTTTTAGAATCTCATCAAGGATGATGAAAAACTCTTCACCGGCTTGTAGTTTGTCGATGATAAGTTTCAGACGTTTCAGTTCTGCAAAGAAATAGGATTCGTTATCATTCAGGGAGTCGCTGGTGCGCAGACTGGTGATGAGCTGAACAGGATACAGTTCCATACTCCGGGCGCAAACGGGGGTGCCGATGCAAGCCAGCAAATAGTTGATGCCTACCGTACGAAGATACGTACTTTTGCCTGCCATATTTGCTCCGGTGATAATAATGAAGAAAGGACGTTTTTCTATATCAATGTCATTGCGTACACATTTGTCGCGGTTCATCAGTGGATGTCCCATAGATGCGGCGCGGAGACTGAAAGACCGGGTGGTAATAATAGGGTAGGAGTAATCCGGATGATTATAGGCGAATGTGGCCAGTGAACACAGGGCATCCATGTGAGCGATAGCTGTCAGCCAGCGTGGCAGTTCAGAAGCATATTGCTCTTTCCATCCTTCAATCTGTATGATTTTGCGGATTTCCCAGAAGAATAATCCGTTGAGGGTGGCATATATGTAGGCGTTGTTTCGCTGATCGAGTTCGTTCATAAGCTTACTTAGACGCTGGATGGAGTGAGAAGCCGTTTGTTTTTCATCACCGATCCACTCTCTCACTTCCTTCAATATCGGACTTTTCATGGGTTGGTTCTCTATAAGTCGGAGCAGATTGGCATACGTTGCTAATATCTGTAGCTTCTTTCCGTAGACAGCTTGCATTTTAGTGATTTTACTAGTGAAACAAAAGCTGGCAAAAACAAAGCATAACCATAGAATACCGAAAACTGTGAGCGGAATAATGCCTGCAATAGCCAATGCTATACATAAGATATTTATTCCACCCGCCAATAGCGGCAGCATGCGAAAGAAAATATTCTTCCGGAAGACACTGGGACTCTTAGCCCATGCCTTTAATTCATCTTCATCAGCAGCTTTTCCTTTATAGAGCAGTCCCAGAATACGGAATTCTTGTCGAAAGTTCAATTCCGATGCCAGTTCGCGAATGGCTTCCTGTCGGAATTCTATCTCTTTCTTATTTACCAGATGCGTGCCCAGCCAATTGGCTAACAAGCTTTTTCCAAGTTGCGTACAGCTACGGTTTATATACTGAAAAAGAGAATGTGGACCAAACACATCCAGGTCATAACTGTACAGGTGTGCTGGATTGATAAATTCTGTTCCGTCTTCAAAAGAGGATGTGTCATAATTCAGCGCCGAAAGTTCTTGCTCATTGATTGCTATCTTTTTTTCCAGATAATCTTTCCGGTGAAACAGCCGGTTGTGATACTTTATCAACAGGATAAAAGGCAGAAGTGTAACGATAATGATCCCCGTTAATACTATCCAGCCTGATGACCAGAAATATATAATTCCCGCAATTCCTGCAACAAATAACAATAATCGCAGTGAGCCTATGCGGTAAATCTTGTTTTGTACTTTATTTAATTCCGAACGTCCTTCTTCAGCGATGCGCTGATAAGTGGCGGTTATTTCATTGATTGTGTCCATTCTATTGTCTCTTTGCCGCAAAGGTAAAATAAGCCTGCTTTATAACCAAATGCTTTATGCGCTTTCTCTTCTCCTAACAGAAAACTTGGCCCGGTCTTGCGCTCCTTAAGCGAACTGCTGTTCCTCTAATGGGAACTGTTGTCACCTTGTAATACCCTGATAATCTATCGAGGTGGCAGGTTTCGCCTTATATATCAGTATTGCTTATTTCTCCAGTTACTCGCAGCTTTGAAGCGTATTATGCAGTACAGAGATAAGCCCAAGTATAAATATGCATGAACATAAATCTGCCGTAATTGCATTTTTCTTTTCAATAATTTGCTCTTCTTGGATAAATAATGTAACTTTCGCTCAGATAAAACTGTTTTAGAAAGAAAAGCTTGGGGTATGAAAAGGTGGTGGTTATTAGGCATATTCGGATTATTGGTTGCTTTGCATGGGAGCGCCCAGCAAGTGATATATGCCAATTTGAAGGAACTGGTGGAAGATCGCGGCGACACACTCTCCACATTGAAGATAGAGAAGCGCTCCAAGAATCAGATTTTACTGATGGGGGGTGCTGACTATCGCGTCTCGGTAGATGACAATCCCGGTCTCTGCCGATATTTGAAATCCCGTTGTTATGCGGTGAGGGCTGACTCGGCGTTATACGTCAACTGTAAGAAAGTGCGTTATAAACGTTTCCGTTTCGGCGGTTGGTATGCCCCTGCCACTTGGATACAGGGGAAAATTTATTTCTATGCGCAGCCTGTAGGTTCTGTGGCGGCAAGTACAACACAGCCTGCCGACGCTACGAAGCTGGGTGGAGATGTCGGTACGGCCATTGCCGCTTCGGGGCTGGTCAATGCGCGGGTTTATTATGAACTGAATCCGGAAACGGGTAAAGTAGAATTCGTAGGAAAAGACAAAATGCTACAGCTACTGAAAAATGAGCCGGAACTTCTGAACGCCTTCTTACAGGAAAGCAGTGAAAGTGCGGAAGTTACAGGTAAATACTTACTACGCTTGAAATGACTAAATGATAAATAAATCCCGGTATCACTTGTTGATATCGGGATTTATTTCTATATTGCGGCATCTTACGGAAGTAAACTGATGACATTTTGTAACCTTTCATCCTGCATGTTATGGAAATAACCTTAAGTAACACATTGCCCCCTTATCCCACTTTCATAGAGGGTATCCGGAGGGCTCCCGACCGTGGCTTCACACTTTCGCCCGCACAAACTGCCACGGCGTTAAAGAACGCATTGCGCTATATCCCCAAAGAATTACACGAGACCCTCGCTCCGGAGTTTATGGAAGAACTTCGTACCTGCGGGCGTATCTATGGCTACCGATATCGTCCGCAAGGTGACCTCAAAGCGAAACCTATTGATGCCTACAAAGGAAATTGCATTGAAGGTAAGGCTTTCCAAGTGATGATTGACAATAATCTCTGCTTCGACATTGCCCTCTATCCTTATGAACTCGTCACTTACGGTGAAACGGGTCAGGTCTGTCAAAACTGGATGCAATATCGTCTCATTAAACAATATCTTGAAGTGCTGACTCAAGATCAGACACTCGTTATTGAAAGTGGCCATCCGCTGGGATTATTTCGTTCTAAGCCCGATGCACCACGCGTGATTATTACGAATGCCATGATGGTAGGTCTTTACGACAACCAGAAGGATTGGCACGTGGCGATGCAAATGGGAGTTGCCAACTACGGTCAGATGACTGCCGGAGGCTGGATGTACATTGGTCCTCAAGGTATTGTGCATGGCACCTTTAATACTCTGCTGAATGCCGGACGTATGAAGCTCGGTATTCCTCAGAACGGTGATTTGTGCGGACACTTGTTTATATCTTCCGGTTTGGGTGGCATGAGCGGTGCCCAGCCTAAGGCCGCAGAGATGTCGGGTGCGGCTTCCATTATAGCCGAGGTGGATATGTCACGCATTGAAACCCGGCATCGCCAAGGTTGGGTGGGGTACGTCACGGACTCTATTCCCGAAGCATTCTCGCTGGCGCATGAGGCGATGGACGGCAAGAAACCGATATCCATTGCTTATCATGGGAATATCGTTGACCTGCTGGAATATGCTGTAAACCAAAATATACATATAGACCTGCTTTCTGACCAGACTTCCTGCCATGCCGTTTACGAAGGCGGATACTGTCCGGTGGGAATTACTTTCGCCGAACGTACAAGTCTGTTGCACGAAGACCCGCAGAAATTCTGTGGACTGGTGAATGAATCGTTGGCACGCCATTTCCGGGCTATAAAAGCCCTTGTAGAGCAGGGGACCTATTTCTTCGATTATGGAAACTCCTTTATGAAAGCTGTTTATGATGCCGGAGTTCGTGAGATTGCCAAAGAAGAAGATGATAAGAATGGATTTATATTCCCCAGTTATGTAGAAGATATTATGGGGCCGGAACTTTTTGATTACGGTTACGGACCTTTCCGCTGGGTATGTCTCAGTGGTAAACATGAAGATTTGATAAAGACCGATCATGCGGCGATGGAATGTATTGATCCGAATCGTCGCGGTCAGGATCTGGATAACTACAATTGGATACGCGACGCGGAAAAGAATAATCTTGTGGTAGGTACACAGGCGCGTATTCTTTATCAGGATGCGGCAGGACGTATGAAGATAGCGTTGAAGTTCAACGAAATGGTACGCAATGGTGAAGTAGGGCCTATTATGTTGGGACGCGATCATCACGATGTGAGCGGTACGGACTCTCCTTTCCGCGAAACTTCTAATATAAAAGATGGAAGCAATGTCATGGCGGATATGGCCGTGCAATGCTTTGCCGGAAACTGTGCCCGGGGAATGAGCCTTGTAGCACTGCACAATGGTGGTGGCGTGGGTATTGGAAAAGCCATAAATGGCGGCTTCGGTATGGTATGCGATGGTAGCGAGCGGGTGGATGAAATACTTCGTTCAGCTATGTTGTGGGACGTGATGGGCGGTGTGGCCCGGCGTTCATGGGCACGCAATGAACATGCTATGGAGACGAGTGAAGAGTTTAACCGGACACATGCCGATGGTTATCATATCACGATGCCCTATGTGGCTGATGACGAATTAGTAAATAAATACATATAATAAATGAAGAATTATGAATTAAGAATGAAGAATTAAGCTGCACTATGCGAGTTGCACCGCAAGGTAATTCTTCATTCTTAATTCTTCATCCTTAATTAAAAAAGATCATGAATAAAATCATCGAATGTGTCCCCAACTTCAGCGAGGGACGTGACTTGCAGAAAATAGATCAAATCATATCCCCTTTCCGTGGTAAACAAGGTGTAAAACTCCTGGACTACAGTAACGACGAAGACCACAACCGTCTGGTAGTAACTGTGGTAGGAGAACCGGAACCCCTTCGTGATGCCGTTCTCGAAGCTATCGGTATTGCTGTAAAACTTATCGATCTTAACCACCATACCGGGCAACATCCCCGTATGGGTGCCGTAGATGTAGTTCCTTTCATCCCCATCAAAAATGTGACGATGGAAGAAGCTATCGCCCTTTCCAAAGAAATAGGTGCAGAGGTAGGCAAACGCTATAATCTTCCTGTCTTTCTCTATGAGAAATCCGCATCCGCTCCGCATCGCGAAAATCTTGCTGCCGTGCGTAAAGGTGAATTCGAAGGTATGGCAGAAAAGATAAAGTTACCCGAATGGCAGCCCGACTTTGGTCCTGCCGAACGCCATGCCACTGCCGGAACCGTTGCTATCGGTGCCCGTATGCCGTTGGTAGCCTACAATATCAACCTGAATACACCTAATCTAGATATCGCACATGATATTGCCAAGAAGATTCGTTTCATTGGCGGTGGCCTGCGTTATTGCAAAGCAATGGGAGTAGAGTTGAAAGACCGGGGCATTACTCAGGTTTCCATTAATATGACAGACTATACCCGTACCGCCCTTTACCGCGCTTTTGAACTGACTCGTGTAGAAGCACGTCGTTATGGAGTCAGCATCGTGGGGAGTGAGATTATCGGCCTTGTTCCGATGGAGGCGCTCATTGATACAGCTTCTTATTATCTTGGTTTAGAGAATTTCTCTATGCAACAAGTGCTTGAGGCGCGGATTATGGAAGAATAATAGAATGATAAAAGAACGCAAATTACGCAAATTACACAAATAAAGTTTTTAAATATGACCGAGAACCTGATAATTTTCAATGCCCGCGTTGTAACACCCATCGGCTTTTCCGCCCGTTGTGGCAAAGAGATGGGTGAACTATGCATCATTGATAATGCTGCAATAGAAGTAACCGACGGTATCATTTCCTATGTCGGCCCTTCCCGGGGCGAGATGCGTGACGGATATTATCAACGCTACTGGCACTACAATGCCCGTGGCAAATGCCTGTTACCCGGCTTCGTCGATTCGCATACCCACTTTGTATTTGGTGGCGAACGTGCCGAAGAATTTTCCTGGAGGCTGAAAGGAGAAAGCTATATGTCGATTATGGAGCGAGGTGGTGGCATTGTAAGCACTGTGAAAGCCACCCGCGAATGTCGTTTCATTCAACTCCGCTCCAAAGCCGAAGGTTTTTTGAAGCAAATGAGTAATATGGGTGTTACTACCGTAGAAGGCAAGAGCGGCTACGGACTGGATAAGGAAACGGAGCTTCTGCAACTCAAAGTCATGCGTAGCCTGAATAATGACGAGCATAAGCGGGTAGATATTGTATCCACTTTTCTGGGTGCGCATGCCGTACCCGAGGAATATAAGGGACGTACGGACGAATACCTTGATTTCATTATCAGTGATGTCCTGCCTTGCGTTGCCAAGAACGAACTGGCTGAGTTTTGTGATGTATTCTGTGAACAAGGCGTTTTCTCCGTCGAGCAATCCCGCCGTTTGTTGCAAGCCGCCAAAGAATATGGTCTGGGCTTGAAACTCCATGCCGATGAAATCGTTCCGCTGGGTGGTGCCGAACTGGCTGCCGGGCTTTCGGCTGTTTCTGCAGATCATCTGTTGCATGCATCCGATACAGGTATCCGCGCTATGCGGGATGCCGGAACCGTTGCAACTTTACTCCCTCTTACAGCTTTTGCCCTGAAAGAACCTTATGCACGTGGTCGCGAAATGATTGATTCCGGTTGTGCCGTAGCCCTTGCCACAGATCTCAATCCGGGCAGTTGTTTCTCCGGTTCCATTCCGTTGACTTTTGCTCTGGCATGCATCTATATGCATCTTACTATTGAAGAGGCCATCACTGCCCTCACCTTGAACGGGGCTGCTGCCTTGAACCGGGCGGACAGTATCGGTAGCATCGAAGTAGGCAAGAAGGGAGATTTTGTAGTGCTGGATTCCGATAATTACCATTTCCTGCCTTATTATGTCGGTATGAATTGTGTAAATACCACCATCAAAGAAGGAGTGATTTATCCTGTATTGTAAAACCTTTAAAGAAAAATACCATGTTAGTTGATTTAACAGTAAAAGAATTTCTGAATAAAGTGGCGGGCAGTGATCCCGTCCCCGGTGGCGGAAGTATTGCTGCCCTGAACGGTGCCGTAGCTTCGGCACTTGCCGCTATGGTTGCTAACCTCACCATCGGCAAGAAGAATTACGAAGAACACGAGGAACTTATGAACCATATTGCTTCTCTCGCACTGAGAGAGAAAGACGTATTCATAGCTGATATAGATCGTGACTCGGAAGCCTATGATGCCGTATTTGCTTGCTTCAAAATGCCCAAGGCTACCGATGAAGAAAAAGTTGCCCGCAGCGCTGCCATTCAGGAAGCTACTAAGTATGCCGCCCTCGTACCCATGCAAGTAGCTCGTAATGCCTACGAGCTGATGTCGGTAATTGCCGACGTTGCCCGTTTGGGAAACCGTAATGCAGTGACTGATGCTTGTGTGGCCATGATGTCCGCCCGTACAGCTGTATTGGGTGCCTTGCTGAATGTTCGCATCAACCTGGGTTCCATCAAAGACAAAAACTTTGCAGATGAACTCCAAAGAGAAGCCGATGTGTTGGAACGCTTGGCTTGTGACCGTGAAAAAGAAGTATTGGATGTTGTTAACCAAGAATTACGAGTATGAAAAACGTCTATCATGTAGGGTCCGGTGAACTCACATTCGACATCATCGAACGAATTATCAACGAGAATCTGAAACTGGAACTGGCTCCCGAAGCTAAAGAACGGATACAGAAATGCCGCGACTACCTCGATCATAAGATAGCCGAGTCCGAAGAACCTTTGTACGGTATCACCACAGGCTTTGGTTCCCTGTGTAGCAAAAATATATCCCCCGATGAACTGGGCACTTTGCAGGAAAACCTGATAAAGAGTCATGCTTGCAGCGTTGGTGAAGAAATACGTCCCGTCATCGTCAAACTAATGATGTTGCTGAAAGCACATGCCCTTTCTCTGGGACATAGCGGTGTGCAAGTCATTACCGTACAGCGTATCCTCGATTTCTTCAACAATGATGTGATGCCCATTGTCTACGACCGCGGTTCGCTCGGTGCATCCGGTGATCTGGCTCCTCTTGCCAATCTCTTCCTGCCGCTTATCGGTGTGGGCGATGTTTATTATAAAGGTAAGAAGCGCGAAGCTATCAATGTCCTCGATGAGTTCGGTTGGGAACCGGTGAAACTTATGAGTAAAGAAGGCCTTGCCCTGCTCAACGGTACGCAGTTTATGAGTGCCAATGGTGTGTTTGCCATTCTGAAAGCCTTCCGTCTCTCCAAGAAAGCGGACCTTATTGCCGCTCTTTCACTCGAAGCTTTTGATGGGCGTATCGATCCTTTTATGGATTGTATCCAGCAAATTCGTCCGCACCGGGGGCAAATTGAGACAGGCGATAATTTCCGTAAACTCCTGGAAGGCAGTGAAATCATAGCTCAATACAAAGCCCATGTACAAGATCCGTACTCTTTCCGTTGTATCCCTCAGGTGCATGGTGCAACGAAAGATGCTATTCGTTATGTTTCTTCTGTACTGCTGACTGAAATCAATTCCGTAACAGACAATCCAACCATCTTTCCCGATGAAGACCGCATCATCTCCGGTGGAAATTTCCATGGTCAGCCGCTTGCCATTTCTTATGACTTCCTGGGCATTGCCCTTGCCGAATTAGGTAACATTTCGGAGCGACGGGTGGCACAGCTCATTATGGGACTGCGCGGTTTGCCCGAATTTCTGGTGGCCAATCCCGGTCTGAACTCCGGCTTTATGATACCGCAATACGCTGCTGCCTCCATGGTCAGCCAGAATAAGATGTATTGTTATGCTGCCAGCAGTGATTCCATTGTTTCCTCCAACGGACAGGAAGACCATGTTAGTATGGGAGCTAATGCAGCTACCAAATTGTATCGCATCATGGACAATCTGGAACATATTCTCTCCATTGAATTGATGAATGCCGCACAGGGAATTGAATTCCGTCGCCCGTTAAAGACCTCTCCTGCTTTGGAACGCTTCCTGAACGAATATCGCAAAGAGGTCCCTTTTATTAAAGACGACATTGTCATGTATAAGGAAATTCATAAGACAGTGGCATTTCTGAACCGGACGAAGTTCGATTATTGACATTCTTCCCAATAAATCTGCCGGAAGCATAATAAACATTAATATAGTTAATCTTTCAAAGGAAACTCAATTGGCGAATTGAGTTTTCTTTCTATATTTGCCCAGTTTTATTCCGAAAGTGGACATTCTTCTACTTGAAATCTAAAAAATTAAAGAGAAAATTGAAATGAAAACGGGCGACAATATGAGAGAACACCCTCAAAGATTAGAATTGCGGGAGCGTATCATCGATACTGCTCTGAATTCTTTTGCTACTCACGGTATCAAGAGTATTACGATGGATGACATTGCTGCGGCACTGGGCATATCCAAACGTACTTTGTATGAAGTTTTTTCTGATAAAGAAACCTTACTGATGGAATGTCTCCTGAAAGCTCAGCGTGAGGGAGACGCTTACGTGAAAGATGTCTATGAAAAGGCTTCGAATGTATTGGAAGTTTTGTTAAAACTCTACCAGCGGAGTATTGAGAAGTTTCACAATACTAATAAAAAGTTTTTTGAAGACATCAAGAAATACCCCAAAGTCTATGCAGAATTGATGAAGCGTCGCAACCGCGATTCCGAGGAAACGATTGCCTTCTTTAAGCTGGGTATACAGCAGGGATATTTCCGCGATGACGTAAATTTTACGATTGTAAACCTGTTAGTACGCGAACAGCTCGACTTGCTGATGAATACGGATCTTTGCAAAGACCATTCTTTCCTGGAAGTATATGAATCTATCATGTTCACCTATCTTCGGGGAATATCAACAGAAAAAGGCGCTCGCAAACTGGAAGAATTTATCCGGGAATATCGTAAGGATCGACAGTCCAATACGGAATAAAAGAATAATCCTAATAAACATACAGATTGATTTTTATGGACAGACAACTATTTTTGGCAAGCAAGAAAATTATGTTGACTGTGTTCCTTTTATTGGCTATAGGCCATATACAGGCACAGGAGACGACAGAAACCCTAACCTTGACCCTCGACAAAGCACTGGAAATCGCACTTAGTGATAATCCTACGATAAAGGTTGCCGAAGAGGAAATAGCCCTGAAAAAAGTGGCTAACAAGGAGACCTGGCAGAGTTTGTTGCCGGAAGCCAGTATTGGTGGAACATGGAACCATACAATTACGGCGGCTCAAATGAATCTCGGCGGCCAGTCTTTCAAAATGGGTCAAGACGATTCGAATACAGTAAGCGGAACCTTGAATATCAGCTTACCGTTATTTGCCCCTTCAGTCTACAAAGCAATGTCTATGACGAAAACCGACATAGAATTGGCAGTAGAAAAATCACGTGCTTCTAAGCAGGATCTGGTGAATCAGGTTACGAAAGCGTATTACCAGTTGATGCTGGCTCAAGACTCTTATGAAGTTTTGCAGAAGAGTTATAAATTGGCGGAAGACAATTATAACGTGGTCAATGCGAAATACCAGCAGGGAGCTGTCAGCGAATTCGATAAGATTAGCGCTGAAGTACAGATGCGTAGTGTGAAGCCGAATGTGATTTCAGCGGGAAATGCCGTTACTTTATCCAAACTTCAGCTGAAAGTGCTGATGGGGATAACGGAAGATTTTGATCTTAAGATTGCCGATAATCTGGCTAATTATGAGACTGATTTGTTTGCTAACCAGTTGAATGAACTGAATGAAGGTTTGGTGAACAATACCACAATGAAGCAATTCGACCTGAACATGAAGATGCTCAATCAGAGTCTGAAGTCCCTGAAGACAAACTTCATGCCGACACTTGGAATGAACTATTCTTATCAATATCAGTCATTGTATAATAATAACTGGAATGTGTTCGACTATAATTGGGGCGGAAGTTCAGCTTTGGTGTTTACTCTGAATATTCCTCTTTATAAAGCCAGTAACTTTACGAAACTGAAGACCGCACGAATTCAGATTAATCAGTTAAAGGAAAACCGCACGGATACGGAGCGTAAACTGAACATGCAGATTACCAGCTACCAGAATAATATGGCAGCAAGTTCCGAGCAGGTGGTAAGTAATAAAGAGAACGTAATGCAGGCCCAAAAGGCTGTGGAAATAGCCGGTAAACGCTACGAAGTAGGTAAAGGTACAGTGTTGGAACTGAACAGTTCACAAGTATCATTAACCCAGGCTGAACTGACGTATAACCAATCTATTTACGACTATCTGGTATCTAAGGCTGACCTTGACCAGGTTTTGGGTCGCGACTATTCAATTAAATAAGTAAAAAAGAAAAATCACAACGATATGAAAAAAAGTGTTCAATTGATCGCCCTGGTGGCCGTTGCTCTGCTGAGCTCATGCGGCGGCGGAGAGAAAGACAAGGCTGCAACTGAAAAGGTAGATGAAAAACCGAGAGTAAAACTGGCTGCTGTAATGGCACGTCCTGTAGACCAGATCCAGGAATATACCGCTACTGTCCAGGCAGAAGTGAAAAATAATATCGCTCCTTCTTCCCCGGTGCGTATCGATCAGATATTTGTGGAAGTGGGTGACCGTGTATCTAAAGGTCAGAAATTGGTGCAGATGGATGCTGCCAACCTGAAACAAGCTAAGTTCCGTTTGGACAATCAGGAAATAGAGTTCAAGCGTACCGACGAATTATATAAGGTGGGCGGTACTTCCAAATCAGAATGGGATGCAGCCAAAATGGCATTGGACGTACAGAAGACAACGTATAAGAATCTGTTGGAAAATACTGCGTTGCTCAGCCCCATCAATGGTGTGGTGACGGCTCGTAATTACGATAACGGCGATATGTACAGTGGAGGTGATCCGGTGCTGGTAGTAGAGCAAATCACTCCGGTGAAACTGATGATCAACGTTTCCGAAGGCTACTTTGCGAAAGTAAAGAAGGGCTCTCCCGTAGCTGTTAAGGTAGACGTGTATGGCGATGAAGAGTTTGAAGGAACGATAAATCTGGTTTATCCGACCATTGATTCGAATACCCGTACTTTCCCTGTTGAAGTGCGTTTAACTAACCGTGACCAGAAAGTCCGTCCGGGTATGTTTGCACGTGTAACACTGAACTTCGGAACACAGGAGCACGTAGTTGTGCCCGATTTGGCTATTGTGAAACGTGCCGGTTCCGGCGACCGCTATGTATATGTATATAAGGACGGAAAAGTTTCTTATAACAAAGTTGAACTGGGACGTCGTATGGATACGGAATATGAGTTGATTTCCGGTGTGGATAACAATTCACAGGTGGTCGTTGCAGGACAGTCCAAGTTGGCTGATGGCGTAGAAGTAGAGGTAGAGAAATAATTATAAATGAAGAATTAAGAATTAAGAATGAAGAATCTGGTTGTGCAAAGCAGTCTTGCCGCAGGGTAATTCTTCATTCTTCATTTTTCATTCTTAATTAAAAGAAATAACATGAGTTTATACGAAGGAGCGGTTAAAAAACCGATTATGACCTCGCTCTGCTTTTTGGCAGTAGCGATATTTGGTCTGTTCTCTTTGTCGAAATTACCGGTGGACCTTTACCCGGATATCGAGACCAACACCATTATGGTGATGACTTCCTATGCGGGAGCCAGTGCGTCGGATATTGAGAACAATGTGACCCGTCCGTTAGAAAATACGCTGAATTCTGTCAGCAACCTGAAACATATTACTTCCAGATCTTCAGAGAATATCTCTGTGATAACATTGGAGTTCGAATATGGATATGATATTGACGTGCTGACGAATGATGTGCGTGATAAACTGGATATGGTAAGCTCTCAGCTTCCTGATGAAGTGGAGACACCTATTATCTTTAAGTTCAGTACGGACATGATTCCTATCCTGCTGCTTTCCGTTCAGGCGGAAGAGAGTCAGCCGGCACTTTATAAAATATTGGACGACAACATCGTAAATCCGCTGGCTCGTGTGCCGGGTGTGGGTACGGTGTCTATCTCCGGTGCACCCAAACGTGAGGTGAATGTCTATTGTGATCCTAACAAACTGGATGCTTATAACCTTTCAGTGGAGACCATCAGTTCTATTATTAGTGCTGAAAACCGCAATACACCGGGTGGTACCTTCGATGTGGGAAACAATACCTATTCACTCCGTGTGGAGGGAGAGTTCAAGGACCCCAAGGAGATGGCGAATATCGTAGTAGGCACGCACAACGGAGCTTCCGTTTATCTGCGCGATGTGGCAACAGTGGTAGACTCTGTGGAAGAACGTGCTCAGAAGACGTATAGTAATGGTGTACAAGGTGCTATGATTGTGGTACAGAAGCAATCCGGTGCCAATTCTGTGGCTATTTCGCAAAAAGTAATTGATATGCTGCCACAGTTGCAGAAATCGTTACCGAGTGACGTGAAACTGGGCATCATTGTCAATACTTCCGATAACATTCTGAATACCATTGACAGTTTGGAAGAGACTATCATGTACGCTATGCTGTTCGTAATCCTGGTAGTGTTTGTATTCCTGGGACGTTGGCGTGCTACGGTTATTATCTGTATCACTATCCCGATGTCATTGGTAGCCTCATTCATCTATTTGGGTATTATAGACGGCGGTTCGCTGAATATTATTTCGCTCTCTTGTCTTTCCATTGCTATCGGTAATGTGGTGGACGATGCTATTGTAGTGCTTGAGAATGTGACGACCCATATTGAACGAGGGTCCGAGCCGAAGCAGGCAGCGGTTCATGCCACGAATGAGGTGGCCATCTCCGTTATTGCCTCTACGCTGACCATGATTGCGGTATTCTTCCCGCTGACTATGGTGAGCGGTATGTCCGGTGTATTGTTCCGCCAGTTGGGTTGGATGATGTGTGTGATCATGACTGTTTCTACTATTTCGGCTTTGTCATTTACACCGATGATGTGTGCGCAACTCCTGCGCTTGCAAAAGAAGCAGAGCAAGTGGTTCATCGCTTTCTATAAGCCGATTCAGCGTGCGCTCGATGCACTCGATGTGTGGTATCAGAACCGTCTGAATTGGGCTGTACGCCATCGTATAACTGTTATGATCGGTTGTGCTGCTTTCTTTGTGGCAAGTTTGTTCTGCGCCAAGTATATTGGTACGGAGTTCTTCCCGGCAGCTGATAATAGCCGTATCGGTGTGAACTTGCAACTTCCCATCGGTGCCCGTGTAGAGCGTGCACAAGCATTGGCTTCGGAACTGACGGAAAAGTGGATGAAGCGTTACGAAGGTGTGATGAAGGTTTGTAACTATACGGTGGGACAGGCCGATTCGGACAATACTTTCGCTTCTATGCAGGATAATGGTAGCCATATTATCAGCTTTAATATCAGTTTGGTGAGTCCGGGCGATCGTGATGTAAAGCTGGAGACGGTCTGCGACGAAATGCGTGAAGACCTGAAGGCTTATCCTGAATTGGATAAAGCGCAGGTAATCCTTGGTGGTAGTACCGGTGGTATGAGTGCCCAGGCCAGTGCCGACTTTGAGGTATATGGTTATGATTTTACCGCAACAGATAAAGTCTCGGCCGAACTGAAAGAGAAACTGCTGAATGTAAAAGGCGTGAGTGAGGTAAACATCAGCCGTCAGGATTACCAGCCTGAATATCAGGTAGACTTCGACCGTGAGAAACTGGCATTGCATGGACTGAATCTGTCGACCGCTTCCGGTTATCTGCGTAATCGCGTGAACGGAGCTTTGGCTTCTTATTATCGTGAGGACGGTGATGAGTACGATATCCGTGTGCGTTATGCTCCTGAGTTCCGTACAAAGATTGAAGATTTGGAGAACATTCTTATCTATACACCTTCCGGTGAAGGTATCCGCGTGAAGGACCTCGGTAAAGTAGTTGAGCGTTCTGCTCCTCCCACCATCGAGCGTAAGGACCGTGAACGTATTGTGACTGTATCCGCTGTTATTTCGGGAGTTCCATTAGGTGACGTAGTGGCCGATGGTAATGCCATTATCGATAAAATGGACTTGCCGAGTGGTATTTCTATCCAGATTTCAGGTTCGTACGAGGACCAGCAGGATTCATTCTCCGATTTGGGTACGCTGGCTGTACTGATCATTATTTTGGTATTTATTGTAATGGCCGCCCAGTTTGAGTCTTTGAGTTATCCGTTCATTATCATGTTCTCCATTCCGTTTGCATTCAGCGGTGTGTTGATGGCACTCTTCTTTACGGGCACAAACCTGAACGTAATGAGTTTGTTGGGTGGAATCATGTTGATTGGTATTGTGGTGAAGAATGGTATCGTGTTGATCGACTACATTACGCTTTGCCGTGAGCGTGGCATGTCGGTGATTCACTCTGTGGTTACGGCAGGCCGTAGCCGTCTGCGTCCGGTATTGATGACCACACTGACTACTATCCTTGGTATGGTGCCGATGGCTGTAGGGCAGGGTGAAGGTGCCGAGATGTGGCGTCCGCTGGGTGTGGCTGTAATTGGTGGCTTGACGGTATCTACCATCTTGACGTTGATTTTGGTTCCCGTTCTCTACTGTTCGTTTGCCGGTATCGGTATCAGGCGCAAACGTGGCAAAATCAAGAAAGACCGTGAACTGAACGATTACTATCAGACTCATAAGGAGAAAATGACGAAACCCAGAAAACAGTGAGAATAATTACGAATTACGAATTACAAATTACGATGAACTGTATAATTCGTAATTCATAATTCGTAATTCATATATTATATATCATAATTTGTAATTCATAATTCGTAATTCATATATTATATATCATAATTCGTAATTAATATGAAGTCAGTATTTATAACATTCGACCAGGCATTCTTTGAGCGTATCATGGCGTTGCTCGACCGCCAGGGTTGCCGTGGATTCAGCTATTGGCAGCAAGTGCAGGGACGTGGCAGCAAGACGGGTGAGCCGCACTATGGCAGTCATGCATGGCCCAGCATGTGCTCTGCTATTATTACTATTGTAGACGAAGCTAAAGTAGATCCGTTGCTCGATGCACTCCATCAGATGGACGAGGAGACTCAGCAACTCGGTCTCCGGGCATTTGTCTGGAACATTGAGAAGACGATATAGTTGTGAGCGCATCGTTCTAGCAGGCTAGGACGGCGCGTCCCAGGGTGCGTGAGCGGTGTGTCCCAGCAGGCTAGGACGCACCGCTCACAAATGACGGGGAATGAGGAAGAAAGGGAAATCTTACAAAACGTGAAGATTTCCCTTTCTTTTTATGTCTTTTCTCTATCTTTGCAAATCCTTTATGGACAACATGGAAAAGAATTATCTGAAATATACTTGCATTTGGGCATTGATTATATTGGCGGGCTTGTTACTGATGTACTTCCTGCCCGGTTTTACGGTAGGTGAACATGTGATGAGGCGTGTCGACTTGCTGGGTGACGTGCGTACTCAGAAAGATATTGCGGAAGAACCGGATAGTTTGCTTCCGCCCCCGCCGAAGGTGAAACCTGCTTTTGTGGATACCTGCCGTGCGGGTATGACGTGCATTGAAGACTACAGCGACTCTACTCTGCGTGGCATGACACCTTTTTACCGGGCTTTGGATGAATTGGCGCAACGCCCCCGGCGGGTACGTATTGCCGTTTTCGGAGATTCCTTCATTGAAGCGGATATTCTTACTGCGGATTTGCGCAATATGTTGCAGGATAAATATGGTGGTTGCGGAGTAGGTTTTGTTACCATTACTTCTATGACCAGCGGATTCCGCCCTACCGTGCGCCACTCGTTTGGTGGTTGGCAAAGCCATTCTGTAATGGATTCTACTTTCTTTGATCGCAAAAAGCAAGGTATTTCCGGACATTACTTTGTTCCCCGTCCCGGTGCTTATGTGGAACTGAAGGGACAGAATAAATATGCTTCCCATCTGGATACCTGTGAACAGGCTTCTATCTTCTTTTATAGTAAAGGAGAAGTCACCCTTTCTGTGAATGTCAACCGGAACGAAAAGCAAACCCGTACTTTCCTGGCTACAGATGATTTGCAGGAAATGCAAGTGGATGGAAACATCGGTTCTGTCCGTTGGACGGTTGATGAGGCGGATTCTACCTTATTCTATGGTTTGGCTATGGATGGTAAAAAAGGAATTATCCTGGATAATTTCTCTTTGCGCGGCAGTTCGGGCTTATCCTTGCGTTCTATCCCTGTGTGGATGATGCATGAATTTAATGAGCAGCGTCCTTACGATCTGATTATCTTGCAATATGGATTGAACGTTGCTACTGAACGTGGGCGGAATTATGACAAATACATTGCAGGTATGCAGACTACTATTGATCATTTGAAGGATGCATTTCCACAAGCAGGTATCTTGATAGTCAGCGTAGGAGACCGGGATTATAAGACGGAAGATGGTACTCTACGCACAATGCCCGGCATTAAAAATCTGGTGCGTTACCAACAAAATCTGGCGGCAGATAACGACATTGCTTTCTGGAATATGTTCGAAGCAATGGGAGGAGAGGGAAGCATGGCGAATCTGGTACATGCCAAGCCTTCTTTGGCGAATTATGACTATACGCATATTAATTTCCGGGGAGGTAAGCACCTGGCAGGCCTACTTTATGAAGCGCTTGTGTATGGAAAGGAACAGTACGACAGGAGGAGGGCTTATGAAGCGGAATAATAGAATAAAAATCGTATTGGAGGTTTCAAAAGTATATTTTTCATCCGCAACTTTGTTTCTTCTATGCTTTTTCCCGCTTCATGCCCAGGACCCTATTCCATCCTGTCCTCTAATAAGCAAAGTCACAGCAAATTGTGACACACTTCGTTCCTATTCCCAGCGTACGGATACTGTTGCCGTTCCTCAAATAGCTTTTCCTTCCGGCTTTCAGCAACTTGGTGAAAATGAGTTGACGGATAGCCTTGGCATCCTCAATCCTTTTTGGGAAAAGTTACGTCTGTTACATGCCGGCTTTTCTACAGATACCATCCGTATCGTACATATCGGTGACAGCCATATCCGTGGACGTATCTTGCCCCGTACTACCGGAACGCTGCTGACAGAAACTTTTGGTGCTATCTCTTATACCGATATGGGTATCAATGGCGCTTTTTGTACCACCTTTACCCGTCCCGACCGTATTTCTGATATTGCCGCCCTGCATCCCGACCTGGTTATACTTTCTTTCGGAACGAACGAAAGCCATAACCGACGTTATAACACCCTGTTGCACTACCGACAAATGGATGAACTGGTGCGTATGCTTCGCGACAGTCTGCCCAATGTACCCTTACTGATGACAACTCCTCCTGGTTCCTATGACAGTTTCCGGAAAAGTCGCCGTCGCCGCACCTATTCCATTAATCCCCGTACTGCTATTGCCGTAGAAACCATGCGTCGCTTTGCTGATGACAACGGTCTTGCCGTGTGGGATATGTACGAAGCGGTGGGAGGGAGACAGCGTGCTTGTCTGAACTGGCAGGAAGCAAAATTGATGCGTCCGGACCATGTACATTATCTTCCCGAAGGATATGTACTGCAAGGTGAATTGTTTTATCAAGCTCTTTTAAAAGCCTATAATGATTATGTGGGATATTGACTTTAACCGTCTGCGAGACGTATTCGTTTATGACCCGCAAGCGCCGATGATATTCAGTAGCGGCATTTTCTTGTGGTTGTTTGCAGCATTTATACTGGTTTATCTGCTGTTGCAACGCCGTCTGACTGCACGCTTGTTGTTTGTTACCGCATTCTCCTATTATTTTTATTATAAAAGTAGCGGAACTTACTTTTTCCTGTTGGCACTTGTCACGGTAAGCGATTTCTTTATTGCTCGTTTTATGGCAGGTACTTCCGTAGGCTGGAAACGTAAGGCAAGTGTTGTGCTTAGCCTTGCTATTAATCTTGGTTTGCTTGCATACTTCAAATATACTAATTTTCTGGGAGATGTCTTCGCTTCGCTGGTAGGCGGTACGTTCCATCATTACGATATATTCCTCCCTGTGGGCATTTCTTTCTTTACTTTCCAGTCACTTAGCTATACCATCGATGTTTATCGCAAAGATATAACCCCTCTTACCAATTTGCTGGATTATGCTTTTTACGTATCCTTCTTCCCGCAGTTGGTGGCAGGCCCTATTGTACGTGCCCGTGACTTTATCCCACAGATACGCCGTCCTTTGTTCGTATCCCATGAGATGTTCGGAAGGGGGATATTCCTGATTGCAAGCGGTCTGTTCAAGAAAGCGATTATTTCGGATTATATCAGTGTGAACTTTGTAGAACGTATTTTTGATAATCCTACGCTCTATTCCGGAGTAGAGAATCTGATGGGTGTTTATGGATATGCCTTGCAAATCTATTGCGACTTTTCCGGATACAGTGATATGGCTATCGGAATAGCCTTGTTGTTAGGTTTTCATTTTAATAAGAACTTTGATTCTCCTTATAAGTCCGCTTCCATTACAGAGTTTTGGCGGCGATGGCACATTTCGCTTTCCAGTTGGCTGAAAGATTATCTCTATATATCTTTGGGTGGAAACCGGAAAGGAAAGATTCGCCAGTATGCCAATCTTGTCATTACCATGTTTTTGGGTGGTTTGTGGCATGGGGCTTCCTGGAACTTTGTCATTTGGGGATTGTTCCATGGTATTGCTTTGGCGGCACATAAATTCTGGATGACATTGACCGGAAGAAAGAAAGGAGAAGAAAGCCACGGCATCCGCCGTTTCTTCGGTATACTGATCACATTCCACTTTGTTTGTTTCTGCTGGATATTCTTCCGCAATGCGGACTTTTCCACTTCATTGGATATGATCAAACAGATCTGTACCACTTTCCGTCCGCAACTTTTCCCGCAACTGATTGCAGGCTATTGGGAAGTGTTTGCACTGATGGCATTGGGTTTCTTTCTGCATTTCTGCCCTGATCGTTGGGAGAACGCTTGCTGTAAAACAGTAACCCGCCTTCCCCTTATGGGAAAGGCGGCTCTTATGCTTGCTTTAATTTACTTGGTAATTCAGATGAAGAGTACGGAGATTCAGCCTTTCATTTACTTCCAGTTCTAAAATTTCTCCTCTCCCTTCATTGGGAGAGGTTTCTAATCCACCTCTATTTCGTCAATGAACATATAAGCAGCTTTTCCTTCGCCTGCATGTCCTTTCGGCAGGGCAGGGCTACGCTTGATAACAACTTTCACATACCGTGCTTTTACCGGATCAAAAGTTATCTCATAGTTTTCCACACCTTTCTTATCAATATTTGTTTCAGCAGGAATATCCTTAACGGCTACTTCGCGGAACTCTTTGTTATCGTTAGATACAGAGACTACCAACCCTGTACTTCCCATAATCCAGGCACTCATATCGACAATGGCGTTCGTAGCTACCCGTTTGATTTCTGTTTCCTGTCCCAGGTCGATGATGGCTTCCACATCACCACCTACAAAACCTAACCAAGCTCCGGTGGCATAGCTATCGTTTCCCTTCATACCGTCTACCAAAGTGATAGCACCTCCGAATTTATACTTTTCCGAAGGCTGGAAGGTCAGTTCGATAGGGCAATATGTAGCCTTATTGAAAGAAATCTTCTTATTCACCACTTTGCTCTTTCCTTCCGGGCGGATAACCACTGCCTGGAAATCTGCTGTTTCAGTAATGGCAACAGGTTCTGTGTATTTCAATGAAGCTGTGGTCGGTTCGGTTCCATCTAATGTATAATAAATAGGAGCGTCATCAATAGTACTCAATGTAACGACTACCGCTTTCTTGGCAACATCCGGTGTGAAGTCGACCTTCAGATCGAATACATGCTTGGCATAGTTGAAACCATCTCTTTGATAGAACTTCATCAGGCGGGCCAGGCGTTTAGTGAAATCTTTGAAATCTTTCTTTTCGGGTTGCGTCCATTGTACTTCGGCAAGGGCAGCCATACGGGGTAATACCATGTATTCCACATGTTCGGTGGTAGTTATGTACTCTGTCCATAAGTTGGCTTGGGCACCAATGATATGTTTTTTCTGTTCTTCATTCAGATCGAAAGTAGGATCCAGACTATACACCTTTTCTATGGGTACATATCCACCGATACCCAGCGGTTCATCCTTGGTGTCTGCCGTCTGATAATAATCGAAATAACAATAGGTGTTGGGCGTCATAATTACATCATGCCCCATTTGTGCCGCTTCTATGCCTCCGGATGCTCCGCGCCATGACATTACTGTCGCATTGGGGGCTACATCGCCTTCCAGAATTTCGTCCCAGCCGATAATCCGGCGTCCCTTGCTGTTCAGGAACTTCTCGATACGTGTCATGCAATAACTTTGCAGGCGATCTTCTGCGGTATGTTTTTTATCAGCTTTCAGCCCTTCCGCTTTGATACGTGCCTGGCATTTCGGACATTTTTCCCAACGGGTACGTGGAGCTTCATCGCCACCGATATGTACATATTCTGATGGGAATATTTCGATGATTTCACTCATTACGTCTTCCAGGAATTGCATGGTTTTATCATTACCGATGCAGAGTACGTCTTCAAATACGCCCCAACGAGGACATACTTCATATGGACCGCCTGTACACCCCATTTCCGGATAAGCAGCTAATGCGGCAAGCATATGTCCCGGCAAGTCTACTTCCGGAATTATCGTGATGTAACGTTCCTGCGCATACTTCACGATTTCTTTAGCTTCTTCCTGTGTATAGAAACCACCATACGGCGTATTGTCATACTCTTGTGTGTTTCTTCCGATTACCGTACGACTGCGTTGAGAACCTATTTCCGTAAGTTTCGGATATTTCTTAATCTCAATACGCCAGCCCTGGTCTTCCGTCAGGTGCCAGTGGAAAGTATTCATATTGTGCAGTGCCAGCAAGTCTATATATTTCTTTATAAACTCTTTGGGGAAGAAGTGGCGTCCTACGTCAAGGTGCATGCCACGATAACTGAAGCGCGGTTCGTCCTTAATTTCACCTGCCGGTATCAGGATGGTTGCTCCTTTGGCTTCGGCGGGAATGGATTTGCGTAAAGTCTGGATGCCATAGAACACTCCGTTTTCGGTTTGTCCGTTGATGCTGATACCTTCGGGGGTGGTAGTCAGCACATAGCCTTCCTTGTTTGCAATGCCCGGATCGAGTCCCAGTACAATTGCATTTTTCACTTGTTCTCCTGCTGCGATGGCCTTTGTTTTCGGTGCATAGTTTGTGGCTTGTTGGATGTACTCCGACAGGAACTCAGCATTGCGTTGCAATAAGGCATTGTTTTCCGGATAAGCGATGAGAACATTTTCGTTCAGTTTGAACGGATTTCCCTGGGTTAAACTTACCTCTTGGGGGAGAGGTATCACTTGGTAGTTAGCTTCTTTCTCCGCGGCACACGAAGCGCATGCCAAAGCGAGAGCACCTGCAAGAAGTGCGTGGTTAAGTTTTCTCATGGTGTTAGTATTTAATTGATTGTACAAATGCAAATGTACGTGATTATCTTCGAATTTTCACATAAACGGACGCAAAAGTATATTTCCGGTACTGAAGAAAACTACAAACCAGCCTGTCTGCTCAAAGTCCGGTTGAGTTCGTTCATCTTCTCATTTCTCAATGCGTTGATCTCTTCCGCTTGTCCGGGTTTCAGATAATCTTTGTTGAGTTTGATGAAACGTTTGTCCAGTTTCCCGGCTTCACCGATGATTTTTTTAAGTTGCGTGGCAAGTCCGGAAGCCTGTGATACATCATATCCCGAAGATTCGTAGGTGAACTCTACTTCTTTGTACTGAAGATAGTTGATGCGCAGGTCCAGCATCAGGCGATAATGTTCGAATTCACCGCCCTGTTTCCGGGGAATGATCTTGTTGAAGTGGCTTTTCAACTCTTCACATTCCTGTATCACCTGTTCTATCGGCTTTCCTTTAGCATCCTTTCCGTGACGGACTAACTCTTGGGGAAGCAGGAAATAGGTGAGAAAGATTTGCGCTTCGTCCTCCGACAACCCATAGCGTTGCTGTGCATACTCTTTTATGAAAGTTTCGGCATGAATCGCTTCTGATGAATTGACCGCCTTGCAATAAGCGTCTATCAGCAATTGGAATCCTGACATGGGATATACCTGTCGGATGGGTTGCATACTGATTATTTCCCAACCGTTATCATAGTGGAAACCATAAGTTCCGCTGGTTGACCAGGAAGTTTCTATCATTCCCTCATATCCGTGGGCACGCGCAAAGGGCAGGAAAGTAACTAGGTTATTGAAATGTTTCATCCACTGGGTCAGATACGTATTGTCGGGTGCCGAACGTAGGGAGGCTGCTCCCCACATCTTTACACCGAGTTTCAGCAGATTATCCAGTTTACCGAAGCGGTCCGGTTCCCAACCGTAATTCCAGTCAACGTAGATGAGATCTTTGGGTAACTCCTGAACGGATTCGGGGTGCATCAGGATAATATCCGCCCAAATGATAGGTTTCTTTCCCATTTCCTTGACCACCTCGCACATGGCTTTTATGTAGTCAACAAAAAGGCGCGACTTATTTACTTTGGAACATTGTGCGCAACTTCCCAACAGATAAGTTTCGTCAGCTCCTATATGAAAATAAGGTGACGGATGCAATTCTGCCACTTCCCGGAAGATTTCCCGGAATACCTTTTTAGCTTCTTCTATCTTGAGGGGACATACTTGAGACACTTCCTTGCTGTCCTCACGCAAATGTGCGTATCGGTCGTGCCTTAATATGTATTCGCAATGTCCGAAACAGTTCTGTAACGGGATTACTTCAATACCGAGCGAAGTGCAATAGCTTACAATATCCTGCACTTCGCTGCGGCTGAATGCCAATTGATTACACAAAGTGGCATGCTTTTGGAAAGGGAATGTTGCCTCATACTCTATCAGCAGAGTATTTATCTCTTTCTTTGAAAGGTCGGACGCCAGTTCCTTGATTGCCGAAACCGTCATTACCTGCGTACGGCAATCAAGATAGAAAGCCCTGACTTTGAAGTCGGAAGGAGGGACTGCGCTACGTGCCGGAACACACAGGCACAGGAATATGCTTACTAAAAGTAAACTTTTGTATATGGAACGAAGGGTATGATTCATGGTCTTTATTTTTTAGATGGATAAAAGTGACGCACTGTCCCGGTCGCAATAAAGCGTCGCATGGGGATGAGTACGTAAAATAGAAGCCGGGCAAGTGGTGCTGACAGGACCGTATAATGTTTCTTTCACAGCATTTGCCTTCGGCTTTCCCGGTACTATGCAAAAGATACGGGTAGCTTTCATCATAACCGGTATCGTAATGGTGACTGCCTGTTGGGGTACTTTCTCCAGACTGGAGAAACAACCGTCGTGTACCTGTTGTGTGCGACATACCTCGTCCAGTAATACCACTTTTACCTGCTGGGGATCATCAAACAATGCCACATGCGGGTCATTAAAAGCGATGTGCCCGTTTTCACCGATTCCCATGAAAACAATGTCGATGGGATGCTTTTGCAGAACTTCTTCATAGTGGGTGCAGATGTTCTCGGGTGAGGCGCCTTCTATATATAGATAATGTATAGACTTGAAGGGAAGTGCGGCAAATATGTGTTCTTTGAGATAATTCCCGAAGCGTTGAGGCGCATCCGCTTGCAGACCGATGTACTCGTCCATGTGCAAGGCATGGATGCGGTTCCAGGGAAGAGCATACTTCTGCAAGGCGGCCAGAAACTCGTTTTGTGAGGGGGCCGCTGCAAACAGAATATTGATTTCCTCTTTTTCTTTTAATAATTGGTTGATACTTTCGGCTGCAGCTTGTGCGGCATCTTCGCCCATAATCTGGCGGGTAGCGCATACCCGTACCAGTAAAGCTTCTTTCTTAATTTCTTTTATGTTCATGGTTGTTCAAATAGTGTTTCTCCGTTAATGAATACCCGGTTGATGCGGATATCCGGGTCGAATATTACAATGTCGGCATCATATCCTTTGGCAATCTTTCCTTTCCTGTCCGCAATGCCCATTATTTCGGCGGGGGTGAGTGTCATCATGCGCACGGCTTCTTCCAGAGGGCGTTCTCCCATCCGGTACATATTCCGTACCAACCGGTCGGTCGTAGCTACGCTTCCCGCAAAGGACTGGCGGTCGGGCATCTTGGCTACTCCGTCCTCAATGAGCACTTCGCATCCTTTGGCACGACTGCCCAATATGCTTTTTCCTTCAGGCATACCTGCACCGCGCATGGAGTCGGTGACTAAGGCAATCTTCTCCGCACCCTTATTCTTTACTGCCAGTTTCATAAGCGGTGCCGGAACATGTACGCCGTCCGTTATCAGTTCAATGGTTATTTCGTCCAATAAATATCCCGCTTCTACACAACCTGCATAGCGGAAGGCGTTCCGACGGGTTACTCCATTCATGCAGGAGTAGAAGTGGGTGATATGGGTAAAACCGTGTTTCACGGATTCCACCACATCTTCATAAATGGCATCTGTATGCGCTATGGAAGGCAATATGCCACGTCGGTGCAGTATATCACCAAACTCAAGTGCCCCCGGAAGTTCGGGAGCAATACTCCACCGGACGATATCCTGGCTCCTGTCCAATATCTCCATGTATTCTTCGGGGGAAGGGTTGCGCAGATAGCGCGGATCCTGTGCTCCCCTGAAGGCATAGGCAAAGTAAGGGCCTTCCAGGTGTAAACCTCCGAAAGCGGCACCCGAACGTTGATCTTTTACCCGGTCGTATATATCGAGAAAGCGAAACAGTTCCTGATTATCCGAAGCCAGTGTGGTAGGATAAAGTAAGGTAGTTCCGTGCCGCAGGTGTTCGCGGGCAATGGTGAGGCAGTCTTCTTCCGTACAATCCATGAAGTCGGAATCGCCTGCGCCGTGTGTGTGCAGGTCGATGAATCCAGGGGCGATGTAGCCGCCGTGTGCATCGTGACCTATGCTGCCGGGCACTTCATAGTTTCCCGGCTCTATGCCGATAATTTTTCCTTCGGCGATGAGTACGGTTCCCACTCCGAAATTACGTTCCGGAGTGATGATTTCACCGTTATAAATTCTGGTTATTTGTCCTTTTTCAGTTTCCATAATTCAGACCAATGATTGATTTTATATCCGTAGAATGCGTAAAATATCAAATAAAGGAAGCAGGGAATCAGCACGATATATCCGATCCGCAATCCGTAATGATCGGCTATCAGTCCATAGATGACCGGCATGAAAGCGTTGCCGCAGAGTGCCATCACCATGAACGAGGACCCCAGGTTCGTCCAGCGTCCCAGGTCATGTATGGCAAGCGGCCATATCCCGGCATAGATCAGTGCGTTGCATACTCCCATCAGGCTTAGGCACCAGATGGAAAGGGAAGTGGCATGTCCGTATATCTGTACTTCTCCGGGAATCACCAGTACACAGACCGATAATATCAGTCCGCCTACGGTGCAGATACGGAACATGCGTTGCTGGCTGGCAAACCGGGGAATCAGCAGGATGCCGATGAAATATCCCACAAGAGCACAGGACAAAGTGATGCTGGGGAATATCTTGGCTTCGTGCAGATTGAATCCCATACTTTCGGCATAGCTGATAATCGTATCGATGGAAATCACCTGGGCCGCCACATGAAAGAAGATGGCGAATACTCCTAATATAAGGTATGGATACGAGCCGATAGACTTGTGGTCACCGGAAGAGTGGGTACTCTTTTCCTGTTCATTACTCAGATCGGGCAGCCGGATGAAATGTATCGCGCAGCCAAACAGGAACAAGAACAGGGAAAGTATCGAGTAGGGGACAATAACCCTCCGTATCAGTTCGTCCAGCAAGAGGTCTTTCTCTACACCTGCCACATTGTTATTCTTCAGCACTTCGAACAATTCGGTATCCGTTGATTTCAGGATGACGGCGGCAAACAGCAGGGGGGCGATGATTCCGGCTATCTTGTTGCATAGCCCCATGATACTGATACGCCGGGCTGCCGACTCTATTGGTCCCAGTATGGTGACATAAGGATTTGCTACGGTTTGCAGGATGGACAGACCGGTACCTATGGTGAATAGTCCGGTCAGGAAGACGGGATAGGCCCGGGTGCAGGCTGCCGGAACGAATAGGACGGTCCCGGCTGCCATAAGCCACAATCCTGCGATAATACCCCGTTTGGGGCCGATCCGACCGATCAGTTTGGCAGCGGGAATAGACATCACAAGGTAAGCGATGTAGAATGCCAAGGCTACCAGATAAGACTGGGTGTGGGTTAACTCGCAAGCCACTTTGAAGTAGGGAATCAAGATGGAGTTTACCCAGGATACCAGTCCGAAGATGAAAAACAGCGTTCCCAGCATCAGCATAGGCAGCAGATTGGAGGAAGGCTTTTGTTGAACGTTACCTTTAAACATACCTTTTTACAGTTTTATATAAATACGTTTGCGATAGAGAATGTATCCCAATGCCCATATCACCCCGATGAAGAACAGGGCGTACACCAGAGAACCTGCATAATCTCCCAGCAAGGGTTGCAGCGTCCGGTTGTAGATAATTCCCCGGACACTGATGGTTGCTTCGCCCCACGGAATGAATGACAATCCGAACAGTACGCTGATGATCCACGCAACTACATACATGAAAAGCGGATTCACTCCGAAGGCTTCGAAGAAGCGGCACCAGCGCTTTTTCTGCCTGAGGTCAATGATATCTATCAGTAAAGCAAGAAGCAGGGAAGCTGTTCCGGAAGTGATTAAAGTGTAAGAAGCAGTCCACAGTTTCTTGTTTATCGGATCGAGATATTGTAACAGGAAACCGGCGAACAACAGAACCGTACCGAACAGGGCGACCTGACGGATACGTTCCTTATTTTCCGCTATCCCCGTAATCAGGCTTCCAACGAACGCGCCGAACAGTACATGCGCCCAACAAGGAATCGTACTCAGCAGCCCTTCGGGTTCGAAAGCAAAGCTACCGCCCTCAGCGGCCTCTTTGATTAAATGTCCCGCTCCCAGCAGTTTGACGTCAATCACCGCAATCAGGTTGTCTGCCGAATGTACATATCCGTTGAAACATTGCAGCAACACAAGATATAGCAGCAGAATTCCTCCTGCCGTGGCAAGATAATACTTCTTTGGAATAAGAATTGCCAGGAATGCTCCGCCTGCATAAGCCAATGCCAACCGTTGCATGACACCGAGAATACGCAGATGTTCCCAGGAGAAAGTGCCGTAACAAAGTTTGGAGAAACAATCCAATGCTATTCCTACGGCAAAGAGAGCTACGGTCCGGCGGATGATTTTCAGGCTGACGGTGGTATTGAGTTTATCGAACTTGCGCAATGAAAAGTGGATGGCTACGCCCATGATAAACATAAAAAAGGGATAAACCAAGTCTGTGGGGGTTAATCCATGCCATCGTGCGTGTTGCAACGGGGCATAGACAGACTGCCAGGAACCGGGGTTGTTCACCAGTATCATTCCGGCTATGGTAATCCCTCTTATTACATCGAGTGCAAGTAATCTATTGTTTGGGGCCGACATAAGTGCTGAATGTTTTGATTATTAATAGTTTGGGTGCTCTTCATTAAATGAAAACACCCGGATGCTTTATTCTACTCTTGCAAAAGGTGGCATCTTTTGTAGCAAAAGATGCCATCTTTAACATCATAAGATGCCACCTTTCGTTGCAAAAGATACCATCTTTTGCATGTGATGTTTTATTGCTTCATATCCTTTCCTTTAATGAAACAGGTCTCCGGAATATGGCTTCTGCAAGAGGATGCTTAATGTTCGGTGAAAGCGTCATAGAGCACCTGAAGCAGACTCTCTTCTTTGTTGGGAGAATCGTGCGAGATAGCCCATATCATGATACCTCCGTAACCGTTGTCATTTACATACCCGGCTTTGGCACGCATGGTTGGTTTGCCGTTGTAGAAGAGTAGTCCGATTTCGTCCTTCTCCGTGGCCTGTTCGTTGGGATAATTCTTTAGAATCTCCTTGTACGGCATGTGTGTAGCCCCTACCGGGGTTTCATCGGATACGAAGTGTACACCGTAGAAAGGCACTCCGAGGATAATCTTCTCTTTGGGTACTCCGCGGATTTCACTCCAACGTTTGGCTGCCATGCGGAAGTGTTCCATGCTGGCGTGCTGAGCCACTTTCGATGATTTCCAACCACCGGTGAAGTCGTACACCATGATATTGACCAGGTCCAGATATTCAAACATTGAGTTGGTATATACGTTATAGTTTCCCCAGCCTCCGTTCCATTCCGGATAGTCGGCACTCACGGCGGCAGTCAGCAGTTTGCCTTTGGGAAGTTCCGCCCTCAGTTCTTTGTAGAAGTTTTCAAGGAGAGCTACTTTTTCCTTGTCGCCTTCTCCGTAGCCTTCCGGACCGCCTGCCCAGTGTTCGTAGTCGATGTCAAGACCGTCGAATTCCCAGTCTTCCACAGCTTTCAACAGTTCCTTTTTGAAGCGGTTGCGGTAAGTATCATTAAGCAGTACACCCGCCATAATGGCTTTGTTGCCGCCTCCACCTGCGGATAACAGAACTTTCACCCCTTTCTTTTGCCCTTCGCGGAAGATGGGCAAAAGCTTTTCGATGTTGGCGGCATCAGCCAGGCCACCTTCTTCTGTGGCGCGTCCGAAGGCGATGCTCAGGTGAGTCAATTGATCCCAGGGAATCTGGTATTCGGGAAGTTGTTCATATTGCAGGTATCCGAAGATAACCTTGGATGGTTTCTTGGGTGGTTCTTCCTGGAAGGTTCCTCCGCATCCGAAGAGGATGCAGAGAAGTGCCCATAGAGTCAGATATTTCATAGGTATCCGTATGTTTTTAAGGTGCTGTTACTACTAAAGTGAATTCTCTGAAATTAGTGGTTCCGTTTCGTACCGCTTCAAAGCGCAGCTTGAAACTTCCGGTCTGGGTGAATGTGTAGCTCAGTGTAGGGGCGGTTCCAATCACTTCACCGTCCAGCAACCACTTGACGGACACGCTGCCGTCTGCCGGAGAAACCAGGATAGGGAATTCCGTGAGGGTGCCTGCTATGGCTGATACACTTTCCAACATGTCGGTATAGATATAGAGTTCATCATCGGCAAAGGTCGGGTTGCTTGCCGAGTCGTCTTTACAACTTCCCATGGCGATGCCCAGGAAGCACAATATTAGAAAAATATACTTGGTTTTCATAATTTATCCGTTCTTTTTAATTGTGTAAACTTATTCTTTATCCCACCATACACGACTGGTCCAGCTGTCTGTTCCTCCCATGCGGCTGAGTGCTTCTTCCAGATTTTCCTTGTTCTTAATCTGTTCTTCCAGCGGATACATCATGCGGTTGGGGCGTTTGCCGTCCGATTCGTTTTCTGTGGGAGCCAGGTTGTAGAACTTAGTGTACTTGCTCGGCATACCGCTGCGCCGGATGTTAGACCAGGCTTCAATCGGGTCGAGGATATAGAGCAGCCACAGTTGTTTGTTGATCTCTTCCAGCGCCTCGGTGTCGCCTGCATCCAGCAGTGAAGACTGTTCTTCGGAGAGGGCTTCCAGTGTGGCGTCGTCGGGTACATTGGCGCCAAACAGGCTCCATTGCTTGATGGCGGCTACCAGACCTTTCTTATAGTGTTCCTTGGCACTTTCGGAAGATACATTCCAATGGCGGGCAGCGGCTTCGGCCAGGTAGAATTCTGTTTCGGCATAAGTCAGGTGCATATAAGGAGATGCCGGATCAGTCAGCAGTTTAGAGGGTTGCATCTTCTGGTAGTGGTGTGCTACACTTACATCTTTTCCATCGATATTGATGGTAAGAGCCGGTGCCCAGGCATTGTAGATGAAATCTTGTGCCGGCACTCCTTGGTACGAACCGGTCTTTTCGTAAACAATGGACGTGATATCCGTGCGTTTGCTGTCGGTATAGTAGGCGCCTCCGATGTAGAGAGTGCGCGGGTCGTTGGTGGAAGTCAGCGCTTCCAGCAATTCGTTGGTCATGCGGTAGTTGCTGTAAGTAGGATCTTCCAGCATCTGGTTGGCAAATCCGTTGCCCGGACCTTCGTCCAGCCTGCTCGATTCGTGAGCCACATAACAGATATCGCTGTTAGAAGTCATTACTCCTGCCTCATAAGCTGCTTTGGCTTCTTGCTGGGCAAGTGTGGGGTTGACTTTCAGCAGGCGCATGGAGATGCGCAGCCATAAGGAATTGGCAAACCGTCTCCATTTCTCGATGTCGCCATTGAAGTAAAGGTCGTTCTGCGGAGCCATAGCCGATGCGTCCAGTTGGGCGGAAGCGGCGCGGAGTTCGCTCAGGAAATCCATGTAGATATCTTCTTGCTTGTCGTATCGGGGTTTCACGATGTTTTCATTGTATATCTTTCCGGCTTCAAAGTACGGAATATCACCGTAATAATCCGTCAGTTTAAGGAAAGCCTCTACTTTCAGGATGCGTCCGATGGCATTCAGATTGATTTCTTCCGGATTGTCGGCGGTCTGGCTGACCAGTGCGACTGCATTCTTAATGATATCGGGATAATAGGCTACCCAGAGGCGTTCCATGTAGGCAATGTTCTTTTTGGCTTTTCCGCCGTACTCCTGCATACTCCAGCCACCAATCCAGTGGTTGACGAATGCCCCCGGATAGATAAAGTAGCGGATGGTGTTCTGCATGTATTGCGAATGAGTCAATTGTATGGTCGGAATCAGCAGATGCGGGGATATGCTGGTTGCCTTGGTCGGATTCTCGTTCAGTTCAGTCAGGTCTACACAGCTGCACAGGCAGATGAGGCCGATAAATAAGGAACTCCATTTTATATTTTTCATGTTGGTATGCATTTTAGAATTTGACATTGATGCCGAAGCCGAAGGTGCGGCGTGAAGGTAATGAGCCATACTCGAAGCCCTGTCCGTTACCGTTGTTGTAAGAAGATTCAGGGTCGATGTTGTCTACTTTTGAATAGATCAGCAGCAGGTTGCGACCGTAAGCCGAGAGGGTGACGGACTCAATAGGAGTATGTACGAACCACTTCTTGGGGCATGAGTAAGAGAGTGATACTTCACGCAGTTTCACGAAAGAGTTGTCGCAGATGAACGGTTCGGGGGAAGAGTTCTGCAAGGCCTGCCAGTATTTGGCGGGATCTACGTACACATCGTTGGGCACATAGCTTACGTTACCGTCGGCATCGGTTACGGCTTTTACTCCCTTACCTACATAACCTCCGGTCGGTGTCCAGTCTTTGGCATCCACGTTGGCCGACAGGCGGGCTTGTTCGGAGGCGTACCAGCCTTCGCGTCCTTCCAGGGTTTCTTTGGAAGTACCGTTTACGTGCGACTGCATCTTACTCATGGAATAAACGTCCGCACCGAATTTCATATCTACCAGTACACTCATAGATAAGTTCTTGTAAGAGAAAGCATTGCGGAAACCTAAAGTGAAGTCGTAGTTGCCGTTCCCTAACACGGATACTTTATCGTCGAAAGTAGGCAGACCGTTTTCATAAATCACTTCGCCGGCTTCTGTACGGTTCAGTTTCTTACCTACGATGACACCGTAAGGTTGTCCTTCGCTTGCGTAGATGAAGGCGTTGGCCCAGCGGGCGGCTGCCAGTTCAAAGTCTTTCACGTCTTCGTGCAGTTTCACTACTTCATTATAGTTCTTGGCAAAGTTGATATTGGCATCCCAGGTGAAATTTTTGGTTTTCACCGGTACGAGTGACAGGGAAGCTTCGATACCTTTGTTGGAAATTTCACCGGCATTGATCATGGCACGGCTGTATCCGGTAGATTGTGAAACCGGCAATGACAGGATCTGGTCTTTGGTTATCTGCTGGTAATAAGTAAAGTCCAGTCCCAGGCGGTTATCCAGGAAACGCACATCCATACCTAATTCGAAAGAGTAAGTCGAGGTCGGTTTCAGGTTGGCATTAGGCACGGAACCGGAAGTGATGTAGCCCAGGGAAGTTCCTTTATTGGTATAAGGTTTCAGGCCGTATTCCAATTGAAGCTGATAGGGGCTTGTGTCACCACCTACTTTAGCCCATGAAGCACGCAACTTACCGAAGGTGAACCATTCTTTGTGCTCAAAGAGGTTGGAGAATATCAAGCTTCCCGAAACCGAAGGATAGAAATAAGAACGGTTCTTGGGACTAAGAGTGGACGACACGTCATTACGGAACGTTGCATCGAGGTATGCAAACTCTTTGTAACCCAGGCTGACCTGTCCGAACAGGGAGCGCACGGCTTTACGCACCAGGGCATGTTCGGTTTCTATGCTGGAATAGTTGGTGATGTCCTGTAAATCGGGGATTACCTGCGTTTGTCCGGTCTGGATCATGGATTCGTACTCATAGCGCATCACATTGCCGCCGACGAAAGCCGATACATCGAAATCACCGAAACGCTTTTGGAAACGAAGCATCATCTCGAAGTTGTACTGCATCACGTTGTTGGTCATTTCCTTCATCATTCCATCGGTAAATCCGGGGGTATACATCGGAGTGAAATCGGTGAAGCGGAAGGTGTAGGAGTCCAGACCGGCTTTGAAGCTGGCTTTCAGATAATCGGTGAATGCATAGTAGAGGCGTCCCTGTCCGATGAGGCGGTCGCGCTTGGACTTATTGCTCATTTCATTGATTACCCAGTAGGGGTTGATGCGGTATTTGTCACCGTTCCAGTCATTGTAACGTCCGGTTTCGTCCTTGTAGTTACTGGATAACCATTTCTGGTCAAAACTCGGTGCGATACCTATCAGGGCATTACCAAGATTACTCGGACTGTCGGACAAGGCGGGACGGTTCTGCACGGATTCGTAACTGTAAGTGGCCTGTGCTTCTACGGTCAGGCGTTTGGAAAGCTGGGTGTTTCCTTTAAAGGAGACACTGGTACGGCTCAGTTCCGATTCGGGCACGATATCCCAGTTACGCATATCAGATACGGATACACGGAAAGCCGACAAGTCATTGGTCTTGCTGAAGGCAACGGCATTGGTGGTAGTGATACCGGTATCGAAGAAACTCAGGATGTTGTTGTTCACATTACTATACTTCCGTATCTCATCATTATAGATATGTACATCCATGTTGGGATCTAACTTTCCACCCCAAGCCACTTGTGAAGTGGTCGATGCCGACTGACCGGACATAGAGGGACGTCCGTCGCGGCCCTGACCGTAGACGCGCTGGTAATCGTCGAAGCCGGTCAGCAATTTAACAATGCTCAGGTTGGATGAGAACTCCACACCTATACCCTTTTTCTTCTGGGCGGACTTAGTGGTGATGAGGACAACACCGTTGGAAGCTCTGGAGCCATAAAGTGCGGAAGCGGACGGGCCTTTCAGGATAGAAATGTTTTCAATATCATCCGGGTTGAGGGAGGACAATACGTCACCATAATCGTAACCACCCCATTTGCCTGCACCTTCCAGTTCCGTATTGTCCACCGGCATACCGTCGATGACATATAGGGGCTGGTTGGAACCTGTCAGCTGGGAATTACCGCGGATAATGACGCGTGTGGAACCGGAAGGGCCTGCTGTTGTGGAAGAGATATCCACACCGGCTACTTTACCCGAGATGGCAGACATTACATTCTGCTCGTTACCGGCTGTCAGTGCGTCATTGTTTACGGAAGATACGGCGTAACCTAAAGCTTTGGCTTCACGCTTGATGCCGAGGGCGGTCACTACCACTTCGTCTATCTTCACGGCTTCTTCCTGAAGGATGATGGTGATTTGGGAACGTCCTTCTACTTTGATTTCTTCTGATTTCATTCCGATATAGCCGACGCGTAACACGGCGTTGCGCGAAGAAGCATTGATGGTAAAGCGTCCTTCTACATCGGTAATGACACCTGTCTGGTTGCTTTTGTCTTGAATAGTAGCCCCGATAATGGGTTCTTTGTCTACTCCGATAACGATACCGGATACCTTGAAATTGCTTTGAGCCAGAGTAATCAAGCTACAGCACATACATACAATGAGGAAGATACTTCGCATTGAAGTGTTCTTTCCTGACGAGTTAGGTAAAAGAATAAAATTTCTCACTGTTTCTCATTGGTTATTAGGGTTAATAATAGTGGTTGTTTTCCCGTACTTATAGTAATTCCTATATTGGGTTGGAGTCATCTGATAGATTCGTTTAAAGGATTTGGTAAGATTGATGTAATCTTCATAACCCAGTTCAAAGGCTATATCCATGATGGGCAGGTCTGAGGTTAACAGTTTCTCGGCGAAACAGGAAGTGCGGTAATCCAGTATATATTGGTAAATGGAAATGCCGACTTCCTTACGGAAATGTTTTTCCAGTACACGGCGTGAAACACAAAGGCGGTTCAGTATTTCTGTGATGCTGATAAGTCCGTTGTTCTCCGCCTCAATAAGTTTCAGGGCATCAAGGATCAGTTTGTCGCTTACCGAGTATCCTTCTGTTGACTTTCTGCGTTCAATACGGATGGGATTGATAACGATATTGAATTGCGGCAGTTGTCTATCTTTCACAATGCTGTGCAGCAGTTTGGCTGCCTGATATCCGCCATTCTTTACATCCAGCATGATGGAAGAAAGGGGAGGGTCGGACATATTGCAGAGTATTTCGTCATTATCCACTCCCAAAACAGCCAGATTCTGGGGGACTTGAATGTTGCTGATACCGCAGACTTCGGTTATGCGTAAGGCGAATACGTCGTCGCAGGCAAACAAGGCTGTGGGATGGGGGAGTTGCTGCAACCAGGCTTGGAGGGTCTGCTGGTCGGAAGTAGAGCCATACCGGATATTGCTCTCTTCATTATAGATATAGGCATGCTGCCCTACTTCGGCAAGGCGGGTACAGAAACCCTCTTCACGTTCGCGTGACCAGATTGTATCACTGGTGCCGTAGAAAGCAAAATTAGTGTAACCTTTCCGCAAGAAGTAGTTGGCGGCCATTTCACCGGTGCCGTAGTAATCACCGGTAATATTGGATATGCCGTCCACACGGTTGGTGTAGTTTTGCAGGATGACAGGGATGCCTATGGAGCGCAGCCGTTCGGTATTTACTTCGGACAGCTGTCCCATGATGGCATCCGCTCCCCAACGCTGAGCAATATCAATGACTGTTTCGATTGCTTTTTCGTCATTGAAGTCTTCACGGCTCAATGGAATTCGATAAAAGCGCCAGTTGCCCACTTCCATGGAATATCGCAGGAAACCTTTTAATAAAAGGCGGCTGTACGCGCTGGTAAAATCGGATAATAGCAGTACTTTCAGCATACGGTATTAAATTTGCGGTTCGCTTTTTAATTGTTCGCTGCAAATTTAAGCCGTTTGCGTTTGTTGATATGCGTCAGTATGCGTTTATTTGTTGTTGATTTGCGTCAATACAATTGTCTCCTATCTATCATATTCTTTTTGCTCTGTATTCTTTCGGTGACATCCCCGTATGCTTCTTGAAGTACCGTCCGAAGAACGACTGGTCGGGAAAATTATACCGGTCGGCTATCTCTTTCAGTGAGAGGTTGGTGGATTGTAGGGCGACTTTGATTTCCAATGTGAGGAACTCATCGATGATTTCTTTAGCGGAAATCTGACCTACCTCTTTAGTAATAGCGGAAAGGTAACGTGTAGAAATACAAAGTTGCTCGGCATAAAAGGCTACATCCCGTTGTGCGGTACAATTGGTGTGTACCAGGTGAATGAACTTTTTGAACAGTTGTCCTTTCCGGTTCCCTCCTTCCAATTGCTCTTTGGTGAAGTATCGCTGCACCTTATCATAAGTATCCAGAAAGAATATCTGAAGCAGGTTCTGGGCAATACTTTCGCGGAACTGGTTTTCCTTGTCGGCATAGATGGCGGCGCTTGCCTCTATCATTCTCAGGATGGGGCGTATGGTTTCGAGTCTGGTATGTGTATAACAGGAGTTTTCTTTCATGAAATGGATGAATGCCGGGTCCAGTCGGAAACAGGCGACCTTCATCATCTCGCCCGAATAAGCGAAATAATGTATCTGGAAGTCCGGGCTGGCCGATCTGAGCGAAAGAATAGAGCCGGGCAATAACATAATGTTCGTATTCGGTATAATGTGATGCTTCTCCAGATCTATGGTGATTTCCGCTTCTCCGCCGGAACAGAATAAAAGGACTCCATTCGTTAATTTGACGAGTCGGTTGTGGTAAAACTCCAGGTTATCGCTCCCGGATCTGAAGGTTTCTGCTTTCGTAGTTAATAATGGATTCATACTTTATCTTTTTAAAGTTTTGTTGGAACAAAGGTAGAAGTTCTTTTTGGAATGTTAAGCAAACCGTTCCGAAAATGAACAAAGGAGTGCGACAAATGAAACAAGTTGTTGTTCAAAAACGGCATACCTTTGCCGCCGACATAACAAAAGATGTTTTTAAAAAGATTGTAGTATGACAACAAAGAAGAGATTGATTAGACAAATGATGACATTCATTTGTGGAGTAACATTGGTAGCATGCGGACAGGCTCCTACCGTGCAGACCAGTTCTGAGTATGAGGTGATGAGAATCACGACATCCGACAAGGAATTGCAAACGACCTATTCAGCGAGTATCCGGGGAAGACAAGACATTGACATTTACCCGCAGGTATCAGGTTTCCTGACTAAACTCTGTGTGGAAGAAGGTCAGGCGGTCCGCAAAGGACAAGTCTTGTTTATTATTGACCAAGTGCCTTACCGTGCGGCTTTGCAGACTGCGGAAGCCAATGTGGAAGCGGCGCGTGCAAGTGTAGCTACGGCTCAACTGACGTATGACAGTAAAAAAGAATTGTTTGCCCAGAACGTGATTTCCGAGTTCGATTTGCAGACATCTTATAATAACCTGCTGACGGCGAAAGCGCAATTGGCGCAGACGGAAGCGCAACGTGTAAGTGCCGCCAATAACCTTTCTTATACGGAAGTGAAAAGTCCTGCCGACGGTGTTGTAGGCACTCTGCCCTATCGTGTGGGCGCTTTGGTTAGTGCCAGCCTGCCTAAACCGTTGACTACGGTTTCTGATAATTCCGATATGTACGTTTACTTCTCGATGACAGAAAACCAGTTGCTGGATATGACGCGCCGCTACGGTTCCAGGAGTAAAGCATTGGAGGAAATGCCAGCTATTGGACTGATTTTGAATGATAAATCCACCTATCCTTCGCAAGGTAAGATTGAAACAATCAGTGGGGTTATCGATACTTCTACCGGAACTGTCAGTCTGCGTGCCGTATTCCCGAATAAAGAAGGATTGTTACAGAGTGGGGGAGCCGGCAATGTAGTGGTTCCTGTTCAAAAACGGAACTGTATCGTTGTTCCGCAAGCGGCTACTTATGAAGTGCAGGATAAAGTGTTCGTATTTAAAGTAGTAGATGGTAAAGCGCAGTCTGCCCCGGTGGAGGTGACCCGTGTAAATGGTGGAAAAGAGTATATCGTAGACAAGGGCTTGAATGTGGGTGATGTAATTGTGGCTGAAGGCGTAGGATTATTGCGCGAAGGTACACCTATTCAAGCTAAGGCAGCATCCTCTGCAACACAAGAAACCGCTAATCAACAAACAAAGGAGGATTAATCCATGAATCTGAGAACATTTATTGAACGCCCGGTATTTTCGGCGGTCATTTCTATAACGATTGTCATTCTGGGTATCATCGGGTTGTTTACCCTGCCCGTCGAACAATATCCCGATATTGCTCCGCCTACCGTTATGGTAAGCACCACGTACTACGGTGCCAGCGCGGAAACTTTGCAGAAGAGTGTTATCGCTCCGTTGGAAGAAGCTATCAACGGTGTGGAAGACATGACCTATATGACGTCTACCGCTACCAATGCCGGTTCGGTATCCATTACCGTCTATTTCAAACAGGGAACCGACCCGGATATGGCTGCCGTTAATGTGCAGAACCGCGTATCCAGAGCTACCGGACAGCTTCCGGGAGAAGTAACTCAGGTAGGTGTAACTACTATGAAACGCCAGACCAGTATCTTACAGATGTTTTCATTGCATAGTCCCGATAATTCGTATGATGAAAACTTCCTTGCTAACTATATGAGTATCAACCTGAAACCGCAGTTGCTGCGTATTGCAGGTGTGGGCGATATGATGATTATGGGTGGTGACTACAGTATGCGTGTCTGGATGAAGCCTGATGTGATGGCACAGTACAAACTGATTCCGTCTGACGTGACGGCAGCACTTGCCGAGCAGAATATAGAATCGGCTACCGGTTCGTTCGGTGAAAATTCGGACGAAACCTATCAATATACCATGAAGTATAAAGGCCGTCTGATTACACCGGAGGAATTTGGTGAAATCGTAATCCGTTCTACGGAAGACGGTGAAGTGCTGAAGTTGAAAGACATTGCAGATGTGGAACTGGGTAAGGACAGCTACGCCTACAAAGGCGGTATGGACGGTCACAATGGTGTTTCCTGTATGGTATTCCAGACGGCCGGCTCCAATGCAACGGAAGTAAACCAGAACATTGACAATCTGCTGGACGAAGTACGTAAAGACCTGCCGAAAGGTGTGGAACTGACACAGATGATGAGTTCCAATGACTTCCTGTTCGCTTCTATCCATGAAGTAGTAAAGACTTTGATTGAGGCTATCATTCTCGTTATCTTGGTGGTATATGTATTCTTGCAGGACATCCGTTCCACATTGATTCCGTTGGTGGGCATCATCGTGTCACTGGTAGGTACCTTCGCTTTTATGTCCGTTGCCGGATTCAGTATCAACCTGATTACACTGTTTGCATTGGTGCTTGTGATCGGTACGGTGGTGGACGACGCCATAGTCGTCGTCGAGGCGGTACAGTCAAGGTTCGATGTCGGGTATAAGTCTTCTTATATGGCAAGTATCGACGCTATGAAAGGTATCAGTAATGCGGTTATCACCTCTTCACTGGTATTTATGGCGGTGTTCATTCCTGTATCGTTTATGAGTGGTACGTCCGGTACGTTCTATACGCAGTTCGGTCTGACGATGGCGGTTGCGGTAGGTATTTCAGCTGTTAACGCTTTGACGCTGAGCCCGGCTCTTTGCGCTCTGCTGCTGAGACCTTATATTAATGAAGATGGCACGCAGAAGAATAATTTTGCCGCCCGTTTCCGTAATTCGTTCAATGCGGCTTTCGATGTGGTGGTGAATAAGTATAAGAATGCGGTATTATTCTTTATCAAGCGTCGCTGGTTGTCATGGTCATTGCTGGTTTGCTCAGTGGTAGTGTTGGTACTCCTGATGAACTCTACGAAGACCAGTTTAGTGCCTGATGAAGACCAGGGTGTATTGTTCGTCAATGTAAGCACGGCTCCGGGTAGTTCACTGAAGACTACGGATGATGTTATGCTTCGTGTGGAAGAACGCTTGGAGGCTATTCCGCAGAAACTTCATATTCAGAAAGTAACCGGCTACGGCTTGCTTTCCGGACAGGGAAATACCTTCGGTATGATTGTAGTGAAGCTGAAACCTTGGGATGAACGTACAAAGAAAGAAGATCAGGTGCAGGCTGTCATCGGACAGATTTATGCCCGCACGGCAGATATCAAGGATGCCACGATCTTTGCAATTGCTCCGGGTATGATTCCGGGTTATGGTATGGGTAATGCACTCGATCTGAATGTACAGGATAAGTTGGGCACGGATGTGAATACCTTCTTCCAGACTACCCAGCAATACCTGGGTGCTTTGAACCAGCGTCCCGAAATCTCCATGGCCTATTCTACTTTTGATGTGCGCTATCCGCAGTGGACTGTAGAAGTCGATGCTGCCAAATGTAAGCGTGCCGGCATTACTCCGGATGCAGTGCTCTCTACACTTTCGGGCTACTATGGCGGACAGTATGTATCCAACTTCAACCGTTTCTCAAAGGTATATAGGGTTATGATACAGTCCGGTCCGGAATACCGCATGGATGAGACTTCACTGCACAACACCTTTGTTCGGATGGCAAACGGTGAGATGGCTCCGCTGAGCCAGTTCGTTACGCTGACCCGCAGTTATGGTGCCGAGACATTGAGTCGCTTCAATATGTATAACTCCATAGCTGTGAATGCCATGCCTGCCGAGGGATATAGTACGGGTGATGCCATCCGTGCCGTGAAAGAGACAGCAGAAATCAGCCTGCCGAAAGGTTACGGTTATGACTTCGGTGGTATCACACGTGAAGAGAACCAGCAGAGTGGTACGACGGTAATTATCTTCGGCATCTGTATTCTGATGATCTATCTTATTCTGAGTGCGCTTTATGAAAGCTTCATCGTTCCGTTTGCAGTTATTCTTGCGGTTCCGGTAGGTTTGATGGGTACGTTCTTGTTTGCCAAGATAGCAGGATTGGAGAATAACATTTATCTGCAAACAGGTTTGATTATGTTGATCGGTTTGCTTGCCAAGACAGCCATTCTGTTGACGGAATATGCTGCCGAGCGCCGAAAAGCAGGCATGGGATTGATTGCTTCCGCAGTCAGCGCAGCCAAAGCCCGTCTTCGTCCTATCCTGATGACGGCACTTACCATGATCTTCGGTCTGTTCCCGCTGGTAGTAGCTACCGGAGTAGGTGCTAACGGTAACCGTTCGTTGGGTACAGGTGTAGTAGGTGGTATGACCATCGGTACACTGGCATTGCTTTTCATCGTTCCGGCTTTGTTTGTCACCTTCCAGTGGTTGCAGGAACGTCTGCGTCCGGCTCAGTCCATGCCTACCAAAGACTGGCAGATTGAGGAGGATATGGAAGTGAGTAAGAAAGAAATAGAAGAACATCAATCAAAAGAAAAATGAAGAAACAAATCATCACTTTAGCTGTCGCAGCCTTGCTGTTGAGTAGTTGCGGCATCTACACCAAATATGAACGTCCCGAAGTCAAGACCGACGGACTTTACGGGCAGGATGTAGAGGTGGAAGACACCACCTCTATCGCCTCTCTCTCCTGGCGCGAGTTGTTTATCGACCCGCAACTACAATCTCTCATTGAGCATGCACTGCAAGGCAATACTGACTTGCAGTCCGCTCAGTGGCGTATCAAAGAAGCGGAAGCTACTCTGTCATCCGCCCGCCTGGCCTATCTGCCTTCTTTTATGTTGACTCCGCAGGGAGGTGTCAGTAGCTTTGATAAATCAAAAGGTTCCTGGACGTATAGCGGCATAGCATCCGCCAGTTGGGAAATTGATATTTTCGGTAAACTGACCAATGCGAAACGCCGTGCGAAAGCTTTGTACCTTCAGAGCCTGGAGTACGAACAAGCTGTCACTACTTCGTTGATAGCCAATGTGGCAAATATGTATTATACCTTATTAATGCTCGATGCACAATACAACGTCTCTGCCGAAACTGCCGCCAAGTGGCGTGAGAGCGTGAAGACAATGCGTGCCATGAAAGCAGCAGGTATGACAGATGAGGCCGGAGTAGCCCAGACCGAAGCAAACTGTTATATGGTAGAAGCCTCTTTGCTCGACCTTAAACAGCAAATCCGTGAAGTAGAGAATTCACTTTCTATTTTACTGGGTGATGTGCCCGACGCCATCGAACGTGGAAAGCTACAGGGACAAAGTTTCCCGGAAGAACTTACTGTTGGCGTACCTTTGCAGTTACTCTCCCGTCGTCCCGACGTGAAGAGTGCGGAACTCTCGCTGGCACAGGCCTTTTATAGTACCAATGCGGCACGTTCAGCCTTTTATCCTTCCATTACTTTGGGAGGTACGGCAGGTTGGACAAATTCTGCCGGAAGCATGATTATCAACCCGGGTAAGCTGTTACTCTCCGCAGTTGGTTCACTGACACAACCTTTATTTAATAAAGGATTGAACATGGCACAGTTGAAAATAGCCAAAGCCCAACAGGAAGAAGCTAAACTTTCTTTCCAGCAGGCTCTGCTGAATGCAGGAAGTGAAGTGAATAATGCCCTTACCCAAGTGCAGGTGGCCCGCGGTAAAACAGAGTTGCGCGATGGACAAATCACTTCATTGGAAACTGCAGTGCGCAGCACGCAATTGTTGATGAAACATGGCAACTCCACTTATCTGGAAGTACTTACCGCCCAGCAATCGTTGCTCTCTGCCCAACTGACGCAGATAGCCGACCGCTTCGATGAGATACAGGGAATTATCAATCTCTACCAAGCCTTAGGTGGTGGCAGGGAATAAAGAATAAATCATATACTCTCTCTTCTCTCGTTTCTTCATCCCCTTTTATCCTTCACGAAGTGGAGTGGTGAGAGGGGATATTTTTAGTGATCACTTATTCAGGTACTGGTCAATCTGTGCCACCGTTGCATCTTTCAGCAGTACTTTCTTGTCTTTATCCAATAGATACAGGGTAGGTATCGCTTTCAGGTCATACAGATTCTTTTCCTTTATAACGAGTTTTTTATCATACCCGTTTATCCATTCTTTGGGGAAATCCGGTAGGTGTCTTTCCCATTCTTCCTTATCTTCATCCGGATAAATAGCCAGTATCTTTAGACTTCCTGCTGCAAACTCCTTGTTGATGGCAGGCGCCTGTTTCAGTGCTTCTATGCCTTCTTCACAAGCATGACATCCCGGATTGTTGATAAACAGCAGCGTATATTTTGCTTTCACTCCGTAGAGCGTACCGCTTTTTCCGGACAGCAGTGTATAGGTGAAATCTTCTGCCGGCCTTCCGATACGATTCTGTTCAGCCAGTTCCCGGCGTCCTTGCGGAAGTATTTTCTCCGTATCATTCAATACTTTACTTTCCAGCATGGCGTCCAGTACCGGAATGTAAAATTCTTCATTCCGCATCGGAGAATTCGGATCATACAGATATTTTTCTGCTAAGTCCGTATAATAGAAGAATACGACTTTCTTCTGATCTGCCATCTTATACATTTGCTTTATGGCAGTTATCGCAGTAGTGTCCGGCACTATCTTCAGGATATCTATAAAGTCCACCCATGCTTGTTCCGTAACATCCGGAAGGTTGATATAAGTGGTATCGGTAAAATCCATATTGTCCCAATAGTGCCGTACCAGATAGTCCGCACGCAATTCGGGAGTGTTCAGCATGGCTGGTATAAGGGGGAGCGTGAATTTTTTTACGGTGTCTGCCTGGACTGCCGTTTCCTTGTTGTCGTTTGCTTTCCGGCTGCCGCATGAGGCACACAGGATCAGGAATAGGAGGAAAATGTTGAGAGAAGTTTTCATAATTCAACTACTTATATAATGTATTGAGAGACAAAGATAATGCAAATGTTTTAATTACCATTTGTTAAGTATCAGCAAATTTATGAAGCCTACCTTTGCCCCGCTTTTTTAAAAACAATGAGATATGCAAAGGGATAATTTGGACTTCAAAAACATGAGTGTGAGTAAGTTGTTTACAAAACAACTCTTCCCCACGTTGCTGGGTATGGTATCATCCGCATTGTTCACTGTTGTCGACGGGATATTTGTAGGACGCGGAATAGGTAGTGATGCCATTGCCGCGGTGAATATTGCGGCGCCTATTTTTATGATAGCGGCCGGGTTGGGACTGATGTTCGGTATGGGTGGAGGAATTCTTGCTTCCATTAATCTGTCTCGTGGCAAATTGGTGGTCGCTAATATCAATGTCACGCAGTCAATCGTCATGCTGACGATTGTCAGTATCATTATGGGAATACTATTGACTGTGTTCCCCGAAACTGTAGTAACCTTATTAGGAGCCGAAGGGCATCTGACGGAATTGCCACTGATTTGGGAGAATTGGTGGGAACACTTTTACTCTTGGGTTATCTGCTTCGTCCCTCCGTATCGGTTCGGTTTGCCAGGTTGAAGATGAGCATCAAGAGCATCCGCCTGACACTGAGGAATACATGGTATATGCTGAAACTGGGTGTTTCATCCTGTTTGAGTGAAATAACGATTGCTGTCATGGCTATTGCAGGCAATTATGTGTTTATGAGCCATCTCGGAACGGATGGGGTAGCGGCTTATAGCATTGTCTGCTATCTGTTCCCTATTATTTTCATGGTGTTTAACGCTATGGTTCAGTCGGCACAACCCATTGTCAGTTACAATTATGGTTGCGGACAGTTATTGCGCTCCAATAAAGCATTACGTTTATGCATTATTTCCGCCGTTGTGTTCGCTTTGGTGATTAGCGGAGTATTTGCTTGTTTCTCCGGTGATATCGTTTCCCTGTTCTTGCCGGACCGGACAAGTCATGCCTGGCAGTATGCGGTTACCGGTCTGCCTCTGTTTGCTGTCGATTACATTTTTTTCGGGATAAATGTAATCACAATAGGGTATTATACCAGTATTGAACGTATTAACCTGGCAATGAGGCTTACGTTGCTGCGTGGCATATTGCCGGTCTTGTTCTTCTTCGTACTTCCTGCATGGTTGGGAGTGACGGGCATCTGGCTTGCTGTGGCGGCAGGAGATATTACTACAACAATCCTTATTGTGTTGTGCAGAAAGAAAGTTTAGTATGGCTGTACCTATGAATTATTTTCAATACATTTGCATACAAAAAATACATTTATCATGAAACGCAACTCTTTCTTATTATTTGTAGCGATTCTCTTCACTTCGGTTTCAGTTTCTTTTGCCCAAAAGAAACTCTCCATCCTTGGAGACTCTTATTCTACATATTACGGCTATGTCACTCCCGACACCAACCTCTGTTGGTATGGCGTACCGGAAGAAAAGAGAGAGAATGATGTGAAGCGGGTGGAGGATACCTGGTGGTATCTTCTTATCAATGAGCACGGTTATCAGATGGAGCGTAATAATTCCTATTCCGGTTCAACCGTTTGCCACACCGGTTATGAGAAAGCGGATTACTCGGATCGTTCCTTCGTAACGCGTATGGACAACCTGGGTCATCCTGATGTTCTCCTGGTCTTTGGCGGTACGAACGACAGTTGGGCGAAAGCCCCTGTCGGCAGCTACCAGTATGCAGATTGGACTAAAGCCGATCTTTACAGCTTCCGTCCTGCCTTCTGCCGACTGATGGACTATCTGACTAAGCGCTATCCGGATACCCGAATCTATAATATCACGAACACCGAACTGTCGGAAGATGTAACCACTTCTATGGATGAAATCTGCCGCCATTACGGAGTAACCAATATCCGCCTGCGCGATATTGACAAACAGTGGGGGCATCCCTCCATAAAAGGAATGAAGAGCATTTGCGAACAGGTGTGTAAAGTAATAGAAGAATAACATATACCCCCTTCCACACCGCTGCGTCCCTTTATTCATCGGGCATAGCGTGTGGAAGGGGGGTCTTTTTGCTGACTTATCTCGTTACGAGCCGCTCCCGGCTGACTCCATAATATCCTGCCGCCGGCACATATATCGGTTGCGTCTTCCTTCCTATATTTTCTATCTTTCCTTCCGCATTCAGCCGTTTCAGCTGCTCCGCAGCTTTCGACCGCATAAAGCCGCATATACGCTGGAAATCGGCACGTGTCATCAGTTGGTGTTCTGCAAAATACGCTTTCAGCCGCATATCTATCTCTACATCGGACAGTTTACCGGAGTGCCCGCTGTGCCTGAAGTTTTTCAGTTTCACGTTGCCCACCTCGTCCTTCAGCGCACGGTCGGCACGGAACTTGATACCTTTCAATCTCACCTTTTCATTTTTCCGGTCCGTCTCCCTCGTGATTCCTTTTTCACTTTTCAGTGTGGGGTAGAAATAGCCGATACCATCCAGATGTACTTGCCGCCCTTCCGATAATTCCTCGCCCATCACATGAGAAAGCGCGTCGAGCACCGCCGACACATCAGTTTCAGTCAGCGAGCTGCGTTTCTGTATTTTTCGGCGGATTTCGTCGGTTCCTACTTTTCCATTGAGGGTGATGCGTGCATGGATTGTTGTTTTCTCAGTTTCGTCCGTTTCATTGTTCGGTACCGGAGTCTCATACCATTCAAAAAGTATTGCCATTGCTTGTCGTTTTACAATTGATGATGCAAATGTACCATATATATAAGGGAAGAGCAAATTTTGAACGGACCATTCATATCGTTTGATTATAGTCGGCAGGCTTGCTGATTGCAATCAACAAGCTTGCTGACAGTAATCAGCAAGCCTGCTGACTATAATCAAACGCTGCGGATGCCTTATGCAAAAGACGATGATCCCATATGTGAAATCACAACAATATATACCTGCTTTACTAGCGCTGATTAGTTGAACGGATTTCTCTGAAACGTTTGCAAACAGGCCTTTTATGATGCTAACTTCGTAGCATTAATCACTAAAATAGTAACAGAATTATGAAGACAAAATTAATGCGATTCATTACCTCTTTTTTGGAGAGTTGGAGAGAAGAAAAAAAAGTGCTGGCAAATCAGCCGGAATCTATTGTGGAGCACACGGATATTACCGTTGCACGTTCCACAAACCATCCTGTTGCGGAACGTGTAAAAACCGTGCCGGTTAGTCTGACGGATCAGGTAAATCGCTTCCTGCAATCTACCTACGATTTTCGTTATAATTTGCTGACGGAAGAAACCGAATACCGTCCGGCAGATGGGAGAGGAGAACCTTTTGCACCTGTGGGCAGGCGGGAACTGAATTCTTTCTGCCTCGAAGCGCATGCACGGGGCATTGCCTGTTGGGATAAAGACATCAGTCGTTATCTCTATTCTACCAGTGTACCCGGTTATCATCCTTTCCTTCTGTATCTGGACGAACTTCCGGCCTGGGATGGTATTGACCGTCTCGAAGCATTGGCGCACCGTGTTTCTTCTGATCCATTGTGGATAAAACACTTCCATATATGGCTGCTTGCCCTTACTGCGCAATGGCTGGGCATAACGGGAAAGCATGCTAACAGTGTGGCTCCTATCCTTATCAGTACGGAACAAGGCTGTTTGAAATCTACCTTTTGCAAGAGTTTAATGCCCGAAACCCTGTCACGTTACTATTCGGATGAAGTGGAGTTGACTTCAAAAGGAAACGTTACCCGCAAAATGTCGGAAATGGGTCTGCTGAATCTCGACGAGTTCGATAAATATCCCGCTTCTAAAATGCCTTTGCTGAAGAATCTGATGCAGATGGCGGAGCTGAACCTTTGTAAAGCCTATCAGAGAAACTATCGCAACCTGCCGCGTATCGCCTCTTTCATAGGCACAAGCAACCGTTTCGATTTATTATCCGATCCTACGGGAAGCCGGCGTTTTCTTTGTGTGGAAGTGAAGGGGAAGATAGATTGTTCCCGCATTGTGCACAAACAAATCTATGCCCAGTTGAAGCAGGAGCTTCTGAAGGGTGCCCGATATTGGTTTACGGCAGAAGAAGAACATGAATTGAAGGAGCATAATAAGATGTTTCAGCGTCGCAGCATAATGGAAGAAGTGCTTTATGCCTGTTTCCGTCCTGCCACAGCCGAAGATCGGGATGAAATGGTGCAACGCCTTTCCGCGGCAGACATTTTCAAGGTTTTGAAGAGACAGAATCCGGCCGCCATGCGGGGAGTTAATTCGAATGCGTTTGCCCAATTGTTGGCGCCATTGGGATTTTCCCGCTCACGTAGCCGTTATGGGAATTATTATGCGGTCATTTCTTTGTCCGAAAATATCCCTTCCACCCGCTAACCCCGATGAATCGGGCGTTTCGGTAGTGTGGAAGGGTAGGGATACTCGCTATGAATATGGCAAAAGCTGGTTTGACTGAGGAAAACAAGAATAGGTACTCAACGGTTTTTAGAGAATATTTTTTGATGAAATTCGAAACAAATGAATGCTTTTGTTGTTGAATGTGAAAAAAAACGTATCTTTGCAACTGAACTATTTGACATGATGATATCTTATATAATATGTCATGTCCTCTTCCGGAACAGTCTAAATGTGGCAATTTAATTGATGCCCGGATGAGCGTAGCCTGTATCAGTCATTGGTACGGGCTTACTCGTCCTGTGTCAAGGGTGCGCCACATACCTGACTGTTGGGATTGGTAATGCCCCGTACCACTAATATATTATTAGCCGTATAGGGTTGATTTTAAACTTATTAATCAAATACTATATGGCTAATTGGCTTTCTATACAAGCAGCTGCCAAAAAATACGGCGTATCTGAGGAGTTAATCCGGGAAAGGATTCGGCTCAATTATTTGACAATCTCTTCTTTAAAGAGGGATCCTTTTGAAGATCCGGACCCACTGGTGGATACTGACGAACTCGATAGAGCTCTTGAATTAAAATCGATACAATCCTATCCTGATGATGAAACTATTGAGCGAATTCCGAGAGGGCATTTAGACTGGATTTACCAGGAGAATTCCCGATTAGCAAAAAGGAATGATGATCTGCGGGAGGAGAATTATTTGCATGTTCAGTGGGAGGCTAAGCTAAAAGCTGATTTAGATAAAATGATAGAGCTTACCGATCGTTTGAACTCGTTGCACCAGAAAATAGTGGAAGACTATAAGTCTACGCTCAGTAGCCGATTTGAATTTTGGCCTTCTTTCTGGCATTTACTCTTCTCCAAAAAGAAATAAAGACCTAACTTGATAACTAATACCTCATCTAACCAGTATATATTGTTTTTTAATCCTTTTCATCTTGTGAGTACGGAGTTTCGTGAGGAGCTCCGTCTTTTTTTGTATGCCCTCCCTTTCTATTTCTATCCATTTCTCCTCCTCCCGGGAGGAGGAGTACCCCGTAGGGGGGGTAGGTGAGCTCATCTTTCTTTTCTTACCTGTCAGCCCCTTCTTCCCCTGTTTTTTCTTTTCCTCGTACCCGCATATCCCTATTTTCCCTCTTCCCCGCCTCCGTCTGCGCGCACATGTTACGCGCACGTATATATATAATGTATCCCCTTCCACCCCCTTTCATACTTCCTTTCAAATTTATGTTCTACAACATCCTTATCAATCAGCCAGTTACGAAATTGTTTCAGAAATATGGTGAAAAAGTGATAGATATATTTGGATTGAATCGCAATATGCCCTACTTTTGCATCCGCTTTCCGAGAGACGGTAAGCCTTGAAATTGACATTCTGACAGAAACGGCGTAGGAACTCCAACGTTTTTCTTTTCTTTTGCCTTAAGATATGTGATAAAGTTCTTACCTTTGCACCCGCTTTCCGAACGAAGGCAATCGATAATTGACTTGCTGATTAAGAAACCGGTGTTGCTAAGAACTCCTTTCTCTTTTCTCTTTTATCTCCCTTTCGCAAAGAGAGACGACGAGAAAAAGAAAAAAGAAAAAAAACTTCTGAAATTATTTGGAAGATATACTTAAAAGTTCTTACCTTTGCATCCGCTTTCTGAAAAGAAAAGCAGTTTGAAAAAAGAAGCGATCTTTGAAGAATTTACATAAACAATACAAGTAGTACAAGAGCAGAATGCTACAGTGGTTAGTAATGAATAATTAATAACCGAA
>PPYE01384308.1_pt1 | contig 52932 bp, 73 predicted proteins | sample 1559881 | NCBI WGS metagenome assembly PPYE01 (sample SAMN08240022, study PRJNA423297) | Human gut metagenome, whole genome shotgun sequencing project.
AAATATTATAAATATAAATCAGGAGGAATTAATTATGTTATATCCAGTTTTAACACAGTCAAGATTATTAAGCGATTTAAGCGGGGTTTGGGATTTTAAGTTAGATAACGGAAAAGGTTTTGAAGAAAAGTGGTATGAGAAACCTTTGAAAGATGCAGATACAATGCCTGTGCCAGCTTCTTATAATGATCTTAAGGAGGGGTCAGATTTCAGAGATCATTATGGATGGGTATTTTATCAGAGAAATATATCAGTTCCAGAATATGTAAAGAGCCAGAGAATTGTACTACGTTGTGCGGCAGTTACACATTATGCCATGATATATCTCAATGGCAAACTGATATGTGAGCATAAAGGAGGATTTCTTCCATTTGAAGTAGAATTAAATGATGATTTACAGGATGGTGATAATCTCCTTACCATTGCGGTTAATAATGTTATTGATTACACAACTCTGCCAGTTGGTGGTAAGGCTAACATGATGAGTGGAATGATGGGTGGCATGGGTGCAGGTGCATCTGACAAACCACAGAACAATCCTAATTTTGATTTCTTTAATTATTGTGGAATTACAAGACCTGTAAAAATCTATACTACACCTGAGACATATATCAATGATATTACAGTTACAGCTGATATTGATTTCACAAAAGAAGAACCATCGGCAGTACTTAATTACAATGTTGAAATTAAAGGAAAAGATTACAACAACATAACATGTAAAGTTGAATTATTTGATGAAGAAGGCACAAAGCTTTCAGAAACAGAAGGCTCAGAAGGCACATTTGAGATAAGTAATGTAAGATTATGGCAGCCATTAAATGCTTATCTTTATAAGATAAAGGTAACAGCAGGACAGGATGTGTATACACTTCCATATGGTGTAAGAAGTGTAAGAGTAGATGGTACAAAGTTTTTAATTAATGAAAAGCCATTTTATTTTAAAGGCTACGGAAAGCACGAAGATACATTTCCTAATGGCCGTGGAATAAATCTGCCTATGAATACAAAGGATATATCAATTATGAAGTGGCAGCATGCTAACAGCTTCAGAACAAGTCATTATCCTTATAGCGAGGAGATGATGAGACTTTGTGATGAAGAAGGTATTGTTGTTATTGATGAAACAACAGCAGTAGGAGTCAATCTTCAGTTCGGTGGAGGAGCTAATTTTGGTGGAGAGAGAATAGGAACATTTGATAAGGAGCATGGAGTGCAGACACAGGAACACCATAAGGACGTTATCCGTGATTTGATATCAAGAGATAAGAACCATGCATGTGTTGTTATGTGGAGCATAGCTAATGAACCTGATTCAGCAGCAGAAGGTGCATATGACTATTTTAAGCCTTTATATGATCTTGCAAGAGAATTAGATCCTCAGAAACGACCATGTACATTAGTAAGTGTTCAGGGAACAACTGCTGATACAGACTGCTCATCTCAATTAAGTGATGTAATCTGTCTTAACAGATATTATGGATGGTATTTTGGTGGTCCTGATCTTGAGGTGTCAGAGATTGGACTTCGTAAAGAACTTTCAGACTGGGGTAAACTTGGAAAGCCTGTTATGTTCACAGAATATGGAGCTGATACAGTGAGCGGACTCCATGATACAACATCTGTAATGTATACAGAAGAATATCAGGTAGAATATTATGAGATGAATAATAAAGTATTTGATGAATTCGACTTTGTTGTAGGTGAACAGGCATGGAACTTCGCAGACTTTGCAACAAGCCAGAGCCTGTTAAGAGTACAAGGCAATAAGAAGGGACTGTTTACAAGAGACAGAAAACCAAAGATGGTTGCACACTACTTCCGTAACAGATGGAGCACAATTCCTGAATTTGGTTATAAGACCAAATAAATCAGTATAATAAAAATGTCATACCAAAGCTGCCACTTTATAGTAAATGAGTGGCAGCTTTTATAATGTGGATATTTATGAAAATTTCGTAAACAGATAAAAATCTATATACTATGTAAATAATTAATGATATTATAGTTAAATAAATTAATGGTCAGTATATGTGTGAAAGACATCTGGCAATTAAACAGAACGAAGAGGTTTATGATGAAGAATAATAATATGACAAGAAATCTTGGAGAGGGAAATATATCAAAGCTTCTTGCTTCGCTTGCAATTCCTGCAGTTGTGGCACAGGTTGTTAATCTGCTGTATAACATAGTTGACCGTGTATATATAGGACATATTCCGGGTATTGGGGCTAATGCTCTTACAGGGGTCGGACTTTTTACTCCTATACTTATGCTTATTAATGCATTCGCAATGCTCGCCGGTTCAGGAGGAGCACCAAGGGCAGCAATATTTATGGGAAAGAAGGACAATGATACAGCTGAGAGAATTATAGGAAACTGTTTTACATTTATAATGATATGTGCGGTTGTATTGACGGCGGTGTTTTATGTATCAGCACCACAGCTTTTAAGATGGTTTGGCGCAAGTGATGCAACGCTTCCATATGCTTTGTCATATGCAAGAATATATATTCTTGGAAGCATATTTGTCCTGATTGTTATGGCAATGAATATGTTTATCACAACACAGGGGTTTGCTAAGATCAGCATGCTGACTACAGTAATTGGTGCAGTGATTAATATTGTTCTGGATCCTATATTTATATTTGTATTTAATATGGGAGTAAGAGGAGCAGCACTGGCAACAGTGCTTAGTCAGGCTGTCGGAGCTGTGTGGATTCTGCATTTTCTGACGGGTAACAAGACAATACTGCGTCTTAAGAAAGCTAACCTAAGACTTGATGCGAAGATAATCGGACCGTGTCTTGCACTCGGAATATCAACATTTGTAATGTTATCTACAGAGAGTATTTTGTCAATCAGCTTTACCTCAAGTCTTTCCAGATACGGCGGAGACCTTGCGGTAGGAGCAATGACAATTATAACAAGCACTAATCAGCTTATTGTTATGCCGTTACAGGGAATATGTCAGGGTGGACAGCCGGTTATCAGTTACAACTATGGAGCAAAGAATAATGACAGGGTTAAGAAAGCATTTTTTACGCAGTTTAAAGCATGTGTAATATTCACATGTATAAGCTGGGCAATTATGATGCTTACACCACAGCTGTTTGCCGGTATATTTACAAGTGACAAAGTACTTGTGAATTATACAGCATGGGCATTGAGAATATATATGGCAGGAATATTTGCAATGGGATTCCAGGTAAGCTGTCAGCAGAGTTTTATGGCGTTGGGACAGGCAAAAGTCAGTCTTATACTGGCATGTTTAAGGAAACTTATATTGTTGATACCGCTTATATTCATATTACCATTGATTTTTCAAGATAAAGTATTTGCTGTATTTCTTGCAGAGCCGGTAAGTGATATTATTGCGGCTATTGTAACAACGATAGTATTTATGTTTAAGTTTAATAATATATTATCTGAAAATGAATAATATAAAAAATTTTAATGAGTAGCAGGAAAGGGGTAATGGGAATGAACAATATGGATAATTACATGGAGCAGATGGCGGTTCTTTGTGAAAACAATGACAGTATCAACAAGAACCTGTATTCGGAGTATGGCGTAAAGCGTGGATTACGAGATGAAAATGGTCAGGGAGTATTGACAGGGCTTACTAATATATCTGACATAAAGGCTTTTGAATACCGTGATGGTAAAAAGTGTCCATGTGATGGAGAACTGTCATACAGAGGATACAATATAAGAGATTTTGTTGCAGGAAGCAAAGGGAAAAAGTATGTTTTTGAAGAAGGAGCATATCTGCTTTTGTTTGGAGAACTTCCTGACAATGACCAGTTAAAGGAATTCCGTGATGAGTTATCAGAGTGTATGAAGCTGCCAACTAATTTTACAAGAGATGTTATAATGAAGGCTCCTACAGCGGATATAATGGGCTCAATGACCAGGAGTATTCTGACTCTTGGCTCATATGATAAGAAAAAAGACAACTTAGATATACCTAATGTGTTAAGACAGAGTATGCAGCTTATTGCAACATTTCCGATGATTGCAGCATATGCATATCATGCTTATAATCATTACGAGAAGGATCAGAGCATGTATATTCACAGACCAGAAAAGGAATTATCTATAGCAGAGAATTTCCTGAGAATGCTTAGACCAGATACATGTTTTACAGATTTGGAAGCACGGGTTCTTGATATTGCATTACTGCTGCATATGGAACATGGTGGTGGTAATAACTCTACATTTACTACAAGAGTTGTAACATCCTCTGGTTCTGATACATATTCTGTTATTGCCGCAGCTATGTCATCATTAAAAGGAAAGAAACATGGTGGCGCTAATCTTATGGTTATGAATATGATGGATGATATTAAGGAGCATGTTAAAGATTATGCAGATGAAGAAGAAATAGCTGCATATCTGGATAAATTGCTTAACAAGCAGGCATTTGACAAAAAAGGTCTTATATATGGTATGGGACATGCAGTATATTCTATCTCAGATCCAAGAGAGAAAGTGTTTAAGGGATTCGTGGAGCAGCTTGCAACAGATAAAGGACGCAATGAAGATATGCTTTTATATAATAATATTGAAAAAATTGCACCAAGGCTTATTGCAGAACAGAGAAAAATATATAAGGGAGTAAGTCCTAATATAGATTTCTATAGTGGATTTGTATATGATATGCTTGATATACCAAGAGAGTTATATACACCTTTATTTGCTATAGCTCGAATAGTTGGATGGAGTGCACACAGACTGGAAGAATTAATAACTACAGATAAGATAATACGTCCTGCATATAAGAGTCTTGTAACTAAAAAAGAATATATTGACAGAGAAAAAAGATAATTTTAACACCATATTCTGATTATAATGCAGGATATGGTGTATTTTTGTATATTTTGCTATAATAAAAAAATGGGGGTGGAAAAACATATGATGAATAAAAAGAAATTATGTATAATAATAGTTATAGCTATAATTGTAACAGGATTAGCTGTTACATTTGCAGTATTATCAAAATCAGGTAAACATAAAGAAAATGTTAATGAAGAAACTACAGTGAATAACGAGAAACAGACAGATTCTGTGGAGCAGACAACTAAAGCTGATGAAAAGGAGCAGGTAAAAACATCTGTAACAATGCAGTTTAAGCAGTTTAATTCATGGGAGGGCAATGGCAGATTCTATGCACAGTACGACCTTATTATTGATAATAAAGAGACGGCAAAGATATCGGACTGGACATTTAAGCTTAATACAATAAGTGGTATAACTTTAGAGCAGAGCTGGAACTGTACAGTTGATACATCTGATTCAGAGTGGAGAGTTGTGCCTGTCGATTATAATAAGATAATTGAGAGTCAGGCTCAGATGAATAGTGTCGGATTCATTATAAGTTCTGCGTCTAAGGAGGGACTTACGAAATATACACTTGATTTCAAGCTTGAATCAGGTGTGGAGATTGTGCTTGCTAATGATGGAAAGGCATATAAAGCAGGAGAAGAAATTGCTGATTCAAGTGAAGAGTCAACAGCAGCACAGCCAGAAGATACGAAGCCGTCAGATGGAAATACAGCACAGCCGGGTGGAAGTGATTCTGGAAATGATTCAGGAAATAACTCTGATACAGGAAGCAATGCAGGCATAGTCACAACAGTTCCAACAGGAAGACTTCAGGTATCTGGCACGAAATTAACTGACGAATCAGGTAACATTATCCAGCTAAGAGGGGTAAGTACACACGGAATATCATGGTTTCCAGACTATGTTAATTATGATGCATTTGCAACCTTAAGGGACGACTGGGGTGCAAATGTAGTGAGAATTGCTATGTACCCTGAAGAATATAATGGATATCTTTCAGGTGGAGACAAAGCGGCATTAAAGCAGATTATTGATAACGGTGTTAATTATGCAACAGAGCTTGGAATGCATGTAATTATAGACTGGCATGTGCTTAATTATGCACCATCAAGACACACTCAGGAGGCGTGTGATTTCTTTGCAGAAATGGCATCCAAGTATTCAGGCCATGACAATGTAATATATGAAATATGTAACGAACCTGTTGGTGCTGACTGGAATTCAGACATTAAGCCGTATGCAGAGACTGTAATAGGCACAATAAGACAATTCGACGATCATTCACTTATACTTGTAGGAACTAATACATGGTCACAGGATGTTGACAGCGTTGTCGGCAATACGCTTGATGATGGAAATGTTATGTATGTGGCACATTTTTATGCAGGAACACATAAAGAAAATATAAGAAATAAGATAAGCACAGCACTTAATGCCGGAGTTCCAGTGTTTATCAGCGAATGTAGTATATGTGACGCATCAGGCAATGGTGGAATAGATTATGCATCTGCCAACGAGTGGCTTGACTTTATGAACAGTAACCAGCTGAGTTTTATTGCATGGAGTCTTAGCAATAAAGCAGAAACTTCAGCACTTATTTCATCAGGCTGCAGTGCTAAGAGCGGCTGGAGTGATGGTGATTTGTCTGAGACGGGAAGATGGTTTAAGAGAGCGATATCGGGAAGGTAGTGCTTTTTATAAAGGTGTATAGGAGAGAATGTAAAATGGGAATAATTATTTTGTATCATGGAACTCCTGATTATGTTGTAAATCCAGTGTTTGGTGGCGGTGATGATAAACATGATTATGGAAAAGGATTTTATCTTACGGAAAATGTTGAACTGGCTAAAGAATGGGCAGTATGTAGACCTAATGAGATTAATGGCTGGGTTCATAAGTATGAATTAGAATATGATGATTTAAAAATACTGGATTTTCAGCAGAAAGATGTTTTGGCATGGCTAGCGGAATTGATGAAACATAGAGAGGCGGCAGAATCTAAGCGTTACAGAATGCTTGCAGAAAAATTTATTAACAAATATGGTATAGATACAAGTGAATATGATGTTATTAAAGGCTGGAGAGCTAATGCGTCATATTTTTATATAGTCAAAGAATTTGTAAGAGACAATATTGACATGGATATACTTGAAGAATTGCTTGCACTGGGGGGATTGGGAATTCAATATTGTATTAAGTCTGAAAAGGCGTATTCAAGGTTACATGAAATTAAAGAAGATATATTAGTTGTTGATTATAGAGAATTTAATGATAAATACAATGAAAGAGATGTCAGAGCAAGAAAAAATATGAGAGATTTAGTAGATTCAGATGCCAACAAGGTAACGAATGTGTTCAGTACATTGTTTGAGAGGTGATTAATGTGAGAGCGTATCCAGAAGTTTATTTGAATGATGTTGTAGAGAATCAGGGTAAATTATTTGATTTCGTTGCACAAGAATATCCAGATAAAGATACAGAAGATTTTATAAGGACATATATGAATAGTAAGACCAGAAAAAATATTGATGAAGCAAAAGCATATGTAAATACAATGAGTGCAAAAGAGTTATGGAATTATTTTTCAGAAACCGAAGGATATATTTTAAAATCAGGTGATGCAATAGAAGGGTTTATGCCTGACTGGATAGGTGAATTCTATGCATATTATCAGTGGTTCTATAATATACCGAGCAATATTGTTGTACAAAAGATACCAGTTGATTTCTTGAAAAAAGCATATTATGGGCTTCATGATTTTGATTTGAATTTAGCAGTGCAGAAAGTTGGAGAAGTTTAATGAATATAAAATGTTTTCATAATGCAGATGAAGAAAACGGATATTTAAGCAATTGGTTTTTATCATATTTTTCTATAGAGGGAATTAAATATACATCTATGGAGCAATATATGATGTATAATAAGGCGGTCTGCTTCGGGGATTGTGAAGTGGCAAGGTGTATTTTACATACAGATGATGTGGCGAGAATCAAGGAATATGGACGAAGCGTTTCTGGATATAATGATAATATATGGAGTGGAATTCGCCAGATTATTGTTTATGATGGTTTAATGGAAAAATTCTCACAGAATGAGAAATTGAAAAAGAGATTACTGGATACAGATGATGCAATTCTGGCAGAATGTGCTGTAAGAGATTGCATATGGGGAATCGGATTATCGATGAAAGATGATAGAAGGTTTGATATCTCCCAATGGAAAGGACAAAATTTATTAGGATATACATTAATGATGGTCAGAAACAGATTAAGATAAATGGAAAAGAAGGCTAACTATGAAAAACCGTATTTTAACATACAGAAAATACATAGATTCATTGTTACAATCAGGAGAAGACTGCGACTGGAAATACATCAAGCAGGAGCATCTTACACAGGTGGCATTCTTTCAGCATGAAAGGCTTGTGCATTTGATTGTAACCATAACATTTGCAATATTGGAACTGCTTACAGTGTGTGCATATGTGATAGTAGGGGCAATTGACTCTGCATTAAGTATGCCTCTGTTTGTCCTTGCAATTGCAATACTTATCCTTCTTGTTCCATACATCAAGCATTACTATCTGCTTGAAAATGAGGTGCAGAAAATGTATAAGCAGTATGACCAGATATGTGAAAAGGAACGGAAATTATGATAGCTGTTGTTGAAGATGAGAAGGAATTATGCGAAAGCCTTAAGCTTTTGCTGACTGATAAGGGGTATGAGATAGTTACTGCCGGAAGCTGCGGTGAGGCGGATAAATACATTGGCAATCCGCAGATAGATATGTTTCTGTTAGATGTCAAGCTGCCTGATGGAAGCGGATTTGATATATGCAGGAAGATAAGAAAATCAAGCGAAGAAGTGCCGGTTATATTCTTAACTTCATGTGATAATGAGGAAGAGATAGTCACGGGGCTTGATATAGGTGCAGATGATTATATAACAAAACCGTTTTATACGAAGGAACTGCTTTCAAGAATAAGTGCCAACTTAAGAAGAAGCAAGTTCAATGCAGGCAATATCTACAAGAAAGGTGATATTGTCGTTGATTTTGACAGATATAAGATAAGCCGTCAGGGTGATGAACTAAATATATCGACTAATGAATTCGATATTGTAAAAATGCTTATAGAGAATAAAGGCAGAGTCGTAAGGCGTGATGCTATATATGAGAAAATATGGGATATTCACGGTAATTTTGTGGAATATAACACGCTTACTGTTGCAATGAGCAGAATAAAAGCAAAGCTTGGAACATATGGTGAGAAGCATCAGCAATACATAGAAACTATCAGAAATGTTGGCTACAGGTGGATTGACTAATAACTTTCAGGGGGATGTATGGATAACACTGTTAAGAAGAAACTGTCTTTATTCAGAAAAAGACAGACTGTTTTCGTTATTATATATGGATTGATTAATGCGGCTGTTATAGCTGGAATTATAGTTTATTACCGGCTTAAAGAGCAGGCACTGGCAGGTGCATTGTATTTACAGGATAATGCATATGGTGAAGCATTTGTACGAAAAATGTTTTCGTCAGGGATAACAGATAACAATATCAGAGCGGGTAGGACAGCCATGGAAAGTGCCGGATACGGCAGCCATGGCTTTTCGTATATGAGCAGACTTAATGGGGAAATGTATGCTTTAATTGCAATAATAGTGGTCCTTTTAATTGCACTCGGTTCAGGAATATACAATTGTTACAGACTTGGACATAAGGGCTTTGTAAGGAAAGTGTGTGACATATATGCAGATAACGAAAAGCTTAGAAAACAGTTAGATAACGAACACATATATAATAAAGAGCAGCACCAGAAGATGCAGGATTTTATTGAAAATATAGCACATCAGATTAAGACGCCGCTGGCAATTATAACTATGAAGCTGGAAATGCTCGAGGAAAAATGTGATGACAGTTCGCAGCGTAAGGAAATAGCTGATTGCACAGGTAATGCGTTCAGAATCAAAACATTTATAAAGAAGCTGCTTGATATAAGCCGATTTGAGGCAGGAAAGGTTGTCATGACAAGTGATGAGGTTGATGTTGCGGCAATACTTCAGGAAAGCATTAACAGCAGTGTTGTAGACAGAAATAGAATTGTTACAGATTATGGTGACGAAAAATTGTGTATGTATGCAGATGAAGGCTGGATTGTCGAGTGTTTCATTAATCTTCTCGATAATTGTGCGGAATATTTAGCTGATGACAATACTAAGGTATACGTTGATGTAACAAGAAAGAATGATGACTGTGTAGTTACGATTGCAGATAATGGTAAAGGATTAAGTACACAGCAGTTTAACAGTATATTTAATAGATTTGAGACTAATGGTAGTGCGGCGGATTTTAAGGCAGGTATCGGACTTAACCTGTCAAAGCTTGTTATTGAGGCACATCATGGAAGCATAAAGGCAGGAAACAGTGAAAAGTATGGCGGAGCTGAATTCGTTGTGACACTCCCAATGTACAGATTAAAGACGAAATATCAGCCGATGTAAGTTGGATGTAAGTTTTGTAAGATATAATTATCCCAGATAGAAATCGGGGATGAGAGGGGGAGACGTATGGACATAATATTAAGCGCAAAAGGTATATCTAAAACTTACACAGCAGGACAGGTGAAGATTAATGCGTTGAACCGGTGTGATATTGAGGTAAGAAAGGGAGAATTTACCGCGATTGTCGGCAAAAGTGGTTCAGGCAAGTCAACTCTGTTAAGAATTCTTGGAACAATGGACAAGCCAGACGAAGGAAAGGTGTACATAGCAGGAAAAGATATAAGTAATCTTAAGAATTCAGAAATGGCAAAATTCAGACGCACGCATATTGGGTTCATATATCAGGATTATAAGCTGATTCCTGAATACACTGCATATGAGAACATAATACTTCCGTTAATTCTTGATGGGGAAGATGCTGACGAGGAAGCAGTGACTGAATTATTGGAATCACTTGGCATAGACTACTGTAAGGATAAATTCCCTGCACAGATGTCAGGCGGTGAGCAGCAGAGAGTTGCAATTGCAAGGGCATTAATTACACATCCGTCAGTTATATTCGCTGATGAGCCGACAGGAGCGTATGAGATAGTACAACAAACATCATAAAAATACTATCTCAATATCTCCACTGTCTGAAATGATGATTTTATCAATAATACTACTCCATAAAGTACGCTTTTCCTGTGGGGTCAGACTATCATATATACTTTGGAGGTCAAGGGCAAGGAATGAACGAATAGCCGACAGGTCTTTTACTTCCGGGGCAGCAGTAGAGGTAAGTCTATCAAGTTCCTGTTTGTATTGTTCGTATTCTATGCGGTAATCGTCAAGGTCTATCAATTCATTTACATACAATTCTTTGAGCCTTTGCATCTTGGTTTTAATTTTGCTTGGGTCCGCCTTTTTGGTCGGTACGTTCTGCTTTACCTCATAAGCGGTAACATACTTTTCAAGTTCTGGCTTTATATTATCCAATAAGTATTTTTCTATAGCTTTTTCATTCATTCCGTGCGAATGAGTGCATAAATGAGAGTTTGAGTAATAATTGCATCTGTATTGTGTATATTCCCTGTTATACCTTTTCTGTACGGTTGTATTGGCTACGAGGGCATGACCGCACTCTTTACATTGAGCCAAGCCGGAAAAGACATAGTAACGGTTATTTTTACGAACCTTTACGTTACGTTTGCCAAGCACCTGTATACGGTCGAATCGGGCAGGGTCGATAATCTTAGGGCAGTAATCCGGGTTGCCCCTGTATTCCCCTTTATACAGAGGATTCCTTAAAGCACGGGCGATAGTTTCATAACAAAAATAACGGTTGTACTTGTCAATGAGGTACAGGAGAGTACTACGCTTACTATTATGCGTTTCAAAATAATCAAACATATCATAAGCGATTTGGACCGTATCGGGATCAATGTCAACCTTACCATTTTCTCCGACAGTTAAGCCAATAGGTAGGCTGCCTGTAATAGCTTCCCCTTTTTTAACTTTAAGGCGGAATACATCCTTAATACGGTCACTATCCCGGTCGGCTTCATCCTGTGCGACAGACAGGCGGATATTTACGTTAAGTTTGCCGTTGGTTGTTTCCATTTCGTAGCGTTCCAAGGCAGTAAGCCAAGTTACGCCGTTGTTATCGAGTATTTCCTGTATCTTATAGAAATCGGCAATATTACGAAACCAACGGTCTAATTTTGTGAATATGATATACTCAAATTTATGCAATTCTACATCTTGGAGCATCCGAATAAATTCCTTACGCTTGTTATATTTCTTTCTTGCGGTATGCCCCTCATCTACATAGATTGCATATATTTTTAAATGGTGCAGCTTTGCAAAGGCTTTTAAGTCCTCTATCTGTGCTTCTATGGTATCGCCAAACTTGGCTTGTTCTTCCTTGGAACAGCGGACATATAATGCACAGGTTTTATATTCTATGGTTGGGTAATGTGAGTAAAAATGTGTGGTAGACATATAGCAAACCGCCTTTCTTAGAAAAATAGGTATAAAAAATAAAAACCCTTTGAAAGACAATAGAAAATCTGCTATAATACAGGTGCGTTTAAATCAGTTCCTTTGTCTAACAAAAGGAATTAGGAAACCGTCAGCTATTTGCAGTAGTTGGCGGTTTTTGCTTTATAATAATGCCTTAAAAATAAAAGTCGTTATTGTCGGCAGGAAACTTATCATAAAGCCTTTTTCTGATACTCATAGCTAAATGAGAAATTTCGCTAGGAAGCTCTAAACACGCTTTATCAGACGGCAAAGGCAAGACGATATTAGAGAAATTACTTAAAGCATAATCAAATAATTCCGAACCTTTGCGAGGTAACTTATCATCAGTAAGCGTTTTTAAAACATTTCTTACGTCATTGACATAGCAATGAGTAATCAATTTTGCCTTATCCGTAACAGGACAAAGCAAATGTTTATCCATAAAAATTTTTGCTATATCCGTATCCAACATATAACCCTTGGATGTTTTATTATCATTTCCACAAGAATAGCAAATATCACGGTATAATATTTGTAAATCGTCAGATAAAGAAAATACAATAGGCATAACATCATCTATACGCTTCTTTTCAGATACAGAAGCATCTGAAATAACACCGTCAAACATATAAACACCCAACTCATAAGCAAGGCGGTACATATGTTTACATGGCTTTTTTCTTATGGCAAAATCACGGCAAGAACAGGTTAAAAGAGTTGTTGAATAATCCTTTTTAGACCCATGGAATACGCCGGAGTGTTCCGAAACGGAAACGGGAGTAGTATCTTTGGACTTAGAATTATTTATACGCTTTACCTGTTCGGGGTCATTGTGAATATCAATACCCCATTCCAACCAATCATTTTGGTTCTTTTCAAAAACGCTATCGTTTGTGATTCCCATAATAGACCTCCTTAATAATAACCTGTCAACCTCCGGGGATAATAAAAATATCTAGGAGGTGTAAGATGAAAATACTTACTTGGCAGGCAAGAAATAATAAAAAAGTTACACTTGTAAAGCTATCTAAAATAACAGGGATAAGTAAAAGTACACTCAATAATATTGAGAATGAAAAAGTATCCCCGACTATAGCAGAATTGGAAGCTATAGCAAAAGCGTTAGGAATGAAAATAACGGATTTATTCGATAGTGATTACAAATAATTTCCATAATATTGGAAATCGTACCAATATTTAGCACAAACCCATATTGCAGCAGTATAATATATACAAGCAAAGGAGGGTTTAAACGCAAATGAAACAAAAAATACGAAAATCCATTATGGATATGCTCATGTGCATAGACGATATTAAGGCATTGGAAAGAATCCACCGCTTTATACAGTACATATACACAAAAGAGTAAAAGGAAAGGGTCGGGCAACCGACCCTTATTTTTTATCCTTAAAGCCACGGATAAAGTTCATTACTATATGGCGTTGCTCTTTGGATAAATCACAGAAATCCGTTACCAAGTCTTTTTCATCCTCTGTAAGTTCAAATTGTAATGCCAATTCATCCAATATCGTTTCCGGCAAATTGGTAAACATATCGCCAACACCCTCAACGAGCCACGCACGATTAACATTAAATTCTCTACAGATAGAAATAATCATCTGTTCGGTAAGATTCCGTTTTCCGCTTTCCAAGTTAGATAATCCACTATCGGTTATGCCTAACTTTTCAGCAAATACCTTTTGACTTAAATTAAGGTATTTCCGCAATTCTTTTAAGCGTTCGTTCATTTTTGTACCTCCTGTACCTATAAAATAGCACACAAACTTTTCATAGTCAAGAAAAAGCATAAAAAGATATTGACAAACTTTTCAATGACAAGTATACTATTTTCAAAGACAAGGTTAATGTCAACAAAGAAAGGAGGTCAAGCCTATGTCAGAAGTAAAGATGCAGGAAAGCACGTTACAGGAAGATAAGGAAAAGAAAGAAACAACAGAATTTATAGAACTCCTTAGAGCCTTATCAAGGGATGAACAGAATCAGGTAAAAGGATACATGACGTGCCTTAGAAGCGTGAGAGGTATCAAAACAGCATAAAGGAGATAAGGAATTGGATTTAAACGCACAGGAAAAAGCTAGAGAGCTGGCGGATATGGTCGGCTCTCTAGTGGTAGATGAAAACCTACCGTTGGAAGTTATGGAAATGACAGCAGACCTTTTAAAAGAGGATTGCAAAGAAATAAGACAGGCAGCAGTTGATATAGCAGAGGAAGAGAGGGCGATACGACTTGAACATAGAACAGGTACAACGCTTCTATGACACCTTGGCTATGCTGATAGGACAGAGAGAGGGTGTAGAAATAACCGTAAAGGTAACACCGAGAAAGGAGGGTCAGCATGGCAGAAAGCAGAACAGAGAAGCACACAGCAGTATACCGAAATGTGAAGCGGTGCGAGTTTCATAATATCGGCAGCTACATAGTTGCAACAAGCATTATAGGCGGTACAACCTTTTGTGCGTTTTTCGATTCGGGATTACACACAGAAGAAAGTATAAAAAGGCGTGGAAGTATTAAGTTACATTCCATTTACGCAAAACATTAAAAACAGGAGGACAAGGAACAATGAACGCAGTAGACCACAACAATGTAGTAATTTTTGATGATAGAGGGATTCCGTCTATCATGTGCAGATTCGCAAGACCAAAGGATGCCGAAGAGGTCCCGGCAGTATTCAAAATCGGGGATAAGGTGGCGGATGCCATTTACATATCCAAGTACCCGAATACCGTAATTGACGGCAGAGCCTACAGTATGCCAATGGCAGACCCGACCGCAAATATCACATTTGACGAAGCGGTACAGGCTTGCAGATGCAAGGGGGCAGGTTGGCATCTTATGACCGCCGTAGAGTATGAATACCTGTTAAATCAGAGTAGGGAAAAAGGTACAATGCCACACGGTAACACCGATTGGGGCAAGGATTATTACCACAAGGACGAACAAGGCAAAATAAGCAACTTTGGACGGACATATACAGGTACAGGACCGGTTACATGGAATCACGACCATACACCTTATGGAGTATCAGACCTTAACGGTAATGTATGGGAGTGGTTGGCAGGATTAAGGATTAAGGACGGAATTATAGAGTACATCCCAGATAACAAAGCTGCATCCTCATATTGCGACCTGTCAAGAGATAGTGAAGAGTGGCAGCAGTTGAGAACAGCACAGGGACCGATAAGAGCAAATGTAGAATGTGGAGAAATCAAGATTACAGACAGTAAGGCAGCAGATGATTACGAGCCGGATTATGACGGAGTAAGAATTGAAGAATTAGAGGTTGAATTATCAGAGATTCCACAGGCACTTAGGGATTTAGGCGTTATCCCGGAGAAGAGAACGGAGGAAGAAAACAAGACCTATGTATACTTTGATGCCACAGAGGGCGAATATATGCCTTTCCGTGGGTCGGCGTTCCTCAGTGCTTCCGGTTCGGGTCCGTCCGCTCTCGTCTTGATTTACCCTCGTTCCAACTCGAGCGTCGGCGTTGGTTTCCGCTCCGCTTTTTACGAAGTAAACGGAAAACTGATTACTGAATAACTGTTAAGGGGTGCGGTAGCACCACTGTACTTGAAAGGCGGAAGAAATGAATAGAGCGGAGTTAGAAAAACACTTAGGCGAATATGTGGATATAAAGATATTTGACGGAAGCGTTTACAGAGGTACTTTACGAAAGACAGGAACGGAAGAGGTAAAGAATAACCCGAATTTATACCTAAAGAGCAATTATTACTTTTTGGCACACAAGGGAACATACATAACCAATTCCTGTTTATTCAGAGTATCGCATATCAGAAGCCTAAAGGTTTTGAATGGAGGTATAGAGTAGTGAAACCAATAAAGAAAAGGTACAAGCCTACTATCGTATGCGACAAGTGCCATAAATCAATAGGCAAAATAAAACCAAACTACAAGAAAGTGGGAGAAATCGAATACAGGTATTGGCGTTGTAAACATTGTGGGACCGTGTATGTCATATCTGCCACGGATGCAGCATTAAGGCAGAAAATACAGGAGTACCAAGAGTTTGTAGACAGTTACAAAGACAAGGAAATGCCACAGGAGGAAATGCAAAAGGCACAGCTTATATTGCAGACCAATGTAGAGCGTAGCCGTGAGATAAAAGAGCAGTACCCTCTTACGCTAAAGCCTTGGGAAAGGTAGGAGAATGAAGTACAGAGGATTGACATACGACAGGGAAAAGGAATCTTACGAGTGGGTCTACGGTATGCCGTCTTACGGATATGAAACGGACGAGATAGCGGAGATTGGCACAGTTTACGGAGATTTTAAAGAGATATTCCCGGATACATTGGGAGAACAGACCCCGTACAGGGATAAGAACGGCAAAGAAATGTATACAGGCGATATTGTAGCCTTGGAAGTAGACGGACAGGTAAGAGAATTTGTAGTAGACAAAGCAACCGTTGACAGGGAGTACAACACATTGTCGGGATTTACAGGAAAAGACGGCAGCAGCACAGTAAAAGTAAGGCTTGCAGATGTGGTTATATTCCGTTGGATTGACACCGAGGGTATCATACATCAGTTGTTACCGTGCGTGGACGATATGGGGGTATCTGATACGGCAAGAATGGAGATTATCGGCACGATTGCGGAAAGAGGGGTACAGGAAAGTGAAAGCAAAGGCAAAGAGCAGTAGCACGCCATACCCGATATGGATAGAGGGCGAATATATAACAGAGCCACCAATAAGACCAAGTGACGGGGCAGTACGCCCCGCAGGTCATTATATAGACAAGGGCGGTTATCCGGGTGCAAATGTGTATGAGATAGATATAAATACCTTATGCAGACAGACGGATGCAGCAGACAGGTACGGAAAACCGATTTACGAGCAGGATATATTGCTTTACGAAACAGCAGAGGAAATAGGCTATTTCATAGTACAGGATTTGGAAATAACGGTAGACATAGTAAACGGCGAGATTATAGAGGTCGGGAATTTGGATACCGAGAACATAAAGAACATTGGAAGCATGGTAGATTATTCGGATTTTGTGGAGGGCATCAGATACCACGCAGATAACGGCTTGGATATACCATATATTCCTTGCCTAAACGCACAGGTAACGGCATTGCCGTATTTTAAACTCAAATGCTTAAAATGCGGTCAAATATCGCTTAGTTGTTCGTACATGGCAAAACATAAAGGTTGTGGAGGATATTACACGGTAGATTTTGCAACCAAGATTTACAGGGAAAGGACAAAAGAAAAGGAACTTGCATAGTGGCTTATGCAAGTTCCCTGTACCGCCTTATAGCGATAATTACACCTATTCAAATTATACTATAAGGCTTACACAAAGTCAATAAAAAAGCCTTGAAATCACACGCCAAAAGGCTATAAAAAGGGCGTGTTGAGGACCTTGTATGGGGTATTAACATCTAGGACATTCATAAAATTATATACTTATATAAGACTATACTTGTATAAGTATATGGTTTAATAGGTGTACCCTTATGGACTTGTAGTATAAGGAGAATAAACGGTATGGCAAAGAAGAGAAAGAACTTTATCCGTGAGAAGAGGATATATTGCGGAGAGGAATACTTAGAGGTTGATATAGTAGCAGTTACAAATATGCCGGAAGTAGGCAAGGGGAAAAGTGGTAAATCCTCACAGGCTCAAAAAAACCTCAATGACAAGAGAAGTAAAAGAAGATTCGTACAGATTGCCAACACAAATTTTGGTACTAATGATTTTCATATATCGGCTACATACAACAACGAGCATTTACCTATGTCCTTGGAGGAAGCGGAAAAGAATGTGCATAACTATTTAGACCGTATCAAAAGAAGAATGAAGAGGGAAACAGGCGAAGATTTAAAGTATATGCTTGTTACCGAGTACACCCCGGAAGAGGAAGAGGGGCAGCTTACATTACAAGGGATTGATTCGGACGATAAGAGTACAAAAGCTGTCAGAATCCACCACCATATCATAATCAATAGCGGAGGGTTAAACCGTGACGATTTAGAGTTGATGTGGAGCAAAACAAGGATAAATTGGAAAAAGGCAAACGACCCGGAATACAGAACCAATGTAGATTATTACGGATTCGTGAACTGTGACAGGTTGCAGCCGAATGAAAATGGATTAGAGGGCATCGTAAATTACATAAACAAGCGTAAAAAGGGTTGCAAAAAATGGTCTACATCAATGAATCTTAAAAAACCAAAGGTTAAGAAAAACGACCATAAATGGAGTTTTAGAAAACTTAGAGAATATGCAAAGACCCCAGAAGATAAGGAGGTATGGAGAAAGTTATATAAGGGGTATGAGCCTACCAAGATAGATTTTGAATACAACGACTATACGGGGTGGAATTGCTACCTACGTTTACGGAAAGTGAGGGATTGACAATGGCAAAACACAATAGAGGGGATTTACAACAAATGCAATCCCTACCACTTGAAGCGAAAATAATTATGACAGAACAAAGGATTAGAGCGTGGGTAGATGCTTGGAAAAGATACGAGATAGTAAATAAAAAGACAGGACGCAAGCGGTACGTTACAGACACGGAAGAGCCGACAGAAAAAGGTCACTGGATAAAAAAAGAAGTAAAAAAGGGCGGAGTTATTACTGTCCGTGAAAAAATGAGAAAAGGAACGAAACTAAAGGCAAATGAGTATGTAAGCAGTGTTGAGAGTGAAAAAGCATACATAAGCCGTTCGGGAGGAAAGGATAGTGATGTATTAGGAGATATTGCAAAAAGAATGGGATTGAACATAGAACAGATATTTATAAACACAGGTTTAGAGGACCGGACGGTAAGGATGCACGGAGAAAATGTCGCAGACAAAACATTACACACGAGTATGCCACCGATAAAGATATTACAAAAATATGGTTATCCTGTCATAAGCAAGGATGTAGCACAATGTATATATGAACTACAAGTAGCAAGGAACAACAAAAGCAAATGCGAGAAAAGCTATCGCATGAAAAAATTGGACGGAACATTAAGAAAGAAGAATGGAGAATTAAGCCAATTCAATATGCCACAATGGAAGTTTTTGCTATATGCACCATTCAGAATATCTCATATGTGTTGTGATGAAAGCAAAAAGAAGCCTGCAAAGAAATATGAAAAAGAATCGGGCAATATGCCAATAATCGGAACTATGGCGGAAGAATCAAGAAACAGAGAGAGCAAATGGCTCAACACAGGATGCAACGCATTTGAATTAGACAGACCAACAAGCCAACCCCTGTCATTTTGGACCGAGCAGGATATATTGCAATATATAGCAACAAGAGGAATAAGGATAGCGGAAGCATACGGAGAGGTCGAATATGACGGGAAAAAGTATAAAACAACAAAAACAGATAGGACAGGTTGCGTATTCTGTTTATTCGGAATAACAAGAGATAAAGAGAGAATAGCAAGACTACAGATAAATGACCCGCAACTTGCGGATTACGTTCTAAGAGGGGGGGAGTTCGGAAAGGACGGATATTGGAAGCCGAGCAAAACAGGATTAGGCTATTGGTTTGTAATAGAGTGGCTTAATACACATGGACTTGATATTAAATACTACGATTACGGATACCAAAAAGAATACGGAACACCAAAGACAGCAAAATTATTATTAAACGAGAAAATAAAAACAAGAATGAAAAGGAGTGAAAAGGATGATAGCAGTAATTAGGAGGTGGCTATATGCTGATATTACCAACTAAGGGTAAATGGTTCAATATGATTCTTTCCAGGGATAAACAGGAGGAATACAGAGAGATTAAACCGTATTATACAACGAGGTTTAAGAAAATATTTGAAATGTACCAAAACTCAAATATTCCTACAGGACTTGATAAACAGTTAATAGGATTCAGAAACGGATACGGCAGCAGTAGACCACAGTTTACCGCATTATGTTCATTGGATGTTAAGGCAGGTAAGGAAGAGTGGGGAGCAGAACCCGGAAAGGAATATTACACACTACATATTCACGAAATCAGAGAAAGGAGCGGTTGTTAATATGCAGCAGGCGGTATTCATGGCACATTGCCCTTATGAGTTGGGCGATATTGTAGAAGTTGCAATAATTGAGGGAATGGCTATTACAGGCTATCCGAGAAGATTAGGCACAGCAGAAATGCAGATAACGGACATTATCACAGAACATAGCTTAAAAAACGGCACAGTATCATTTATTTACGAATTAGACGGTAAAAAGCGTATGCAGTTGATACCGTGGAACGAATTAACAAAAGGAGCGAAAAACATTGATAAATAAAGGATTTGTGACCGATTCGGACACGGAAAAAGAATTAAAGAAGTGGCAGCAGGCAAGAACCACGGCAGTAGATGAAGATAAATTAAAGCAGCAGTATAAAAACAGGCTCAACAATGCACAGGGGCAGCACTTTGAAAGAGAGATTTTAGCCGGGTGCAGAATGTACGAGAGCCACGGCATAGCAACTATTGATAAAACACCCGAACCGTTCAGAGTGACAAGTAAGAACCACAGGACAGGAGAATTTACCGGGCGTTTCAGCACACACGCACAACCAGACTTTCAAGGGACCTTATACGGTGGGCGTTCGATAATGTTTGAAGCAAAGAGGACAAGCAAAGACAGGATAACCCGGAATGTACTTACAGATACGCAAATGGACGTATTAGAAAAGCATAGCCGATTAGGGGCGTTATGTGGGGTGTGCATCTGTATACAGGATGATTTTTTCTTTATCCCTTGGAATGTATGGCGTGATATGAAAGAAATGTACGGCAGGCAGTACCTAAAGCCGGATGATATAGAGGAATACAAGGTAAAGTTTGACGGAGCGGTACACTTCTTAATGCACACCGAGGAATTGAAAGGGGCATACGAAAATGCAGAGCGAAAGAGGACACAGCACAGGGAGGGTTATTAAGTGCGACTTAACGGAATTGTAGGGGCAGAGATTCCGTATTACAAGATGATGAATAAAGCAATGCCAGGACTGGCAAAGGACACCAAGAAAAAACCAAAGAACGGAAGACTTACCGAGATTGATCCAAAGACCAATAAACCGAGATTAAAAAGCGGTGTGCTGATAAGTCGGGCGGTAGAAGTCCTTTATATGTTTGAAAATACGGACGTATTGCCTTATCAGATTGAGGAAATGAAAGTAACCATAAGCAACCTACAGACAAGGGTTAAAAAGTTGGAGGATTGGCAGGAATGAAAACAATAATAACAGTAATCTTAATTATCGTTGCCGTGGCAGCAGTATTATTTGTTCTTCCGTTTATCATACTTATGTTTTCTTTTACGTTCGGTATCGCCATGAACGAGGAAGGAGAACTTCAAGAGTGCATAGGATGCCCGAAGTTGGGAGAAACGGATTTTTGCGTAAACGAATGTTATATATACAAAAGAGCTGAGAAGATATGGGCGAAAATGGAAGAGGACAAGGAACAGGAAAGATACTTACAGGAATACGCCAAGAGAAAACAGGAGAAGAAAAACAGAAAGGAGGGTAAGCATTGAAACAATTAACACTAGGTAGCCTATTTGACGGTATCGGAGGTTTCTGCTATGCAGCAGGCATACCGAGCGGGATAGATACAGGATGCACCATTAAACCGTTATGGGCCGCAGAGGTAGAACCGAATTGTATCGACATAACAAGATACCGTTTTAAGGATGTAATGCACGTTGGAAGTGTTACGGAACTAAAAGGGGATGAAATACAACCTGTGGATATTATAACCTTTGGAAGTCCTTGCCAAGATTTAAGCATAGCCGGAAAGAGAAAAGGACTTAAAGGTAATCGTTCCGGGTTATTCATACACGCAATAAGAATTATAAGAGAAATGAGGTTAGCAACAAATGGACAATATCCAACTTTCATTATTTGGGAGAACGTACCCGGAGCTTTTTCAAGTAACGGCGGAGAGGATTTTAGAGCCGTGCTTGAAAAAGTCACAAACGCCAATATTCCAATGCCTGCAAGTGGTAAATGGGCAACCGCAGGAATGGTTAGAGGGGGAGAGGTTGACACAGCTTGGAGAATCCTTGACGCTCAATATTGGGGAGTACCCCAACGTAGAAAAAGAATCTACCTTATCGGAGATTTTGGAGGACAACGTGCCGGAGAAATATTATTTAAGTCCGAAAGCGTGCTTGGGTATACTCCGAAGAGCAAAGAACAAAGGGCGGAAGCTACCGGACAATCTACGAATAGCCTTAGAGCAGAAAGTAGCCGAAGGGGGGGAGGTAGTGGGAATTAACCCAAGCCAACCAAGTAATAGTTGCTTTACTGATATATCCCCTACATTACTTGCAAGAATGGGTACAGGCGGAAACCAAGTACCTTGTATTGCTTATGAGAAAAAAAGCGTTATTCCTTTAAGGGATGAAGTTACAAGAAATAAGGCAAGCAACGGATTAGGCGTTGGAAAGGTCGGGGGACCTTGCCCGACACTCACAACGGCAGATATTCACAGCGTATTTTACGAAGCATACCAACACCACGGATACAGGGAGAGCGATACAAGCGGAACATTAACCGCAGGACAGAATAATACCGTAAGGGGAGATACCCCATTGATTGTAACCGATAAGAAAGCCTTTGAAGAGAATCAGCACGGAGGATACAGGGAAACACAGATTAACGGCACTTTAAGGGCAGCGGGGGGGTCTTACGGCGGAGGGTCGGAAACTCTGATAACAGAGAGTACCAAGACAAAGGGGAATATCCCTAGCACTCCGAAGAAAAGCATTAAAGACCTGTTAAAAAAAGCAACACAGAAAGTTGTATACATAATCCGCAGGCTTACACCTGTTGAGGGAGAACGATTACAGGGATACCCGGACGATTGGACGAAATACGGAGCAGACGGCAATATTATAGCTGATACGGCACGATACAGGGCAATAGGTAACAGTATATGCGTATATTGTGCGGAAAGGCTCTATATAGGCATTATACGAATCCTACAGGAGGAAGAAAAGGACAATGAAAGAAAAGACGAGAGCCTTTTATAAGGCGGTATTTAAGTATTGGTGGAACGAAAGAGTGTTGAAGTTCTTTAGAAAATAGGAGTTGGTACACATGAAGAAATGTAGCTTATGTGGAGAAAAGGCATTGGAGGGCATAGAGATATGCCCGGAATGTCTGAAAAAGGCAGCAGTTGACCCAAAACAGATAAAGAGGTTACGACAGATAAGCAGCATATTAAGCATAACGGCAGACACGGACACGAATATAAAAGCCTGTATGCAGAGTATAACAGAAATTGCGGACGATTTGGAAAGGGGCAGTTATGGCAAAGAAGAGAAGAAACAGGAAAGTAATACCATTCCAACAGGAAAGGACATTGACATATAACAAGGCAAAGCCGAACCGACAGGCAAGGAGATTAGGGATTAAACCCGAAGAACCAAAGAGAGAAGAGAAAAAGACGGTAAGCAAGGCAGCAGTATTAAGCCAAAAGGTGAAACAGGCGAGAGAAGCACAAAGAAGAATCACACCGCCGGGAATGACATACGGAGAATATATGGAGTATCTGAAAGACAGAAGGCAGCAGTTGAAAGAGAAGAAAAAGAACATATAGGAATGATACTTATATAAGTATACAAGTTACACAAAAGATAGATGTACTTATATAAGTATATTTGTTAATTATCCCGGGTTGTAAATATACTTATATAAGTATATAATAAAATCATCAAAGGAAAGCAAAACGGAGGTAAGAGATATGACAAAAGTACAGTTGAAAGAGAAATACACAGAATGGAATAAAAATATTTCTGCATTAGATGATAGAAAAACAAAGATATTTCACGAATTGCAGGAATTATGTTTTGAAAAAGGCGACGGCAATAAATGGTGCGGAATTGAAAAGTTGGCAGAGGAACTTATAAAGAGAGGACAAACAATAAAGACAATGCAACTACTATCTGAATACTATAAAATTTGCGGTAAAGAGGAAGCATTAAGAGAATTGGCAATAGCAACAAATAATTTTGAGATATAAAACACGGCAAAGAGCCGAAACGGCAAGTGGCAACCGCCACGAGCCGTCAAGACAGGTCGGCAACCTGTTTTCTGACGAGGGCAAGCCAATAGCCGTAGCAGGGATAGAGCGAAAAAATAGCAGTGGGTACGCCAACTAGAGAACGTGCAGTAAGTCAACAGGTTTTTAGTAATTTTTTAATGCGAAAAATTGCAACGCCTATCACATAGCCGGGAAAGGCGGTGGATATATGCCAAGAAGTCCACCACAAAACAGGCTTGCACGCTTTATAGAGTGCCTAAAGCCATTTAGAGATTGTATAAAGTGTGCAAACACACAGGAAAGGAGGAAAAGAATTGAAAACTTGTAAAACATGTAAAGAGATTAAAGAAAACAGAGAAATTTTCACAGGACTTCCGAATGAAGGACAAAAAATGACAAATGTTGCAAAGGTAAAAATAACAATTCGGACATACGACAGAATGAATAGAAAAAGAGGGGAAATAACATTTAGTCCAAGACCGTTAAAATTTTGCCCCGAATGCGGAAAACCAATAGAAAGGGATAAAACGGTATGGCAAATATAGAAAAAATAACAATGACAAAGGAGGATAGGGATTATTTCAAAAGCGGAGTAAGGACCCTATGCGGTGTAGAAGTCTTGCAGGTTCGGGATATAATAAACCACTCGGACGTAAAAAAGATATTTACCGCCGAGGATTTGGGCTTTATGAACAAAGAGTTAGGCAGACAAGCAGGGGCGGTATTTGCTCGGATTCTTAGGGCAATTAAGAAAAGAGATTTTAGAGAAGCACAAAGAGTATTAACAGGAGGTAAAGGCGAATGAAAACTATTGCAATTATCAACATGAAAGGCGGTTGTGCCAAGACCACAACAACGGTAAATATGGCTCATATCTTAGCCACAGACTACGAAAAGAGAGTATTAGTCATTGACAACGACAAGCAGGGCAATTTATCCAAGGCTTGCGGAGTGTGGAGTTATGAAAAGCCGAGCCTTGCGGATATTCTGACAGGGCATCAGAGCATAGAAGCGGTAACACAGGAAACGGCTACAAACGGATTATATGCGATTCCTGCCAATATGCACTTATTAACCGCTAATCTCATGGTTATTAAGGACGAGGACAGGCAACAGGCTACCATACTTTCCGAGGAATTGGAGAGGGTCAAGGACAATTACGATTACTGCATTATTGATTGTCCGCCGGATATAAACATATCCGTTATCAATGCCCTTGTGGCAGCAGACGAGGTTATTATACCGATTAAGATTGACGGATACGCCTTTGACGGTATGGACGAGTTGGAAGAGCAGATAAACAACGCCAAGCAGTTAAACCCCAAGTTAAAGTTTAGAGGTTGCCTTGTGACAATGTTCTATAACCGTGATGTATGCCGACAGGGCGAGGAATGGTTACAGAATCAGCGATACCCGGTATTTAAAACTCACATACGCAGGACAGAAAAGGCAGACGAGGTTACATTTACCAATGAAAGCCTTATGGAGTATTCGCCACGTTCCGGGGCCGCAAGAGATTACAAAGCGTTTGTTAGAGAGTATTTGGAGGTATAGCATGGGAGGATACAAGAATAAAGAGGGATACACAGACCCAACGGCAGGCGAAGCAATAGGAACGGTTGTCAAGGAAGAAAGAAAAGAGGAAAGAGAACGCAACGCAGCGGTAACGACTCTTATTACAATGCTAAAGCAGATAATCAGCCTTGCAGGGTTTGAGCTGGTAGGGCGTATCGTTCTAAAGGATAAAGTCACAGGAAAGGAGTATAGATAGAATGGGCGGACTTATTATTATAAACACGGATAATTACCCTGCATTTTGCGATAATCGTTGTGATAACACGAACTGTAGCAGGCATATATCAAAAATGCGGTTTCATAAAGGAGGATGCAAAATAGGTAAGTTAAGAGATACCGAGGATTGCGAGGGTTGCATACCGAGAAAGAGAGGCAAGGCGGAATGAACAAAGGCAATAACGGAATGGGACCGGTAATAAATGGTTTTATTGCAGAGGAAATGGAAGAAATGGTATTGATTCCAAAAAGCGATTATATCAGATACATAGAAAGCGAGAAAACGCTTGAAATCATTAGAAAAATTGTGACCGAATCGGACACAGAAAAATGGAAAGGTATAGGCATTTTGAGAATAGGAGGAAAGAGCAATGGTAGGATTTAATATTAACGATTTACTCAATGCAAAAAGCAAAGGGGCAGCAGTACAGGCGGAGGGACCGGCAGAACAGGAACAGGAGTTTAAGGTAACTATGCTTGATGTGGAGGACTTAATGCCGAGCAAAGATAATTTTTACTCCACGGAAAACATAGACGAATTAGCAATGTCTATTGAGTTGGTCGGACACATTGAGCAGAACTTAGTAGTAAAGCCGGAAGCACACGGAAAATACGAAGTAGTCGCAGGACACCGCCGTAGACTTGCAGCCTTGAAGTTGGTACAGGAGGGCAAAGAAGAATATAGAAAAGTGCCGTGCCTTATCAAAAAGGAATCCGACACAATCAAGGATAAGTTAAGCCTTATATTTACCAATGCAACGGAAAGACAGCTTACGGATTGGGAAAAGGTACAGCAGGCAAAGGAATTAAAAGAAATCCTTACCGAGTACAAGAGAGCCTTACAGGAAGAAAACAAGGATAAGCCGAAAGAGGAAAGAAAGAAAATAGGGCGTATCCGTGAAATTGTGGCACAGATGCTTAATACATCAACTACACAGATTGGAAGAATGGAAACCATTGAAAACAATTTATCACAGGAGTTTAAGAATGAATTGGAAAAAGGCAATATCAATATTTCTACCGCCCACGAACTTAGCAGACTTAATGAAGAGGGGCAGAAACAGGCTTACGAAAAATACGAGGAAAAAGGCGAATTACATATAAATGACGTGAAAGAAGAGCCAAAGCCGGAGATAACAGACGAACAGGCGGAACAGGTACAGAAAGCAATCAAGGAAGCATTAAAGGGAGAGGTAAACCGTGCGATATTCAAGGTTAAAGGTAATGTGGCAGCAGTTGAAAAAGAATTGATTAAGCATTTTTCAAAGACATTTACAGCCAAGACCTTAGACCTCAACGGAAAAGAATTTATCTACAGATTCCAAACGGAGGGAATGGCAATACAGATTAAGGAGGATTGGAGTACATACATTATCGAATATGCCGACCTTGCGGAAATCGTTGCATTGATGATTGAAACAGAAGAATTGACCTATGATGATTCCGAAGAGGAAGCACCACAGGGACCGGCAGAGGAAGAGGATGCCGAGGAAACACAGGAAAGCAGTTTTATGAATGAGCCGGAGGAAACACAGGAGGACGAAGAGGAAAACGACAACTTACCGGGGCAACAGGATATGAGCGATTACCCGGAATATGTACCCGAACCACAGGAAAAGGGATTATCCTTTACGGAATGGATAAGTAAAAAATACGGAACAGGTCAATATAACATGATACAGAAAGAGGTAAGAAAAGTTATTATGACAGAATCCGAAAACGGAAATATCTGCCCGGCAGAATGGGAAAGTAGATTAACCAACGCCTTATCTGTATGGGTAATGGGTAAAACGGTAGAGTATCAGAAATACTTACAGGGTTAGGCGGTGCGTATGGGCCGTATCGAATACAAGGAGGGCGTTATTTGGTGCGGAGAAGAAAAGGCAAGCAATCAATTATCTACATTGGTTGCCTGCCTATCTGCACAAATTGGAAAAACAGAAAAAGAAACGTGCGATTTAATAAATCAATTTATGCAATCCTTTGATTTGCTTATGGAGAAAATAAAAGACCTTACAGAGAGGTTAAAAGATATTTTCGATATAGCAGAATCGGATATTTGCGAATCTTGCGAAGCCAAGAGGACGAAGCACGGCAGCAGTTGTATAGCAGAAATCGAAGCTACAGGAAAAGCAAGTATCAAATGGTGTGAAAAATACAGACCACCATAAAAGAAAGGATAGCATAAAATGAAGAATTGGGAAGTAGAAGCAATCTTAAAATTTTACAAAGATATTGACCTTGATATTAAGGTTACAGGCGAGTGGCTAGAGCGGTACGAAAGCGTGTATGATACCACAGGGGCAATTAACTATGACGGTATGCCACACGGAAGTAATACAAGCGATTCTACGGCTCTGCTTGCAATCGAAATAGCAGGTACAGATACCGCAGAAAGAATTAAGGAATTAAAGGACAGAATACAGGAGTTAAAGAAATTGAGAACGGAAATATCAAAAGAGATTTATTCCTTAACTCCGATTCACAAAGCTATTATATGCGGATTTTACTTACAGGGTCAAAAATGGGAACGCATAGCGGAACAGATTAGTTATTCTGTCCGGCAGAGTAAAAATATAAGGTGCGTTGCCTTAGAGGTCTTAGGCGGAAAATTAGCAAGGAATAGAAATGTATCACGAAGCAAAATTTTAAAAGAGGTTTTGCATTAAAGATTGCCCGCTATTGCCCGATTTTATGTAGTATAATACTAAGATGAAAAGCGAAGCAGGGCAGCAGGATTTTATTGTTAAATCCTGTTGCCTTTTCGTGTTATAAAAATTTGAATTTGCAAAAATGCGAAGATTCCGAAAGAACGGAAAGCCGAAAACCGGGAAAACAAACGAAAGGAGGTTTTGACTTGGCAAGGCAGAAAGACGAAAACAGGGAAAAGGCGAAGCAACTTTTTTTAGATTCAGACGGCTTAATGAAGAATACAGAAATTGCGGAAGCCTTGGGGATTGATTCGGCAAAGGTACGAAAATGGAAGTGCGTAGATAAGTGGAATGATGCACTTGAAAATAAACCCAAAAAGAGGGGCGGACAAAAAGGCAATAAAAACGCCAAGGGTCACGGGGCCCCTGTGAGAAATAAAAACGCAGAAACACACGGGGCATATTCTAAGGTGTATTTTGATGAATTATCAGAGGATGAAAAAGCCTTGATAGAATCAGTTACCCTTGATACAGGGGAAAATACATTAAGAGAATTACAAAGCCTTATAGCCAAAGAAAAAGATTTGGAAAAAAGGATAAAAGAATTAAACACAGACACCACAGGCAACCTATACACAGACAAGGTTGTAGAAATGCGTACGCCCGGAAAAGAGGGAGAGGATGCAGACCCATACGGTGCATACAATAAGGACGGCAAGGATACACCACAGGGACCGGCTCTAAGTGTGGCTATGGAAACAACTATTAAATCCTCTGCCTTTGAAAGAGCAATGAAGTTAGAGGACCAGCTTAATAAAGTACACGGCAGAATAATAAAGCTATTGGATACTATAAAGTCCTATGAGTTAGAGCAACGCCGTATCACATTGGAAGAGAAGCGGTACGCATTGATGAAGCAGAAGATAAGCGGGGAGTATGATGTAGACCCCGATACAGGAGAGATAGACGATAGCTACACAGAGGACAGCGAGGACGGCGAGGTATAGGCACAGGCACACGGCAGCAGTAGCCACGCCACGCACCGCCACACGCTCACACACGCACGCACAGGCAGGCACACACCACACACGCACGCACAGGCGGACACAGGCACACGCCACGGACGGCGAGGGTGCGTAGGTACTGTAAGCCGTCTGAACGGCGTGAGGGTGCCGTGACCCCAAACGCTTCCTAGATTCGGGGGCGAAAAAACGACTTCCAAAAATCCGCAAATTTTTTTAAAGGGGGTAGGATTTTGAAACTCTATGATAAAAATGCGGTCGCAAAATTCCTAGATATGACCCCTAAAAATGTGGAGAGGTTGACACAAAAAGGAATTTTACAAACAAAACAAGGAAACCTGTACGCATTGGCGGAAACCAACAGGGCGTACATAAATTATTTGAGGGACCGTAACCCGGAATCACAGGAAGCGGTAGACCTAAACGAAGAGAGAGCCAAACTAACCAAAACAAAAAGGCTTAATGAGGAATTGGACCTTGCAGTTAAAAAAGGAGAATTGCATAAGTCGGAAGATATAGAAAGAGTAATGACGGCAATGCTAATAAATTTCAAAAGCCGTTTAAGTGCTATTCCGGCGGAGGAAGCGGATAAGTTGGCATCCATGACGGACAAAGCAAAGATTTTTTTATATCTGAATGACAGGATAAAAGAAGCACTTAACGAGTTATCCGATTTTGAGGGTATGTTTAAGGAGGAAATAAAGGAAGATGAAGAGGGAAACGATTGACCTTTTCAACAGAATATTTAAAGTATTAGAACCACCGCCAGACTTAACTTTATCGCAATGGGCGGACAGATACCGCCGTTTGTCCTCTGAATCGGGTAGCAAAGGCGGTAAGTGGAATACAGAAAAAGCACCTTGGCAGCGGGAGATTATGGATGCAATAACGGATATATCCGTTGAAAAAGTTGTGGTTATGAGTGCTGCACAAATGGGAAAAACGGATGCTTTTTTGCTTAATACAATAGGCTATTATATGCACTACGACCCATGCACCATATTGTGTATGCAACCGACCTTATCCCTTGCGGAAACAATGAGTAAAGACAGACTTATGCCAATGGTACGAGATACCCCGGCGTTAAGGGATAAGATAAATGAGAAAAGCCGAACCGCAGGAAACACAATCTTTAAAAAGGCGTTTCCGGGCGGACGTATCACAATGACAGGTGCAAACTCTCCAACGGAGTTACGAAGCCGACCGATTCGTATATTATTGGCGGACGAGATAGATGCTTACCCACCAACAGCAGGAGCGGAGGGGGACCCTCTGATACTTGCAGGGAAACGACTTACAACATATTGGAATCGAAAAGAGGTAGACACAAGCACGCCAACGATAAAAGGGGCAAGCCGTATAGAAATGGAGTACGAACATTCTACTATGGAGGAGTGGAACGTACCTTGCCCGAGTTGCGGAGAATTACAACCGTTGGAATGGAGTAATTTAATCTATAAGGTGGATGCAGACGGGGAAATAGAAAGTACAACCTATGTATGTGCAAAATGTGGAGTAGTACATACAGAGGTTGAGTGGAAAGAACATTTTAACGAGGGGCGGTATGTGGCAAAATACCCGAACCGTAAAGTGCGAGGATTCCACTTCAACTCTTTGGCATCTACTTTTTTTGGTTGGGATAAGATAGTAAAAGGCTTTATCGAAGCGGACCAGGCATTAAAAAAAGGTAATATCGAACTTATGAAATCTTGGGTTAATACCGAGTTGGGGCAGACTTGGGAGGAACAGGGCGAAAAAGCAAGTAAAGATGACCTGTTGAAGCGTAGGGAAAGATACCGTTGCGAAGTGCCAGACGAAGTTATAGCAATCACGGCAGGAATAGATACACAGGACGACCGTTTCGAGGTCGAGGTAGTAGGTTGGGGCGTAGAACATGAAAGCTACGGAATAATCTATAAGAGGATATACGGAGATTTGAAGCAATCGGAAGTATGGAAAAACCTTGATGATTTTTGAAACAGACATTTAAGAAAGCGGACGGTACGGCAATGAGAATATCATGTGCCTGTATGGATTCGGGCGGACATTTTACGAATAAGGTTTATAAATTCTGCAAAGCGAGGACGGCAAGAAAGATTTTCGCTATTAAGGGAGGTAACGAGGGAACGGCAAGACCGTACATATCAAAACCTACCAAGAACAACAGAGAACAGGCATACTTATTTACCCTTGGAGTTGATACAGGTAAATCTTTATTACTGCAAAGATTACAGATTGAGGAAGAGGGTCCCGGATATTGCCACTTCCCAAAAGATGAAAATGAGTATATCCGAGGATATGACGAGGATTATTTTAAGGGCCTTACGGCAGAGAAACAGGTATTAAAATATAAAAAAGGCAGACCGTATTTTGTATGGGAACTTACAGGAGAAACAAAACGAAATGAGCCTTTAGATTGCAGAAACTACGCACAGGCAGCAATAGAAATTACAGGATTAACACTAAAAGAGCCACCGAAGAAAAATACGGAGGTACAGGCAACACGAAAACACACAAGACATAGAGGAAATCGAAGTGGAGGTATAACATAATGGCAGCAATAACACTTGAAGTAGCAAAAAAACACTTGGAAATATGGTTGGAAGCGGAAAACGAGGTAGCAATAAACCAATCATACACAATAGGCGGAAAGTCCTTTACAAGGGCAAATTTGGCAGAAATCCGCAAACAGATAGAATATTGGAGTAATAAAGTGGCGGAATTGGAGAATTTAGCAAAGAAAAAGGGCAGAAACAGGGTATACAGGATTGTGCCGAGAGATTTATAAACAAAAACAGCCGAAAAGGGCGGAAATACAAGCAAAACAGGAAAATAAAAGATTGCCCGCCATTGCCCGATTTTTTGTGATAATATATAAAATAGCAAAGCACCAAGGAGATATAGAAGCATCCAAGGTGCTTTTTTCGTACCCAAAATACGGAGAAAGGAGGTTTAAGCCTTGAATTTTATTGACAAAGCCATAAAAGCAATATCCCCGGAAAGAGCATTAAAACGAGAGGTGGCAAAAAAACGCCTAAGTATGATTGATAGCGGTTACGGAAACTACGGTGCAAGTGCTACAAAGAAAAGCCTTATAGGTTGGACGCACGGCGGAGGTAGCCACAGAGAGGACGTAGAGGACAATATAGACCCTTTAAGGCAGAGGTCTAGGGATTTGTTCTATGGTGGCTCGAATGTTGCTACAGGGGCAATTAAAAGGCTTAGAACCAATACTATAGGAATTGGATTACACCTAAAAGCATCAATCAATGAGGAAGTATTAAGGATTGAGCCGGAGGAAGCGAGAGAGTTAGAGGAAACGATAGAAAGAGAATTTGCACATTGGGCGGATTCTACAAATTGCGACCTTGAAAGAATAGATAACTTTTATCAGTTGCAGCAGTTGGCATTTTTAAACGCCTTACTTAGTGGCGATTCGTTCGCACTTATGACAACCACAAAGAGGATAGGGAGTATATACGACCTTAGAATACAGACGATTGAAGCAGACAGGATAAGCACCCCGGATAACGAAAAGGTAAACCCTTTATTTTGCGAGGGTGTAGAAAAGAACACAGCAGGAGAGGTTGTTGCCTACCATGTATCAAAGTTCCACCCCCTATCATTTACAGATAGAGAACCGAGAGAATGGGTAAGGGTACTTGCCTACGGAGAAAAGACCGGGCGAAGAAACATATTACACATTATGAACAGGGAACGAATCGGACAAGTCCGGGGAGTTCCCTTTTTAGCACCTGTAATAGACACAATAAAACAGCTTGGAAGATATACCGAAGCGGAAGTGCTGGCAGCAGTTATTAACGGTTTGTTTACGGTGTTTATTGAAAAAGAAAGTGCGAGTGATGATGTACCATTCGGGGAGAGTATCCCGGAAGAGATGCAGGTAGACCAAGAGGATGAAAACAGTATTGAACTTGCACCGGGGGCAGTAATTGACCTTGGAGAGGGAGAAAAAGCCAATATGGTAAATCCGGGCAGACCAAACCCAAATTTTGACCCTTTTGTAATCGCAGTATTGAAACAGATAGGGGCAGCGCTGGAAATTCCTTACGAAATACTAATTATGGCATTTTCAAGCAATTATTCCGCATCAAGGGCAGCAATCCTTGAGTTTTTCAAAGTTGTAAAAATGTACCGTGCATGGTTTGTTGCTGATTTTTGCCAACCAATCTATGAGGAGTGGTTAAGCGAAGCGGTAGCGAAAGGAAGAATCAAGGCACCCGGATTTTTCACAGACCCGATTATAAAAGATGCCTATTGTTCGGCAGAATGGACGGGACCGAGTGCCGGACAGCTTGACCCGACAAAAGAGGTTGAAGCAGCAGAAAAGAGGGTACAGGGCGGATACTCAACCCGAGAAAGAGAAGCAAGGGAACTTACAGGCACGGACTTTTACAAAAATATCAAACAGCGAAAGCGTGAAGAGGAATTATTAAAGGAGGTAACAGGAGGTGCAAAGACAGATACACAAACCGTTGAGAATATTAACGGACGTGAGGAATCAGACAGAGAAAACAACCCCGACAATGACGGAGGGCAGACAGAGGAAGAAACCGAGGAATAAGAACGAAGTACATAGATTTTGGAACTTTGTGCCGGACGAAGAGGGTAACACGGCAGAAATGTTATTGTATGGCGAAATCTCCGAGTATTCGTGGTACGGGGATGAAATCACACCGGGAGTATTCAACCAAGAACTAAAAGACTTGGGACCGGTTGATGAAATAACCGTGCGTATCAATTCGGGCGGAGGGGATGTATTTGCAGCAGTAGCGATATACACACGGTTAAAAGAACACAAAGCAAAAATATCAGTAAAAATTGACGGTTGGTGTGCAAGTGCAGCAACCATTATTGCTATGGCAGGCGATACGATAGAAATATCTGTAGGTGGTGTATTTATGATACACGACCCATTAGCCGGATTGATTGGATATTACAATACAACAGACTTGGAAAATATCGTTAAGGAATTAGAAACAATCAAGCAATCTATCGTTAATTGCTACATGACTGTTACAGACAAGTCAGAGGAAGAAATTAAAAGCCTTATGACAAATGAGGGCGAATGGTTCACAGGTGAGGAAGCGGTAGAAGCGGGATTTTGCACCGCAGTAATGTTTACAGATGTGGACACAGAGGTAGAAAATGCGGAAAAGGTAATAGTAAATTCCGTACCTATCGGTTTGGAGAGATTCAGCACGATACCAAAAGGATTATTAGGCTACGCCAATAGCCATAATAATAACTATAAAACCAATGGAAAAAACAAGGAGGGCAATAACATGACATTGGAAGAGTTTAAAAAGAACCACCCGGACGTAGCCAATGCGTATAAAACCGAGATTTTGGCAGATACAAAAGACAACGCCGGAGCGAACACACAGGCAGCAGTAGATACAGAAAGGGCAAGAATCAAGGCGATTGATGAAATCACATTGCCGGGATTCGAGGATTTAGCGAATAAGGCAAAATATGAAGAGCCTGTAAGTGCGGAAGCGTTTGCAATGCAGATTGTAGCAGCACAGAAAAAAACAGGGCAGGCGTTTTTAAACGACCGTGAGGATGATGTAGATAAATCGGGAGTAAAAGATGTTACCCCGACTTCCAACAACGGCGGACAGGGAGAAGATAACGACCCATTCGGCGAGATTATCGACCAGATGTATCCACAGACAAAATAACAGGAGGTAAAAAATAATGGCAGGAAAAGAAAATTTAGGAAGTTACGCCCCTAAAATGGTACACGCCGGAGATTTTCCCGTTGTGACCGATTCGGGCACAGTAGCAAGCGGAGAAACTATTCACGAACTTATGCCTATCACACTTGCAGCAGACGGAACAATTAAGGCGGTAACAGCAGATACCGTAGCAGATGTTTACGGACTTGCAGCAGAGGATGCACAGGAGGGAGAAGAGGTTGTATATTACCTCACAGGCGAATTTTTCGGTAGTGCAATCGAGTGCCCGGCAGGTAAAAAAGCATCAGACTTTAAAGCACCATTTAGAAAAATTGGCATCTTTCTTGTAGATACAGATAATGCAACAGCTTAAACAGAAAAGGAGATAAGAGAAAATGGCAAATATCAGCATTTATGACCCTAGAACAATGGGAAAACTTGTAGAGCGTATGCCTAAAGTGCATACATTCATTAAGTCTACATTCTTCCGTAATGTCGAAACATTCGATACGCAGAAAATTGATGTAGATTTTAAGAAAGGAAATCGACAGCTTGCACCATTCGTACATAAGAAAATCGGCGGGGACACTATCGACAACGAGGGTTTTCAGACCAACACATACGAGCCACCGCTTGTAGCACCTAACAAGATTACTACCGTTGACGATATTTTGAAGAGAACGCCGGGGGAAAGCCTTTACAACGGTAAAACACCTAACCAAAGAGCGATTGAGAAAATGCAGCGTGATTTTACAGAGTTAGACGAAATGATTACCCGCCGTGAAGAGTGGATGTGCTGTCAGGCGTTATTCACAGGAAAGATTCCGATTCTTGATAAGAACGGAAAAGCAATACAGGCGGAAATTGACTTTAACTTCACAAATAAGGTTGTCTTAAAGGACGCTGAAAAGTGGAATAAGACACAGGGCGGTAAAATCAAACAGTTAAAGGCATGGCGTAAGCAGGTGCAGAAAACAGGCTTTGTAAACTGCAATATGTGTATTATGGGAGATGAAGCTTTGGAATCTTTCCTTGCAGACGAGGAAGTGTTAAAAATGCTTGACGTTGAAAGATACGACCTTGCAGTTATCAAGCCTAAAGAACTGCCGAACGGAGTAACCTATATCGGTACTTTACAGGGCGAGGGCATGGATATTTACTCATACAACGAGTGGTATTTAGATAACTGGACAGACAAGGAAAAAGCAGACAACAAGCCTTTAGTACCGACAAATGCGGTTATCCTGTTATCCACAGAAGCAGAATACTCTATGTACTACGGTGCGGTTGGTATTGTGGACGAAGCGGGAAAGACGATTGCAGTTGTTGAGGGGTCAAGAATCCCGGAGCAGTGGGTAGAAAGAAAGCCTGCAAGAAGATTCTTACAGTTAAATTCAGCACCACTTTGTGTACCTCACGAAGTAGATTCTTGGTATGTTGCTATCGTCTGCTAAGGCGGTAGCAGCTTATGAGAAATTTTAAAGAAATGCTTGATAAAGACCTTGACCGCACCTTTTACAATACGGAGGAATTTGCAGAAGTTCACAGGATACGTATTGACGGAATAGACAGGAACATACCTGTAGTTTTTGATTCAGAAGATGCAGAAGCACGCAGACAAATGCTATCCGGGGACCACGCACAAGGCATATACCAAAAGCTGATTGTAATACGCATCCGATTATCTGATTTGGAAAAAGAACCAAGACAGGGCATGAGGATGTGGATAGACAAAGAACTGTATAAAATATCCGAGGTAACGACAGAATACAACGAACTTATTATTGAATTGGTGGGGGAGGATGAATAAATGGTAGACATTGAAGTATCACAGGAAACCACCAACAGGCTACACGCTATTTTATCTGGCTTGGGGAAAGCGGACGAAAAAGTACTAAAACCCGCAATGCAAAGAGGATTAACAGCAGGGCGGACGGCTTTTAATAAGCAGATTAAGAGCGTGTACTATGTAAGCCCGGCGGTTATATCGAGGTATTCGCATATCGGGTATAAAAAGGTTGAAATGCGGAGTGACGGACTGATAGGGAGTATTGAGTACGCAGGTACGGTTATCCCACTTATTAAATACAATGTCACACCGCAGAAAGCAACATACGGTAAAACACCTGTAAAGGCAGCAGTAAAGCGGAGCGAAAGCCAAGTAGAACTTGCGGAAGCATTTACCGCACAAATGCCAAACGGTCACATAGGAATATATGAGCGTAAGAGCGATTCAAGCTATCCGATTAAACAGCTATACGGTCCGTCTGTGCCAAGAATGGCGGAAAATGCCGTTGTAATAAAGACGGTTGAGGATAGAGTAAACGAAGTAATCAACAATCGTATGGAACATGAACTTGATAGAATTTTGAACGGAGGTAGTTAATGACAGCGGTTGACCTATTAAATGCACTTAAAGCCTATATGGAAGATAAAGTAAAAGATATGCGGTTAATCGCAAGAGTGCCGGAGAATGGAACAGACCCCGGAGAGCGACCACCGTTAGTTTTTATCGGGAACTTACCAAACAAGGAACAGGAAAAGAAAGCAGCACCCTACATACTTCTTAAATTGCTTACCAAAAAGGTAGATGATGAAGAGAATATATGCAGGGTGCGTATTATTTGCGTTACATTTTCGGAGGATAAAAACGAAAATTATATGCAATGCCTTAACATTGTCACAAAGATAGAAACAAGCCTGTTAGAGGATGTGGTAATAGATGAACATTATTCCTGTCAGATGCCGATAGAAACAATTATCTATGATGAAAACATGGAATTGTACCAAGTCGGGGAACTTATGACAATTTGGGAGTTACCACAGATTCACAGGGATGTAAGACGTTATTTAGAGTAAAGGAGGTTGGAAAGTATGCCGAGAGCGAACAAAACAGCCACAAAGGCGGAAGAAACAGAACAGGCGGTAAAATCTACGACAGAAGCAGAAAAACCGCAGGAAACGGCAAATACGAACGCCACAGAGGAAAGATTTATCTATATCGGACCGACAACAAACACCGGGTTGGTAGAAAATACGATTTTTACAGGAAGCAGAAAAGCAGTTGAAAAGTATTTAGAACCGACTATTGAGAAGTTACCACAGGTAAGATTGCTTATTGTGGCAACGGAGAGCCTTGCGGTATGCAAACCAAAAGTAAAGACGGCAGGAACATTATTGAATAAATACTACAATGATGTTTTAAGCCTTATGAGAAAACCAAAGGAGGATTAAGGTAAATGAGCAATTACTATCATGGAGCGAAAGCAAGTAAACAGGCTACAAGCGTTTCAACACCTGTTGTTGCGGACAGCAGTATACACCTCATTGTAGGTACTGCCCCGGTACATACAGTAGGTGGAAAAGTAAACGAGCCTGTATATGCTTCTAATTATGCGGAAGCGGTGGCAGCAATGGGATATAGTGACGAATGGGATAAATACGATATTTGCGAAGAAATCTATTCATCATTTAAGCTGTATTCTAATGGGCCTATTATTATGGTTAATGTCCTTGACCCTGCAAAGCACCTTAAAGGGGCGGAAACAGTAGAAAAGACATTAGCCGGAGGAATTACAGAGTTACCGTATGAAGCGGTAAGCGATACGGTAGAGGTAAAAGGATATGACGGCGAGGATTCACTTACAGAAGCATACACAAGGGGCGAAGATTACGACCTTTTTTATACAGACGGAGTATTAAGATTGGAGCGTATCGAAAGCGGGAAAATCAAAGCGGACAACGCAAGACTTAATATCAAGTTTAATTCTGTTGACCCTAGCAAGGTTACAAAAAAGGAAATTATCGGAGGATACGACACAAATACAAATAAATCAAGTGGATTTGAGTTAGTAGATTCTGTATATCCTAAGTACGGCGTTATCCCTACACTCTTCCTTGCACCGAACTTTTCTACAGATTCGGAGGTAGCTGCAATTATGGCAGCAAAGGCGGAGAACATCAACGGATTATTTACAGGAAAAGCAATCATTGATGCGGACACAAAAACAGTAAAGGCATATTCGGATGTTCCGGCATGGAAGAATAACAACAATATCACACAGCCGTCACAGCTTGTTACATGGCCCAAGTATACACTTGGCGGTAAAATTTACCATTCATCAGTACATCAGGCGGGCGTTATGTCAAAGACGGATGCAACAGAGGATTTAGGCGGAGGTTCGCCGTGCGAATCCGCAAGTAACAAGACTATTCAGATTGACGGAATGGCACTTGCGGACGGCACAGAGGTACTTTTAGACCTTGTAAAGGCAAACTACCTCAACTCAAACGGAATTATCACGGCATTAAACCTTACAGGAAGTTTTGTATCTTGGGGTAATGAAACAGCTTCTACCCGGCAAACACAGATGTTACGGATTACTTCTATTGCGTAAGCCGTATGTTTAGTTGGGTGGCAAATTCCGTTATTCTCTCAATGTGGAGCAAGGTTGATAAGAAGTTAAATAAACGCCTTATCGAATCCGTAACACAGAGTATTAACATTTGGCTTAACGGCTTAATGGCAGAAGAGAAGATATTGGGCGGTCGTGTTGAGTTTTTAGATGAAGAAAACACCACAACGGACTTATTGGCAGGTAAGGCAAAATTCCATATCTACCTTACACCACCAAGCCCTGCAAAGGAACTTGATTTTGTATTAGAGTATGACGTAAGTTATCTCGAAAACATTTTTGCATAGGAGGTAAAACAGGATGCCAAAGATTGACGAAACAGTAATCGGGTTTGCGGTGTACGAAGATGCAACGGAATATATCGGAATCTCCGAAGTAACCTTACCCGAAATTTCAAATATTACAGAGGAAATCAGCGGGGCCGGCATTGGCGGTAAAATCGAATCTGTAATTTTAGGTGCGATTGAAGCAATGAGCCTTACCCTCAATTTCAGAACGGTAACAAACAATGCAATTAAATTACATGAGCCTAGACAGCACAATATTGATTTAAGAGCAGCACAGCAGCAGAAAGATACCGTAAAGGGTACTACAGAGGTTGTATCAGTAAAACATATTCTTGTAGTAACCCCGAAGAAACTTAACCCCGGAAAAGTTGCCACGGCAGCGGCAGCGGAGGTAAGCGGAGAGTATGCAGTAAGTTATTATGCTACATACATTAACGGCAAGAAAAAGTTGGAAATTGACCCGCTTAATTATATCTACTATGTAAACGGAAAAGATTACTTGGCGGATGTAAGAAAGGCACTTGGAAAATAAGCACGGGAAACCGTGCTTTTCCTGTATTTGATAGAAAATTGGAGGATTAAACGCAATGGAAGATGTAAAGCAGACGGCAGCAGTAGAAGAAAAGAAAGTAAATGTGACCGAATCGGACACAGACACAGACGGATTAAATTATACCCATGTATTCAAGAAGCCTTTTGAATTTGAGGGAAAGACATACGATAAGTTGACTTTTGATTTTGAGGGTCTTTTGGGTTCGGATATGATTGCCGTTGAAAATGAAATGGCAGCAGTTGGCGAGTATGTATTATCGCCGGAAATTTCAACGTCTTTCCTGTCGAAAATGGCAGCGAGAGCGGCAGGCGTAGGAAGTGACCTTATCGAGCATTTACCTATCTGTGATTTTGGAAAAATCAAGAATAAGAGCAGAGATTTTTTAGTAACAACAGGCTTAACGGATTAAACCCCGGAACTTGGGTAAGAGAAAATGCACTTTTACTTTCAAGACAGACACACACAGGGGTTGATTATTGGGTAAGCCTTACAATCTGTGATTTAAGAGGGTGGATACGAAGCCTTAACGGATTGATAGAAAAAGAAAAAGCACAACAACAGAACAACCAATAACATATCCGCCCTTGAAATACAGGGCGGATTTTAACAAAGAAAATAATCATAATTTACATAGATTCAGCACTTGCACAGGCAGGTGCTTTTATTATGCCCGAAAGGAGGTAAAGGCGTGGCGAGTGCAAGACAATTTCAATTTTTCTTTCAATTAACCGCAGCCTTGGGGCCGAACTTCTCTAAGACCTTTAAGACAGCAAACAGCACAATGACCCTTTTGGGCGATAATCTGAAAGAGGTTAGAAATAAGTTAAAGGATGTATCGGCATATCAGAAACAGCAGACAGCAGTAGAGAGAAGCAAGCAGAGAGTTACAGACCTTGAAAAAGAGCATGAAAGGTTACAGGCGGAGTATGATGCAACAGGCGGAGAATCCGAAAAACTTAAAAAGAAATTAGAAGCCAACACGGAAGCATTGGCAAAGGCGAGAGATAAGGCAGCAGACGAAACGGAAAAGCTACAGGAAATGGGGCAGGCACTCCAAGAAGCGGGCGTAAATACAGATAACCTTGCCAAGAACACGGAGGAATTACAAAAACAATATGACAGGTTGCAGAAATCACAGGAGAAAGTTGCAGCCATTAACGAAAAAATAGATAAGAATAACACAGCGATAGCACAAACAAAGTCACAGTTGACAGGAACAATAGGAGCAATCGCAGCAGTAGGAACGGCGATATATGCCGGACCGGTTAAAAAGGCATCTGAATTTCAAGAGCAGATGTCGGGAGTAAAGGCAATATCGGGAGCAACAACCGAGGAAATCGCCCAACTTTCAAACAAAGCTAAAGAAATGGGAGCATCAACAAAGTTTACCGCAACAGAAGCCGGACAGGCTATGGAATATATGGCTATGGCGGGTTGGAAAACCGAGGATATGTTAGGCGGTATCGAGGGTATTATGAACCTTGCAGCAGCTTCCGGGGAAGATTTGGCAAGTGTATCAGATATTGTAACGGATGCCCTAACAGCTTTTGGGTTGAGTGCATCAGATGCCGGGCATTTTTCGGACGTATTGGCACAAGCATCAAGTAATGCAAACACCAATGTAAGCATGATGGGGTCAACATTCCAAAAGGTCGCACCTGTAGCCGGAGCGTTAGGGTATAGCGTAGAGGATATGTCTTTAGGCATTGGTCTTATGGCAAATGCAAGTATTAAGGCGGAGGTCGCAGGTACAAGTTTAAAGACGGCATTAGCCAATATGGCAAAGCCGACAGATGCACAAGCGGCAGCAATGAAGAAATACGGCATAAGCCTTACAAATGCAGACGACTCTATGAAGAGTTTCGGGGATGTAGTAAAGAACCTCCGAAGCAGTTTAGGCGGATTGTCCGAAGCAGAACAGGTGGCAGCAGCAACAACGATTTTCGGAAAAGAAAGTTTTGCGGGTATGCTTGCTATCGTAAACGCATCAGAAGCCGATTTTAATAAACTTACAGATGCGGTATATAACTGTGACGGTGCAGCTAAACAAATGGCAGAAACCAAGTTGGATAACCTTAACGGAAGTATCACATTGGCACAATCTGCCTTTGATGCTTTACAGGTGGAACTTGGAGAGTTACTATTGCCAACCCTCACAGAGGGCATAAAGAAATTTACGGGAATAGTAAATGCAGTGACAGACTTTGTAAGGGAAAATCCACAGGCAGTAAAAACTATTGCCAAGGTTGCGGTCGCATTAGCCGGGTTAAAGGTCGGAGGACTTGCAGCAAAACTAGGCTTCCTTGAAGTAAAAGGCGGAATACTTAATGTTCAAAAAGCCTTTGAAATAATCAAGGGAATCGGAATGAATAAGTACCTACAAAGCCTTACAGGCGGATTTTTAAATTTTAAGAATATCGGTAGCGGTATTCTTGGATATTTCACAAGTGTAAAGAACGCAGCCGGGGGCGTAAACAGTGCGTTAGGCGGAGTATTAAGCAACAGCACCCTGTTTACAAAGATTGGTAGCGTGTTTAGCGGTATCGGCGGAAAAATCGGCGGTACTGTAATGGGGGCAGGCTCAAAACTACTTAACCTGTTTTTAAGTCCATTTACACGAATGGGCGGTAAACTTGGCGGTATCCTGTCGGGAGTTGGAACAATTATAGCAAATTCGCCTTTAGGAAAGGTTGGAAATCTCATAGGTGCAGGATTCGGAAAAATAACGAAGTTTATAGCACCTGTAGGAAATGCTATAAAAACAATGCTTGGACCGTTGGGGAATTTGGCAAGTTCCGTATTTGGTCCGCTTGGCGGAGTGGTAGGTAAGATTTTGCCGATTGTTGGAGTAATCACAACAATTATTACTGTCATTCAGTTGGTAAAAAACCACTTACAGGAAATCAGAGCATTTATAGAAAAAACATTCGGAAGTGAAGCATTGGCAATCTTTGACAAGATTGTAGCGGTTATTACGAGTGTTGGAGATACCATTAAAAATATTTTCTCTGATAGCAATATCGGAGAAGCAAGAAACAAGATACAAGAGATTTTCGGGGATAAAGGCGTACAGGTATTTGATACGCTTGTTAATATCCTTGGAAAAGTGAAAACGGCGGTATCAGATGTAATAGCATTTGTAACAACCTATGTAGTTCCTGTCGCAGAACAGGTATTACAGGTAATTATAAATGATGTTGTGCCGGGCATTGTAAGTTTTATACAGGCAGCAGCACCTACGATAATGTCAATTATTCAAAGTATTGTTGATTTTGTCGGTGCAGTTATTCCAATTATTGCAAATTTTATAGCCGGGTTAATGCCGATTATATCGCAGCTTATCTCGTTTTTACAGACCTATGTATTACCGATTATATCGGAATTGTTCAGTTTTATAACATCAACAGTATTGCCTACTATATCAAGCATGATACAGGCAATTTTGCCTGTTGTTGCCAATGTCTTATCTGTATTACTTCCGGTGATTCAGACAGCATTAACAACAATTTGGAACATAGTAGCACCTATCGTACAGGGAATTTTACAAGTAGTGCAAGCTGTGATGCCGAATATCTTACAGACGGTAACGACAGTTGTAGAGGGATTGAAAGGGGTAATAAGCGGAATTGCAACCGTGTTAAATGGAATTATTACATTTATAACAGGCGTGTTTACAGGAAATTGGAAACAGGCTTGGGAGGGTGTAAAAAATATATTCAGTGGCATTTTTAACACAATAGCAAGCATAGCACAAACGGTATTAGGAACTATTAAAAATACAATAGAAACTGTAAAAAGTGCGGTCGGAGGAGTTGTAGACGGTGTAAAAGGATTTGCAGGGAAAATAGCAAGCAAAATTCCGGGATTCGCCACAGGAACGACAAACACGCCGGAAACATTTATAGCCGGAGAGAATGGCCCGGAGCTGATTACAAACAGACCGGGATACACAGTATATACGGCAGACCAAACAAAACGAATGATGACCGCACAAGCAGGTCAATCACTTGGGAACTTCTCACAGGCACAGACAGCAGATAATGTATCCGCAAGAATGAGCGGGGCCGGCACAATCGTTATAAATGTTCAAAATTCGCCAAGTGTTGTAGTAAACGGAAACGGCGAAGCAAATAACATTAAGCAGCAGTTGGAACAGTATGACGAGGCATTTTTAGAGAAGTTACGAGCAATAATTGTTGCAATTCTGAAAGAACAAAAAGAACAGGAGGACAGGGTAGTATATGCTTAATAACACTTATACAACGGTATCCGGGGATACTTGGGATATTGTGGCTTATAAAGCCTATGGCAATGAAATGTATATGGATACTCTTATTAAGGCGAATATTGAGTATAAAGATACCTATATTTTTCCGGCAGGGGTTGTATTGACCTTGCCGGAAATTGAATTAACGGTATCGGAATCCCTGCCACCGTGGAAACAGGGGGTAACGGTAAGTGAGTAATAAGAACTACGCAAGGCGTACCGTGGTAAAACTGTACTTTAAGGGTGCAGATATATCCAAAGAATTATCCAAGTATCTGTTATCCCTGTCCTTTACAGACAAAGAAGAGGACGAAACGGACGATATAAGCCTATCCTTAGACGATAGGGAGGGCAAATGGATTAAAGATTGGCTTAATACGAGCAAAGCAGTAAAAACAAAAACAGAAACGGTTACTACAGGCGGTGGAGAGATAAAGGTAGGTGCTATTGTGAAATTCAAGGGCGGACCGGTATACATATCCTCTATGGCAGCAGAACCGACAGTAAACAGGGGGGCAAGCACCTGTAAATGCACAATAGCGAACCACAACGCACACCCATATCATCTAATATCACAGGACGGACAAAGGGTATACGGTTGGTGCAATGCTTCAGATGTTGAGGGCGGAACACCGACAACAACGACCAAAACAACCGTGATAAAAGAAAAGAAAGCCTTTAAGGGTACAGAAATACACGCTATTGTGATACAAAAAAATCCGTATTCAGACGGAAAAGATAAAATATTGGATTGCGGAAAGTTTGAGATTGACAGCGTGAGTTATCAAGGACCACCGCAGAAATTAACCATAAAGGCTACATCAATACCGTATAGCACAAAGTTACGGCAGGAAAAGAAATCTAAGACTTGGGAGAATACCAATCTTAAAAATATAGCAGAAAAAATAGGCAAGGGTAACAGCATGAAAGTAATGTATCTTTCGAGCCACAACCCAAGCTACAAGAGAAAAGAACAGGTAAACACGGCGGATATTGTTTTCTTGAAAAAGTTGTGCAAAAACGCAGGAATTTCCTTAAAGGTTACATCAAAAACCATTGTTCTTTTTGACGAAGTAGATTACGAAAAGAAATCATCCGTTAAAAAGATAAAGGCAGGGAAAGGAAATATATTAAGCTACAGTTTTTCGACAAAAACGGCAGATACATCCTATTCAAAGTGCCATGTATCATATACCGACCCAAACACAAAGAAAACCATTGAAGCCACATACACAGCACCGGGAGCAGACCCGGACGGACAGACATACGAATTTAAACATAAAGTATCAAGCCAAGCGGAAGCGTTGGAGTTGGCAAAGTGTCAGTTACGACAGAGGAATAAAGGCGAAACAACAGCGGAATTTACCTTAGCTGGGGATGTGGACTATGTGGCAGGCATAACCGTAACTGTATACGGATATGGAGAATTTGACGGAAAGTACATAGTAGAACAGGCACAACATAGTATCACAGGCGGATATAAGGTACAGATAAAGTTGCGTAGTGTGTTGGAGGGTTATTAAATGGCAGGATTCGGCAGTACAGATATACAGGAACTAAAGGATATTGTGAGAATCGGGCAGGTGAGCAAGGTAAACGCCGGAGAAATGACCGCAAGGGTGCAGATTCCGGACCAGGGCATAGTCACAGGAGATTTAAGGATTGTAAAACGACCGCCAACCGTGGAATGTGAAACAGGATGCAAGATTAAAGTAAAACCTTGGATTCCGACCGTAGGGCAATGGGTATTGTGTATATTCAAGCCGGACGGAGAGGGGGACGGTTTTATTATAGGAGGTATCTAATGGCAGAGATTGGAACACTTGGGGATATTGTCTTTAAGGTATCGGCAAATAAGGTAAGAACCTTTGACGATTTGAAGATAGACAGTAAAACCAATTACGCAAAGCATACAAGGCATCTTAAAAAGCCGTTGTTGGAATTTCAGTACAACGATTCAGACACGGCAAGCCTTACCATTTATTTATCTGCTTTTCTTGGGGTAAACCCTAAGAAGATGCAGGACAAAATAGACAAATACAGAAAAAAGGGAAAAATCCTTACGCTTATTATCGGCGGTAAAAAATACGGCAGCCAATGGGTTATAACAGGACATTCAAAAGACTATGAAAAGTTCGATAATCAAGGAAACCTGTTGATAGCCAAAAGCACGCTATCGCTCGAACAGTACGCAAAGAGGTAGAAAGGCAGGTAGGAATGAGCTTTACAATAGACACCACACAGGAACAGCCTATAAGCCTTACACCTCAAACCATATACGAGGAAGTAATACAAAATGTTTGGTTTTTACTATCCTCAACAGAATATGATATACCGCTTAACCGTGAGTTTGGGTTAAATGCAGCTTACATAGATAAACCGATTACAACGGCAACGGCACTTGCAACGGCAGATATTTACGACAAAATCGGAGAATATGAGCCGAGAGCAGAGATTGTAAGTATAGAATTTACGACAGACTACGAAAGGGGCATATTAAAACCTAAAGTGGAGGTAGAAGTAAATGGCGAATACGACGAATACGACGAGGAATATACCGAGTGAGTTACCCGAGGTTGAGTTTGTAGATACCGATACGGAAGCACTTGTAAATAAACTGATAGCCGGATACGAAGAGATTACAGGCAGAACCTTATACCCTGCCGACCCTGTAAGGGCGTTTATCCTTTGGCTTGCAAGTGTAATCATACAGGAAAGGGTAAATATCAACGAATCGGCAAAACAGAACCTGCCAAGATACGCCACAGGACAAAACTTGGATTCATTAAGTGAAATATTCCATAACACCTACAGGCTACAACCTACGGCAGCGAGGACAACGCTTGGATTCAGCATTACAACAGCACTTGATAAGGAATATGTGATAACAGATGAAATCGAGGTAACGGTAGACGGATATATAAATTTTGTAACAACAGGATACTTAACATTCCCGACAGGAGAAACATACGCAGAGGTAGAAGCGGTATGCACGACATTGGGAGAGGACGGAAACGGCTTTACCCCCGGACAGGTAAGTAGGCTTGTTACAGAGGAATTTTTATATTTTAAGGAAGTTGCAAATGCAACGGAAACAGCCGGAGGAAGCGGAGAGGAAAGTGATACCGCATACTATAACCGCATGAGGGAATCCGAAGAAAGCTACACTACCGCCGGACCGAGAGGAAGTTATACCTATCACGCCAAGGCGGTATCATCTCAAATAAGTGATGTATCCGCAGAAAGTCCACAGGACGGAGTAGCGGATATAAGGATAATGCTATACGGCGGAGAGTTACCGAGCGAGGAACTTATAAAAGAGGTGCAGGCATATTTAAGTGCAGATGATATAAGACCTATGACGGATAAGGTAACGGTCGCAGCACCGACAACGGTTGATTTTGATATTGAATTAACCTATTACATACCAAAAGACAAGGAAGCAAGCACCAAAGAAATCAAAAGGGCGGTTGATTTGGCGGTGGAAAGCTACGAATTATGGCAGACCTCTAAAATGGGGCGGGATATTAACCCGTCCTATTTTTATGCAATCCTTATGGATTCGGGCATAAAGAGGGCGGATATTAAAAAGCCTGTATTCACGGAGATACCAAAGGGAAGCGTTGCGGTATTGAAAAAGTGTACTGTGACCTTTGGAGGGGTCGAAGATGAATAGTTTAAAAGATGCCGATTTTTACGCAACATTTCCGCCCGCCTTGAAAAAGGATGAAAAAATGGTTGCGTTGGGCCGGCTCATAGCGGACGAACTACATCAAACGGTAGAGCAGACAAAAAAGAATATCATATACGCAAATATAAACGAGTTATCAGAAACGTGGCTTGATGTATTGGCGTATGACCTCCATGTAGATTGGTACGATTACGATTACCCGATAGAAGCGAAAAGGGCGATTATCCGGGATAGCGTAAGAGTACATCAGAAATTAGGCACAAAGGCAGCCGTTGAAATGGCTTTAGGTGGAATACACCCAAAGAGTGAGATAGAAGAGTGGTTCGACTACGGAGGAAAGCCGTACAGATTCCGCATTGTACTTGATACGACAGAATCAAGGGTTGCAGCAGACTATGACGAGATTATAAAGACGGTTGACATATACAAGCGTTTAACGGCTCATTTAGACGGTCTTTATTACCAAGGGTCTATTACTGTGGTAGTAATGCCTAAAACGGAATTTTGGCTATATTCCGTGCCTATGACAGGGCAATTAAAGACAGGCACAGAACCACATAGAAATACGGTTGGTGCGGTCGAAAATGCGGTTATAGATGTAATGACACAGGCAGCGGGATATACGGCAGAATTTACGCCAACAGGAACAAAGCCGGACAGAAATATTACATTTGCAACAAAGGATACCGAGATTGTGACCGAATCGGACACAACAGGATACCAATATACGAGCAATCAGACAGGACAGGCGAAAGCCGGAACGATACCGCAGAGAAACACGGCAGGAGGTGTAGCACAGGAGGGGATAACCGCACAGGCTACAGGACAGGCGTATAAGTTTGATTCAGACCTTACAGGAACGAAGCCGGATAGAAATATGCAGTATCAAACGGCGGATGTGGCAGCGGTTGGAGAAACAGAAGCACAAGCCTATCCATTTGAAAGCATCTTTACAGGAACAGTACCCGACAGGGCGGTAACTGTAAAGAACAGAGATATACAGACGGTGGCGGACACCGAAACAGAACAATACCCTTATGAAACAGATATGACAGGACAGAAAAAAACAGGTACAGAACCTTATACAAACACAAAACCCGGAATATCTGATAAGGGAATGGCAACCACGGCAGAAACCGAAAGCTACCAATACGAGGTAAAGCGTTGCGGTAAGAATCGGTTATAGCAAATAAAAGTAAAGGAGAGTAAAGAAATGCTGACAGAAAGAGCCTTAGAGAGTTTCAAGCAGTTTGTAGAAACCAATATTGCTTACGCTATGGTCGAGTATGGCGGTACTATGCACAAGGCAAAAATCTTAACAAGAGAACGCCTAAAAGACGGCAGGGTAGCGTTGAGTATTTCCATTACCCCGGAAGTATCGGGGACCACAACAATTACGAAAATTCAGTTGTACGATACGGCTAGTAAGTTGTGGGCGGAAAAAAGCGAAGCAATCAAGTTAAAAGGTACGCAACAGGGCGTGTTGTACCGATTCAGTTTTAATTTTAAGGAGGAATAGAGCAAATGGGATTATTTAAGATTTGGAAAGACCATGTAACGCAGTATTCCAACCGCTACAGGGAAGTGCAAAACGCAGACGGAACTATTACACACGAAGCCGTAGAGGGCGAAGTAGTGCAGGAGGGAACACCGCAGAACGCACAGAACTTTAACGACTTGGAAGAGAGGGTATTATCCGCCGGGTTAATTGCCAATCTTGCAATGCTTAAACTTGGTGCAGCAGAAGGCAGGATTAAGGGATTACAGGGAGAGATTGTAGAAGCAACCCTTACCAATACAAAATCATACCCTTTTAACAATTCCAAAAAGACCCTTGCACTTGCTACACCAAGGGGCAATTTGGACTATACCGTAAATGTTGAAGCGGAAGCAAAGGACGCAGGAGGTGTAGGAGAAATCCATATTACGGATAAGCAGTTAAACGGATTCAAGATTGAATATACCGGAGCTGCCAAGGAAGTAACGGTAAAATGCACAGTACAGGGAGGTTACGCATAATGGCAAATGTAATTATCAAAAGTGATGAAAGAAAGGCAAATACGGCAGCAGTATTACAGGCTTATGGAGTAAGAGGTAATGCAACGGCAACGCAGAGGGAAGCAGCAGAACACATTGCGGTGCGTTCACAGGAAGCCTACGCAGAATTAAGAAGAATGGGAGGTAACAGATAATGGCAGCAGCAAAGATTATTGTAGTTGAGAAAAACGAGGGCGAGAAAATCGCCTATGACGTATCCACGACAAAAATTATTTTCGGGGATGATGATTTAATGGTAAACATCAAGAACCGAGAGCGTGACGAAGAGGTAACGCTTGATATTTGCAAGGACACACAGGACGGCTTAACCGTTGGCGTGAATACCGAAGCAAGGGAGTATGTGGCACAGGTCATTATCCCGGCAAGGGAATATGAGATTGTGGATACAGGAGAAACGGACGAGGACGGAAAAGCGATTACAAAGCGTGAGCCTGTACCGTTCGATATGAAGAAATGTACGCTTGTATTATGGGCGTTAATTTAATTTTAAGGAGGATAAAATACAATGGCAAACTTTGACGATTTACAGGGTGCAGTAGCACAGTTTGGTGCAAACAACAAGGTAATTTTTGATGATACAGGGATGCCTAGCATCATGGTAGCAGTACCAAAGGCAAAGTATAGTGATGTAATCACAGGCGGAACAGATGAAACATTACCGTTTTGGATTATGGACGGAGAGGAAAAGAGCGTAATTTATGTGTCTAAGTTCCTCAATATCGTAGAAAATGACCGTGCATATTCTTTAGGCGGATACCTGCCTAGAAACTATATTAACTTTGACCAGTCTGTAGCAGCTTGCAAAAAGAAAGGTGCGGGTTGGCACTTAAATCAGACAGGCATATTTGCGTACCTTAACCTGTTATCACAGAAAATGGGTACTGTACCACACGGAAACACAAACTACGGCAAAGATTATTACCACCCTTACGAGAGGGGAACAATGCCACAGGGAGAAACACAGAGAACACTTACAGGAAGCGGGCAGCCTACATGGTATCACAATCACGATATGTCGGGCATTGCAGACATTAACGGCAACCTTTGGGAGTGGACCGGTGGATTACGCCTTATGGACGGAGAAATTCAGATTATCCCTTATGGTAACTCTATGAAACTTGATTGTGATATGTCGGCAGAAAGCACACTTTGGAAAGCAATTAAGCCGGACGGAACTTTAGTAGAGCCGGGAACGGCAGGCACATTAAAGTTAGACCAGGCAAGTGCATCCGCAGGAATTAGAGTAAATACAAAGGTTGAGTTCCCTACAAGCGGAGATACTTACAGAAATATTGCATTTAAGAGCCTTGGGGCAGCTTCCGGGGTAACTATTCCGAAGTTGCTTATTGCACTTGGATTATACCCGGACAGCGGTGTAACAGGATACGGCAACGACCAGATTTGGATGAGATGCCACGGCGAAAGGTTGCCTTTCCGTGGGTCGGCGTTCTTCAGTACTTCCAATTCGGGTCCGTCCGCTCTCTCCTTGAGTGACCCTCGTTCCTCCTCGGGCGACAGCGTTGGTTTCCGCTCCGCTTTTGTTGAGTAACTGTAAACTGAACACTGAAAAACTGATGGGGCGTGCGATAGCACGCCCTTTATAGCAAATACATTACAGTTAGGCGGTTGCAAAAGTGGAAGAGATACAACAGGAAGAAAAGAAGCATAACGGAAACGATATTTTTCATATCAAGGAAAAGATTTATGAAATGATATTGTACGGCAACCCTCAATTAAAGGACTTTCCGAAAACGGAAAGGTATGTACTTGCAGGCGATATAAGAAAAACAATGTATACAATGTTGGAAATGGCGGTACGGCTTGAAAAGAAGTACCACAAGAAAACCACATTGCAGGATTTGGATATTGAAGTTGATGTATTAAGAAATCTGCTAAGACTTGCAAAAGACCCGAACCTATACCCAAACCAAAAGCCTTGTTTAAATTTCCATACTTGGGAAGTATGGATGCGAAAAGTAGACGAAATCGGTCGAATGATAGGCGGTTATTCGGAATGGGTCAACAGCAGGGAAAGACAGAAATAAAAATACATAGGGAAATAATCACAAAGTTACGGTGGTTGCCTATC